>Ga0185299_10007553_pt1 | contig 11085 bp, 9 predicted proteins | sample PaiPotPPA55metaG_FD_128002 | JGI IMG/M metagenome (GOLD analysis project Ga0185299, IMG submission 128002) | Iron sulfur acid spring bacterial and archeal communities from Banff, Canada, to study Microbial Dark Matter (Phase II) - Paint Pots PPA... ...
ACCGGATTCGGCTGCGAGCCGGTGGCGCGAGTCGTCGATGTGTTGGCCGGTGACTTGGTCCTCGTGGTTGGCACGCCGGAGACGGACCCGCTTCCGGCTACGGCGAACGCGATCTATGTCGGCCCAATCCTATGGCAGCGCGGCAACGACACCCTGCCAGAGGGGGTGATGGCACTGCGACGCGACCGTCCCCTCGTCTGGCTCTATCCCGGCAATCCGCGCTACGCCGTATCGCCGACGTTCGCGGACTCGGTCGTCGTCATTCGGTCGGCGATCGAAGCATTAGCCGATAGCCGGATGCATGTCGTCCTGACGACGGGCCATCAGCCCCTGCCTGGGGAGGTGAGGCGTCTACCGGAGAACTTCATGCTCGCACCGTTTCTGCCGGGCCATGCGATGGCCGAGCACAGCGATTTGATGATCCATCACGGCGGGCACGGTTCGCTCATGACAGGCCTGCAAGCCGGCACGCCTCAGGTTATCGTGCCCACCTATTCGGAGCGCGAGAGCAATGCGAGGCGCATGGCTGCCCTCGGAACCGGCGAGTTCGTGGTTCCGACGGTCAGTGAGTCAGGAGAGAAACACCTCGACGTCCCGGAGTTCAAAGCCAAGGTCGACCGTGTCCTGACTGAGCCGCGGTACCGCGAAACAGCTCGTCGAGTCGCTGACCTGATGCGCCGCTACGGCGGCGCCCGCGAAGCCGCCGACCGAATTGAGCGGTTCGCTTCCAGCTTGTCGTGAACGCTGGCGGCCTACAGGATGATTGAGTAGAGAGAAATGCGTCGATTGGATCCGGCATGGCGGCGCTAAGCGAACTTGCCGACAGATTGCCGGCTCGCGGCCTCCTGCTTCTCTTCTACGCTTCGACAGCCAGCGCTTTGATCGCCGCGATTGGCTGCCTTACCGCACCGCTCATTTCATAGTGCAGAAATTGTGCTCATGGGCTGAATAGAGTCGAGCGTGCAGGAACCCTCAGCACGGTGCCGAAGCTGCCGATCCGGACCGACGAGATAACGCTGCCGCGTTTATCCTCCGCCGGGCTCGAGACGCTGTCGCCATACGCCTGTTCTCATAATAGCCATGAAGCCGAGACCGGGGTTGCAGCTTTGCCATAGTCAGCCGAGGCCAGCTTAATTACTGGGGGTTTCCCATCTGATAACGTTAACCTGGTCCGCCGAGACTGGCTTCGCCGAAATGAACATTACCGCGCGCAGACCATCGGTGAAGTATGGGTCGCCGGTCAGATTTTCCCGGGGCGCCTGGAGAGGCGCGGCTCCAACACCCCGCACATAGGCGAGTGCCTCCAGGGATTCTGAAGCCAGTAAATCCTCGATCAGATAGTCACGCGCCTCGTCGACCTCGGGATCTATTCGGTGCGTGACGAAGAAGGGAGCGCGCGCGCTAAACCGCACTCCGATGTCACGACTGATCTGACCAATCCAAACCGGCCGCGCGCGATAGGTGTAAGGGCTGAGCCACAGTCGGATATGATTGCGCTGCTGAATCGTGCCGCGCGTCCTTTGAAACGCTATATCCTGTTGACGATCGAATAACTGGAGTGGACTCACCGGAGAATATCGGTAACGCCGCCCCCACAAAAACGCCGTGACAGTCCTTCTCACCGAGTCTGCACTCAGCGAATGCGTAGGGTCCCAGCCTTGATGAACCAAGGCAGAAAAAATGTCATCGTCGTTGCCAACCAGGACGACGTTAACCGGGTCCGCTTCCAAGCCGCGTCCGTTGCCGGTGCAGCACGGTACTGATGCGAGCTCTCGCCGCAGTTGAGCGAGATTGAGCTCCTTCAGGTGACCCGGAGTGTATAGCCTCTCGAAGTCCACTGCTTCGTAGTCGAACCCGCCGTTCGGTAGCTCTAAGAAAAATCGGACGTCGATAACTCCCTTGTCGTGCCAGAGCTCAACATTTACGTATTTCACGCCTTCGCTGAGGTTGGTAAAGACAAAACCACTGTTGGTCCCACCGGCAGGCACGCGTCTGGAAATCCGATACTGTTCAAACACTTGGTCCATGCTGTGGTTGGATGGGCCTGAGAAGAACCCGTGGTTGAGGAACGCCACTTCTAGAGCTGAGAAATATTCGGGGTCGACATAGCTGGGCATTATCCACAATGAATAAGGATTGTGGTTCTCAACTTTGAGCCAGACTGCCTGAATCCCCTTGGAAGTCAATGACCGGCCAAAGTACTCTCGATTCTCTTCCTCGGTTAATACCGAAATCGATACCCGGACTCTGTCTTTTTCCTTTGTGCACTCGTGTTTTATGAAGGAAGGATTGGGTGCCGGCGAAATCACCAAGGTGGAACATCCGGCCGCATTAAATAAAGACAATAATATTACTAGAAAAGCGAGGTGCATTGTGGTTCGCGGTCGTCGGGACATGGTACTTTGCTGCCCCAGATGTGGATCGTCGGCGCAGCGGTGAAAAGGTAATGCCGAGTGTTCACGGGGTCTCGAATGCCAGCCTACTTCGCTGACTCTAGAGTGAATCATTAAGAGTTCGCTGATTTACGAGCATCCTGTCGGTTTTAATGGAATTGCTGCTCGGCTTTGCGGGCGCGTTCGAGTGCCGCGGCCGGAATGCGCGACTTCAGCTTCGGGTTAAGCACAACCTTGACCATCCCATCCTTCATCCCGAATTCGATCATGCCTGGATGAAAGCGATGGTCTTTGACCTCGTCGGCGATTTTGAGTAAGGCCAGTGGGGTAGAGGTTACGGCGCTGGCCAGAACGACGTCGGGCGCGACCTCGTTCTGATTGTTAAACGCTCCGAAGGCGAAGGCGTGCGCCCGAGCGGCCGCCAGAAAAACCCCTAACCCGGCGGCGTCGGCATTATGAATGAACACGTCGGCGCCCTGGCCGATTTGGGCCATGGTCGCCTCCTTCGCGGCACCGACGTCATTGAAGTTACCGGTATAACTAATCAGAATCCGGCCGTTAGGCCGCATTGAAAGAAACCCGCGCTTGAACCCCTCAAAAGTTAATTTGATAGTGGGCAATTCAACGCCGCCGATCGCGCCCGCCACTCCGGTCTTCGAAACACCGGCGGCGAGTATGCCTTCCACATAGGTCGCCTGATCGAAATTGAAGGTCAAGGACGCCACATTGCGCGACGACGCGCCACCGGAACTAACTACGAAGTAGGTATTCGGAAAATCCTGCGCGACTTTGAGCGCCGCGTCGGTGTACTCGAATCCATGCGCGAACACCAGGTTGAATCCGCGCGAGGCAAAATCCCGGAACGAATCCTCGAAGTCTGCTGGGGACGTAGTCTGCACCAGCGCGGTCTCGGCACCGAGCCTGGTTTTGATCAGTTCCAACCCTTCATAAGCTGCCGCATTCCAACCGCCGTCGCTGACGGGCCCTGGTGTGAGCAAAGCGACCCCAAACCCGGAAGTAGCCGTGGGGTGCGTACGATGAGGGCTGCAGCCTCCGAGTCCAATTGCCTGAAGGAGCACGAAAACCATGAGCCGGTATTCCCACCGGGCGGAACCGCGCGTTGCTGCCGAATTCATAGTCCAATACTAAGCTTGAGGGAGAATCTTTTCTGCTCGCTTCCGCCTGTCCGAAGCGAGGGCAACATGACGCGTCGTGAAGTTGGAACGAGCTGACTTCGCAGATATGAATTGCACCGCATCCACATCTTTGTTTGGCGCTCTTTTACGACAGATACACGGTGCGATCCGGCACGCGCGCCTGCCGGAAGGCCAGCCTGCGCTCACCGCACTTGTTGCAGCGCCCGCAATGCTTGCCGTCCTTGGGGGTCATGCAGGTTAAGGTCAATTCCAACGGCAGTTCGCTGAATCGCTTGAGGATTTCGCTCTTATGCAGATCGCGGTATGGCGCTTCCACTTGCACGTGGTGGCCGAGTCCGGCACTCAGGATGCGGGTAAAATCCCGGAAGAATTCCGGCGTGGCATCGGGAAACGGATTCCCGCGGAGCGAACCGATCGCGATGCGGGATACGTCATGAGTGCTGCACCAGACCGCGGCCAATCCGATCAGAAGGATGTTGCGGCCCGGCAGGAACACGGCGCTATCGGGTTCATCCAGATCAGGGACTCCTTTGCCGGTCACGCTCCAATGGTCTCCATACATCGCTCCGATCGGGACCGAGAGTATAGTTACCGGCATTACACCAGGGTGGTTGAGAGCAGTGAGAAAGGATTGAAGCGCTTCTCGCTCGGTTGCTTCCCACAGCAGGCCCCACTGTACGTAGATCGGGAACACCTCTGCGTTGCGTGCCTGGTCCGCCACCAAAACCGAGCTATCCAAGCCACCGCTCGCCAGGACTGCAATTCGGTTCATGCTAATCCTCATCCTCCCGGTGCTTCCACTTTCTCTATCACTTTGAAAACGGACACTTTAAGCAGTTTGACAATTCGTTCACATACTCAGGGAAATCAGAATGCCGCGGCAGGTCGAGCGCAACTACCGGACTTCAGCCGGCGATGTGCTCATAACCCTTTTCGGGCCAGGACGATCATGCGCCGCGTTGCAACCGCATAGGGCTCGGCATCGAATCCACCAAATACTCCGGTTACGTTCAAGCCCACCTGTTGCAAGAGGCGGGTCGTTTCGGTGAGCGTGTAAAGCCGGATATGGTGTCCGACGGAATCGCGGCGGCCGCCATGCGGCCCGATGATCGTAAATTTGACATGCATGCGGCTACTGGCGAGATCCAGATCGCGGCGCTCGACGTAGAGCATCCCGTCGCCGCCGGAATGCCAATCGTTCTGGATATAGTTGGCGACCGCCCACTCCCGGTTCAACATGTCCAACAGCAGACGGCCACCGGGCCTGATAGCCTTTGCGGCCGATTCCAGAACCTTCTGGTCCTCAGCTTCGGATTCGAAGTAACCGAACGACGAGTACATGTTCACGATTGCGTCAAATTGATCCTGGGAAGGGATCTGGCGCATATCTGCCTTGATGGTTTTCAGGGTAACATTGGACGCCCGCGCTGATTCCTGCGCCGCGTCGAGGTAAGCAGCGTTCAGATCGAGACCGGTCACCTGGAATCCGCGCCGGGCGAATAGGACGGAGTGCCGTCCTTGACCGCAGCAGAGGTCGAGAATACGTGCACCGGCCTTTAGTTCCAGAGCGTGCTCGGCAAAAGCGACTTCCCTCTCTGTTCGCTCCGCGGTGAATAGGTGATGGTAAACGTTCAAGTAGTCGTCGCGAAAAAAGTCCACGTACCAGGTGGAACTTTGTGTTGCCAATTGCGGCTCCTTGGTTGATGGTGCTGGAACTGGAACGATTCGGGTCCTCGGCACCAGGGTGCAGGCCGTCGGAGATATCGCACTGTTTCCATTTCACGTCCTCGGGGACACCTTCACCTCTTCCGGGTAGACGGACTATGAAGAAGTTCGATACGAAAATGATAGCGCGAACTCCAGCGCGAGAACGCCGCCCATCTCGAGAATTGCTAACATCGAATAGTTATGCGAAGTCGAGACACATCAAGCTCGCTGGTTCGCGCGCCGGCTGGCGCGATTACGGTGGTGAGTCGAGTTCGGCGTTGATGAGCGCCGACGCCGCCGCTATCACGTACGATTTTTACTGCAAGGCCCCGGGTCTCTGCCTCAAGCAAGTCCCCCGCGACAAACAAAAAGCGCCCAGTACTCGACGCCTGTCGCTCCCACGGCCGCGAGTACTCCGAAGACGCAGGCCGGGCGCCCTCGGGACCAGACTTGCGCAATACTTGCCGGCAGCGCGCGCCACGTGCGCTTGAACTCGCGACCTGTGCAGGCGCAGCGTCCAGACTCTGAAGGCCCGTTCAGACATCGTATTCGTTCCGATGACAGACCAGTATGGCCGGCGGTCTCCCTCGTCGCGTCCCTTCGGAACGAGGTCGAGGTATTGATAGGCGACGTTCACCATGTCGATGCCACGCGCATACGCGGAATACGTATTGGAAGACCTTTCCCGCCGTGTCTTTAGCGAAGACGCTCAGCCCCTCGCGCTCCGACAGCCTCGGATCCTGAATTGTGTAGTTATAGTCGGCCTTCTTCTCGGCGAGCTCTTTGGCTGTGAACGAGACTTTGTAGTCGAACGCGAAACATAACCGCGCGACAGTTAGAAGTGCGAATGCTTTCAGCCACTGGTTGCGGACGAGCCTCACAAGCTTGAGTGCCAATTAACTGACGGCGAAGGCACTTGCAGTTCGCAACCTGAGCCCTGAAAGGCGGTCATCGCTGCGCCGAATCAGGCCCTTTGCGCGTAGGTTATCGAGCACCTCCTGAGGTCTGCGCGTACTCTATCGAGGTCTGCATTATAGATCACCGGCGATTCGTTGAACGGTGTCTTTTCACCCTGGCTCAACGTGCCCTTGAGCATCTGGGGTGCGGTCTCGGACAAGCAAAAGAACGAACCGTCCAGAGCGGCCGCGCCGTCCAGTGTCCAAGCGGCATCAAGACCATGTCGGGAAAGAGCCGGTAGGAGCCCCACGCGAGCGGATTGCTCGGCTCGGCCAGTCTTCCATACGCCTACTCCGCGACTGCCTGCCGCAGCGCGGCACGAGCCAGGATACGTGTGGAGTCGAGGATTGGCAGTGGCGACTCTGCCTCGCCAATCAGCAGTGGAATCTCGGTGCAAGCCAACGCGACCCCCTCGCAGCCGGCCGCAGCGAGATCACGGATTACCTCCTGAAAGTATGCTAACGATTCCGGCAGTAGACGCGCATACACTAACTGATCGTAGATAATCTGATTAATGCGCTGGCGCTGGTGCACGTTCGGGATACGGTAATCGATGCCGGCCGGTTTGAGTCGCGACGGATAGACTGGACCCTCCATTAGGAAGCGTGTGCCGAGAATCGCGATCCGTTTAAGGCTTCGCTGGCGCGCCTCAGCAACAACTTCCTCGGCGATATGTATCCACGGAATGGGGCAGCGCTGGCTGACGAGGTCGAGTCCCTGGTGAACGGTATTGTCGGGGCAGATCAGCAATTCGGCCCCGGCCCGGACCAGTCGCGTGGCCGAGTCGAGCAATCGCTCACCGACCGCATCCCAGCGGCCGCAATCTATCAAATGCTGATAGCCGCTCAGCGGAAAGCAATGAAGGCTAACCTCCGGATGAGTTTGGGAGCCCAGCAGTCCGGCTCCTTCGAGACAGATTGTGCGGTAGCAGAGTGCCGCGCCCTCCGCGCTGACTGCAACAATGCCGATATGCTTCATCGAGGCATCTGCCTTTAGAGCCATTCCAGATTCGCTACTGTGCAGGTGTCTAGGACATTGCCGGTGTTGAGCGTGGATTTTGGCTCGATCAGCAGCACATGCACTTCCTCCTCGGCAATCGGCAGGTGTTCGATACCCTTTGGCACGACAGTGAATTCGCCTTCGCCAAGGCGCACTTCAGAATCGCGGAGCTTGATCAGGAGGTGTCCCTTAATCACGAGGAATAGCTCGTCCTCGCTGGGATGATGATGCCAGACGAATTCGCCTTTTAGCTTTGCAATCTTGACGTGCGAATCGTTCAACTCAGCCAGTATTTTCGGGCTCCAATAGTCGCGGACCCTGTCAAATTTCTCTGCGAGGTTCACCCGTTCCATAATTGCCTCTTGCTAATCGAACGCTCGAATCCGCGAAATCACAACGAGTGTCCGAAACCGGCGCCCATCACGTATTCGTCCTCGGTTCGAATCAAGCGGCCGCTAAGAATTCGTTCGAATTCAAACGGGCTGATATCGACCGTGGTGCTGCGGCCGTTGAGGATCAGTTCCGCCATCGTGAGGCCGACCGCCGGCGAGGTCTTGAAGCCGGTGCCGCTGAACCCCGCTGCCACAAACAAGCCGTCAACTCCGGGTACTTTGCCCAGCACCGCACGTGAGTCGGGACTCACGTCGTATATCCCGGCATGCCCTCGCACGCACCTGGCGTCCTTCATCGCGGGCAGGCGATGGGCGAGACGGCGCCGCACCTCGGTGACGAATTCAGGATCATTCGTCTCGCGAAAATCGTCAGGGTTCGACTCCGGCTCCGGCCGCCATTCTCCCAGTCCGGCGAGCGTCAGATCGGAGCCATGGGGGCGCAGATAACTGCCTGCGATACAATCAATATAGGCGAGATGGCTGGCGCTGGAGTCGCGGCGGAAGAAGCCGATTTGTGCGCGCTCGGCCTTAATTCCGATTCGCGCACCAAGCGGCGCGAGCAGGCCGTCGGTCCACGGGCCAGCCGCAATGCACACGGCGTCTGCTGTAAACCTCTGCCCATAGGCGTTCCGGACCCCGATCGCGCGTTCGCCCTCGACCAGGATCTCACTCACCGGCGAGTTCAGGACAAAGACCGCACCGTGCCGCTCCGCCCCCGAGGCGAGGCTTATGGTAGTAGCGACCGGATCGGCATAGCCGCTCCGCGGCTCGTAGGCGGCGAGCGCGATATCGTTGCTATTGACTGATGGGTCGATTTTGCGCAGTTGCGCGGCGTCGCAGAGTTCGACTTCCACGCCCAGATTTTTCATCATCGCAACGTTTCGCCGGAGACGCGCAGCGTTGTCGTCGCCGGCCACCAGCGCAAAGCCGGTTCGCGTGAAACCGCAGTCGCCACCTACAATTTCGCGCCATTTAGAGAAATAGCTAAGGCTCTTCCAAGCGAGTTCGACTTCGGGCGGAAAAGTATAATGCATTCTGATGAGTGCGCCTGAGCGTGCGGACATCCCCGCACAGATATCGCCTTTTTCTAAAACCACCACCCAGGCATGGGCGCTTGCCAGATGGAAGGCCAGGCTGCATTCGACCACACCAGCGCCGACTACGATTACGCCAGGATTTGATGAGATTGCCATATAAGGGTGAGGCCGCGCTGCCCGAGCAAACGCCCGCCTTTTGCAATACAAGAGAGTACGGTAACCTAAGATTCGCGAGTTTTACTAGCCGCATCAGAAATGCGAATTTACTTGGACCATAATGCCGGCGGGCCGCTGCGGCCGGCCGCACGCGAGGCGATGGCGCGCTTTATCATGGACAGCGCTGAAGGCAATCCCTCGTCGGTGCATTTTTCCGGCCAGCGCGCGCGCAGATTGCTGGAACAGGCACGCGCCGAGGTCGCATCGCTGATCGCAGCGCCGGTGCGGAGCATCGTCTTTACCAGCGGCGGAACGGAATCGAACAATCTAGCGATTTTCGGGGCGCTACATAATCCAGCGCGCCGCCGCATCGTGACCTCTACCGTTGAGCATTCGTCGATAATCGTCCCAATCACCGAATTGGAGCGCCGGGGTTTCGAGGTGATACGACTTTCGGTCGACCGTGATGGCAAACTCCTGGTCGACGGGAATCTTGACACGATCGATCAAAATACCGCGCTCGTGAGTGTGGGACTTGCCAATGCGGAAGTGGGGACCATTCAGGATCTCCGCCCATTTTCGCAAGCGGCACACCGCGCAGGAGCGATTTTTCACGTGGACGCGGCGCAGGCTGTTGGGCGGATTCACGTCGCGGTGGAAGACAGCGGTTGCGATCTGATGACGCTCAGTGCGCATAAGCTCGGCGGGCCGGCGGGAATTGGCGCGTTGTACGTACGGCCGGGTTGCACGCTCGCGCCGCAGTTGCTTGGAGGACCGCAGGAAACCGGAATGCGCGCCGGGACACCGAACCTTTGTGGAGTAACCGGCTTCGGTGCGGCTGCGCGCGAGACAATGGCGTGCATGGCGGACGAGCAGGAGCGCATCGCGATGCTCGCGCGCCTGCTACTGCGCCGCTTGGAAGGGTTAGTAAATGGCCTGCACCTCAACGGCCCGCGCGACGGGCGAATCCAAAATACTCTTAACTTGACTTTTCCAGCGGTACTCGGCGAAACCCTCCTAATCGCACTCGACCTCGAGGGCATCGAAATTTCGATGGGGTCGGCATGCGCCGCGGGCGCAGTAGAACCATCACATGTACTGCTGGCAATGGGCCGCCGTGCGATGGAAGCACGAAGTTCGGTTCGTCTCAGTCTGGGCTGGAGTACGACGCTGGAGGAGATCGAGCGCGCCGCGGAGATTATCCCATCGGTATGGCGGCGCGTGGCTGCAGCCGAGCCCCTTTCTGGACAGCGCGAAGCGGAGCCGTGCTCGTGAGTGAGCGGGTGCTAGTCGCAATGTCGGGCGGGGTCGACAGTTCGGTCGCGGCGGCGCTTTTGCGTGCACAGGGCTACGAGGTCATCGGCGTTGCGATGCGCCTGGCGCCGGAGCGGCCGCCGTCGGGCATGGCGCGGCGGCGGGGTACGTGCTGCTCGCACGACGATTTCGAGGATGCGCGCCGGGCTGCGGAAAAGTTGGATTTTCCGTTCTATGTCATCGACCTGCGCGCCGAATTCAAAGCGCGGGTAATCGATAATTTTGTCTCGGAGTATTTGACAGGCCGCACTCCCAATCCGTGCGTGATGTGCAATCGTGAAATCAAGTTCGATCGGCTGTGGCAGCGCGCCACCGCGCTTGAGGCTGATTTCGTCGCCACTGGCCATTACGCGCGGATCGAACGCGACGAAGCGGGCAGATTCCACTTACTGCGTGCCCGCGACGAATCGAAAGACCAGTCGTATTTCCTTTTCACGCTGGGACAGTGCGAAATGGCGCGGACATTATTTCCGCTCGGCAGCCTGAGCAAGACGCGGGTGCGGGCGTTGGCGCGGGCGCTCGGATTGGCTAACGCCGATAAGCCGGAAAGCCAGGAAATCTGCTTCGTACCGCAAAATGATTACGCCGCGTTCGTCACGCATAGCGCGCCGCTAGAACGTATTCGCTCCGGTAATATTCGCAATGCCAGCGGCCAGAAATTGGCTCGCCACGGCGGCATCCATCAGTTCACTGTCGGACAGCGCCGCGGTCTTGGAATCGCCAGCACGGCGCCACTTTACGTTCGCGCGATTGATGCTGAAACGGGTGATATCACGGTGGGGCAACGCGGCGATTTAGTCTCCGCCGGATTGATCGCCGGGATGGTGCGGTTGGCAGATCCGGAGATCTCAAGCCGAAGCGAAGTCAAGGTCGAGGTGAAAATCCGCTACCGGCATCCGCCGCTGCCCGCGAGCTTGCGGATTCTCGATCAGGATCGGGCGCACGTGCGATTCCACCGCGGGGGTCCGGCGGT
>Ga0185299_10007554_pt1 | contig 11082 bp, 9 predicted proteins | sample PaiPotPPA55metaG_FD_128002 | JGI IMG/M metagenome (GOLD analysis project Ga0185299, IMG submission 128002) | Iron sulfur acid spring bacterial and archeal communities from Banff, Canada, to study Microbial Dark Matter (Phase II) - Paint Pots PPA... ...
TGTCACGTTGCCCTTCGTGGCTTCGATGGGATTTGGCAGTTTCATGCGCGGACGGCCGCCGATGAACCCGGAAGAATGGGCGCCGTTCTTTGCCGGATTTGGGCGAGTCGTGCTAATCCGGTTCGTCTTGAATTGGCTCTACTATGCGCTGCTCGAGAGTTCTGCCTGGCAGGGGACGCTGGGCAAGAAGGCGCTTGGACTTGAGGTTACAGACCTCCAGGGCCGGCGAATCGGCTTTGGGAGAGCTTCCGGTCGCTTCTTCGCTAAGTTTATTTCCGTGCTGACCCTGTTCATCGGGTTCATCATGGCCGGTTTCACCGAGAGGAAACAAGGGTTGCACGACATCATCGCGGGCTGCTTGGTAATTCGGAAGGTCTAGTCGCGCAAGGTTCGCGGTTCAAGGAAAAATCATGTACTGCTCGAAATGCGGAACTGCGGTAGCGGATGGAGCCGCGTTCTGCGGCACATGCGGTCAACCGATGGGTGCGATCGGCACGGCGCAGGCGAACGTTGCCGCCGCTCCGGGCGGCGCGGCTCCGATTTATCCGGGGACCGTGGTGCCCGGCGTCGCGGCGCCGGCCGCGCCCATGATGTCAACTTACGCTCCGCCGGTGGCAGGCGCGGCTTACGCCGGCTTCTGGCTCCGCTTTATCGCGGCCATCATCGATGGACTCCTTCTCGCCGTTCCCGTGGTGTTTATCGCAGTTTTTATTGCGGCAGCAATGGGCATTTCTGGTGCGTTCCAAAATATCCGGCCGGGTGATAACCCGAGCGCGATTCTTGCATTGCTCGGCGTCGGCTTCATCTTTGCCATCTTCGCAGTATCTATCGTCGGCGGCTGGCTGTATTTCGCACTCATGGAGAGTTCCTCGCTGCAGGGAACGCTTGGGAAAAAGGCTCTCGGGCTCTACGTAACGGACATGCAGGGAAACCGAGTGACGTTTGGTCGCGCGAGCGGCCGTTATCTTGGGGGCCGGTTCCTGGGACACGTGCCGGGCTTCGGCGGGCTTTACTTCATTGTGGACTGTATCTGCGCGGGATTTACGGAGAGAAAGCAGGCACTGCACGACATGATTGCCAGCTGCCTGGTGCTAAGAAAAATCTAAAGCCTTCTGCGCGTTTAACTGGCAGCTCGCCAAGGTCCGTTTCGGAAGCTACACACCCCAGCCGTATCGTTCATGGTGGACAAGCACGTCGCTCATCTCGCCCCGGATTTGTTCCGTGAATTCAGAACAAGGAACGGAGCGAGCTCCTGGTTCCGCGATGTCCACCGTGCGATAGCCGTGCTCAAGCACGCGGTCGACCGCCGTTTCGATCCACTGCGCTTCTATCTCGAGACCGAACGATTCGCGAAGCATCAGGCTCGCGGAGAAAATCGCGCCGAGCGGGCACGCGACGTCTTTGCCGGCGAGTGAAGGGGCCGAGCCATGAATCGGCTCGTAGAGGGCTGGTTCGTTCTCTTTGCCGCAGCTCATTGAGGGAATCAACCCAATCGAGCCTGCGATCGCGGCGGCTTCATCGCTCAGGATGTCTCCAAACATGTTCGAGGTGAGAATCACGTCGAACTGCTTGGGATTAAGCATGATCTGCATGGCGGCATTGTCGACGTACAGGTGCTCAAGCGTGACGCCGGGATAGTCGCGCGAAACGGCTGCGACGGTCTGGCGCCAGAGTGCCGAAGTGGCTAGCACATTTGCTTTGTCAACGCTGGTGACGCGGTGATTGCGCGTCGAGGCGCGTTCGAATGCATACCGGGCGACGCGCTCGACTTCAGCGGCGGTGTAGGAAGCCACGTCACGAGCGCTCGCGTTGTGGCCTTGTCCACTGGTTTCGTGTTCGCCGAAATAAATGTCGCCGGCGAGCTCGCGGACAATTTCGAAGTCGCAATCCACCAGCCGGTCGGGTTTGAGCGGCGAGATAGATTTCAAAGCGTTGGAGAGTCGAATCGGACGCAAATTAATGTAAAGGCCGAGAGCTTTTCGAAGCTTCAGGAGGCCACTCTCGGGCCGTTTTTCAAGGGGAAGAGAGTCCCATTTCGGACCGCCGATGGCGCCCAGCAGAATGGCATCCGCAGAGCGACACCCGGCGAGAGTTTCGGCGGGCAGCGGTTCGCCGGTGCGGTCGATGGCGGCTCCCCCAAAAGGCAGTTCGCGGAACTCGAATTGGTGCCCGAACGCGGCCGCACAGTCGCCCATCAACAGCACGGCCGCACGTGTGACTTCGGGACCGATGCCGTCCCCGTGCAAGACCGCGATGGACTTCCGCACTGCCGTCATAGGGAGGCCCTTCTTTGTGTCATCGGAATTCTCTCAAGTGGCGGTCGCAGCGCTCGATTCACGGGTGGCCGACGAATGGGCTTGTCCGCGGCGCACCTGATGGATGATGGCGAGCAGATCACGATCGGTCAGTTGCTTTGCCGCGTCCGCGCGCGCGATTGCCGCCGTGTAGCAGTCAGCAAGTTCCGCATCCGTGGTTTCGTAGCCAAGCTCTTCCAGGCGCGCCCGCAGCGCATTGCGTCCTGAATGCTTCCCCAGCACTAGCTGTCTGGCGGGAACTCCCACTTTTTCGGGAACGATGATCTCGTAGGTCAGCGGATTTTTCAGAATGCCGTCCTGGTGAATCCCTGCTTCGTGGGCAAAGGCATTGGCCCCCACGACCGCCTTGTTGGGAGGCACCGGAACTCCCGTGATCGTCGTGAGCAGCCGGCTGGTGGCATAGATCTTGTCAAGGGTGACATTGGTGGTGGCGTCGTAACGGACTTGCCGTACGTGCAAAGCCACGACAATCTCTTCCAGTGAGGCATTGCCGGCCCGCTCGCCGATCCCATTGATGGTGCACTCCACTTGCCGCGCGCCCGCCCCAATCGCGGCGAGCGAGTTCGCTACTGCAAGGCCAAGGTCATTGTGGCAATGCGCGCTCAGAACCACGTTGGGGTGCGCGTGAAGATGCGCACGCACCCGGCGGAAAAACTCGGCGTACTCTTCGGGCGTGGAGTAGCCCACGGTATCGGGCAGGTTGATGATCGTCGCGCCTGCTTCTGCGGCCGCGAGCGCCACTTTGCAGAGAAAGTCGATTTCGGTGCGGCTCGCATCCTCTGCTGAAAACTCCACTTCTTCGCAGTGCTCCGCGCCAAAGCGCACCGTTTTGGCGATTTGGTCGAGCGCCTCGGATCGCGAAATACGAAGCTTGTGCTTTAGGTGCAGATCTGAAGTGGCGAGGAAAATGTGCAGCCGGGGTTTGGCGGCGGGTTCGAGTCCGCGGAGGGCCGCATCCACGTCGTCCTGCCGTGCGCGGGCAAGAGCAGCGACGCGGCAAAACTTGATTTCGCTGGCGACCGCTCGAACGGCCTCCAGGTCGCCGGGCGAGGCAATCGGGAACCCAGCCTCGATGATGTCAACTCCGAGCTGTTCGAGTTGGCGCGCCAGGAGCAGCTTCTCTTCTCGATTCATTGAGAAGCCGGGCGATTGCTCGCCGTCGCGCAGCGTCGTGTCGAAGATGTGGACCCTGTCCATGGATACTCCTTTAGCCATGTACAGTGAAGCGCGGATATCATGAATAGTCCAATTTATAATTGTTGCATGCACAATAAACCGCGCTTATGCAGTAAAATACACTCACAAGGAGAATCGATGGATCTGGCATCACTTCGCGTCTTTCAAACGGTGGCTCGCGAGCATAGTTTCTCTCGCGCCGCCGAAAAGCTCTATCGCACACAACCGGCTGTGAGCATTTCCGTTCGAAAGCTCGAGGATTGGGTCGGGCAGCCCTTGTTCGTCCGCGGCTCGGGAGCGCGAAACCTGACGGATGCCGGCGTCCTGCTGCTGGAGTACGCCGAGCGGATGCTCAATCTTAAGGAGGAAATTCGTAAAGGAATCAAGGAGTTGCACGGGCTCGAGCGCGGCGAAATCTCGATTGGGGCTAACGAAAGCTCGATTCATGCCTTGTTGCCGGCGCTCGATCGCTACCGAAGACTTCATCCTGGAATCCATATTCGAGTCCATCGCGTGTTTTCCAGGGATATACCCCGCGAACTGCTGAACTACCAGCTTGATCTGGGTGTGATCTCATATATTCCCGAGGAGCGCGAACTGGGAACCACGGAATTCCTTCGCGATTCATTGGTGCTGGTGGCGTGGCCAGGTCACCGCCTGGCGAAGCGGCGAGAGGTAGAGATCGCGGAGCTTGGCGAGGAAAGCTTTGTGGCCCATATCGTTGAATCGCCCTATCGCCAGCGCGTGGTGCAGATGTTCGCCAAGCATCATGTTCCGCTGCGAATGGACATCGAGTTACCGACAATCGAGAGCATCAAGCGGTTCGTCGAAATGAAACGAGGCCTAGCCATCGTGCCGCGGATGTGCGTGGAGCGCGAGATTGCCCGCGGCGATCTGCGTGAATTGCGCCTGAAGCAAATGAGCATGCAGCGGCATCTTTATCTGGTGTACAGGCAGGACCGTCCGCTTTCAGCGGCTGCGCAAGAGCTCGTCACAATCCTTCGAGGGAAACCCGCTGCGCGGCGCTCTCAGGAGCCAGCCGATTCCAACCGCACGTAGCTGCTGGCTAAGCTTACGCATGCCATTCGCGTCCGATTCGTCTCAGGCTTTCGCTGCGAACTCGTCGAGCGCGGCGCTGACGCGAGACAATGCTTCGCGTAGGTTCTCAGTGCTCCCGCCGACGCCAATCCGGAAGTGTTCTGGAGCATCGAAGAAACGGCCGGGGACCACGCTCGTCTCATACTTTTCCATCAACAGCTGACAAAAGGCGTCGGCGTGTCCCGTCGTGAGTTGCGGAAACACGATCGTGCCGGCCTCGGGCCAGATTGTGACGAGGTCAGTTCGCGAATCGAGGAAAGCCCTCAAAAGTCGGCGGTTCGTATCGAGCAGCCTCTTCGAGCGTGCCGCGATTTGCGGCAACTGATCCAGGGCCACCACGCTCAATAGATCCGACGGATATGGAGAATTTGAGCCGAAGAGGTCGTTGAGTCTCCACATGCGCTCCGCCAGAGCGGGCGCCGCAAACACCCAACCGCAGCGCAAAGCCGTGAGGCCGTAGGCTTTCGTCAGGCTGCTCGTCACCACGAAGTTGGGCCCGAGATGAAAAGCCGATTGCCAGGGCGAGTCAAAACACATTTCGAGATAGACCTCGTCTACCAACACGTGCGCGCCGACGCTTCGCGCAATCTGCCCTACCATCTTGAGCGCTGAGTCGGGTGTGCGCACGCCGCTCGGATTGTGCAGATTTGTGATGGCGATCATCCGGGTTCGCGGGGAAATAGCTCGCTCGATTTCGCGGGGATCCACTTGGAACCCTGTCTCTATTTTGCGGGGGAAGCGCCGGATTTTGGCGCCAAGATACTGGGCGGCGGCAAAGATGGCCTCATAACCGGGCTCTTCGAGCAGCACTTCGTCCCCCGGTTCGAGCAGCGCCGCCATCGCCAGATGGTTCGCCATGGAGGTTCCCTGCGCGTGGACCACAGACTCGACGGGCACGTTCGCTCGGGCGCCGAGTCGTTCTAAGAGCGGCTTGTAACCGTAGCCGCCCGGAGCGGAAAGCGACAGATCTTGGATGCGAACATGGATATCCGCAAGGGGGTAGTGCATGACGTCGCTAGCGGACAGTCCAAACGGGGCCTTCGAACGCAACTTTGCCCACTCGAGATAGACCGACCGAATTTCACGCCGGGAACTCATGCGAACCTGACTCACTTGGTCTGGCCGTGGGCCAGCCTTTGCAACAGGAAGTAGACGGGCACCCCGGCAAAAAGGATACACAGAGCGATGCCTGAATTTCCAGGGTGCTTATATATTGTATTTATAACAATTAGCCACGCCAAAGCGACGAACAATCCCGTGGTCCAGGGGTGTCCTGGCACGCGATAGCGGCGGCCTGCGTCGCTGTCGTCGATTGTCGGCAAACGCTTTTCACGCGCACGCAGCACGAAGATGCAACTGGCAGTCAAACCGAAAAACAACCAGTCCATTACGACCACGTAGTTGAGAATCTGTTCGAAGGTTCCAAGGAGCATCACAGCGATGGTTACGACGCCCTGAAGGGCAATCGCGAGAACCGGGGCGCGGCTACGTGGATCGAGCCATGCGAAGGCCCTCGGCAGCACGCGATCCTCAGCCATAGCAAAGTACAGGCGTGGATAAGTAAGCATCGCCTGGCTTAAGAATCCGAGCGTGGAGATCGCTATTGCAACGTCGATGATCCGGGCGCCGAAACTGCCGAGTGCGTTTCGCATCACTTGCGAAGCGGGCGTGGTGGTCGCGGCTAGTCCAGCGGGGCCCAGCACCCAGACATAAACGAAATTGACCGATACGTAGAGCGCGATGACACCGAGCACTCCCAACAAAAGGGCGCGCGGAAGATTCTTCCGCGGCTCGCGGATCTCGCTGGCGATGAAGTTCGCGGTTTGCCAGCCGCCGTAGGCGAACATTACCGGGACCATTGTGGCGCCGAAGACCGTTAGCAGATCAAAAGAGACTGGGCGGTCCAGGAAGGGGTGCAAAGCGGGACCTTGCCCAGCATGACGCGAGATGAACCACACTCCGCAAACGACGACGAGCGTCACTCCCACTATGCGGAGCACCATGAACAGGCTCTGAACTCCGCTTCCGGCGCGAACGCCCAGGCAATTGATGAAAATCAGAAGTGCGACGGAGCTCACCGCTATGAGGTTCTCGGGAATGGTGGTCTGCGTTAGTTCTCGAAAGTATTTTGCGAATGTGACGGCAACCACCGCCGTGCCTCCCGCGCCGATGACAAATAATTCCGCCCAGCCATAGAGGAATCCGAGCGCCGGATGGTATGCGTCTCGAATGTAGGCGTATTGCCCGCCGACCTCAGGCATTCGGTCCGCCAGCTCCGCGTAGACGAATGCTCCGACCAACGCGAGCACGCCGCCGGCGATCCACGAGCCAAGAATTAATGCCGGTGTGTGAACCAGCTTCGCGACGACGTACGGATTGATGAAAATGCCCGAACCGATAATGCCGCCCATCACTACCATCGTCGCGTCAAACAGGCCCAAGCGCGCGGCAAGGCGCGGAACTGCTAGCGAATTGATGGGAGCTTGACTGCGATGATCGGTTTCATGCATAGGCTGCTAGGCCGCAATGGCGTTTGTGCGCCTTTGGTGCGAACCCCAGAACGAATAGAATGCGATGAACACATAGGCGACTAAGGGCACCGAGTAGGCTAACGCAAGGCTGTGGGTCTTCTCGGAGATGAGGCCCATCAGCGGCGTCAGAACCGCTCCGCCGACGATTGCCATTACCAACAGCGAGCCGCCCAGCTTCGTGTTCGTCCCCAGGCCTTTCAGCCCGAGCGCAAAGATCGTCGGAAACATGAGCGACATAAAAAAGCTGGTCAGAAAGACGCACCATAGACCCAGCCAACCGGGGCTGAGCACCCCAATCGCCACAAGAACAATATTGGCGACGCAATACGCGCCCATAAGCTTGCTCGGCTTGATGAAACGCATTAGCCAGGCGGACGCAAAACGGCCCACGCCAAAAGCGGCGAGCGTCCCGATCAGAAAATAGCCCGCCACTTTTTCGGGTTGATGAGCGTACTCCTGGACGTAGGAAATGAAGTAGCTCCACGTTCCCACCTGCGCGCCAACGTAGAAAAACTGTGCAACAACCGCGAGCAGAAAGTGGCGATAGTGGAAGAGATCGAGGAAATTGCCGTGGTCGCCTGATTCGTTTTCATGCTCGCTGCGAATGGACGGGAATTTCGTGCGCAAAATAAGCACCGCCCAGATCAGCGCAATCGCGCCGATGACCAGGTAAGGCTTCACCACGCGCAGCGTTTCGGAACGAAGATACCCTTCGTAGGTGTGGTGCGCTTGCTGCGCCGCGATTTCCTTGGGCGTCAACTCGACGCCGGAGAAGATGAAGATGGTGCCGATCCACGCTCCGGTGATCGCCCCGATTGGGTTGAAAGCTTGGGCGAAGTTCAAGCGGCGCTCCGAACTGTCCGGGTCACCCAACTGGGCGATGAACGGATTGGACGCCGTTTCGAGGAACGACAAGCCGCTGGCGATTACGAAAAGCGCAAAGAGAAAAAAACCGTAGCTGCCCGCGAGCGCGGCAGGCCAAAATAAGAAAGCGCCGGTTCCGAAAAGAACGAGGCCTGTGACAAACCCCGATTTGTAGCCCGCGCGGCGCATTAGAAAAGCTGCCGGCATCGCCAGTAGAAAATAGCCCATGTAAAAAGCGGATTGCACGAGGCCAGCTTGAAATCGACTGATGGCGAACGATTTCATGAAATGGCGGATCAGGACGTCGTTGAGATTGTTCGGAATACCCCAGAGGAAAAACAACACCGTAACGAGGACGAAAGGAACAAGTTGTCCCGCCGGAAACAAATGGGAACCAGCCGGGATATCGGGCCGGGAGGACAAGTCTGGCGTCACGGCGGGCAACGGCGCAGATTCTACGGCCTTGGGGTTCATGTCACCACTCTCACGGCGTCAGTCTATATAGCACGGTCCCATGGGCCGGGAGTTGTAGTTCGAGCGACCCTGCAGAGCCCAGGTCCTTGCGCTCCCACAAATCACGCGTGGCGTAGTTCCCCTCCGGTAAGCCGAGCTGCTGCCATGTAAACTGAACGTTCTGCGGGGAAGTGGTCAGATTAAATGCCGCGACGTAGAACGAAGTTTCCGTGCTTGATTGCGCAGTCCAAACCGTCGTTGTGTCGCCGCTGAACGCCACACGATTCCCCTTTGAGCGCTGATCAACGGCGAGAACCTCTGGATCCGTCAGCAGCGACAGAGTCCATTCGTCCGCCGACGGCAGATCACTGCCTACCATCAGAGGCGACGGAAAGATCGACCACAAGGTCATCAGGGTGCGCTGCTCGTCGTGCGTGAGACGCGTGGTCCGTGGTTTCCCCCAACCCGGCGCAGGACCGAGGAAGCCAAGCGGCAGCATGTCTGCATCCGGCCAGTGGCCCGGCTCAGCCATTCCTGCCCACTTCGCCACGTTCGCAAACTGGTCACCTAGCCCCTGCGGATATGCGACTGTGCTATGCCACAGATCCCAGACGTCGTCCGAAATTCGCCACATCTGAGCGTACTTTCGCAGCTCGTCCACTTTGTCCACCGGCGCCGGCCCCGGCGAAAGGCTGAGCACAATGGGTCGTCCCGTTTTCCCGAGCGCCGTGCTCAACAGCCGGATTTCGTCGGGGCGATACGGGTGGCTGCTGATGCAATCCACTTTGACAAAATCCACGCCCCAGCTCGCGTACAGGGTCGCAATGGAATCGTAGTAGGCCTGCGCGCCGGGTTTGGCTGCGTCGATTCCAAAGTTGTCCGGATTCCACGGACACGTTTCCTTCGGGTCCGCCGCATCCACCGCGTGGTAGTTCGAGCCTGCGATGGGAAGATTTGCTCCAACTGCTTTCTTCGGAATGCCACGAAGGATGTGAATCCCAAACTTCAAACCAAGCGAATGCAGATAGTCGCCCAAAGGCTTGAAGCCTTTGTCCGGCAAGGAGGAGACGAACCGGTTCGGAGCGGGCGTATACCGGCCGTACGCGTCCATGGAATATTGCGCGAGCTTGGAGTTGCCTTCCGGCGCGGGGTTCGTCACGAACCATTCCATGTCGACCACAATGTATTCCCAGCCGTAGGGCTTCAGATGTTTCGCGAACCATGCGGCATTCGCTTTCACATGGTCCTCGTCAATCGCGGTTCCGTAGCCATCCCAGCTGTTCCATCCAAGCGGGGGTGTCTCGGCCAGCAAAGATGTTGCGGCACTGGCAGGCTCCGCAGCGAGTCCCACTGAAGGAGACGACTCATGTTGCGGTTGTGCTTCGGCTCTTGCCGGCTGAAACAAATGAGCCCTGTCCTGTCTCACAGAGATGAGAAGAAGCGCGAGCAGGAGGCCGCAAGTCCCCACAGCCTTCTTCATCATTGTCCGCCTCTCAGGCTCGGCAAATCGCGAAGTGGAATTCTCGCTTGAACCGCAGTGTGGATTCTACAATCGTCCCCGGACGTTATGGCTAGCAGTATTTCGCGGCCTCATTCGATGGCTGGCAATTCGAGCAATCAACGAGTTGATTGCGAGTCTGCTGCGAACGGCATGTCCGGGCGTTGGCTTGGGCCGGGAAGAATCCAGGGAAAGCGCTAACCTACGTGCATCGTCGCAGGCCACAACCGATAATTAGCTGGGGAAGGAAGAGCCTGGTGGACGTGACCGGATCGAACCGGCGACCCCCTCCTTGCAAAACATGAGACTCGGTTTCATTCCCTCTATCCATCATTAAAGTACCAACGTTTCCCACAAATCGGGGAACCTGCTTTTCGCTCAAAGCTAACTGCAATGTGTTGAAACGATCGATTTGTGCACAATCGGTGCACAGTGGATCTCAGTAGAAATCTCCGAGACTGAACCCCCCCGCTGAGACAAAGGCGTGCATCACACCCTGCTTCAGAGAGGGATTGCGGTTCCAATGTCATGTCTTATCCACCAAAGAACAAGCGGTGTGTACGCCGCCCATAATGAAACGACCTTCAAGTCGAGCGCAGCGCCGTGAAAATCAATCCACGGCGGCGCGGCAGCGGACTTGTTCGGAAGTTAGGCCATAGAGTGGCGGCGTGGCGACGCCGAGCAATGACAGGTAAATGTAAACTTGCCCGCGATGATGTATCTCGTGCTCGACCATCAAGCGCAGCCACTTCCACATAGTGATGGGCACATCATCGGGTGTCTTGCATCTCTTCTGTAGATCTTCATCGGTGAGTCGTCCAAAAATGTCCATGGATTCCGCGTGCAAGCGTTCGACAAACGCCATCACATTGTCGTAACCGTCCGCCAGCTCTTTTCCGTGCGTCGTGTAACGAGCCGGACGCCTTTGCACGTTTTCCGCCCACATATATCGTTCCGTGACCGCCAAATGCCGCAACAGATCGCCCAAAGTAAACTTGTCCGGTGCGTAGGTCCAATCGATCTTGTCCGGCGGAATACAACGCGCCACGCGCATAGTGCGCTCCCGCACGTTGCCAAGATAATGAAGGAATGGGCCGATCGTCCGTATCTCCATGATCCTCACGTCAAACCGAACAGCTATCGGCCG
>Ga0185299_10007556_pt1 | contig 11082 bp, 8 predicted proteins | sample PaiPotPPA55metaG_FD_128002 | JGI IMG/M metagenome (GOLD analysis project Ga0185299, IMG submission 128002) | Iron sulfur acid spring bacterial and archeal communities from Banff, Canada, to study Microbial Dark Matter (Phase II) - Paint Pots PPA... ...
GCTCCCAGCGCCAGGCTGCTGCCGATCACTCCCCATGCCCACGCTCCGCCCAGTTGCTGTTGCGCGAGGACCGGCCCGAGGACCGCGACCGGCGCGAGGAGCACCAGGGAGAACACGGTCCACTGACCGGTGAGCATCCACAACCACCGCCGTTGCGAAAATTCGGTCCATCCGATCCGGATCTGGCGGACCGGATCTCGCCACCCGGCCGGCTCCGAGGACTGCGCGGGCAGTCGCGCGCTCGCGAGGAAGCAAGCAGCGGCGGCAAGTACAGCAGCTTGGACCGCGAAGCCGGCACCCGGTCCGCAGGTAGCCACGATCACCCCGGCGAGCACGGGAGCGACGATCACCGCGCCCGACGTGCTCCCGCCGGTGAGCGCGTTCACCGCCGCGAGTTGCGCTCGCGGCACGATGTCGGGCAGCAACGCGGTACTGACCGGGCTAAAGAACCCGTCCGCGCAGCCATAGGCACCGGCCACGGCCAGCAGCAGCCCGAACGACGCACTGTGTGCCACGAGCGCCGCCGCCAGAGTCACCGCGGCCGCCATGCGGACCAGCAACGAGCAGATCAGAACGCGCCCGCGCGAGAAGCGGTCGCCAGCTACGCCGCCGAGCAAGGTCACTCCGAGGGCCGCAGTGCTCTGGCAGGCCAGCACCATTCCGAGCCGACCGATCGAACCAGTGGCTCGCAGGACCGCGAAACTCAGCAGCACAGGCGATAAACCGTCAGCCGAACCAGACATGAGCAGACCCAGCACGACACGACGAATCCTCCGATCCGCGAGGAGACGACGGCCGGGGACTCCGCCTGATGCGCAGACCTCGCCATCCGCGGACCCGGCCGTGGGAACCTCGAGCGATTCATCACTCCCGCACTCGCAAGAGTGTGGACTGGACACCCGCTCGGGGCAACCTTCCGCTGTTGCGCCCGACCCACTTCTCCAGTTCCGCCACCCGTGCGGCCAGCACCGCATTCGCCCCAGCCAGCGCAGTCGTGCCCAGGGACGTGGTGCACCGGGTAGCTCTAATGGGCGTATCTCCGATACCTAAGACGGCTACTGGGTGATCCTTCGAGACGGATAAAAGATCTTGAAGGAGGAACACGCCATGACCATCCAATCCAGCGTGCCCGCAGGTGAGGACCTCGATCGGCAACTCGCCGCGGCCGACCCGGACGTGTTGCGGCTTATGGTCAAGTCCATCGCCGAGGCACTGATGTCCACGGAGGCGGGTGAGGCTTGCGGCGCGCCGTGCGGGCAGGTCAGCTCGGAGCGGACGGCCGTAAGCCCAGTACGTGGGCAGCGCGCGACCGGCTCCTCAGCTGACCGTGGAGAGAGACTTCGCAGAGGCAACGGTGAGTCGTCCTGTTACCTCGGCTCGGACGGCCGGTGGCACGGCCGCGTCAGCGTCGGCCTCAAGCTGGATGGCTCGCCCGATCAGCGCCACGTCAGTGGGCGCGACCGGGACACCGTCCTTGAACAGATCGAGAAGCTTCACGCGCTGCGCGATGCCGGAAAAGTAGTAGTTCCGGGTCGTGTCCCCACCGTCGCCGCGTGGATGCGCACATGGCTCGACACCATCGCGCCGCGGACCGCCCAGCAGAACACGGTGGACGAGATCTACCGACCCAAGGTGGAGCGATGGATCATCCCGGCACTCGGCCGGCACCGCCTCGACCGCCTCCAGCCACCGCACCTGGACGAGTTCTACACAGCCTGCGCAAAGGCGGACCTGTCGACCAGGAGCGTGCTGCTGTTACACCAGATCGTCTCGCGCGCTCTGAAGATGGCGCTACGACGCGAGCAGGTGCAGCGCAACGTCGCCACGCTTGTCGATGCTCCGAGACACCGCGACGCGGAGGTCGAGCCGTTGAGGCAAGCCGAAGCACGCGCCCGACTCGATTTGGCCCGTTCGATACGCAACGGAGCCAGGTGGTCGGTCGCGCTAGCCCTCGGGCTACGCCAGAACGAAGCCCTCGGCATGCGGAGGGGATGCGTGGATCTCGAAGCTGGCACGGTGCGCGTCTTCCAGATCAAGCGTTTGCGCTACCGGCACGGCTGCCTTGACCTAGCCGTTTGCGGCGCTGGCCACCACGTCCGGGCGTGCAAGAACCCGTGCATGCGCCACCTCAGCCGCTGCCCGAAGCCGTGTGCGCGAGGGTGCGTGTTGCACGCCCAGTTCTGCCCGCAGCGCGCTGGTGGCGAGTGGGTGTTCAAGCAGCCCAAAGGTGGCAAGGCGCGCACCCTCGTCATCCCGCAACCGCTTGTTCTTCTCCTCGTCGAAGCGCGCAGACTCCAGGAGCAGGAGAAGGCGGCGGCCGGGGACGCTTGGACAGAGTGGGACCTATGCTTCCCTGACGGCCTCGGCAATCCACAGGAGACCCGGGACGACTGGGCGGACTGGAAGCGGCTTTGCGCACAGGCGGGAGTACGCGTGGTCCGCCTGTTGAGTCGGTCCGGGGCGCGGTTCCGGTGTTGCCACCGGCCCGTTTCCCCGGACCGCTCGCCGAACCCGCCGTGCCGATCTCTCGGCAACGGGCTCTCCACGGTCTCTGCCGTCAGGCGGGGTTCGTGATGGGCCAGGGGGTTGGGATCTTGTTGCCCCGGTAGGTGTAGCGGGAGACCGTCACCTTCTCGATCCGGAACAACTCGATCCCGTCAGCGGCGATCCGCCACCGCCCGGTGGCGGTCAAGTGCCGCCAGAGCTGACCCCAGTTCCATCCGTGGCGGGCCCGCAGCAGATGGGCGAGTCTCCAGAAGGTGAAGTCGCCCAGCTTGCCGAAGGTGTGCTTGGCCACGGCGTGTTTGAAATAGTTGGCCCAGCCTCGCATGACCTGGCCCAGGCGGGTCAGGATCGAGGCGAGGTCCCACTGCGATGTCTTGTGTGTCAGGGCACGGATCTTCGCCTTCAGCGTCCGGACGGGCCGGTCGGCGATGAAGGTGTAGACGTACCACTTGTTCGTACCCCTCTTGCGTTTCCACCGGATGCGGAAGCCGAGGAAGTCGAACCCGTCGCCCATGTGGACCACCTGGGTCTTTGCTGCAGATAGCCGCAGTCCCATCGGGGCCAGTGTGTGTGCGACGTCTTCGCGTAGCGCTTCGGCGTCCTCGCGCGAACCGTGCACCAAGATCACGAAATCGTCCGCGTAGCGAACGATCCGCCACGTCGGGCGTGCCTTGGAATGTCGGTAGTCGCGCTTGCCGTGGGTCGACATCATCCCGCCGGGCTTCCACGGCGCCATTACGTGCTCATCGAGCGCGGTCAAGGCGATGTTGAAGATCAGCGGGGAGAGGATGCCGCCTTGCGGCGTGCCGGTCAGTGTCTCGCCGTGCTCACCCGACTCGGTGAGCACCCCGGCCTTGAGGAACGCCTTGACCAGGGCCAACACGCGCTTGTCCTTCACACGCGCCCGCACCCTGTCCATGACGAAGGAGTGCGAGAGGTTGTCGAAGGCCGCCTCGATGTCCGCGTCCAGCACCCAGCGATAGCCGTGGGTGCCGAAGTGGTGGATCTCGGCGATCGCGTCGTGGGCCCGGCGGTTGGGCCGAAACCCGTAGGAGGCCGGCAGAAAATCGGCCTCGAAGACGGGTTCGAGCACCAGTTTCAGCGCCGCCTGCACGACCCTGTCCGCAATGCTTGGTATACCGAGCTTGCGAACCTTTCCGGACCCTCCCGGCTTGGGGATCTTGCGCTCCCGCACCGGCAGCGGCCGAAACGAGCCGTCCTTCAGGGCGGCCCGCAGATCGTCCAGGAAACCCGGGACACCGATTTGCTCCTCGAGATCGGCGACCGTCAGGCCGTCGACGCCGGGAGTGGTCGCTCCCCGGTTGCCCGCAACCCGGGCGAACGCCACGATCAGCGTCGCCGGGTCGTACACGAAGTTGAACAAGTCATCGAACCGGCGGCCAGGGTCGGCCACCGCCCAACGGTGAAGCTTGGCCTGCATCTCCGATACCCTCGCCCCAGACCCGGCAGGTCCAAAGCGCGGAGCATCGCCATTCGGCGACGCATCTTCCGGCATTACAGCATCCTTCCCTTCTTCGTAACCGCTGCCGCCCTTCCCCATGCGGTCGGCTTTCCCGACCTCGGAGTACTACGGCGGCTCCGCCCCGTCCCGGACCGATCGGCGGTCGACGCACCCAGCCCCGCCAGCGCCGCAGGATGCGGCGGACGGGGCGAAGACCGGGACGGTTCCCGTGTTCACTGTGATTCGCTCGACGAAGTAGGAGCCCGACTATGCCCCTGCGGCATCGCTGCGAGTACGCCGCAGGCCTTCCTCGCAGCCTCCCTGGCAGCTCGTGCCCACCGCCTCGGGAGTTCCCCGCCCACACGCTCGACGGGCACGCACCGCTCCCGGCCCAGATCCACCAGGTTTCGAGCCGGTGTCGCATAAAGGGGCTGTCACACGCCGGTTCCTCGCGTACTCCTCTCCATCCCGCTTGCCGGACCCGCGCCATCTGGCAGTACTGACACGTCCCGGCGTTGTCAGGGCTGCTCCCACCCTCCCCGGCGTCACCCGGACCAGGCTGCCCTCAGCTCCACCGCCCCGCTGCGACGGGATCAGCGGCGAAGGTCTCTCACCTCCACTCGAATCACAGCGCCTCACGGCGCACACACGACGCGCGCCGCACGGCCGCCACCCTGCTACTCGAACAAGGCGTCGATATCCGAGTCGTTCAACAGATCCTGGGCCACTCAACCCCTGCCGTCACGAAGAAGTACACGCACGTCACCAACTGGCTTGCGCGGGACGCGGCGGACCGAATGGCGCGGGCCCTGTGGCCGGGCCCGGCGACAGACCCCTCGCTGATGGCCACGGGAACTGAACTGATGAGGTTCCCTATGCCTCACGACTACGGCACTGAGCAGTCGTAGCTTCGTGAAACTGACCCACTGTGCGGTGCGTTCTCCTCGTCGCGTTCGGTTGCGCGGCGGGTCGGTGCCTGCCAGGAGTGCACAGCAGCCGCGAGACTGTGCTCACGTCCTTTTACTGCAGAGCCGAACATCTCGGCGATCAGGTCGCGAATACGGGCGAGCGTCCATCGCTGGTTGTCGTCGTAGCCGTAGCCGTGCGCCGCCGGTCCTTCGTCGAAGGCCGCGACCCGCTGCGGGTCGAGGTACGGCTGTTGTCCCCCGTGCTCGGCCGAGGCTATCGCGTCACGCCCGCGCGCCGGTAAGCCCTGCGCCACTCGAACACGCTTTTGCGCGTCACCGTATTCGCTTGGCGATCTCGGTGTCACCGCAGCCTGCGTAGATGAGCTCGGTGGCTGCCAAATGGATGTGCTCGCGTCGTCGATGCGCCGCCTCGTTGAGCCCCCCGCCACGCGCATACCTCACGATTCAGTCGAAGAGCCGAACAGACCGCCCGTCATCATGGCGCAACACTGGCGCCAGTCCTACGAGCAAAGTTCTCTGGCGCCTAATCTCTGTTTGTGGTGCTCACCCATTTCGAACGCACGGGTGCAACAAGCAGCGGTGCTGGTGAACAGTGGAAGTGGGGAGGAGGACGACGGGTCGGCTCAACGTTCGGTGCCGGTCGCACCGGACACCAGTTCGCGTGCGTAACCGAGCCCGGCGTCGATGGTTCCCTGCCCGCCGTAGACCTCCAGCCGATCGAGGTACTCGTCGCGCGGAATCTCGCGCGCACCCATCCGCACCGTGTACTCGGTACGGACTTGCGTGTCCAGCAGGGTGATGCCGCCTCCGGCGGTCCGGCGACCGAGGTCGGCGATCGCGACCTTCGCAGCCTCCGGCTCGATGTGGAACGCCGAGTCCATGATGAAGACTCCGGCGAGTGCGCATCCGAACAGGCCACCCACGAGCCGCGTGCCGTCCCAGACCTCGACGGTCCGCACCCAGCGGACTTCCCACAGCTCCCGTAGGGCGCTGATGAGCTCACCTGTGAGCCAGCGGGGTTCGCGCTCGCCCCGGCAGGCCGCGATCACGCCCTCGAAATCGGTGTCCATGGTGGTCGTCCAGGCGCTGTCGCGCATCATCCGGCGCGAGGTGCGTCCGAGGCGGACCTCGTCGGCGGGGATCACGTACCTGACCTGCGGCGACCACCACAGGGTCGAGTACGGGTCGGCGTCGCCCGGCAGGACCGGAATATCGCCGGCGCTGACGTCCGGGCCGTAGAGCGCGCGGTTGAGCGCGATCTGCTCGGGGTCGATGCGCGGCTGGCAGAACACCGCTCTGCGATACGCCCCCAACAGGCTCTCGGCGGTGATCTGGCCGCCGATCGCGACCGGGGCACCGAGTCCGGGTCCGACCTCGACGCCGAGCCACGGGTCCGTCGAGACGTTTTCGAGCAGCAGCATCAGATTTCCACTTTCTGGGAGATCGCGCCGACGAAGGCGCCGAAGACGGAGTTGTCGAAGATGGTCCGGATGGGCACGGCCGGCGTGATCGCCTCGCGCACGGCGACGATCATGCGCGTGGCTTTGAGCGAATCGCCGCCGACGGCGAAGAAATCGTCGGTGGCGTTCACCGAGTCGATTCCGAGGACGCCGCACCAGATCGCGCTGAGAGCTTCCGCCATGATGCCGGGCGTGGCGACGGAGGTGGTGTCGGACGGCGACTCGGACGCGGTGTCGTCAGGTGCCTGCTGGAGCAGCGCGTCTATGTCAGCCTTGCCCGACGGGCCCATGGGCACGCTGGGCACCCGGGTCAACCTCGGAATCATGTAGTACGGCAGCTTCATCCGGAGCGAGGCGATGACCTCGTCCGCGCTCACTCCGGCGACGAGTACGGCCCACGCCGCGAGCGAGGCGGCTCCAGCACGGTCACGCACGCCGACGGCCGCGTCGAGCACCTCGTCGCAGGATCGAAGTGCGGCCTCGATCTCGCGCGGTTCGACGCGATATCCCGCGATCTTGACCTGATCATCGACCCTGCCGAGGAACTCAAGCTGCCCGGACGGCGTACGACGCGCCTTGTCCCCGGTCAGGTAGGCGCGCGTGGTCGGGCCGCCCGGCTCGGTGCTCAGCAGATGTACGAAACGTGCCGCGTCGGCGTCGCTCGGGTGCAGGTAGCCGCGTGCCACGCACGTGCCCGTGATGCAGATCTCGCCCACCTCGCCGTCCGCCACGGGGCGCATCTCCGCGTCGACGAGCCGGATCTCGCAGCCGGGCAGCGGCCTGCCGATCACCGGGGTCTCGTTCTCTGAGAGCGCGGCGGATGTCACGTCCACGGTGCATTCGGTCGGGCCGTAGAAGTTGTGGACCCGCACGCCCGGAAGACTCCTCAACGTGCTCCACAACTGCGGATCAGTCGGCTCGTTGCCGACGATCAGCACCTTGAGCGACTGGAGCGCGTCGACGAATCCGCCGAGCAGCAGCATCCGAACTTGGGTGGGGGTGCCGTCGAAGACGTCGATGCGGCGATCGACGAGGAAGCGAGCGAGTCGTTCGGGGTCGCGCCGGGTGCTCTCATCCACGATGACGAGCGTGCGGCCCGCCGCGAGATTCACGAGGTCGGAAAAGAACGTGTCGGTTGTCGCAATGGCGTTCAGCGCGGTACGACGGGACTCGGCCGCGCCCGCCGGATGCAGGACGGATTCGTGGGCTGCGGCCATGTTGGCCAAGCCGCCGTGCTCGACGAGAACGCCCTTGGGGAGTCCCGTCGTGCCCGAGGTGTAGACGACGTAGGCCAGGTCTGTGGGTTGCGATTCGATCCCTGCGAAGTCTGAAGTGGTGATATCGGGGGCGTGGGCTGTGATCGCGCCGGCCATGTCGACGGTCAGAATGGTATCAACGTGCTTTGCGAACGTAGCCTTGACCGCGGCGTCCTGATCCGCGTCGAGGATCGCGACTTTGGCACCGCTGTCCCGAAGCATGTGCTCGGTCCTCGTGGGTGGCGCGGTCGGGTCTATCGGCAAGAGGGCGCCGGTGGCCAGCCATACGCCCAGCGCGGTAGTCAGCGTGGCCACGCCGCGCGGCACACAGCACGCGACGATCTCCTCGCGTGTGACGCCGGCGGCACGAAGACGGGACGCGATCTTTTCGGCCTTGTGCACGAGTCGGCCGAAGGTCAGCCTCTGATCGCCCGCTTCCGCGGCGGTCCGGTCGGGGTGGGTCAGGGCCTGCTCGCAGATCAGGGCAGGGACGGTTCGGTACGTGCTCATGGGTTCCACGGTCCTTTCGACTTTCGACGGGTGCTGGTGGTGACGGGGTGCCGGTGCTCAGATGGCGGTGAGGGCGATCGCCACGCGGGTCATGAACGCCTCGATCACGCGCTTGTCGAACAGGGTCGACTGGTATCCGCAGCTCAGCGTCGCCGTGTCGGGGCTGGAGCGCTCAAGCTCGACGGCGAGCCAGGTGTGCTCGCGGAACACATCGGCGTCGATGGAGCAGGAGTTGCTCGCCGACAGGCCCCGCAGGTTCGGCGCGGCGGAAGCCGAATCGACGTTGAGCATGATGAACGGCCCCTTGGGCACCTGGTCGGCGGCGTGCGGAACCAGGTTGTCCCGGAGGAACTCGAACGGAATCTCGGCATGGTCCGCGGCGTCCAGGACCTGGTCTCGGACCAGCACGGTGTGCTCGTCCAGTCCTGTCTGGGCTCCGGTGTACACGCGCAACAGACGCTTATCAGTCAGGTCGCCGATCATCGCGGCGGTGTCCTCGGTGAATCTGCGCGAACTGGTGTAAAGCAGCGCTCGATCCGGTTGTCCGGTCATCTCGCCGAGTGCGTACAAGACCGCGCTGGCGACCTGGATGAACACTGAGACGTGCCCGTTCGCCGCAGTGAACCGCGCTCGCGTCGCGTCGAGGTCTGCGATGGGCAGCTCGCTGGACCAGATCGCGCCGACGGGCGGCGCATCGGGATCCGGCGCCCCATCGATCGTGGGCAGGCCCGCTGGCGGGAACGGCCCGACGCTGTCCCAGATGGGGCGCCAGTACTCCAATGCGTGCCGAGCCTGAGGTCCTTGGAGCAGACGACGTTCCGCGGCGCAGAACTCGGTGAAGTCGGAGACGGGCACCGGCGGTTCGCCCGCCGCTCCGATCTTGGCGTTCTCGGGTCCAGGTTCGCGGTAGGCAAGTTCCAGCTCTTCGAAGAAGAATGCGATCGAAGAGCCGTCGAAGACAAGGTGGTCGACCGCGAGGCCGAGCTGCCATTCGGTCTCACCAAGCCGGAGCAGTCGCGCCCTGGTCAACGGGTACTGCGTCGGATCGAAGTAGTCCTGGAGCTCCAACTGGATCCGGTGCTCCGCCTCGGCGCATTCGTCCTCCGGCATGCCACGCAGATCCACGAACTCCAGCGGCCATTCGGCGCCTTCGACGGCGCAGCAGACGCCCTGGTCCAGGACCCCGTGCTGGAACGAGGTCCGCAGGGAGGTGTGGCGCTGGGCGACGCGGGTGAGCGCGCTCCGCAGCTGCGCGACGTTCAGGTCGCCGTCGATGCGGAGGCCGAACACGCACGGCGGCCAGCGGCGCCAGCTGAACGGGGCGAACACGGAGGCGAGGCGCCCAGCCTGCTTGATGCCGGTGGGAACTGGCCACGTCGTCTCGGAGGTCGCGGAGGCAGGTCGGTGGATGGTGGTAATGGACATGGGATGCTCCTGGAATCTCGGGATCGACGATCAGCAGGCGACGGTGTTGAGGCGGCGCACTTCGGGGTGCGGCGCAGCCACGCCGCAGGCGGCGATCAGGGCCACACCGCCAACGGCGAGTACGGGTGCTGCTCCGGTGTGCTTCGCCACCAGGCCCGCAATGGTGTAGCCGACCGGAAGCAGCGAGTACGAGACGACGGTGTTGACTGCGTAGACCCGCGAGAGCAGTCGATCTGGTACCAGCGACTGGAGAAGGGTCTGCTCGATGACGTCGAAGGATAGGCCCAGCCCGATCATTGCCACGCCGGCGAACAGTAGGGGCGCGTGCCCTCCGGGCAGGCCGAGAAGGAGCGTGCCGACGCCGAGCAGTCCGCAGAGGGTGAGCATCGCGGTGCCGGGCCGCAGCCGGGAGCTCATGCGACCGATAGCGATGGCACCCAGGGTGCCGACGCCGATCTCAGTTGCGCAGAGCAGTCCGAGGAGCCCGATGCCCGATCCGTGCACCGTGACGAGGTCTGGGAGGAGTACCGCGTAGGGCGCAAGGCACGCCACGTTGGCCACGAGGGAGATCGCCAGCGTGATGACGAGCCAGCGGGCTTTGACGGTGTAGGCGAGACCTTGGACCATCTCGCGGCCGGCACTCGAACGCTGTGATTCCGATTCGGCTGGGAGTGTCGCGGGTCTCTCGGGTGACGACGGCACCTGGACGAAGTACGTCGTGACAACGGCTAGCGCGAAGCTGGCCGCGTCCAGGCCGAAGACGGTTCCGGCACCGCCTGCGGCGAACGCCATGCCGGCGAGCGCCGGACCGGCCAGACGCGCCAGATTGCTCGACACGGTGAACCACGCGTTGGCCGAGCCGCGGCCGCCAACGCCGGGCAGCTGACCTTTGAGAGCGGCGTAGGCCGGGCCGTAGAACGCGCTCACGACTCCGAGCAGAAGCGCGCCGACCATAAGCATATTGATCGATAGAGCGCCGACCTCCGAGGCCACCGCGAGACCGAGGGTAGCGACCGCAGCGATGGCGTCCGCGACGATGATCACCGTGCGGCGAGAGATCCGGTCCGCGATCGTGCCGCCGAGCATCGCGAGCGCGAGTTCCGGTACGACGTTCAACGCGAGCACGAGGCCCATCGCGGCCGTCGACTTGGAGATCTGGTAGACCGACCAGGCGACCGCGACCTTGTACGCGCCGTTGCCGATCTTCGAGACGGTCTGGCCCGACCAGAGCAACAGGAAGTCGTTACTCGCGAAGCCGCGCCGCATGCGTGCAAGACGTGACGGTGGCTGCATCCTCACACCGGCAAGTAGTGTCATTGTCTTATCCCCTTCTCGAACTCGGCACGTGAGCGAGTCTGCTGCACGTGACGGAGGCAGAGGAAGAGAATCAGGGTGACACCATGCTTCTGGGCACCAAGGTGACAGTGTCGGCGACGAGTCGGGGGAAGCGGGGAACGTCAGCCGGTGATGATGACTTCCGGCCCAGGAACAGGTCCTTGGGCGATGCGCACCGCCGCGCAGGTTCCGCTCGCGCC
>Ga0185299_10007557_pt1 | contig 11081 bp, 8 predicted proteins | sample PaiPotPPA55metaG_FD_128002 | JGI IMG/M metagenome (GOLD analysis project Ga0185299, IMG submission 128002) | Iron sulfur acid spring bacterial and archeal communities from Banff, Canada, to study Microbial Dark Matter (Phase II) - Paint Pots PPA... ...
TGGCGCTGCCATCTCGCCCCGGGAGGCGCCGTCGTGCTCGGTGAGCCCGGCCGCCAAACCGGCGATCTGTTTATGGACTGGATCGGACCTCGTGGGTGGGAGCTGCGCCGGTTTGAAGAGAAGTTGCCGACCCGGGAGCGGCCGATTCGCATCGTTCAACTATCGCGACCTGAAGCGTAGGGCTGGGCATTGCCCGCCGCATTCGGTCCAGACGGGCAATACCTGTTTGCTAAATTCGCAGGAAGATCTTTCGCCGGTACATCCAAAGGCAGACGAGCCAGAGCACCAGCAGCGCCGCCGCTGACTCGGCGATCGGAGCATAGAAGTGGTAAGGTCCGAGCAGCTTCTCAAACACGTGCCACCGGTTCAAATGAGTGTGAAAACTGCTTTCGACCAAACCCTTGAAGCCGCCGTCGGCCATACAGTACATGGCGATCGAGTTCATCCCCACCACCACCATCGGGAAGGCCCACCACTTCCACCGACCCAAGTCGATGATCGCGTAAAAACCGGCTAGCAGCAGGCAGCACCATCCGGCGGAGAAGATCGTCCAGGAGGGAGTCCAGATCCGCTTGACGATCGGGCAGACGCCGGTCAGATCGAGGACCGTTCCGATGATCAGCCCGACGAACCCCGCGGCCGCCAGGGCCAGGAACTTCTTGCCGGAGGGCTGACGGCTGCGCAGCAACTCTCCCGCCAGCAGCCCCAAAATCATCGTCCCCAGCGTCGGCACGAAGCTGAGCGTGAGATAGCCGCCGCCGTTGTATTCGAACCGGTGCTGGCGGGGAAACAAATTGAGGAACCATCGATCGAAAGCGGCGGCGAGATTGGTGTTTTTGTCCCAGTGGGCCGCGAATCCGGTGAGGTGGTGCCAGTCTGGTGGCACCCCTACCACGGCAGAGTCAAACCCGGGCCCCGGCGCCGGGTAGAAGGCGAACGCCAGCCAGTACGTGACCAGGATGAGCATCACCGCCATCGCCTGCACGCGCGGCCGGGTCCACGCCAGCAGGAACACAAACGTGTACCCCAGCCCGATCTGCGTCAGCGTATCCTCGAACGTGAAATACGTGAGCGGCCTTCCGATCGACCGGAGAAAGATCCCAAGCGAGATGAGGATCACCGAGCGGACAATCGCATGAAAGGTCATCCATGCGAAGGACTGCCCCTGGCTGCGCCGCTTGGCCAGCGAGAACGGCAGTGCGACGCCGACGATGAAGGTGAACGACGGCTGAATCAGGTCCCATAGCGCGCACCCTCGCCACTCTACGTGGTCCGTCTGATACGCCAGGAATTGCCAGACGGCGCTGTTGAGATGGTGCTCGCGGACGAACTCGGCGATGCCAAGCCCGCTCGAGGCCATCAGCAGCATCACGAACCCGCGGTAGGCGTCGACCGAAACGATGCGGGCGGGAACGACCGCCGGCTGGATCTCCGAGATTTGGGGTTCCGGTGCAACCTCGGTAGTCATGTTTGCCTCCAACCCTCTCTCGCGCCGCGGCAGCGATTGCACCATCTTACGACTTATCGGTCGATTGCGAAACCGTTCCATGTTGGCCGGCGACGCGCGTGGCGGGCTTCAACGTCCACGCCTGAAGCCGCGCCACATCCAGGACCTTGGGCGCGCGAAAGCCCTCTTTGTGGATGATCCACCCACCAAACAGTTTCGGCTCGTCCCTGGCGACGTGGCGCGCGGTCAGCAATTCCACATTTCGGCCGAGCGCGACGACCTGCGGGAACCCATGGAGATCGTGGTAGCTGGCATATGCGGACGCCAGCCCGATCAGGAAGTCGGCGGGTGGTACGGCGTCCGCCCCGATGAACACCCGCGGTGGAACGCGATGGTTGAAGCGCAGGTAATCCCGCACGTCGAGGGCGGCGGCGCGGAACGCCGGCCACGGGATAGGCTCTGTCACCCCCCCTTCGCCCGGCGGCGCCGAATCGGGGCCGAGCAATCGCTCCGCCACGATGCCCGCCGCGTCCGCGTCCTTCTGGCCGTCGATGAGCCGCGCCACGGCCAGCGCCAGTACCTCGAATTGATCGGCGGGCGAGAAGACCTTGCCGCCAACGGCTTCATCATCGAGACCCGGTAAGTCCGGCCGCAACAGGCGACGGGCCAGTTCGAGTACTTCCCCCGGCGAAGCGCCCTCGGTCATGAGCCGGTCCGGATAGAGCTTGGGGAGATCGCAGGCGGCGACGAACCGCACGCCGGGCGTCGAGCGCATCGCGTCGATGTAGTCCGCGAATCGGCGGATCGCTCGCTCGGCCTCCTGCGGCGTTCGCTGTCGCGGCAGCTTCCACTGCTCAGGCGGCGGATTCGCCCCGCGGCGGAAATTCGGGTCATCCCAGAACTGCGACGTTACCCACTCGCAAGGGTGATAGAAAATGCTGATCAATCCCCCGCCTTCGTGCGCGAGTCGATGGGCAATGGCGGCGAATTCCTTCTCGCCTTTCTCTAGCCCACCCGGCGCGAACAGGTCCATGCGTGTTTCATTGGGGTGCATGTCATAGACGACCAGCGCTCCGGCGTACCAGAACGGCACGCCGCCCATGCCCACGTGGTCCCCGGAATCGACGTAGCAGGGCACGCCGTCGACGGTGATGCCGCACATCGGCTCGGCCGCGATCGCCTGACTGGCCCACGACGACCCCGGCTGCCCGTAGCAGGCGAGCGAGGGAACGCCAAAGACCCTCCGCACGTCCGCCGCCCCCGGCCCCTCGCGGCGGGCGAACTCCGCCATCCCGTCGAGCAGCCCGCAATCGGCCAGATACTCCGCGGGGGCCGGATGCACTGAATGGAAATTCGCATGGAACCCGATGCAATGCTTCTTGAGCGCCGCGATCACGTCTTGACGGCCGTGCCGCTCCAGGACGCGGGCCTTCTCCCCGACCACCTTGAACGTCGCCCGGATTTTCCGCTCCGAAAGCATCTCCGCCAGCCGCTTGTCCGCCTCGTCATCCGAGGGGGAGATGTAGTCCTCGGTGTCGAACCAGAGGATGACGTCGATCTCGGGCGTACGCGGAGCAGCCGCCACCACTCGGGGAACGATGGACGCCAAAACGACCGCAAAGAGGACCGCAACTCGTGAAACTCGACTGGTCATCGCGCCACCATGGCTGAACCGGGGGCATCGCATCAGACGCTCAGAGCACAAAAAGACCGCGCTCATAGCCCGCGGTATGATTCCTTCCGGTGGGCGCAGTTCAACCCGAAATGTCATCAGAGATCCAGCCGGTTTCGAACTTCCGCCAGCGGGATGCTGCGCCCCGGCGCGGCGAGCCGGCGCTTGGCCTCGGCGATGTCACCGCGAGCCTGCTCTGTGAGTCTCTCGGCCCTGGCGCGAAGTCGATCATACTCGCGCTTCGGCAATATGACGAAGTCTTGGCGGCCAAGGCGAACGGTCTGCGCGCTCATTCGCATTGCGTCCTTTCAGTTCCGCGAGAATCCTACGATACGGTTCCGAACGTCGGCAACGAATACTTCTCCCGCCTCGGCCGCGAGCGCCAGGAGTTGGCCTCTTCGTCGCCGGGAAATTCCCACTTTTTCGGGTCCCAATTGAGCTTGCGGTGGTGCCAGTAGGCCAGGTTGATCAAGTGACACACCGTCACGCTGCGGGCGCCGATCTCGACGTCGGCAATCGGCCTTTGGCGGGTCTTGATGCATCGCATCCAATCCAGGTGATGATCGCCGTTGGGGGCCTTGCGGAGGTGGATGTCGCTCTGGCCGATCGGGTCCTTCAGGATTTCGGGCGGGTCGGTGAAGATGACGGAGCGGTTGACGAAGAGCCGCCCCTTGTCACCAATGAACAGGATTCCGTTGGTCTCCCGCAGGTTTTTCTTATTGCCGTTGCGGTCGGTGTACGGGCCGTCCCAGACGACCTCCTTGTGGGTGGCGGTGATTTCGTCACCGGCGGGCGAGCCGCGATAGATAATCTGGGCGCCATACTTATCGTTGGCGCTCTCCGGCGGCAAGATCTCGACCGGGCCCGAATGGTCCATGTCCAGCGCCCACTGGGTGATGTCATAGTGATGGGCGCCCCAGTCGGTGACGTAGCCGCCGGAATACTCGCGGTAATCGCGCCACCCCGGGTTGAAGGGATAGTTGTTGGGATCGGTCTCGCGGCGGCAGAGGACGTCGTTGTAGGGCCGCTCGGGGGCCTGGCCGAGCCACATGTCCCACTCGATTCCTTCGGGCGTAGGCTCGCCGGGCAGGTCGCACGGTTTGCTGGTCGGGCCGACGCCGACCCATACTTCCTTGATCTTTCCCAGTCGGCCGTTGCGAACGTATTCGCACGCCTCGCGGAACGGCCCGGTCGAACGCTGCTGGCTGCCGGTCTGGAAGACGCGGTCATACTTGCGAACGCAATCGATCAGGGCCTTGGCTTCCTGGATCGTCAGCGTCAGCGGCTTCTCGCAGTAGATGTCCTTGCCGGCCTTGCAGGCGTCGATCGCGACCGCGGCGTGCCAGTGATCGGGCACCGCGATGACCACCGCATCGATGTCTTTGCGCCCCAACAGCTCGTGGTAATCCACAATCGCATCGGCCTTCGCGGGCCGCTCGAGTTTCTTGTACTTCTCCTCCACCAGCTTCTGGGCCCGTTCGCGGCGGCCGCCGTGAACGTCGCAGACGGCGAGCACCTGAATCGTCGCCCTGCCGCTGAGCGGATTGAGGTGCGCCTCGCTTCCCTGCTTGCCGATGCCAATGAATCCGAGCGGCAGCCGTTCGCTCGGGGGCGGCGTTGCGGCGCCGCTCAATGCGCTGGCGGAGATGATTGTCGGCCCCACCGCGGCCAGCGCGGCGGCGCCCTTCACGAAATCGCGACGACTCACAGAGTTTCTCTCGACCATGGCGGTTCCTTCGGTTCGAATGATGGTGCTCAAAGACCGGCTGCCGCAGGTAATACACCGCACCTACGGGAGTGATGAAAGAGTCTAACCGAAAGAGGAAAAACGTACAGGGTTGGTGCTACGGTTCGTTCCATGAACCCGTTGTGGACCGAGATTGCGGAGCGCGCGGGAGCGGTGCTTTTGCCAGTGCAGCACGAACTGCTCGGGCAATACCTGGATTTATTGCTTGCGGCCAACCTGCGGATGAACCTGACGCGGATCACCAACCGTGAAGCGGCCGAGGTGCAACACGTCGGTGATGCGCTGACGCTGCTGCGATATCTCCCCGCCGGTCCTATCAAACTGGCTGACCTGGGAAGCGGCGGCGGGGTCCCGGGGATTCCGCTGGCCATCGCCAGGCCTGACGCCCAGGTGCTGCTGATCGAATCGACCAAAAAGAAGGCCTCGTTCCTTGCCGAGACGGCTCGCGAGTTGGGGCTGCACAACGTGCGGGTGTCGGACCAGCGTGCGGAAGACGCCGGCCGCTCCCCTGAGATGCGGGAGAGCTTTGATGTCGTCGTTGCCCGGGCCGTCGCGACGCTGGACTGGCTGGTTGAGTGGTGCCTGCCACTGGTGAAGAAAGGGGGCAGGATGCTTGCTATGAAAGGCGAAAAAGCGAGCGAAGAACTGCCGCTGGCCGAGCATGCGATCAGGCTGCTGGGCGGGGGAAGCCCTGACGTCCACCCCGCGGACCTGCCGGGCGCACGTCATCACGTCATTGTCGAGGTGAGGAAGAACCAAATGACGCCTGCGATCTACCCGCGGCCGGCAACCCACACCCGAGCACCTCTGCGGTAAGCTGCCTATAATTGCACGAGTTCATATGCTTGTGCTGTCGCGCCTACGAGATCAAGTCATTGTCATCGGCGATGACATCGAAATCACCGTCGTCGACATCCGGGGGGACAAGGTGCGGCTCGGCATCAATGCCCCGCGGAACGTCACCGTTCATCGCAAGGAGATCTACGAGGCGGTGAAGCGAGAGAATCAGGCCGCGGCCCATATGAAGCCGCAGGACCTCTCCGCCGGCGCGCCCGCCGTGCATCTTGGGAACGGCGCCGACCCGTTTCTGCACGTCGCAATCGAGGAGGCCCGAATAGGGCTCTCCGAGGGCGGATTGCCGATCGGCGCGGTGCTCGTCCGAGGCAATGAAATCATCGGCCGCGGCCATAACCGCCGCCTCCAAAAGGGCGACCCGATGGCTCATGCCGAGATCGATTGTTTTACCCGCGCCGGCCTCCAGAAGACTTACAAAGACACCGTTCTCTATTCCACGCTCATGCCCTGCCACCTTTGCAGCGGGGCGATCATTCAGTTCGGGATCCCGCGCGTCGTGGTCGGGGAATCGGTGAACTTCGCCGGCGCCGGCTATCAGCTCCGCAAACATGGCGTCCAGGTCATCGATGTCCACGACGCCGAATGCATCCAGATGATGGCCGACTTCATCAAGGCCCACCCCGACGTCTGGCATCAGGACATTGGTGTCTGAGATGAGCTGAAACACACGATTCCGCGGCGGCGCGCTTTCGATTGTTGCTCGCACTGTGTATACTGCGGAGTGCGCCGTAAGGCCGGTGCGGAACGGAAACGGTTCAGGACGGATGTTAGCGAGCGAACGGCAGAAGACGATCTCGGGAGAGGCGTCGTTCACCGGCCCCGGATTGTTCTCGGGCGAGCCGGCGACGATAACGTTCGCGCCTGCCGGACCGGGCAGCGGAATTACTTTCATTCGCGAGCAGGATGGGAAGGTCGCCACGATTCCGGCGACCGTTCAAAACGTGCTGCGTCGGCCGCGGCGCACCTGCCTGAAAAACGGGACGCTGTTTGTCGAGACGGTTGAGCACTGCATGGCCGCATTGGCGGGGCTGGGGGTGGACAACGCGGTGGTGCGCGTGTCGGGCGGCGCGGTCGGGGAACTGCCAGGCGGGGATGGCAGCAGCCGGCCGTTTGTCGAGGCGATCCAGCAGGCCGGCGTCATCGAGCAGGACGAGTTGGTCCGGCCGCTGATCATCCGCAGGCCCATCCACGTGTCGGCCGACGGCGCGACGCTCGCCGCCCTGCCGGGGCCGACCGACAAGCTCGAAGTCATCTACGATTTCCAGGCCAAGCCGCCGATCGGCCGCCAGGTCATCAGCTTCCATCTGGGGGACGATGATTTCGTTTCGCAGCTCGCCCCGGCGCGGACGTTCGTCTTCGAGGATGAGGCGCGCGAGTTGAGGGCCCGCGGCTTGGGCGAACACCTGACACCCAAGGACCTGCTGGTCATCTCCGGCAAGGGGCCGATCGACAATGAGTTCCGCTTCGTCGATGAGTGCGCCCGGCACAAGGTGCTGGACCTGATCGGCGACCTGTCACTGATTGGCCGTCCGGTTCGCGGAAGGATCGTCGCCTGCAAGAGCGGCCACGCCCTCAACCACCTGCTGGCGCGCCGCCTGCTAGAGCAGGATGAGAATGCCTCGCGCCAGGGCCTGCTTCACCGCGACGCGGAAATGGACATTCGCCGCATCCAGCGGATCCTCCCGCACCGCTATCCGATGTTGCTGGTGGACCGCGTCCTGGAGATCGTCGGGGATGAGAAGGCGGTCGGGATCAAGAACGTCACGTTTAACGACATTTTCTTTCAGGGGCACTATCCTGGCACGCCGATCATGCCCGGGGTGCTGATCGTTGAAGCAATGGCCCAGCTCGGCGGACTGTTGCTCAGCCAGAAGTTAGAACACACCGGCAAGCTTGCGGTCCTGCTGAGCATGGATAAGGTGAAGATGCGCCAGCCTGTGGTCCCGGGGGACCAGTTGCTGCTGGAAGCGGTGACGGTGCGGGTGAAGAGCCGCACGGGGCATGTCCGTTGCAAAGCCTTCGTCGAGGACAAACTGGCGTGTGAGGCGGACATCAAGTTCATGCTCGTGGACGCGGAGCCGGTGTGATTCGGATGAAGAGCGAGACGGCAAAGCCAAAGGAGCCGAAGGCCCCCCCTTCCGGCCGACGCGCGCCTTGGTTTATCTCCCTGTTCACGTTCCGCTTCTTCTCCGACGAGATGCCCAAGATCTCCCCGCACGCGGTAATCGACCGTAAGGCCGAGATCGCCGACGACGTGGAGATCGGGCCGTTCTGCGTGATCGGCCCGGAGGTGAAGATCGGCAGCGGCTGCCGTCTCCTGAATAACGTGACCATCCTGGGCCGAACCACCATCGGCAAGGACAACGTCTTCTTCCCCAATGCCGTCATCGGGGCTTCTCCGCAAGATAAGAAATTTAAGGGAGAGACCACCGAACTGATCATCGGCAATGCCAACGTCTTCCGCGAACTGGTTACGATTCACGTTGGGACGGAAAATGGCGGCCGTATTACGCGCGTGGGAGACAACGGACTGTACATGGTCAACGCTCACGTCGGTCACGACGCCCGGATCGGGAATGGGGTGGTGATGTCCAACAATGTCATGATCGCCGGCCACGTCGTGTGCGAAAACAACGTGGCGATCATGGGCGGGGTGGGCATTCACCACTTCGTGACGGTCGGCGAGGGGGCGTATATCGGGGCCTTTTCGCGAATCCACTATGACGTGCCGCCGTTCTGCAAGGTGGATGGGGCCGACGTGGTGCGCGGGCTGAACAAAGTAGGTCTCAAGCGGGCCGGCTACAGCGAGGCCGACATGGAGGCACTGGACGAGGCCTATCGCAAACTGTTCAGCAAGAAGAGGCCGATGGCCCAGACGATGGCGGAATTTGACATGCAGAACGGGATCAATCCGTATGTGCGGCAGATGGTGGAATTCCTTCAACGGCGTGCTGCCGGAAAATACGGGCGGTATCTGGAGACGTTGAGGGTGAAATAGCCGCTCGTGGTGTCGGGGACGATTGGCGTGACGGAGTTGCCGGGGCGGTGGCGCCGGGTGCATTTGCCTCAGGCCGAGCACTGTACAATATGATGTTGCGCATGATCTGCGTCGCGGTTTCAGGGGCGTAGCCGATAATCCCGTCCACCGGCTCGCCGACCATCCCCGCGCTGAGGTCTTCGCGGCTGAAAAAGATAGCGGTCCGGTTGCCGATGTCGATCCCGCGAATCCGAGGCTCTTTGAGCGCGCCGACGCTGTTGAGACGTGCCCAGGGACGATAGCTGAATGCAGGAATCGGGTGGCCGGGCAAGTTGTAGACCGCGTGGGTCCGCGGGAGCGGCCGGGCAAGCCCCTGCACGGCGGCCGGGCCGAACATCGCCTTCAGTTCCTGCTCCGCGGCATCGGCGAACTGCACCGACCCCCCTGCCGCGTCGATTACCAGGGTTCCTCCGCTCTTGACGAAGCTCTCCAGTTCCAGCCGGGAGGCGTCATCGAGGGCGAAGTCGCTCGTGCCGGTCAGGTGTGCAACCTGGGCGGCGGTCAGCGCGCCGACGCCGAGCTTGGTGTGATACACCGCCACGTCGAGCTGCTCCTGATTGTGCAGCAGGTTGCCCATCCGCCACCACCCGCCGGGCTCCGGGTCCCAGTTGCGGCCGACTTCAAGCCGCGCCAGCTTGATCTTTTGCCCTGTCTTCACCGCCGGGTCGAGCTTCACCCAGTACGAATCCCCTTTGTCCCAGGGTTTGCGGTCATCGGAATACTGGAAAAGGTCCGCGCCCAATTCGTATGCCTCCTCATGTGGGCTGGCGGCCGGGCCGCGGGGGACCTGCCAATAGCGCGCCGGGTCTTCATCAGGCACGAGGACCATCAGCTCGCGCACCCCGTTGCTCAGCCCCAGCACGGCCGGCAGCTTCCGCCAGCGCTTGGCGGGAAACTGCTGGTGCGTGAACGCCGGGTGCGCCGGCGCCAGCCGCCGAAAATCATCGCCGAATAGTCTCCGGCCCAATTCCTGAAAGCTTTTAGCGAACGCCTCGCGGCCGCAATCGGCATTGGCCAGCACCATTCCCCCCTCCAGCACAAACGTCTTGATCTTCTGCGCGTCGGCGTCCGTCAGTTCCAATTCCTGGCTCCCGCTCAGGTAGAGCACCGGGGCGTCGTGCAGGTCTTCCGGGGCCGTCAGCAGCGTGACGATCTGCCACTGGAGGTATGTCTCGGTGTTGTGGGCGACCCAGGCGGTCAGGTTGGCCATGTCGCGCGGCCGCTCGTTCCAGTGGGCCTCGACCGGCTGCGTGCTGGCCGAGAGGAAAACATGGTAGTCGAGTTTGTTGACCAGCAACGGGGCTCGCCCGCGGGCCAGGAACAGCAGCGCGAAGCAGGTGTTGTCCAGCGCCTGAGCGCCCGGGTAGCTGCCGGCGTTCCATGACCCGTCGTCGTTCTGTGTAGCCAGCAGTCGGGAGGCCAGCTCGGCGAACCAGTCACGGCCGGCGAACGACTTGTATCCGCTCGCCGCCCCTATACGTTCAATCCCATACATCGCGTAGGCGTTGTCGCGGATGTCATCAAAATGCTCGTCCATCCATTTCAGCCCGCGATCGATGGCCGGATGAATGATGTTGCCTCTGCACGTGACGGCCTCCTCGGCATGAACGTAGTCGGCAATGATGAACATGGTGGCAATGCCCGCGGCGGTCATCGAGGGGATCTCCGTGCCAACTTCGCCGTAGTCCCATCCGCCGTCGGGGTGCTGCTGCCGCCCCCACGTCAGCTCCATCTCGCGCCACAGGTCGGGAGGCACGTTGACGACGCCTGTCTGCTGGCAGGCCCATAGCCCCAACACGCCGTACTGACTTACGCTGTGGTCGACCCGCGGGCCGCGGCCGAGGTAATCCCAAAGCCCTTTGTTCTCCGGGTTCTGCTTGCCGTCGTTGACGCCGTGGAAGAGCGCGTCGGCGTCTCTGTCGATATAGCCGCGCATCTCTGCCGACGCGTGTGGGATCAGCAGCCATACCTGGCAGCGCATCGCAATGGCATAGATGCCGACGACGTCGGCCTCTTTGAGGAAATCCACCGCCTGCCTGATCCTCGGATCATTGGGGCTCTCCCCGGCGGCCAGAAGCGCATAAGTGGCCAAGGCCGTGTACCCGCCGAATGTGTCCCCTTGCATGTTGATGTAAGAGGGATGGTCGGTCCCCTGCCGAACCGAGTCCTTCTCCCAGTGCCCCCCGGCGTGCTGCTGGCGGTAGACCCATTTCTTGGCCTTCTCGATGGCCGCCTTGATGTCCGCCGCCGTCGGCTGCGACGCCGGCCCGGCGGCCGACGCGACGCTCACACCGCAAACCAGCATCAGAAGACAAGCGCATGC
>Ga0185299_10007558_pt1 | contig 11079 bp, 6 predicted proteins | sample PaiPotPPA55metaG_FD_128002 | JGI IMG/M metagenome (GOLD analysis project Ga0185299, IMG submission 128002) | Iron sulfur acid spring bacterial and archeal communities from Banff, Canada, to study Microbial Dark Matter (Phase II) - Paint Pots PPA... ...
AGCTGGCCTGAGCCCACGTTTGCTCTTGCGGCTGAGATGGCTTTTCCAGAAGCATTCTATCCAATACCATCTTAGCCACGGCAAGTTCCTGCCCTAACCCGTCGTGCAGGTCGCGTGCGATGCGGCGACGCTCTTGATCCTGCAACGTCATGAGGCGGACGGAAAGGCGGCGCAATTCACCTGTGCGTCTGTCGACCATTTTTTCCAGCTCAATGGCGTTGTCACGAATCGATTGCTCCAGCAGCTTGCTGTCGTGGATGTCGGAGCAGGTGCCGTACCACTTAACAATTTTTCCCTCCGGATCTCGAATCGGTATCGCTCGAGACCGGAACCAGCGGTAGGTGCCATCTTTGGAACGCAGACGATATTCCGATTCGTAACGCCCTCCCACTTGAACGGACTGTATCCAAATCGCTCTGCTGCGCTCGACATCGTCAGGGTGCACGTACTCCAGCCAATCAATACTGTTCCCATCGACTGGTGAAGCGCCGGTGTGCTCGTGAAACCGATCGCTGACATACTCGTAACGTCCGTCGCCCTGACTGCTGAAGATGACATCGGGCGCCGTGCTTACAATGGCATCGAGTTCCTGGTTCTTGCCTGCCAGTTCGGTGTTAAGCTGCGTTAGCAGTTCTGCCTTAGCCGCCAACTCCTCGGTGCGCTCCGACACGCGGTGCTCTAGATCGCGATTCACCGCTTCGAGTTGCCTGGTCTTGCGGTATAGTTCGGCGAACACCCTGACTTTCGCGCGCAAGAGTTGTTGAACGACCGGAACAGAAATGTAATCCACCGCCCCGTGCTCGTATCCTTTTAGCCGGTCCAGATCCGTCAGATGCACGGCTGAGATGAAGATGATCGCGGTCCTCTGAAAGCGTGGATGCTGGCGAATCATCGTAGCCAATTCGAAGCCATCGAGCTCCGGCATGCTCACGTCCATGAGAACCACGGCAACGTCGTTCTTGAGCAGAAGTTCGAGGGCCTGCTTCGCCGACGTCGCTTTGATCAGGTTCTCACCAAGTTCCTCCAGCATGACCTCATAGCTGAGGAGCTTGGCCGGCTGATCATCCACCATCAGAATATTGACTCGTTCGTCTGTGTTCATCGTTGTCTCCGTGCAGACCTCAAGAACCAAATGCCCGCCGCAACACCTGTTATCTGTGAAGCCACATACGCAATGATGAGAGTAGTTGCTCGGTATTAACGGGTTTGGCCAGGTACTCGGACGCACCGGCTTCCAGACATTTCTCGCGATCTCCTTTCATCGCTTTTGCGGTTAGGGCAATAATCGGCAAGCGCCGGAACGCAACGTTGTGCCGGATCACGCGCATCGTTTCGTAGCCGTCCATCTCCGGCATCATGATGTCCATCAGGACGATCGCGACATCCGGAGTCGATTCGAGTCTTGCGATCGCTTCCCTGCCGGTCCCGGCGGTAATCACTTCCATGCCGCGGCGCTCAAGCACGCTACTGAGAGCGAAGATGTTGCGCACGTCATCGTCGACCACCAGCACTCTCTTCCCGACCAGGGCATCGTCGGAATGATGCAAGCGGTCGAGCATTTTCTGTTTATCAACGGGAAGATCGGCGACGACACGATGCAGGAACAACGCGGTCTCATCCAGCAAGCGTTCGGGCGACTCGACCCCCTTAACCACGACGCTGCGCGCCAACGCGTGCAGACGGGCATCCTCTTCCGGGGAAAGCTCCTTGCCGGTGAATACGACGACCGGCAAATCGCGCAGGGACGGCGTGTCGCGGAAGCGTTCCAACACTTCGAAGCCCGATATGTCGGGCAAACGCAGGTCAAGAACGACGCAGTCGAAGGACTGGTCATTAACGGTTCGAATCGCCGCCTCGCCACTGGAAACGACGGTGACGTCGACGTCGTCGAAACCAAGTAGTTCCTTGATGCTGAGCTGCTCGGCTGGATTGTCTTCCACCACCAGCAACCGCTTCCGTCGAGGAGAGGAATACTCCTTGATACGGGCCAGCGCTGTTTCCAACCCCTCCGGCGTCGTTGGCTTGGTAACAAAAGCAAAAGCGCCGCGCGCGAGGCCGTGGTTACGGTCTTCATCCAGGGTTAACATCTGAACCGGAATGTGCCGGGTTGCAGGGTCCTGTTTTAAGTGGTTCAGCACGGTCCAGCCCAGCATATCGGGCAGAAAAACGTCTAGCGACACTGCGGTCGGATGGTATTCGCGCGCCAGCACGAGAGCTTCCGCGCCACGCAGAGCCACGAGAACCTTGAATCCCTTATCGCGAGAAAGATCACGCAGCACACGCGCATAGTGAGGATCGTCTTCGACAATCAACAAGATTGCGTCGTCGGGTTGCAGATTGTCGCGGTCGTCGGGAATTTTCTCGACCGGATGTTCCGAGATGGACAGGGGGACTGGCGATGGGGGCGTTCGCTCCAACATAGGAGCGCTGGACGGTCCCACATAGGTTTGAGGCAAGTAAAGGGTGAAGGTACTTCCCTGTCCCGGAGCGCTGCGCAATTGGATTTCGCCGCCAAGCAAGCTGGCCAACTCTCTACTGATTGCCAGACCGAGACCTGTGCCACCGTACTTGCGGCTGGTGCCGGCATCTGCCTGCTGGAAGGCCTCGAAGATGATCCGCTGTTTGTCCAACGGAATGCCAATTCCGGTATCGGCAACCTCAAAGGCTACGACCGCCGCAGCCTTTCCCAGGATCGGGTGATCCTCGCTCCAACCGCTCTGAGCTAGTGACACCGAGAGGCGGACGCCTCCCTGCTCGGTGAACTTGAAGGCGTTGGACAGCAGATTTTTCAATACTTGCTGCAGACGCTTCGAGTCGGTGACGACACTGCGAGCAAGGTGCGGATCGGTCAGCACCTCGAAACTGAGATGCCGGTTCTCGGCTTCATGCCGGAACGGACGTTCCACCATGTCTAGCAGACTGGCGAAAAATACTTCCTCTGCCTCTACCGAGACTGTTCCAGATTCGATCTTGGACAAATCCAGAATGTCAGTGATGAGGTTCAACAGGTCAGTCCCGGCACCATGAATCGTCCGGGAAAATTCAACTTGCTTGGGCAGCAGGTTACCATCCGGGTTTTCGCTAAGTTGCTGGCCCAGGACCAGGATGCTGTTGAGTGGCGTACGCAACTCATGGGACATGTTCGCCAGGAACTCGGATTTGTACTTCGAAGTCAGAGCGAGCTCCTTGGCCTTTTCTTCCAGGGCACGGCGGGCTTGTTCGATTTCCTGGTTCTTGCGTTCGACCTCAACGTTCTGTTCGGCAAGCTGCTGCGCTTTCTGCGCGAGCTGCTCGTTGGTCTGCTGTAACTCCTTCTGCTGAACCTGCAGTTCGGTCGCCAATTGCTGGGACTGCTTCAACAGTCCTTCTGTCTGCATGGTGGCTTCGATGCTGTTGAGCACGATGCCAATGCTGGCCGTCAGCTGCTCAAGGAACGCCAGATGGGAGGTTGTAAAAGCGCTCAGCGAGGCTAGTTCGATGACAGCCTTGACACGGTCCTCAAAGAGCACAGGTAGCACGATAACGTTTCGCGGAACAGCCTCGAACAAACCCGAGCGAATGGTAATCGTGTTCGGTGGCAATTCGGAGATCAGCATCCGCTGCTTTTCCGCCGCGCATTGTCCCACCAAACCCTCACCTACTTTCAATCTCCGTAGATGCCCGTCTTCGCCATCGCCTGCGAATGCCGAGAGGAGCGTCATCTCCGCGGATTCTTCCGTTCCCATCTGGTAGATGACACCTTGCTGGGCGCTTACCAGAGGCGCCAGTTCCGACAGGAGCATCCGTCCCACGGTTCCCAGATCGCGTTGTCCCTGCAACATGCCCGTGAAGCGGGCAAGATTCGTCTTGAGCCAGTCCTGCTCCGTATTGCGATCGGTGGTCAGACGGAGATTGTCGATCATGGTGTTGATGTTGTCTTTCAACTCGGCTAGTTCACCGCTTGCTTCGACTTGAATGGAGCGCGTGAGGTCGCCCTTGGTGACCGCAGTGGCAACCTCGGCAATGGCTCGGACCTGGTTGGTCAAGTTGTCGGCCAGGAGGTTGACGTTGCCGGTGAGATCTTTCCACGTACCCGCAGCGCCAGGAACGCTGGCCTGGCCGCCGAGCCGGCCTTCGACGCCGACTTCGCGGGCGACGGTCGTAACCTGGTCGGCGAAGGTGGCCAGCGTGTCCGTCATGTTGTTAATGGTTTCGGCCAAAGCTGCAACTTCACCTTTCGCGTTTACCGTCAGCTTCTGAGTCAGTTCGCCATTGGCGACGGCGGTCACGACTTTCACAATGCCGCGTACCTGTTCCGTCAGATTGGCGGCCATTACGTTCACGTTGTCGGTGAGGTCCTTCCATGTGCCTGCCACACCCGGCACTTGCGCTTGCCCGCCCAGCTTGCCCTCCGTGCCGACTTCGCGGGCCACGCGAGTTACTTCCGCAGCGAAGGCGTTGAGTTGATCGACCATCGTGTTGATGGTGTTCTTAAGTTCGAGAATCTCGCCTTTCACATCCACTGTGATCTTGCGCGACAAATCGCCTCTGGCCACAGCGGTCGTGACCTCCGCGATGTTACGGACCTGACCAGTGAGGTTACCGGCCATCGAGTTTACGGAGTCGGTGAGATCCTTCCAGGTGCCCGCGACGCCAGGAACGTTGGCTTGTCCTCCCAACCGACCTTCGGTGCCGACTTCGCGCGCCACGCGCGTAACCTCGCCAGCGAACGCGTTGAGCTGATCCACCATCGTGTTGATGGTGTCCTTGAGCAGGAGGATTTCGCCGCTGACGTTGACCGTGATTTTTTTCGAGAGGTCCCCGCTGGCGATCGCCGTGGAGACTTCGGCGATATTGCGAACCTGACCCGTCAGGTTGCTGGCCATCGAGTTTACGGAGTCGGTGAGATCCTTCCACGTACCGCCAACACCTGGGACCTGTGCCTGCCCGCCGAGTTTGCCGTCGGTGCCCACTTCGCGTGCCACACGAGTCACTTCCGACGCAAACGAGCGCAACTGATCCACCATCGTATTGATGGTGTCTTTGAGTTCGAGGATTTCGCCTTTCACGTCAACCGTGATCTTACGCGACAGATCGCCTCGGGCCACAGCCATGGATACTTCAGCAATGTTTCGCACCTGGCCGGTGAGATTGCTGGCCATGAAGTTGACGTTGTCCGTGAGATCTTTCCACGTGCCGGCGACGCCTGGAACCTGCGCCTGCCCGCCCAGCTTGCCTTCCGTACCGACTTCGCGCGCCACGCGCGTCACCTCGCCGGCGAACGCGTTGAGCTGGTCTACCATTGAGTTGATCGTGTTCTTGAGTTCGAGAATCTCACCTTTCACGTCCACTGTGATCTTGCGCGACAGATCGCCTCTGGCCACAGCGGTCGTGACCTCTGCGATGTTACGGACCTGACCGGTAAGATTCCCGGCCATCGAGTTGACTGAGTCGGTGAGATCCTTCCAGGTGCCGGCGACGCCCGGCACGTTGGCTTGTCCTCCCAGACGACCTTCGCTGCCGACTTCGCGCGCCACTCGCGTTACTTCACCGGCGAAACGGTTGAGCTGATCCACCATCGTGTTCAGCGTTTCTTTAAGCTGCAAAATCTCGCCGCGTACGTCCACCGTGATCTTGCGCGAGAGATCTCCGGTAGCGATGGCCGTCGCCACCTCCGCGATGTTTCGCACCTGGCCGGTGAGATTGCTCGCCATGAAGTTGACATTGTCGGTCAGATCTTTCCACGTGCCGCCAACTCCGGGCACCTGCGCCTGGCCGCCCAGTTTACCTTCGGTACCTACTTCACGCGCCACGCGCGTGACTTCACCGGCGAACGCGTTGAGCTGGTCCACCATGGTGTTGATCGTGTCTTTGAGTTCGAGGATTTCGCCCTTAACATCGACAGTAATTTTGCGGGACAAATCGCCTCGGGCGACGGCGGTCGTCACCTCGGCAATATTGCGGACCTGGGCCGTCAAGTTGCCGGCCATGGCGTTAACGGAGTCGGTAAGATCCTTCCACGTACCGGCTACGCCTACAACCACTGCCTGGCCGCCCAGTTTGCCGTCAGTGCCCACCTCACGAGCGACGCGCGTGACTTCGGACGCGAACGAGCGCAGCTGGTCCACCATGGTGTTGATGGCTTCTTTAAGTTGAAGAATTTCGCCGCGCACATCGACGGTAATTTTGCGGGAGAGATCGCCGCTGGCAACAGCGGTAGCAACTTCGGCGATGTTGCGCACTTGACCGGTGAGGTTGCTGGCCATCGAGTTGACGGAATCCGTCAGATCTTTCCACGTACCGGCAACGCCGGGCACCACTGCTTGACCACCCAGCTTGCCGTCAGTGCCGACCTCGCGCGCCACGCGCGTGACCTCGGCAGTGAAAACGCCGAGCTGCTGAATCATGGTGTTGACAATGTTGGCGGAGCGCAGGAACTCGCCTTCGAGCGGCCGACCGTCCACATCCAAGCGAACGGTTTGGGTCAGATTTCCCTGGGCCACCGCAGCGATGGCGCGGGTAACATCGGCGGTTGGGCGAAGCAAGTCTTCGACCAGCGAGTTTACCGACACTTCCATGTCGCCCCACGCACCCCGGGCTTCATGAAAGCGGGTGCGCTCACGTGTCCTTCCTTCCTTACCAACCACCTGTCCAACGCGCTTCAACTCCTGCGCCATCTGTTGGTTGGCGGCAACAATGGAATTGAAAGTATCGGCAATCTTTCCTGGCAGTCCGGTCCAGGAGCCCGGAAGCCTGACGGAAAAGTCACCGTTTCGCATGGTCTGCAGGCCGGTCAGGATCACTCTAAGGTCGGCCGAAGAAGGCTCAGCAGCATGAACAGAATTCCCGTTATTCTTATTGGTCTGGGTCGCTTCGGGTTCGCCATGGGTAACCGCCGTCGCCGCTTCTCGGTTATTTTTCTTCATCATGGTCTCCTGGAACAAGGTAGCATCCGGCAGTGTGACAGACTTTTCGTCGCTTTGCGCTCTATGTCGGTTGCCAGGCCGGCCGTGGCGCCGCGAGCGAACGACTCCAATATCGAAGGGCTGGCGAACGCGCTGGCATTACCCAGCGGAGCGCTACCGGCAGACACGCCACCGAAATCCGGTCGGTCTGAAACATGTTGAATGTGAACCTACAGGAATTCACTGACTAAAATCGATTGATATCATGAAAAACTGTAGGCTGACTCTAGGGTCTTTACTGTAGAGAACGGCTGTTTCGGGGGAGAAAAGGGGCCCCGCGCTTTGCCGCGCCGGGCGCTCGCGCTGAGTTACAGGGGTATCGGTAATTGTCAGGTCTTAATTGTCAGGGTCCTAATCGTCAGGTCAATGAGGTTTGGGGTCCTCCTAGGCTACGGCTTGAAGAGCCACTTCTTTTTCCAATGTAGCGGTTTCACGCGCCCCCGTCCGACGCAGCAGTTCTACTGCCCGTGTCGTTCGTTCGCTTTCCGAGCACGCCACATAGACCAACGCTCCCATTTCGCGGAGCTGGCGTTCAAATCGTAGTGCGTCGCCCTCAGAAAAGCCCAATCCGACAAGAGCTCTCGAATTGCCACGCAGAGCCGGAGAATCCTTCCTCACACCCAGAGCGTGGAGGAACTCCTGGGAACGGATGTACAGACCAACCGTCGGAATCATCACTGCGCCGAATTTCATAAGCCAGCCGATCAACCCCGCAGCAATGGCGCTCGCCTGTGGATCGGCATTGAGGATGTTCGCCTCGCGCACGATCGTGGCGATGGGATGGCTGGGCGAAACCATCATGCAGATTTCTTCCTTGCCAAATCCGGACTGGTTCAGCGTCTGCACGACCTGGTGAAGCTCCACGTCGTGGGGGTACATTCCGTATGCGGCTGGTGTACTCACTGCCATGGGTCGCATCTCCAATTCTGCATTGCAGAACAGACGGCTAGTTCGGATGCCGGGAAGCTAAGAAACCGCGTAAGGCGCGTGCGGCGGTTGGTGAGTACAGATGCTGCAATCACTCCCAAGCTTAACCGAATCCCCGAGTTGCTACTTTGACAGCGCCCATGGAGGGATGAAATAGGGTAGATGCTGTAGGGGGCGTTGCGTTTAGGGAAATACGCTCAGATGCGCTCAGCCCTGCGACTTATTTCGAATTGGTTGTCCACACATAAAAAGTCCCATCGTTAGCAACCGTTTCGATCTGCAAACCGCTGGAAGTTGCGGCGCGATGCACTGCCGAACGAAGGTTCGGCAGGCCAACATCGCCCACGTCGGCAAGTGGAATCTCAAGGGCTGAACCCGGCCGCAGGGTCATTAATTCCTGCACAATTCCCTGAACCAGATCGTGGTGCTTGCCATGTCTGCCCGTCTTGAGGTCAGCAATCTCAACCCGCCGATACTTCGCCACCGAACGCAGCTTCTTGGGCTTCAGTTCATTCGTCATATTGCTTCCCTCCTGCCATTCCTTCCGTTCGCAAAAAAAATACCAGAGCGGAATCTGTAGGTCAAGTATATTTGACCATTTGACTGCGATGTTTTTTCCAGCTGAACAGATGTACGGTAATTAGTTGATACGATAGCACTACGTTTCATCTGCGATTATGGTGCGCCTGTCGTGCAATGGCTCAATTTCCGCTTCGCTAGAGGCTCGTCACAGCCACGACACAGGAAACCGAATATTCCACCTATTTTTAGTGGCGGGGATATGCTCAATCTCATGAAGCACAGGTGCCGAAAAATGAGGTCATCGATGCGCAGACGGCAGCTGGCTGTCACGGAGCTCCTTCGTCACGCCCGAATCGTGACAGATCCCGAAAAGTTGGCCTGTCTGCATGCGGAGGTTGCGAGATGCAAGCGAAAAGCAGAAAGCGACCGCTTAGATGCAAAGCCCGAGCCGGCGTGGTAGGCCACATCGTTCTGTTCGTACTAGAGATCTTTTCGGGCTAGACCCGCGAGGTTGGTGCAAGTGCAGGCTTACAGTATTTCAGCGTCTGATTCTGAGAATGAGAACGCGCGCCGCTACGGTTTGGCAGTCCTCGCGGCGATCCTTGCTCTTTTGCTTCGCCAACTGCTCACTCCGCTTCTGGGAGAGAACTATCCTTATCTCACGCTCTGGGCGGCAGTAGCTTTCTGCGCATGGTACTGTGGACTCGGCCCGTCCATTCTCGCAGTGTTGACCGGGGTCTTCGGGATTTGGTATTGGTTCCTGCCGCCGGTCCATTCGTTCGAGCTTCAAGATCCCAAGCCTGAAATTTCCGGAATGCTCGGTTTCATGGTCTTTGCCGGCCTGATTATCGCGCTCAGTGAAGCAAACCGCCGTTCCCTCGCCAGAAGCCGGCGGGCTGAAGAACGGCTGCGCAATGCGCATGATGAACTCGAGCAGAAGGTCCGGGAACGAACGGCAGACTTGAACGCGGCAAACGAAAGCCTGCGTGAACTGTCGGGTCGGCTGCAGCAGATGCGCGATGAAGAGCGGCGGCAGATTGCACGTGAGTTGCACGACAGCGCGGGGCAACTGCTCGCGGCACTCAGCATGAACATCGCGGTCATGCAGTCGCAGTCCCACAAGCTCGATGAGGCGGGAGCCCGAGCGGTTTCCGAAAATGCCGCGCTGGTAGAACAAATCAGCAGTGAGATTCGCACCATCTCGCATCTGCTGCATCCCCCGTTGCTTGATGTTGCCGGTCTCGCGTCCGCGCTTCGCTGGTATGTGGACGGCTTCTCGGAACGCAGTAAAATCAAGGTCGATCTTGATATCCCGGATGAGTTTCGCCGACTGTCGGATGAGATGGAAATCGCAATTTTTCGGATGATCCAGGAGTGCCTCACGAACATTGGAAATTCGATCGGACGGGGGAGGTACAGTAGTGATTGCCACTCTGCCGCTTGTGGAGTCGAAGGCCGCCAGAAGCGCGAGCGAAGAAATTATTTCCTGAAGAGTTTTTCCCTGCCGCTTTCGGTGTCGCTACACAGGCAAGTCAGAGGTCATTAACGTGAGCGTGCCGCCAGCGTGCCACACCCGGAGAGTTGGCGACAATCAAGCTTTCCTGTCGCTCATTTCGATCCCTTCGCTCTTTTCGGTTTTTGGAGCCGGAGTCGTCGCCTCCGGCGGGGCTTCGACGGTCACTTCCACCTCCGCGCCTTGTTTGAGCCGCACGTGGTCGCCATTTTTGTCCGTCAGTGTGTTCTCGATCCGAATTTCTCGATATAGGTGATCGGCTCCGTTGATCGCGATCTGGGCTTTCTCCGGTTCGTCCCCGGACAGAGGCTTGATGATTCTTTCGACAGTTCCAGGAAGAGTGGTGCTGGAGTTTTCGCTCATAGGGGCCCTAGTGAAATCCGACTGTTGTTTCCGGTGAATTCAACCCTCGGTGCCGGTGGAGGGCATGTTCGTGACCGAGCGGCGAATCTTGCCCGTCGCGGTCGCAGCAGATTCAACCACCTTATTCTTCACATCGGTCGCTTTATCGCGGACAGCCTGGCGCGTCTCGCTGCCTGGCGCCGGCGCCAACAGAATTCCAAGTCCCGCCCCGACTCCAACTCCTAATAAAAAGCCACCCACTCGTGAAGGCCAGTAGCTTCTGCCGTGCAGCGCAGCGGCGGCGGATTCCAGGCGATCGACAGCGTCTTCATACTTGCTCGTCACCGTGTCGGTTACATCGTCCACTCTGTCCTTGAGCCGGTCGGCAATCGCGCTCCGGACTTTCGGTTCCGTGAAAAGTACACCCAATTTGGCGGCCAGGCGTACCCAGTCCTTTGCTGTATTCATTCTTCCAATGTTCCGCATGATAATTCCCCTTTCCTTTGGAATTCATAAGCTGTGATCGTACTTATAATTCGTCTTCGCCGGCCGCACTATCGGATGATTCGTGTAGAGCGGCCAGAGGATATGTGTACGCGTGTTGAGAGCGTGAATCGGCGAGAGAGCTTCGGCCACCGCAGTCCGATTTATGGACGGAGTCCTTTCTATGGACCGAGTCCTTCACTCCGAACTTGACCGAAGGGTTTTCGCCTTATACACGGGTACCGCGGCGACCGAGTCCCGCGATCAGGGTCACAAGAAAAATGACCAGGAAAATGTAGAACAGAATTTGAGCAATTCCAGCGGCCGCCGTCGCCACCCCGGCGAATC
>Ga0185299_10007561_pt1 | contig 11076 bp, 7 predicted proteins | sample PaiPotPPA55metaG_FD_128002 | JGI IMG/M metagenome (GOLD analysis project Ga0185299, IMG submission 128002) | Iron sulfur acid spring bacterial and archeal communities from Banff, Canada, to study Microbial Dark Matter (Phase II) - Paint Pots PPA... ...
AAATAAAACCCGCGCCTGGACTACCTGGCGTTCTCTAACTGCCGCCCTCGGCAACACCAATAATAATTTCGTCACCGTGTTCACTGTTCTTAAAGCTGGGAGTTTGTTTGCGGTGGATTGAGGCAGCAGCTTTTACGACGTTCTCTTTTACAAACGCGTACACCTTGTCCACTGAAATTTCCCCGCCGTCCTTTCGCAGCGCTTCCAAAAGGAAATGGGTGAAATAACCGTTTGCAAACGGCTTACCATCATAAGAACGCTCTTCTCGTGAGCTTGAGGTGATAATTACGCGGCCGACTCCCTCGCGCAGGCGATCGAGGGTGGCGTCCGACGCAGAAGCATCGGAGATGGCAGAAGCTGCGCTCGTTGTAACCCCCGCGCCACCGCTGTGGCACGTATCCAGAAGTATTACCGCTCGCCGGGCCTTAATGCGCGTGCGTACGACATCAGAAATATCGACCATGGGGAGAGCCGTCGCGAAGAGATTATCTTCAGGTTCAAGTTCCGTATCGTTCGTGGCGATATAATTAACCTCGGCAGTGTCTCTTTCGCGCGGGGTTCCATGTCCGCTTACGAAAATGACGACCAGATCGTTGGGGTCTTTAGCGCTGCGTGCGAGCCAGTTAAGTTCTTCCTTTAACTTGCGCGTTGTAATATTGCCGCTCACCGCATGAACATTGGATTTTTTGAAGCGGCCGACTTTTGGGTCAAGCAACAGTTCGGCAAAATCGTCGGCGTCCTTACTCGCAAAGGTCAGCGGAGGAAAGTGCTTGTCCCGATATTCGGATATGCCGACGATCAAAGCCCATTTCTCTCGAACATGGTCCACGAGGGATTGTGCTGGGCTCGGACTTGGGTTCGTCGAGAGTTTAAAAGGATCGGCGCCCAGATCGAGCTCTTCTGAACCAAATGATTTGGCCTTTTTCAAGGCGTAATCCGCATTAGCCGCTTGCCCTAGCTTCCTTTCAAAGAGGGATCGATAATACCAGGCATCGCCGGAGCTAATGCAAACCTCCGTGGCATGTTTTAGAAGCTGAATTCCGTCCGCAGCTTCGTCATTAGTGCCGACTTTAATCCGCTCGCGCGCCTGCACAACGAGATCTTTTGCGAGGTTGCATTTATCCTGCGCTCTTGTGTGCGGAAACAGAACAAATAACCAAACCGTCGCACAGAAAATCAGTTTCCCACCCATAGTTCCTACTTATTAAGTTTCTCCGCATGCCGAAATGCTGGTCTAATTGTCTGCAACAATTCGAGTTCACAAGCTCATTCACCTGGGCGTCGGCTCACCGCCTTAGCTCTTTGGCGCATTGCCGCCATGATTTTCCCTTTTACCCCTCCGTTGGCGAGCTGAATTTGTCCATCTGGCGACAAATCAAATTGCACTGTTTGCGCTTCACGGATCGTGGCGATGACACTGTCTTCATCGACTCCAGCCTTGGTCATTTTTATAATTTGATCGTTCGTCAGCGGAGGTGCCGATGCAGCGGATTTCGCCGGAGCAATGAGCGTTTTTCCGGTCCCGCTATTGGTTTTCCCGATAGTGGCTCCCGCCACGGTTTCGCCGGTGGCGGGCGCCGAGCCTTTGCTCGTTGTACTGTTAGTCGCGGTCGCGTTCTTACCCGTTGAGGCTTTGCTTGTCCGCTTGACGCTTGCAGCTTTGGCAGGACCCTCAGTGGATGATTTTCCAGCTTCCGCGGCAGTTGGCGGTGGGGGTGGGGCATTCGCTGCGGCAACGGCTTTTTGCTGGCCTTCGATTTTTCGGTAATAAGCCATAGCCGTTTCAATTCGTTTCTGTGGTTCCAAGAAATATTTTTCTTCTCGCTTGGCGTCTACCGCTTTTCCATAATTTATAGCTGCTTCCTGTAGAAAATTCTTGGCAACTTTATGGTCTTCCGTTTGGTAAGCCAAGGCTTCGTACGCGACGCCGATGTTATATAAGCGGTATGCGTCGTCTTTGCTATTCGGCAGGGGAGGCATACGCTCCAGCTCTTCAAGGTAGCGACTCCATAGACCATGCTCGGCGGCCTTGTTGGTCTTATCTAACTTTCCCTGTGCCAGCATTACATCGACGGGTTCATTTGTGGCGGTGATCCTGGATGCGATTTCATGGATGGCTTCGTGAATAAGACTTTCCCGCAGTTCCGTCGAATTCGGCGGACCGTTCGAATCCTGAGTCTTTTTTCCCGCCATGCGTTTGAAGGGGTCAATGACTTTGGTGGGCAGAGACTTGCCGGCCTGCTGGTTACTTCCGGCCTCAAAATCCTCGGAATAGTTTGCGGTGATGTTGTCGGCGTCCAAAAATCGGCCCGTCCGAGGATCTTTGGCTTGATAGCTCAATTCCAGTGAACCGGTAATCTTGTTGTATTGGACGGGCTCTTCCAACTGCTTGCCCTTCTCCAGAGTCACTTCTTTTCTCGTAAAAGGCTGTGGCGGGGGCACCGAGAAGTTCATAATCGTGCAACTGACCGCGAGGTCCTGCGAATTCGCATCAGCGCGAAGTTTCTCGTTGTTTTTCAGCAATTCCGTTTCGAGCAAATCCTTTATTTTGCCAGTCAAATCTTCGTATTTCTGGTCACGGGCGGTAACTTTTATGCTGAACGTCGTACCTGTGAACTGGATAACCGGCGGCAACTTACGATGCAGAGTGAGTTTTTTCTTGCTGAGGTTTCCGAAACCCTGGGGGTAAACGATTGGCGCTAGCGCCACAGAACATGCAAGACCGGTAATCAGGAGTACGCACCGAACCTTACAGCACTCTATATTAGCCGGCAATACTGAGGATGGGTAACTCGATCCCACTGGATACCCCAATGCACGGAGTCTAACTTATATATCCGTAATGGGAAATTCAAGTGGAACGATCGAAAAACAGTACTGTCATTGAGGTCTGCGCAAACTCTTTCTCCCTGGTAAGGGTTAAAGGAATCATTTTGCCGTGCACACGAAACGCGTTTACGCATTTTGACAGCGACAACCCCCTAGAACTGCTTCTCTCTAGAACCGCTTCTCTTTCTCGCGGCGCGCTGTGCACTGCGGCCTCCGGAACATCGCGGAAGAATCTCCGAGACCCAACAGATTGAAACGACGGACAAATTCAGAGCGTTTGTCGAAGGGGACAGTATCATGCCCGCAATCTGTGAAGGGCGAGGCAACCAAGAAGGGCGAACTGTGGGCTGGCCGTGGCTGTTATTGCATACAGACAACTCGGTGGCCATGAAAACGCGGCCGATGGGCGCAATGTTGTAGCGAACCAGTTGCAAGTACAACACCGGAAGACATAAAAGGTTGGCCGCTCGACAGGGCCTGCACTACGCTCGACTCACCCCTTCTCAATGGCCTGCAACCCCACTTATCTCTGAGCAGCAGGCATTTCCCCAACGAGTCACAGGCGATGCGCGTCCACGCCGCGAAGTGAAGTGGGCCATATTCAATTATTGCGGACGGTATGCGAGACGAAAGAAATTCACGCCTAGCAGTGCAACGAGCCTTGCAGTACACGCTGCTTGCTACCGCATTGTTCGTCGGGGCTTACCCCACGCACCGCGCGTCGTGGCGGGGCAACGCCGAATTGCACACATTGCTGGAGGCTATCGCCGCGCTGATGGCGTTCACCGCGGGCGCCATGGCGCTGGTGCGTTACTACGCGAAAAAGAGCACGGCATTTCTGTTGTTAGGAAGCTGCTTTCTAGGAGCAGCGCTGCTCGATACGTGCCACGGACTGATCACTTCATCTTTTTTTGCGGGTGTCGCACCCTCCGAGCTAGTGGCATTGACTCCCTGGAGCGGAGTGATCTCCCGGGTGTTCATGTCCTTGTTGATGTGTGCGATTTTGCTGGTGCCGGACAGAGAGGCGGAGGCCCCGGAGCCTGCGACGATAACGCTGAAGGAGACTGTAGTGTATGTGCTGGTGGGAAGCTGGGCGCTGATCAGCTTCCTGTTTTTCGCGCTAGTACCTTTGCCGCCGGCCTTTTACCCGAACGTGACCGTCCATCGGCCGGCGGAGCTGATCCCGGCTCTCTTTTTTGCGCTGGCGGTAGCAGGATATCTATGGAAAGGAATGTGGAAGACAAGAAATTTCGAGCACTGGCTGGTGCTTTCGCTGATTGCCGCAACGGCAGGTGAGTTTGCATACATGTCGTTTTATGGACATTTGTATGATGCGCAGTTCGTCGTGGGGCACGCGGTAAAAATCCTTGTATATTTCTTCGTAATCGCCGGACTCTTCGAGAACACCTTTTCCATCTTCAAGCGAGCAGAGGAAAATGCTACACAACTTGAGGCGCGTGTGCAGGAACGCACCGAGGAGCTGTCCCGTGCGAACGCGAAGCTCGCGGAAGAAATCGTGGAGCGCCAGGCTACGCAGACCAGACTGCAGGAAGCCATCGCCGTGGCAGAATCGGCCAGCCAGGCCAAGGGCGAATTTCTAGCCAACATGAGCCATGAGATTCGCACACCGCTGAATGGTGTGATGGGCATGACCGACCTGGTGCTGGATACCAGTTTAACGAGGGAACAACGAGAATATGTGGAAACAGTGAAGCTGTCGGCGGATTCACTGCTAACGGTAATTAATGACATTCTGGATTTTTCAAAAATTGAGTCTGGAAAATTCGACTTGGATGAAGTGGAGTTTAGTCTGCGCGATTGCCTAGAGATCACCCTAAGAACGCTGGCAACGCGAGCGCACCAGAAGGGCCTGGAATTGCTGTGCGAGGTCGCTCCGGACGTGCCGGAAGCAGTGCGCGGAGATTCAAACCGTTTACGACAGATCGTTATTAACCTGGTTGGGAATGCAGTGAAGTTTACGAGCGTAGGTGAAGTGGCGGTGAAGGTAAGGGTGCTGGAGAACGACGGTAAAACGTGTCTGCTGGAGTTTGCGGTGGTAGATACGGGCATAGGCATTCCACTCGAGAAACAGAAATTAATATTTGAGCCGTTTACCCAAGCGGACATGTCCACGACACGAACGTACGGAGGAACCGGCTTAGGACTATCGATCTCGATGCGGCTGGCGGCGATGATGGGAGGAGAAATTCGAGTTGAGAGCGAGCCGGTTCGGCGAGGCACGTGCTTCCAATTGACGATCAAGCTGAAAATATCCGACGCGAAAGCGGTTAGAACCGAAGCCAGCGTGACGCCTGAAGAGCTGCGGGGCGTGAAGGTGCTGATTGTCGATGATAACCGCACCAACCGTGGAATATTGGAAGGACTGCTGAAAGGTTGGCAGATGCGAGCGACGTCGGTGGACGGTGCTGGCGAGGCACTTAAGGAACTGCTGGTGGCTCGCGACGACCAGGATCCATACGTGCTGATACTGACAGACGCACACATGCCAACTATGGACGGCTTCAGTCTGGTGGAACGACTACGACAAATTTCAGGGCTGGCCGCAGCTACGATCATGATGCTTACTTCGGGAGGGCACCGAGGTGACGCGGCGCGCTGCCAAGAGTTGGGAATCGCGGCCTACCTTTTGAAACCTGTGCGGCAGTCGGAACTTCGGGAAGCCATTGGCCGAGTGCTGGGCGCGGGGATGCGAGTGGTTCCATTGATAACGCGGTTTTCGCTGAATGATGGTGGCAGCCCTATGGAGGCATTGAGAATCTTGTTGGTTGAAGATAATGCAGTGAACCAGCGGCTGGTAACGCTGTTACTTGAAAAAAGGCGTCATGAGGTAGTCGTCGCCGGGAATGGAAGAGAAGCGCTGGCAGCGATGGACAAGGGCACTTTTGATCTAGTGCTGATGGACGTGCAAATGCCGGAAATGGATGGGCTGGAAGCTACGGCGGCGATTCGCGCGGGAGAAACACACGGCGGCAAACATCAGATGGTGATTGCGCTGACGGCACATGCGATGAAAGGCGACCAGGAACGATGCGTGGCGGCGGGCATGGACGGCTATCTCGGCAAGCCAGTCCGGCCGCAAGAACTGGACGCGATGCTGGAGGGCATCTCGAAACGCCGGAGAGGCGTTGAGAACGTACAATATAGCGCTGGCGTGCTTAAGAACTGCGACGGCGAGAAATGAGTTCGAACCGGCCTGCAGAGATGTATGCCAGAGCGCGAAAACAATCGTGCTCAATTCGAATAAATATTCCGAGCTATTAAAAGGTTGCCGCAAGCGATAAATTTTGCGGTGTCAATGCGCGGCAGCAGAACCGGATTAGATGCGTTTGATATATTTGAGAATAATCGAAGATGCTCGGCGAGAGGCGATGGGGGTAAATCTCGATCGCAAAGGACTTGCTAGAGGTGCATTTCCATAGCGCGTGCCATCTTTTCCAAGGTCTTACCCGAGGGAATAGCCCGCCGTTTTCCACGCGGCATTTGATAACGCGGGCGCAGTCCTGTCCGCTTTTCGATGTCAGCTTGTGACAAATTCTCTGACTCGCGGATTTCCCGCAACCGGTCACCGATGATGATAAGGCGGCGTCTGTTAACCGAATTACATCGTCAAATTTCAGAATTATCCCCAAGTAACAGAACGCTCGCGAACGACCTCCTCGGAACGCTGCTGGCCCGATATATGGGTTTACTGTGCCAGACCCCGCCATCGTTGCGGCAGCAAAAAAGAAGAACGACCGCATCGACGCCAACAAGATTGCCGATTGCCTGTGCTGAGATTTTCTACCAGAGAGTTACATGGCCTCGACCGCGATTCGCGAGCGGCGGCGCTGTGCTATCGCAACCTGCTGGTCCGGCAGATGGTGCAGATGAAAAACAAGATTAGTGGGCTGCTGATGGAAGTGGGAGTGAACTACAACAAGCACCGACTACACAAGAAACTAACTAACCTAATTCCCTGTCCGGATAATCCAGCGAGCTTTGACTTTAGTATTGCGCAACCTTTAAGATCACTGGCAAACATGATTGGCGAAAGCATTTCTCACTACCGGATTCTCGAAAAACTCGGCGGCGGCGGCATGGGCGTAGTTTTCAACGCCAAGGACACGCGGCTGGGCCGCAATGTCGCGCTGAAATTCCTCCCGCCAGAGACCGTGGGTGACCGCCAAGCGCTTGACCGCTTCCAGCGGGAGGCGAGAGCTGCTTCGGCGCTGAACCATCCGAACATCTGCACCGTTTATGACGTGGGTGAGGTCGACGGCAAGCCGTTTATCGCGATGGAACTGCTGGAGGGACAAACGCTGAAGCACCGCATCGCCAGCAAACCGATGGCTGCAACACAGGTGATCGAGTTCGGCATTCAAATTGCCGACGCGCTTGACGCCGCGCATCGAAAAGGCATCGTTCATCGGGACATCAAACCCGCAAACATTTTTGTCACGGAACGCGGCCAGGTGAAAATCCTCGATTTTGGCCTGGCCAAGGTCGAGACCAAACGAGCGGCGGCGGACGAGGCACTCAACAAGTTCGTGATGCGAACCGAAACTCAGGATATCACTCACGAGAATTTGACCAGCCCAGGTAGTTCGATCGGCACGGTCGCCTACATGAGTCCGGAGCAGGCGCGCGGCGAGGAATTGGACACCCGCACGGATTTGTTCTCATTGGGCATTGTTCTTTTCGAGATGGCGACAGGCGAATTACCGTTTGGCGGCAGCACTGCGGCTATCATTTTCAATGGCATCCTGAACGACACGCCCAGGCCGGTCACCAGCACCAATCCCAAGATGCCCGCCGAGATAGACCGTATCATTGCAAAGGCTCTCGAAAAAGATCGCGATCTGCGCTGCCAGACCGCTACCGAATTGCGCGCTGACCTCAAGCGGCTGAAGCGCGATCTGGACTCCTCGGTTCGCGGCGATTCGGATGCACGCATTTCCTCGACAGTCGTACCCAGATCTGCTGGCGCGAACCGTCCAGCCGTTGCGTTGAAGAAAAGCATTGCCGTGCTGTACTTCGAAAATCTGAGCGGGGCAAAGGAAGATGAATATTTCCGTGATGGTATGACGGAGGACATCATCACCGAGCTTTCCAAAATCGCGCGGATCGAGATTTTTCCGCGATCGGAGATGCTGGCCTTCCGCGACAAGCCGGTCACCGCTCCTCAAGTCGGGGAAAAGCTGAACGCCATGTACGTGCTCGAAGGGTCCATCCGCCGTGCAGGAAACCGCCTGCGTATTACCACTCAACTCGTAGAAAGTGCCACTCGGCATTCGATCTGGGCCGAGCGCTACGACCGCCAGATGGAAGACGTCTTTGCGATTCAGGAAGAAATCTCTCTGAGCATTGCGAAGGCCTTGGAGATCAAGCTTTCGCCACAAGAAGAAAAGGTGATCGCCAAGAAGCCAACCGCGAATCCCGTAGCTTACGATTTCTACCTGCGTGGTCGCAGTTACCTCCGGCAGCGCCAGTTCGAGTACGCCTTAGCAATGTATGAGGAGGCGGTGAAGCTGGACTCGAATTTCGCGTTGTCCTACGCGGGAATCGCGCACGTCTGGGGCGGAATGCACGAATTCCGCAGTCCAAACCCGGAGTTCGTCGAGAAGGGCTTGGCCGCTTGTGCAAAAGCGGAGTGGCTGGCGGCAGATCTCCCCGAAGTGCTCTCCGCGAGAGCGCGCATTCAATATGCTCAGCATCACTATGACGAGAGTATCCGTTTGGCACGCCGGGCCATCGAACTGCGGTCCGAGTGTGAAGGAGCGCACGATGTTCTCGGACGCTCTTATTTTGCCTCCCAGCAATACGAAGAAGCCGTCCAGCTCGCGGAAAGTGCCCTGGAAATCGTGAGTAGTGACTACAATGCCTTGATTCCCCTAATCAATTCCTTCGAGGTTCTTGGGCGCATGGCGGATGCGGAGCGCCTGCGTCGGCGTGAAAAGGAAGTGCTGGAACTTCAGCTGCGACAGTTTCCCGACGATGTGCGCGCCCGCATCCTATTGGCAGCAGATCTGGCGAACCTCGGTCAACCCGAAGAGGCGGTGCTGCACGTGCGGATTGCCGTGGCCATGCGTCCCACCGATTCCAATGTGCTCTACAACGCTGCGTGCACTTACGGCTCTCTTGCGATGAAGGCAGACGCATTGGAGATGTTCCAGCGTTGCATTAAATCAGGCTACTCCAACTCTGCTTGGGCCATGAATGACCCTGACCTGAAAATCTTGCACGACGACCCAGAATTCCGGAACCTCGTAGGCACTAAGCGCAGCACTACGACCTAGCGGCGCGTGCAGCACTTGCTTAAATCCTTTCCACCACAAAGCTGTAGAATCTACCCAAGAAACGCCGTGGTTTGTATGACGTCGATTATCGCTATGTTCTGCGGCGAATATGAGCCTGCCAAGCGATTCATGTTGACCGATCTCGAAATCGAACACAGTGGTCCTTTTAGGGTCGTGACATCCATGCATAGACCGCAAAAACCGAATCGGACAGCCGAGCAGGAAAGCGAATTTTCGTCCGCAAGACTCGGTAAACCCCAGAACTCCGGTGAGTGCAGTCATTACGGCCGCTGGCCAAGCTAATAAATTTACAGTAATTGGCGCTGCTGGGTACGGACATCTGCGATGGCGATCTGGCTCCGCTCATAGACCTTCCCAAGCTCCGAAAAGTTGTTCTAGGGCGACATCTTGAGCCGACGTGGACAAATTGAAGGCGCACGGCCGGACATAGAGATCGATCACCACTTGCCGGCTGCAAAACAACCGGGGATTGTTGAACACGTGGGCCAGGTAACAATTCATGGCCCGAGCGGTGAGCTGAAACAGTGGTCCATCTACGAGGAGTTGACCGCCGATCTCGGCGTGCAAACCAATCATGCTGCGGAGCAGCTGCTCAAACGCACGTTGAAGAAAATCGCGCCCGATCTGTTGCGGCGAATTGATTTCGACACCGAAGGCGACGGAGTCGTGGTGTTTGCGGCAGCGGAGACTGACATTCGCGCAGTCGCCAAAATCCTAGACGAAATGCTGAAACCACAGCCCTGATTTCCTACCTGCGGGCCTTGGAGCGCACTTTCGATTCCGTGAATCCTCTACGCATATCATCCAAGTGGAACTTCGCGACGTTAACGCCCACAGCATTCCGTCATTTCTGAGCCACGTTAAGCAAGACGCTCGTGGTCCGTATTGTCGTCCCGCTTGAATCGCAATTGCTCTGTCAGCTAAGCAGCTTTAACAGCTGGCACGCTGCCTTTCTGCGCGCAGTTCTGCGATGATATTAGTGAGCCTGTTTTAGCGCACGCTCCGCGCTTTCCATTCTGCTTAAAGGGAGTTTCACCTTGCATATTTGCGTAGTCGGGTGTGGTTATGTGGGACTGGTGACTGCTGCGTGCTTCGCCGAAGCCGGGCACCATGTAATTTGCACCGACATCGATTCCGAGCGCATCGCCAAGCTGAACGCTGGCATCGTTCCCATTTACGAGCAGCATCTCGATACTATCCTCGCATCCGCTCGCAACGCCGGCCGCATTTCTTATACCTCCGACGCGGGAGAAGCCATTCGCGCGGCAGCAGCGATTTTTATTTGTGTTGGCACACCTCCCAAAGAAAATGGCGAAGCCGACCTCTCCGCCATTGACCATGTCGCGCGACAAATTGCCGAAGAAGCCCAATCCTCAAAGCTCGTAATTGAGAAAAGCACCGTGCCTGCGCGTACTGGCCTCGAACTGCAACGCGCGCTGGCCGCCTATTCGCGCAACGGCAACATCAAATTTCGCGTGGCTTCCAATCCTGAATTCCTGCGCGAAGGTACTGCCGTATCCGATTTTTTTCATCCCGACCGCATCGTAGTCGGTGTCGAAGACGATTTTTCCGCCGCGCAGTTGCGTGAAATTTACGAACCAATCCTCGAACATCGTTTTCATTGCCCAGTGCACCAGGGCCAATGCCCCGTCGAACACCAAGCGCCTCTGCTCGTAACCACCATCAATAGCGCCGAGCTCATAAAACACGCCTCCAATTCCTTCCTCGCCTTGAAAATAAGTTACGCCAACGTAATTGCCGACCTCTGCGAAAAAGTCGGCGCCAACGTGGATGAAGTCACCCACGCCATGGGCCTCGATCCGCGCATCGGCGGCCAATTCCTCAAGGCTGGCCTCGGCTTTGGCGGTTTTTGTTTCCCAAAAGATGTGCAGGCCTTCATTCATCTTTCCGCTTCTGTCGGGGTTGACTT
>Ga0185299_10007565_pt1 | contig 11074 bp, 23 predicted proteins | sample PaiPotPPA55metaG_FD_128002 | JGI IMG/M metagenome (GOLD analysis project Ga0185299, IMG submission 128002) | Iron sulfur acid spring bacterial and archeal communities from Banff, Canada, to study Microbial Dark Matter (Phase II) - Paint Pots PPA... ...
TGGGATTTAGTATTGCTTGTGCTCGCGATTATTTTCATAACGCTTCGCTTAGTGAGAAAGATAGCAAAATCAGAGAGGTTAGTCAATATCAAGTAATCTAACAATTTATTATAAGCTATGCTTATAGCTATCGCACTGTTTCCTTTCGAATCGCTAGATTCTTATTCTCTAAGATCAGATGTGCTGTGCCGTATTAGTTACATACTAAAATTGGTGAATGTGCTAAAGAGAACACTCACGACATATCGCTATTCGGTAGGCTCTCTAAGAGTTAACTCCGACTAGGCTCGGGGTGGCGGTTGGCGCGGAAAGGAAACCGCTGCCCCGTGCTTTATCCAAGAGGTGGCCCATGCCTTCGCGACCTGACCTAAAGCTCGGGCAAGTTGGACGACCTTCCGGTCTCAACATACCTGAGCTCAGACGAAACTTCGTGCGGATCCTCTTTATCCACCATTCGACGGAAGCTGTCGAGCGCTGCTTACGTGAACTCAAGATGGCACGATTCACGGTCAGTTCAGATGTAGTTATGGCTGCCGAGCAGTTCGCCGAGCGACTCCGTTTGGGCATCTATGACGTTGTTGTGTCCGAGTACCCCATCACAAACTGGAAAGAAACGCCGGTTCTAGAACTTCTACACAAGGCAAAGAAGGACATTCCCCTCATTTTTTTGGTTTACAGCATGAAACGCGAACGCGTTGCGGAGTTCATCCTGAAAGGTGCTGCGGATTGTATTGAAATGGAGAGTGTTGGCCATCTACCTATAGCCGTCCATCGGGCTCTCGCTGAGAACGTGTTGCGCGGTCAACGTGATCGTGCCGAGAGGGATTTGGGACGTTCCGAAGCACGTTACCGTGCCCTGGCGGGAAATCTAAACTACGGAATCTGCCGCTGCGGCCTCGATGGTGGGTTTCTGGAAGTGAACGAGGCGATGATGAAGATGCTCGGTTGTGAGTCAAAAGAGGAACTTTTGTCTCTAGATTTTGCGCGCGACGTTATTCAAGACCGCGGCCGACGAGCACAGTTGCTTGGTCAATCGGACTCGGATGCTCTCGTCGACCCCATCGAAATAGAATGGAAGCGGAAAGACCATGGGATTCTGAAGGTCCGGCTCAGCGGACGGGAAGTCCTTACCGAGCAGGGCCAGTTGGAAGCCTACGAGGTCATCGCCGAAGACGTGACCAAACAGCGAGAGTTGGAGGATCATCTCCGTCGGCAAGCCGCGAGAGACCCGCTAACCGGTCTCGCCAACTATCGTCACTTCGTGGATGTACTCGATTCGGAAATCAAGCGCAGCATGCGCACGAACCGCGAATTTGCCTTGTTGTTCTTTGACCTGGACGGATTAAAGCAAATCAACGACCTTTACGGCCACCTGAAGGGAAGCCATGCGCTTTGCCGGTTGGCAGACGTTCTATGCTCTTGTTGCCGGGACATCGATACTCCTGCGCGCTTCGGGGGCGACGAATTTGCTATCATCCTGCCCGAGACTGACGCAGACGCGGCCAATCTAGTCTCACAACGTATCTGCGAAAGTGTTGCCAACGACGGCAACGGGCCTAGGATCTCCGTCAGCGTCGGCGTCGCCGTCTATCCCCAAGACGGTCATACCATTGAGAGTCTCTTGTGCGCGGCAGATTCGGAGCTCTATTCAATGAAGCGGGAAAGAATTCTGGCTGCGGGCTCGGGGCATGTCGTTGGTTGCGCTGATGGGCCTGCTATGGCTGGCAGTGATGATCGTGTTCTCGGGGTTCGCCATCGCGGGCGCGAAAAGGGCAAAGTGGAAACTGCTTAATCTTGTCATCATCTCGGCGTTCATGGGGTTGGGCGTTGGTATCTGATATGCGTCAGGTGCTGGGGATAAAAGCATGGTAATCGGCGCAGAATCGGCCAGACCTCCCACGACATCGCTCGGAAATGATAGGGGCGGTTGGCTGTATGCGGGGGATAGCGGCGAGCAAGAGAAGGCGGAGTGATGAGCAAGTGAGTCATCGCAATAGTTCCGCTAGAAAGTTGATGCTTTCTTCCGACTGCTTTGAATTCTGGCCTGCCGTTCAATCTGAAGGCGAAGCGATTCGCGTTGAAAGTGGACGAGACGCAGATTATAGAGCACCCCAATAGCATCACGTAAGGCAACGCCGCGGCTGGCATTTTGAAATAGCAAGAACTGTCAGCGAGACATAACTACTAAGGCACATTCAGCACGATGAATATCGGAGTGTATGAAAAGGGGCAGCTTTGCAGGTCATTAGGACCGTAGAGTTTCGAGCAACCCCCACCATCCCACGGAGCGGCTCGGTCGGCGAAAGGCCGCTCCGTGCCCGAAACCCCCTAGATTCTCACGATGACCTACTGCTAAACCCTCCGTGAGAATTGAGTTCCAACGTAATATCGTAAGAGGTGGAAAGAGTTTGCCGAGCTTTTCCTTGTTGAGAACAACCCACTTCTGAATCGCGCCCTGCTAAGTGCCATATCCGTCGCTCACTTTGAGATAAATGCCGTCAACTGCCCTTCTAGGAGTACGGTTGATCAGAGGGCACAATGACGGACGATCGAAACAAAGCGATAACTAACAACCTCACGGCTGTCTCCGGTACGTTAAGACGCGGCGTAACCGTGAATCAAATAATCAAAGCACGCAGACTCGTTTTTCGTAGTCGGTGGACAGGTCGCCATCCATGACGGGAGGGAGCACGATGGCGCAGTATTATTTGTTGTCATCGGGACAAGCTTTCAATCTGAAAACACGTACGGTCGATGTGCCGCAAGCGCTCGAATATCCTTTGACGCTAGCCGTTCACGGCCGCCAGCCGCACCGCAAATAAATCAGGAATCAGAACGATTGGCTCCGGTCTCTTGGGGCCGAGGGACAACTCACAGGAACCAACGAAGGTCCAGATTGAATGCGATGTCAGCCTATACAGTGTAGGCAACAACGTTTACCCTGCCCGCCTAGCAGGGCCGCATGAGATGAAGATAAAGACCCGCGAGATCGATAGCGATAGGCTGCGGGAATTCCCCTGCAAAGTGAGCAAAGGAAATAAATAGCGACCCGAGGGACTGACAATGCAGATCGTAGACAGGTGCGGAACGATGTGGGCGCGCAATACTAATAACATTGCCCGGATTCCGGGGAGCGGCGATGGCGGGCAGGGCGTTTATATCCTTCTCGACGGATCAATGCCCGTCTATGTTGGCAAGGGGGAACATCCGGCAGCGGATCACAAGGGCCAGACGCAGCAAGGGGCGCGGCCAACTCTGGGACCGATTTAGCTGGTACCGCGGAAGGATCCCAAAATGATGCACGACGTAGAAGTGCTGCTCCTCAGCGTGCTTCCGCGCTATTTGCGAGCCCTAACTAAGAACGATGGTAATTTTCTGAAGGCGAAGCGTATCGAACAAACGAAAGACAACCAGGTTGCTGAGTACATAACCGGCAAGCCGTAAATCCATTTGACCACGCCAACGTCCAGTTTCCGGATAGTGTTATCCTGTGGTCCCGTTTCCTCCTACCCCAGGAGGAGCCATGCCCACATCGCTTCAGAGGTTCACAGAGCACAAGATAGACCCCAATACAGAACGCCCAGTCCAGTCCTTACTGCGACCACATCTACTTACTGGTTTGGGACGACGGCGAGTGGAACTCCGTCAAGGACTGGATAGGCATCGCGGAACGTGCCGTGAGAAAGAGCCATCCGAGACATGGGGAGGTTGGGTTGCTGCTGAGTCAGAAAGCCCCGCCGAGGCGCTTTATTTGACATCCCATGCGGTGTACGCAAAGCTGATACTCGCAAGCCGTACCAGAGTCCTTGAAGGTTCGTGGGGCTTACGGGCTTGAAGCGGCCCTCGCTGCTCAAATCGTGAGTTGATTAGGAGACCTAAATGACCCGCGAGGCAAGATTGTTATCCGCGATCACTCTCATCACAGTTCCCACAATCCAGTACGGCGGATATTTTCTTTTGACCTCGCTCGTGGACAAGGCGAGCGGATATATGGACAACCCCTTGCGCCAGAATTTCTTCCGCGCAGGCCACGCCCACGCAGGCGTTATTGTGATTCTCTCGCTAGTTTGTCAAATCCTTGCGGACTCGGCGGTTCTTCCCGCCCCGCTAATATGGGTGGTTCGGATCGGAGTGCCACTCTCGGCGGCTCTTATCTCGATGGGGTTTTTCTTCTCTATGTTGCCGCCGACAGCTGCTCAACCTAGCGGAGCCATCGCCCTGATTTACTTCGCGGCTGTCATTCTCGCCCTATCGGTGCTTACGTTGGCTGTCGGACTGATTAGAAGCCCTGCTTAGGGCGAGACCGATCCTATATGACTAGAAATTAGGCTCGCGTCCCTACCCCGGCTCGACCGATTTAGTAGTTTGCGGCCGCGATTTGTTGACCAGCCCTTCGATGCTTCCAATGAGGTTCCAAGCTTTCGCCTTCGGAACTATGGCACGGATGCCCGCTTCTCGGGCGGCGCTTTCGATCCCCTCGACTTCTAAGATAGTGAACAGGATCAATGGCACCCTGGGGTCACTGGCAGAAATCCTTTTGGCGGCTTCGATGCCAGATATATCCGGTAACGACAGGTCCAGCAAGACGACATCGGGCTTGAGTCGGTGAAATTCTTCAACGCCGGACTGGCCATCCTCCGCTTCACCGCAGACGTTCCAGTGGCGGGAACGCAGGATGCCCCGGACGATACGCCGAGTAATCGGGGAATCATCGACAATCAAAACCCGTAGGCCCACGACGCGAATACCCCAACTATCATTTCTATACTGGAGTGTCTGTAGCAAACAATACAGGCTTCCCCGTAGGATGGATGAGCCAGCGTTAAGTGGCTGAGGCTACAAAAAACATGCTAAATTCAGATCGAGGGAGGCATTATGGTGATCGGCGACCGCTTGAAGGAACTGCGTGAATCAAAAGACCTCTCGCAAGGCGACATCGAGAAGCGGACAGGGTTACTGCGGTGCTATATCTCTCGCGTCGAAAATGGGCATACGGTTCCAGCGATGAGACGCTCGAAAAAATGGCACGTGCCCTGGAAGTGCCGATGTACCAACTATTCCACGATGGTGAAGCATCTCCAGCAATTCGGAAGCTGAAGCCGAAGAACAGCGACGAATGGGGAAGCACGGGGGGTGACGCTGATTACCTCTCGAAGTTGTCCAGGCTACTCGCGAAAATGGAACCTAACGACCAAAAATTATTACTGCGTGTGGCCCAGAAAGTTGCGAGGCGTAGTTGACTGTAGTGGCTTTTCAGGTTGCCTAGACAGCTATAGCGCTTCTGTGGTTTTATATCCGGCACCGTGCCAATCACCCTGCTCTTGGCTGACGACTCCGAAATCTCGTCTAGCTTCGGAACTAATCCCCGCTATACTTCAGGCTTTCTAGCTCCAATCTTTGATTTCGGACGCATGCGCCGAGGTTTATTTACTTGGGGGGATCAGCGCAGTTTCGTTCAATTGAGCAAGCCTTGAACGCATTCTACGAGACCAGCCACACCATCTGGTTTGGAGATGACTGCGTCAACACCAACAGCCGCCGTCAACGAGTGGCCCACCAGTTCCTTGTACATCGTAAACCAAACTATTGGCACGTCCGGCATCATGCCCTTCAGCACGGACGCCGCTTCCACTCCATTCATCCTTGGCATCGCCACATCCAGCACAATCAAGTCTGGCTTCAGTTGACTTGCCTTCTCAATGGCGTCAATGCCATCCGCCGCTTCACCGCAAACTTCAAAGCCTTTGGTCTCAAGGAAAAAACGAATGATGGTCCGAACGATGTCATTGTCATCTGCGATTAGAATGCACTTCGCCATCGCCTACCCCCAAATATCATTTTTGTAGAGAACTATACGTGTCGCGATGCTTGCGGCCTCGATTTTTCGTTAACGAGACCTTCGATACTTCCAATAAGGTTCCAAGCCTCATTTTTGGGGATGATGGCGCGGATTCCCGCCTGTCGCGCTTCGTCTTCGATCCCTTCAATCTCCAAGATCGTGAATAAGATTAGTGGCACAGAAGGATCGGCGGCAGACATTAACTTGGCCGCTTCGATGCCGTTGATGTCGGGCATCGACAGGTCCAGCAAAACAACGTCTGGTTTGAGTTGGTCAAATTTCTGGACGCCAGAGACTCCGTCCTCAGCTTCGCCGCAGACGGTCCACTTTCGCGAACGCAGTGTGGTGCCCAGAATACGTCGGGTGATCTCTGAATCGTCGACGATCAATATCCGCATGGCCTGATATCCCCAATATCGTTTCTACAAGGGAAAGGCTGTATCAAACAATACAGTCTATTCCCTACCATGAAAACGGAACGAAGGTCCCGGCCGTGCGTAAATCATACAAATCGTGGGTGACAAGCCAGCACTATCTACGTACCGGGACCCAGGGGTCACATGCCGCAATAAACACCCAAGCTACATAAACGTCGGAAGTTAGGGCAGATGGTAAAAAGAATGCAACCAGCATACGTAAGGTAACGCAATGCGCTTGCCGGTGTATAACCTTTTCACAGAGGACGCTCGTGGGAATCCCGTCTGGCTGGATGCGCTAGCGGACTTTGAAGTCGCGCGCGTTCGGTTAACGCAATTGGCGTCTGCCAACCCTGGCGCATATTTTATTTTCAATATACGGACTCAACAGGTAGTCACCAGCTTGGTCAGCACAAGTGAGCAGATCTCACAAAAGTGACCATCAGGTGCAATTTAGAGAGGCTGTTTCATGAAACTATGGCATTACGACATCGTAAGAAAGGACACTGACAAATTGGCGATTTGGCTGGAAGCCGCCTCGGACCTACACACCGCCGAGTCCCGGATCGCAGAACTCACATCGTTCTGGCCGGGAGAATTCCAGATTATGGATCAACAAAATCATCAGGTTTTGGAAAAGATCATTGGTCCTTCCGACCGTAACAAGGGCCAGGCACAGTAGACTCTGATATCCTCAAGGGCAATAGGGGGATGGATATGCGTAAGCGACAGATTTTCCCAACCCTACAGAGCACTGAACCTCAAGCTTGGCTGGATGTGGGCCGGAATGCTCTGGTTGAGGTCACATCGGAAGAAGAAGCGTACCCAATCGAATCTGCCCTCCTACCCGATGAAAATCAAACCTGCGGTTGGCGTGCGGCCGATCCGGGCACTCAAATAATCCGCGTAATCTTCGATGAGCCTCAAACGCTGAGACGGATTTGGCTGGCTTTCGAGGATACCGAAAACACACGCACGCAAGAGTTCGTCCTACGATGGTCGCCGAGTGCTGGCCATTCTTTCCGAGATATCGTGCGCCAGGAGTGGAACTTCAGCCCGTCCGGTTCAATCCGAGAGGTCGAGGACTACACTGTTGACCTCCCCGAAGTGGCAGTACTTGAATTGATTATTGTGCCTGATAAAGCTGGCCGCGAAGGTCGGGCATCCCTTAGGAGTTTGCGTTTAGCGTGACGCAAGCTATCTAAGGCGTCCCTCCGCACTTCCAGCGACGCTAGGCCAACAAGCGGCTCATCTCGCGAAGATAGAACCGCCTTCGCTCCGGCTCTGTTGCCACTTTGAGTTTCACGAGAGTCTGCTCGAGGTCTCGCTGTAATTCGTCGAATCTGTTTTCGGCCATACTAGCGTCCGTCAGTGAATCCTCTCGTCGCCTGTGCTGATGAACAGCTTCTCTCCCGTTTCCTGATTCACAATCACGTACATCCCAGGCCAGAGCTTCGCGAGTTCTTCGACGCGCACCTTCGCAGATTCAAGGTCTTGCGCGCCCTCGACCAAATGAAGGCTGCCATCGTCACGTGTCTTGAATATGGAAAACGGAGGCTGCACCCGGCAAGCTCCAGACCTACCGGGGACAGTAGTGATAGTTATTATAGCCCCCGCACGCAGCAAATCCACGTCGGTTCGATCTTTGTTAGACTATGCGTCCGCCACCTTGCCCGCCGCACCTAGCCGCAAAATCGCGGGAATAAGTTCATGCCCGAATTCTGCCTTATCCAACAAGGTCACCGCACCAAAGCTTTCAGCACGCACGCGCGATTCCTCGTCCTCGCCGCTCGAAAGTGACATACCCAGTACGCGTGCGCCGGAGAGTTGAAGCTACGATTTCACGAACGCGGGCTCGAACTCGTGGTCATCCGGCATGTGCAAATCGAGGAGCACTACGTCCGGCTTCAGGGTCATCGCCAGGTTGACGGCCTGGGATAAATTCTCCGCTTCTCCCAGCACCCTCACGCGGGGTTCCTCTTCTAACAGGTGGATCACCGCGCGGCGAATGATTGCGGCGTCATCGGCTAACAGCACACCGATCCGATTCTCGTTTAATTCCATAGTCATCCCTTGGAGGCCAATTCCCGGCCAGCGGGTAGACGTGTTGTGGGAGCGTCTCTGCGGGGCTATATCGACATGAACCACAAAGGGCCGTGAGTTGTCTATGCAATGTGGAACACGTCCATTTCGCGGGGTCGGGGATGGCTTTACTGTCTGCCACCGTGGCGGCTGCTGACTCGCCGCTCAGTTCTGCAATCCATCCGTCAAGGACCAGAAGCTCTCTCGGGGATACCATTGTGAACAATAGGGCCCATACCGACTCCGGGGGGCGCGTAAAGGACCACTGCCCGAGTGCCAATGGCCGCTTCCTACACAATCAACCGTATTGCTATGTATCTAAAATCCGCTATCCTAGCGGGAAGGTCCGTCCCCGTGCCTTGGATTGTTTCCTTCTGAAATTAACTGGAGACCAGCCCATGAAACTCAATCCCAGATTCGCGGTGACCGCATGTCTTTTCGCTTTGCTGGCAGCACCCGCTGCCGTATTCGCTGATGGCCAAGGTGACGGCAAAGATCGTCGAGGCGAAGGCGAAGGCAGAGATAGGGGCCGAGACAAAGATAAGCACCAACCCTACGCCGTTCCCGAGCCAAGCACGTTGATTATGACGCTAGCGGGTATGGGCATCGGTATTGGCTTCGTGGTCGCGGGAGTTCGTCGCAATCGCCGCACCACCATCGCAGCGTAAAGCCCTTTCTCAACAAATTTCGGAGCTACTCGACTTCTGACCGGCCATCTCCCTGGGAGTGCAGTTAGGAAGAAGCTGCGTTTTGGGATTCGCCGGCTGATTGCTCCGCGCGATATTCCTCAGCGAAAAGCTCTTCGCTCGTTGCTTGATCGCAGATGCTGTATTGTCCGGGCTGACTAGCGAAGTCTTCCAACTTCAGCTTGGCAACGTTCAGCTTCAAGAAACTTCCCAACCATTCAGTTCCTTCCGGCGTAGTGCGAAAGAGGTCGAAGGAAGTCATCGTTGCCCCTCAGGCACGCGATTTTCGTAGGGGTAGAAGAGCCTGGAAACTGTTTACTTCTGCCCAGGCGCTCACGCATCTCGTGTGTAGCGTCACCGCAATCTCGCCCGTCTCGGTCTTTGCCACGAACGTATTCCGTTCGAAGGATTGACGAGGTCATGTCAGTCTAAGCACTGGTCGCAGACATTCTGAGGGCGTCTTTCGCGTTTGAGGATGCCGAGGGCATTGAGCGTCTTGACGATGGCGCGTCTTTCCGCTTCGTCAACCGCAAAAGTAATCACACGTTGACCGATGGCGTTTTGGGCGGTTTCGATGCGGTCTGGTAGAGCTTTAGGGTTGGTTTCGAGAACGGCGGCTTCATAAAACTTCATCCATCCGTAGTTCGCATTCATTATCGTCCCCTCCCGGCTGGAGAAAGGAATCAATGACGAGTAGCGTGAGATAGTAGTCCGAGGGAGTATGAAGTCAAGCATCTTAATGTTTGGTACGTTGGCGTACGAACGCGAAAATCTCGCCTACAGTAATCACCCTATCGACGGCATTGCACAGTTCTATGACCATATTCGGCCTTCGGAGGTCCCAACCATGGCGACATTTATTGTAAGCATTTTTGTAGTCATCATTGTTGGTGCGGCCAGCGCTTTCGTCTATGTTGTGCATGGCGACGATAGAGGTCGAACGGGTCCGTAGTCGGCTTTCGAAAACATCCTCGCTTCATTTTAGAACTTCGATGATCTGCTCGCAGTTGCGGCGCTGGATTTTACCTCGTGTTTTTCTTCTGGCAGGATAGCTCACTTTCCGCGAACTCCCTGAACGCAGATTCTGCGGCCTTGGGCTTGTCGAATTCTCCATTCTCGCAGCGCGTTTTCATCTCTTCGAGAATGCGATTGATAGCGCGACGACAGCCGGGAATCTTGCCGATTCTCAGTTGATGAGCCAATTGGGTGAGGAAAGTGGTGTCCATGATGGAGGTCCCTGTAAACGATTGGATGTGCGTAGACCTGCGGAGACTGCATCAAATATCGGCGCCTGAAGTTACTTACCTTCGGCGGTACATCTAGTGCCTGGTCCTCGCTTGAGATAGATTTGATGCGGGGGATTCATGGACATTCTTGCAGCAATCAAGCGTGAGGAAAGAAAGCTAGAAAAACAGTTAGGTGAGTTGAGCCACCAACTGAGTGGAATACGGGCGGCTGCGAAAGCGTTGGGTTATTCTGCGGAGCGCGAGGTAGTCGGCGTGAAGAAGCGCATCTTGTCGGCGGCGGGTAGAGCGGCAATTGCCAAGGCAGCGAAGAAGCGGTGGGCGAAAGTGAGGGCCGAGGCGAAGAAAGTCACGCGCTAGTTCGAGGGCAGTACTTTGCGGTCGCATTTTAGCTTGCGGCCCTTCCACATGTCCGGTGAGGGCATGTGGATTGTTTCCGAGTAGCTGTCATCCGGGAATATCCGATGTGTTAGCAATGGGGAGCGCGGGAACGGTTGACCTGTGACGCCGACGGGTGAAATCATGATTCCTGTCAGGTGGATCGTGGTTCTTCTCGCAAACGCGATGTTGTTCGCGCCTTTCTGAGGAGTGTTTTCTGTGAAACGCACGAAAACAGTTACGCCAAGACTCTGGTTGTCAGGTTTCGTTTTACTAGCAACGCTCGCCTCATTGTCACAGGCAACTTCGTCCACCGCTGAAATCAAATCTCCCGATCTGAACCTGATCCTGCAACGCTTGGAGGACATCCAGCACCAGGACCCCGCTCAATCTCGACCCTATGAGGTGATTCGAGAATACAAAGTGTTG
>Ga0185299_10007567_pt1 | contig 11070 bp, 11 predicted proteins | sample PaiPotPPA55metaG_FD_128002 | JGI IMG/M metagenome (GOLD analysis project Ga0185299, IMG submission 128002) | Iron sulfur acid spring bacterial and archeal communities from Banff, Canada, to study Microbial Dark Matter (Phase II) - Paint Pots PPA... ...
GGTTGAGCAGTTCTGCGCGATACTAGCGCACCTGAAACAACCTTACAGGACGATGGTGATCGTAGCGCAGTGCCTGGGGCTCAGAGTCAGCGAGATTGTGGCTTTGAAGTGGGGCGACTTCGATTTCAATGGCCGGGTATTGCTCGTTCAGAGAAGCGCGGTCCATTGCCGTGTGGATTTCGTCAAGACGGAATACTCACACGATTTTGTTCCGCTCGATGATGATCTGGCAAAAGTGTTGCTCAACTGGAAAGAGCAGAGCTGCTTCCAACGGGATGAGGATTGGGTGTTCCCAAATCCCGCGACGGAGAAGCCCTACTGGCAGGAAGGAATCCAGAAGAAGCACATCAAACCCGCTGCAGAAGCGGCTGGCCTGGGCACCGGAATCGGTTGGCATACATTCCGACACACATATCGGACGCTCCTCGACGAAACCGGAGCGCCGATGAAGGTGCAGCAGGAGCTAATGCGGCACGCCAGTATTCAGACGACCATGAACGTTTATGGGCAGGCTCTATCGAGCACAAAGCGCCAAGCAAACAGCAAGGTCGTTCAGATGGTGCTCAACCCGGAAGTCTCGGTGCAGACAAATGAAAAGGGAGCCGACGTTGCGGCTCCCTGATCAATTGCGTTTTTCTTATTGGGGGTTTTTGGGGGTTTCTCGGTTTAACCCAAATTCCCGTAAGCTTATGATTTCTTTGGTTGCGGGGGGTGGATTTGAACCACCGACCTTTGGGTTATGAGCCCACAGGCACTAGGAATTCCAACAACTTACAAGACGCGGGTGGCCCTCGAAAAGCCTTGTAGGAAGCGTTAAGCAATCGTTATTGGACAGTTAAAGGACAGGTACGACTTGGAACGAAAATGCTGCAATTTCGAGACAGCTCGCAAAGAATACGAATTGGTTGAAAACGACTTGTTGTGCATGGATGCGGCCTCTCAATCCTACGTTCGCAGATTGAAAATCCTGCGCACCGTCTCGACAATAAAGGCAGACTGTTTGGCTGCAGCAGCGTTCATGGCTGCAGCAGCGTTCAACAACATTGCCACCGGCGCCTGGAGCACCTTTCCTATGATGTCACGACTAAGCGATTCCACAACATCCTCTTGGTCAGAGACTCAGATTGCCCAGGCGTCCGCGCACGCGATGAATTTCACTGCGGCGCACCGCCTCAAAACGCTCCCGTAAAGAAACTATTGTCCCCGAGACTTCGGAATCAAGAACTCGTGAAATGTCCGCCTCTGCACCGGTCACAACTTCGACTCCCTTCCCAGGAGAGGAAAGCAACCGAATGACCAAAACCAACCGCGCTACGTATAGATGCGAACCCGGAGGCTTGGGTGGACGGGGCAATCGCGCGACGGACAATGCGTCGACTAGAAGCTCGGAGTTTTATCGCGTGCTTATAACTCATTTACTCGGATGTCATGTCAGCCGACTTGACACGTCAAGGCTCAACCGATCCTAGCCCTCATAGGCCCGCGCAAAATCTGTTTGATTCAACGCCATTTAGCAGTACTCCCGTTCTGGCACAGCGTTTGCATTGATGAAACCTGCAGAGCCCTACATCAATTCAGGATGCGAACGGGAAATCCTAGATGAAAATAACAGGAGAGAAACCATGTGGATGAGAGCATGTGCCATTTGCAAGATAGTTCTTTTCAAGTTTCACCTGGCCGAGAAGGTGCGGTGCCAGTGTGGGTGGGAATGGGGTGGCTAGCGACCAAGAGTGGGGAAGATCCCCATCCAAACAGTAGACTGCCCGATACCCGTTGATCATCTCTCCCTCGCGCAGAACTGAAACTCTGGGCGATTTCGTCGGTTGCGCAAAGTCCCCTCCTACTCCACGCCAACATCAGAAAAAGTGCGACCCGCGAGCGGGAATGTCGCGCATACACACTAGCGTTGCTGATTGCGCAGTGCGGCCCGCGCGATACCTGGGTTCCTCATGGCGAGTATATCCGACCTGTGTCACCACCATTTGACACTGATCGAGTCATGACACCGATTTATTGATCAACTCCTCCCATCAGACTGCAACTCACTTCTTTTCAGCGGGTAATTTCCAGATGTGTTTGGCGGCCCGCTTGCTTTAGGTGAAGTGTCGCGAGCAGCGAGACAAAAACAATTAAGAGGAGAGGTTTTAATGGCAAGCCCCGCAAAAGACAGAAAGCCTGCGCCGCTACCGGCACCCAATAGCGACTTTTATGAACTCTTCGAAACACTACCGGCTGAAGAGTTGGCGATCGTGAAACAAGTGCGCACTTTCATGGAGACGAAGATCGCACCCATCATCACCAAGTACTGGGTCGAAGATGCTTTCCCATTCGAAATCTTGCCCGCGATGAAGGAACTCAACATTGGCGGCGTCGCCATGCAGGGCTACGGCTGCAGGGGCGGAAGTGCGCAGTTATTCGGCTTAATCGCCATGGAGATGGCGCGCGTCGACTCGTCGATCGCGACATTCTTCGGTGTTCACAACGGCCTGGCAATGGGCTCGATCTACCTGGGCGGGTCAGAAGAACAAAAGCAGAAATGGCTCCCTCCGATGGCGCGCTGGGAAAAAATTGGCTGCTTCGGCCTGACTGAACCGCTGGTTGGATCAGGAACCTCCGGCGGAATGTTGACGACTGCCAAGCGGGATGGAGACACCTGGATCCTCAATGGTCAGAAGAAGTGGATCGGCAACGCTCCGTGGTGCGACATTTCTATTATCTGGGCTCGCGACGTAGCGGACAACCAAGTCAAAGCGTTCATCGTGGAAAACAAGACCACGCCTGGCTTCACAGTAGAGAAGATCCAGAACAAGATCGCCCTGAAAGTGGTCCAGAACGGCCTGATCACGATGCAAAACTGCCGAATACCGGAAGCGAACCGTCTGCAACAGGATCAGTCGTTCCGCGACACCGCCCGCGTTCTAAAGATGACGCGCTTCATGGTTGGCTGGGAGGCGACTGGATGCGCCATGGGCGCGTATGAGAACGCGCTCAAGTATTGTCAGGAACGCCTTCAGTTCGGAAAGCCCATCGCTTCCTTTCAAATGGTGCAAGACCTCCTCGCTAAGATGATTGCCAACATTACAGCATCGCAATGTCTCTTGGTTCGCATGGGCCAATTGCAGGCCGAAGGCAAGCTGACGGATGCGCATGCCGCGCTCGCGAAGGCGTTTACCACCGCCAAGTGCCGCGAGACCGTGGCGTGGGCGCGGGAGCTTTTGGGCGGCAATGGCATCGTCGCAGACTACAACGTTGCCCGCTTCTTTGCCGATGCGGAAGCGCTCTACTCCTACGAAGGGACTTTCCAGATACAGAACCTGATTCTCGGCAAAGCCATAACCGGGTTCAGCGCCTTCGTCTAGCGGAACGGAAGAGAACTGCGGTTTCTTATTTAACCTGTCTGCCAAAACTGAAGTAACAAAGGAGCGAAGAAAATCATGGCTGTTAAGTCCTCTAAATGGGAAATCAAAAAAACCACGGCAAAGGCCACGACGGCCCGCTTGTTCTTCCTCAGTGCGAGCAGTGGGGAGGTGTTTTCTGCGAACCCCGACGGCTCCGACCTCAAGGTGATTGTGAGCGAAGGAAGGCGACTCCCAGACGGAATCGTTGTGGACACCGAAGCAGGTCAAATCTACTGGACCAACATGGGCAACCCCAGCGCCAATGATGGTTCCATCGAGCGCGCGAATCTTGACGGAAGCAACATCACCCACATTGTTCGTCCGGGAGACACTTTCACTCCCAAGCAACTGCAACTCGATGAGAAGACCCGGAAGCTTTACTGGTGCGATCGTGAAGGGATGCGGGTCATGCGGGCGAAGGTGGATGGTTCCAACCTCGAAACCCTTGTCGATACCAGCGAAGGCGACTCGCGCCCTGGTAAAGACATCAGGAAATGGTGCGTGGGCATCGTGCTCGACGTGGAGGCCGGCAAACTTTATTGGACTCAAAAGGGCCCGGACAATGCCGGCGATGGACGTATCTTTCGCGCGAATATCGAGATTCCCAAGGGTCAGAGTGCCGCCAATCGTAAAGACATCGAACTTCTGTACGAGGGCCTGCCAGAACCGATTGACCTCGAGGTCGACCTCGCCAACCGAACGATCTACTGGACCGACCGTGGCGATCCGCCGCGCGGCAACACGGTGAATCGGGCGCCAATGGATCCGGCTCAGGGAAATAGCAAGAAAGAGCCGGAGATTGTTTTCGACCATTTGATGGAAGGAATCGGTATCGCCTTGGATCTGAAAAACGGCCGGATGTTTCTGACCGACTTGGGGGGATCCATCTACAGCGCGAGTCTCGATGGCTCTAACAAGAAGACAGTGCTTGCGGCGGAAGGAAACCTGACCGGCATTGCCTACGCTGAGATTCCCGCCGCGTAATGACGAACGCCACCATGGACCTTAACTATTAATAAGGAGAAGGAAATGAGTTCGCTAGCTTCTGCTCTAAAACTCGAGAACGTTGTCTACGACAAGGAAGGGCCTATTGCCTATGTGAAGCTGAACCGGCCCAAGGTCATGAACGCACTAAACAAGGCGACGATCAACGAGCTGCGCGCCGCATTCGAAGACGCACGTGACGATTCCGCCGTCCATGGAGTCATCCTCACGGGCGCCGGTGAGAAAGCATTTGCTGCGGGCGCCGACATCGCGGAGATTGCGAACAACACAGCGGTGGAAGCAGAAGAGGCGACTCGTCGAGGACAGGCATTGACCGACCTCATCGAGAACCTTGGTAAGCCGGTCATTGCCGCAGTGAACGGCTTTGCCCTGGGTGGTGGATGCGAGCTGGCGATGGCGTGCTCGATCAGAATCGCTGGCGAAAGCGCTAAATTCGGCCAGCCAGAAGTAAAGCTTGGAGTCATGCCAGGGTATGGAGGCACGCAGCGCATGCCTCGTCTGGTTGGGAGAGGCCGAGCACTCAAGCTCATCCTCTCCGGCGAGATCGTCGATGCAGCTGAGGCTTATCGCATTGGCCTGGTGGACGAACTGGAGCCGGACGCGCACGTCGTCGAGCGCGCCGAAACTGTGTTGAAGAAGATCATTGCGAACGCTCCTCTCAGCGTGAAGTACTCGCTTGAGGCGGTCAACAAAGGGCTGGAGACAAGCGTGGCCGAAGGCTTGCTCATCGAAGCCTCGCTGTTCGCAGTCTGCGCCTCGACCGACGACAAAAAGGAAGGTACGTCGGCGTTCCTCGAGAAACGCGCTCCGAAGTTTCAGGGAAGGTAGAACCTTGCGCGCCACTTCGAAGTTTCAAATGACTCGCTGCCCTGGGTGGCGATCGTGAAGAAGGAGATGAAAATGACAGAAGGTAACATATTTTCCGGATTGAAGGTCGTGGATTTGTCGAGCTTCATTGCCGGTCCGAGCGCTGCAACTATCTTGTCCGATTTCGGCGCTGACGTTGTCAAAGTTGAGCCGCCGGAGGGAGAGCTGTGGAGAATAGGGCAGAAGATCCCTCCCCAGCCGCATTCGGAAGAAGCTTATCCCTTCCAATTGGCGAATCGAAACAAGCGTGGCGTGGCGCTCAATCTGAAAGCTGGGAGCGCGCAACAGGTTCTCGAGCGGTTAGCCAAATGGGCCGACGTGTTCATCGTCAACACACCGCATGCCGCACGCACAAAATTGAAGCTCGAATATGAAGATGTCGCACGGTGGAATCCGCGTCTGATCTACGCCGATCTCACCGGCTTCGGTGAGAAAGGTCCGGACGCAAATCTTCCGGGGTTCGATCTCACAGCCTTCTGGGCGCGAAGCGGGTTGTTGTTCATGACGCGCGATGCTGGAGAGCCGCCGACCTGGCCAGTGTCAGGCAGCGGAGACAATGCGACGGCGGTGTGCATTTATGCGGCGATTCTGACCGCGCTTTATCGTCGTGAACGCACCGGTAAAGGATCCTACGTCACGACTTCGCTTCTGGCAGCGGGCGTCTGGTCGGCTAGCGTCTACATTCAGGCTGCTCTATGTGGTGCGAATTTCTATGGGCTGCACGATCGAACACATCCCGCAAACGCAGCTTTGAACACGTATCGCTCTTCCGATGGCACATGGTTCGTTGTTGTAGCCACTCCAGACAAGATCCCCGCGGTTCTGAAAGCAATGAATCGCGAGGATATCTTGAAGGATCCGCGATTCTCGGATCCTGCCAAGCTGGCGCAGAACCGCCCGCAACTAACGGCAATGCTCGATCAGATCTTTGGTTCGCAGCCAATGTCGCATTGGTATGAGGTCTTCAACGGCGTTCACGTCCCCTTCGGCGCAGTGCGTGAGCCGCAGGAAGTCGTTAATGATCCGCAACTGCGAGCGAATGACATCGTCGTTCCGCTCGAAGGAGCTGGCGAGAAACTGACCTCGACCATCAGCAGTCCCATTCAAGTGCACGGTGTTTCGAAAGTACCTGCCAGGCGCGCCCCGCGAATCGGCGAGCATAACGATGAAGTCCTGAAAGAGCTTGGTTTCGGATCCGACGAAATCGACGGTCTGCGTACGAGCGGCGCGATCCCAGGTGCACAACTTGGCAAGAAAGTGGAAGAGGCAGTCCGAGCGTAAGAGTCTTGGAACAAACGAGCGATTGAATTGAAGTGAATTTATTGGAGGATCAAATGGCAAAAAGCCGGGAAATTAAGAATATAGCAATCGTTGGGACGGGAGTCATTGGCGCAAGTTGGGCTGCTCTATATCTGGCGCGTGGCCTTAACGTTGTCGCCACAGATCCGGCGCCAAACGCCGAAGCGAATCTGCGGAAATACATCGACGCGGCGTGGAAGGATTTGACGGCGCTTGGAATTTCACCCAACGGTTCACGCGATCATTTGCGGTTTACTCCCGACATGAAAGAGGCGGTTGCCGGCGCCGATCTGGTTCAGGAAAATGGTCCGGAACGCAAAGACTTCAAAATCAAACTATTCGCCGACATGGATGCCTCAGCGCCGAAGGATTCCATCATCGCTTCGAGTTCATCCGGTCTGACGATGAGCGTGATGCAATCGGCCTGCAAGAATCCGGAACGGTGCGTGATTGGCCACCCGTTTAATCCTCCTCACATGGTTCCACTGGTCGAGGTCGTCGCTGGCGCAAAAACGTCACCGGAAACTGTTGAGCGGGCCATCTCGTTCTACACCTCGATCGGTAAAAGAGCGATCCACGTGCGTAAGGAAGTGGTTGGCCATGTTGCGAACCGGCTTCAGGCTGCTCTCTACCGTGAAGTCGTGTACCTCATCGAACAGGGTGTTCTGGATGTCGCTGATTCCGACGCCGCGGTGTGCTGGGGACCTGGATTACGTTGGGGTTTGATGGGTCCCAATCTGCTGTTCCATCTCGCCGGCGGCGAAGGCGGCATTCAACATTTCATGGAACACCTGTCCGGCCCTGTCGCCACATGGTGGAAAGATCTCGGGACGATCACTGAGTTCAGTCCCGAGGTGAAGCAAACCATTGTCAACGGCGTATTGAAGGAGGCTAACGGCCGTTCAATCGCGGAACTCGAACGGGAGCGGGACAGTATGTTGCTCGAATTGCTTACGACCCGCTCGAAAGGGGAGGGAGCCGCACACGCTGGGACAAACGCTGCCGCGGATTAAATCTGTTTCCCTCAGGGGTGACGCGGAGGGCAGAAAAACGAGAACAAAAGATGATCTATGTTCACTCGCTCGGTCGGGCGTTGCGATTCTATCCCGGCCGAGCCGCGCTCGCTCGTGATGGCCGAGTCTTGACCTTTCGCGAACTCCAAACTCGCGTCGAAGGTATCGCAGCGACGCTCACCAGCCACGGTTTTGGCGTGGGAGATCGCCTGGCTCTATTGCTGCCTAACGGACCCGACTACATCGAGCTCATCTATGCGTGCAGCATGCTCGGCGTGATCGCCGTTCCGCTGAACACCCGCCTGTCGACCAAAGAGATCGACCGGGTGCTTGAAGATGCGCGCCCGCGCGGGATCGTGCGCCATTCCTCCCTGGCTGTCCCTGAAGTGCAGCTGAGCTGGCAACAGGTGATCGACGAGGAACCTCTCCCAATTTGCAGCGACCCTGTTTCGAAGGTCTTTTACGACCCCGAGGCCGTTTTGGGCCTTATCTACACGAGCGGCACGACGGGGCAGCCAAAAGGCGTCATGGTGACCCATGGGAATGTCCTTGCTGACATCCACAACTTCAACTATTGGATGCGCTATACCGAAGGGGGGATCTACCTGCACGCCGCTCCGATCTTCCACATCGCGGACTTTCCCAGCATGTTCGCGGCCCCGGCATTCGGCGCCAGCCAAATCACAATTCCGAAATTTAGCGCACAGACTTTCTGCGAGACGGTGGAACGAGAGCATGTGACTCACACCGTGCTCGTGCCCACGATGATCAATTTGCTCACACAATTCCAGGACGCGAAAAAGTATGACTTGAGCAGCCTGCAGGTGCTGGCGTATGGCGGCTCACCTATGGCGCCGGAACTCGTCCATCGGACGCGGGAACTCCTGCCAAAGGTCAAATTGATTCAAGTGTATGGGTTAAGTGAAACAGGTTTTCTTACGGGCTTGCAGGACCAGGAGCACACTGAAGACAAGCTGATATCGTGCGGGCGGCCCTGTCCCGGTGTCGATCTTCTGGTGACAGACGCTTCAGGGAAACAAGTCGAGCCGGGAGAGGCAGGCGAACTGATCGTGCGAGGCACCAACGTCATGCGGGGCTATTGGAACAATCCTGAAGAAACCGCTAAAGCGTTTCGCGACGGATTCTTTCGTACGGGAGATATCGGCCATCAGGACACTGCCGGATATTTTTACATCCTCGACCGCCTAAAGGACATGATTGTCACCGGCGGTGAGAATGTTTATTCCGGGGAAGTGGAAGCCGTGATCTACGGACACCCCGCCGTTCGTGAAGTAGCCGTCTTCGGCGTACCCGATCCGCAATGGGGCGAACTTGTAATGGCTTGTGTAGTTCTGAAGACAGGCGAAACTCTTACCGCCGACGATCTGATTGCTTTCTGCCGGCGAAGCCTCGCAACTTATAAGCTTCCCCGGCGCGTCGAGTTTTCAGAAACGGATTTGCCCAAGAGCAGTTCCGGCAAGGTACTGAAGAAGACTCTGCGGGAGCGTTTCTGGATCCATCAGCAACGCGCAGTGAGCTAACGCAAGACTGCCTTCATCGGGATCGTGGGGTAGGTACACGCAATCTGAGATTGACGATCATTTATGTATGCGAACGCGTATCTATGCGAACGCGAAAACCAAGCCGAAGACTGAAGGGAACAGAAATGAGCAAAGTCGCCGGTCAGCCGCCATTATCGAATGCCTTAATAAAAGTCGTTGATCTATTGGTAGAAAGCGAGATCAGGATTGATGCAATGGAGCAAATTTTGGTGAGAACGAATCCAGTCGCCTATGAGCTTTACCTCGGCACGATTGAAAATCTGCGAGCCCAGAAAGCGGCTGAATTGAAAAAGTACTTACTCTGTAAGGCTCAAGTCAAAGCTGAGCGAAGGCTAACGCCAGAAAGCGTAAGTCGACAACTCTGTCGTTCAGATCTGTCGTTCAAAGACGAGCATCTTCCCGTCGTATGTCTGCGGGAGCCAGAGCGAGCACGTCTGTTTCTTCCTGATGGATAGGCCGCGAAATACCCAGCCTTCTCATCTTGGCCAGCAGGGTGGTTCGCTTCAGTCCCAGTTTCGCCGCAGCACCGCGTAGGCCGCCGACGACCCAGCCAACCTGCTCCAAGGTTTCCACGATCAGAGCGTGATCTGAGTCTTCCGATGTCATCGACAATTGGCAAGCCTGAGTTCGATGGATGCTGACATTGATCGGTCCCGTTCGCCTCTGAAACAACGGGTTTGGAAGCACACCGTCGCGGGAAAGGATAACCGCGCGTTCCACCAGGTTCTGCAACTCGCGAATGTTGCCAGGCCAGGAATGCCACTGGAAGGAAGCCATGGTTTCTGGAGGAATCCGGTCGATTGGCTTCCCCATGCGGTCGCTAAACATCTTCACGAAATGCGTGACAAGCGCGGGAATGTCTTCCCGACGCTCTCTTAGTGCAGGCAACAGGATGGGGAAGACATTGAGACGATAATACAGATCACTCCGAAATTGCCCGCGAGCGACCATCTTCAACAGGTCGCGATTGGTTGCCGCCACTAGCCGAACGTCCACTTTATGCGTGCGACCGTTCCCTAATCGCTCGAATTCCTGCTCTTGCAAAACGCGCAGCAACTTGGGCTGCAGCGCCGGGGGGATGTCGCCTACTTCATCCAAGAACAGCGTGCCTTTATCGGCCATTTCGAAGCGCCCGATCTTTTGCGCGATGGCACCGGTGAATGCGCCCTTCTCATGACCGAACAACTCGCTTTCCAGAAGATCCAGGGGAATCGCAGCGCAATTAAGCTTTATGAAAGCGCGCCCGACGCGCTGACTGGCGTTGTGAATGGCATGTGCGATGAGTTCCTTTCCCGTGCCGGTTTCTCCCTCGATGAGGACAGTCGAATCAGTGGAAGCCACCTGTTCTACTTCTTCGAGAACAGATTCCAGCGCGGCACTCTTGCCGATGATCCGCTCGAATTTTCGATCAGGTTGGTCTGCCTCAGGGTAGGTGACGGTTGCATACGCTGGCACTAGAAGCCTCCTATCATTCGATCCGATTGTTTAGCGTGTCGCTCACATATCGAGTGCAGCTCGGACCGTTTTGAGCAATAGTTGATAATCCAACGGTTTCGCCAGGAACTCGACTGCGCCCTCTCTCATCGCTTGAATCCGCACCCTGGCGGCCCCATTGCTTGCAATAAAGATGATCGGAATATTGCATTGCTCCTCTTTGAGCCTGGCCTGCAGTTCCAAACCCGACATCCCCGGCATTTGAATCTCAGCTATCAAACACCCGACTCCACAGTGCAAATCATATTCAAGAAATTCTTCCGCCGATGCAAAGCACCGCGCCACGAGCCCAGTCGACTCGATTAGGTCACACAGTGAGTCCTGCATCGATTTATCGTCATCGATGATGGCAATCAACCGACCCCTGGCACGCCGCGAACTGCGCGTCGTTTGATCCGTCGCGCCCATGTTGTCTGTTTATCGCAGCCGCAA
>Ga0185299_10007568_pt1 | contig 11068 bp, 13 predicted proteins | sample PaiPotPPA55metaG_FD_128002 | JGI IMG/M metagenome (GOLD analysis project Ga0185299, IMG submission 128002) | Iron sulfur acid spring bacterial and archeal communities from Banff, Canada, to study Microbial Dark Matter (Phase II) - Paint Pots PPA... ...
CCTGCGTCTTCCCTGGCTGGCGCCCGACATCACCACGGCCATCATCAATGGCCGAAAACCGCCGCAACTCACCGCCCAGACATTGATGCGTCTGACGCCGCGGCTGCCGGCCGGCTGGGTTGAACAGCGAAAGCTCCTCGGCTTTCGCTGAGAACAAATCGTCGATTCTGCGAGTTCCCGCCTCCAATCCCTTTGGCTTCGCCTGACGTCCGCTGCTCCGCCCGCGAAAAAAGTCAACCACGAAATGGCGCCGGAGAGATTTTCATAACGGCCGCTGCCGAAATCGCGCACGCAACCGTCTCTGCCACGAATCGCTTTGAACACGAGACCGGTAACCCCCGCAAATACGCGAGAAAATAGGCTCACTGAAAAAACAAAAGCGTTTCCAATATCAGGTACTTAATAACTGGCTGGGGCGGGAGGATTCGAACCTCCGCATGGCGGAATCAAAATCCGCTGCCTTACCGCTTGGCGACGCCCCAATGCCGATTTTTTATCCCAGGCTGGAGCCCGCGGCGGCCGGACCATAATGCGCGGCGGGACAAGCCGCAACCGCTGATGGCTCGAAGCAATGGTGTGGCCGCAAGGGCCGTTCTGCCTACACTTCGGCGGTGATCGGATCACGCCGGTCAGGGGTGGTCGCGCCGGAATTGCGGCGCTGCCGGCCCTTTAAGCGGCGAACCCTACGGTATATCGTGCCCGGCCTTCGCCTCCGCGCGGGACCAAATCTTCGTTTTAACGAGCAGGAGCATTCCGGCGTAGACGATGAGGAAGATCAGTACGCGCATGCCGAGGCGCTTGCGTTCCTCGAGTTTCGGCTCGGCGGCCCACATCAGGAAGGCGGCAACATCCTTGGCGTATTGCTGAACCGTCTTGGGCGAGCCGTCCGCGTAATCGACAAGACCGTCGCTCAGAGGCTTGGGCATGGTGATCTTGTGGGCCGGAAAATATTCATTCCAGTTCGCGTCGCTGTCGTTTGTGTAGCCGTTCAAGAGCGCATCGATGTAATCGGCGCCTTGCTCTTGGTACTGGATGATGGGATCGACCAAAAAGAGCGGAAAACCGCGCTCGTAGGTGCGGGCCTTGGCGAGCAAGGACATGTCGGGGGGCGCCGCGCCAAGCGCCGCCCGCGCGGCTTGTTCATTGGCAAAATTCCACGGGAAGTAATCCGATGGCCGGCCGGGGCGTTCGAACATTTCGCCGGCATCGTTTGGGCCGTCCTTGATCTTGTATGTGGCGGCGAGCGCCTTGACTTGCGCTTGTGAAAAGCCCGGGCCGCCGGGATCCGCCAAATTGCGGAAAGCGACCAATTCGAGGGAATGACAATTGGAACAAACCTCGCGATAGACCTGAAACCCCCGCTGAAGCTGCGCCTGATCGTAGCGGCCGAAGGGCCCGTGAAAGCTCCATTCCTGACGGGGTGGATTGGGCTGCTCCTGCTTTTCAACAGGCCCCGGCCCGGCCTGCGCGAGCACCTTGGCGGCGCTTGCCGCTAAAGCCGTCACCAGAACCGCGCCGACGGCCAATCCCATACCGCGGCCGACCCCGTGCCTCATCGCTTTTTTCCTTGTGGCCAGGCGATCATTGTCCCGGTGCGTGCGCTTCTATTTGAATTGGCGTCCGCCGCCGCGGCTTGACCAGGATTGCCCAACACCGCGTCGCAAATGGAGGGGGGCAGGGGCCTCGGCTTCTCGAATCGTCCAAGCAACGGCAGGATCACCAGGAAGTAGAGGAAATAATAGACGGTCAGGAACCGGGCGGCGATCACATAGCCTCCTTCCGGCGGCTGCGATCCCATATAGCCGAGGAGCACCGCGCAGGCGACAAACAGCCAAAAGAACACCCTGTAAAGAGGCCGGTAAGCGGCCGACTTGACCTTGGAGGTGTCGAGCCACGGCAGAAACGCGATAATGAACACCGAGGCGAACATCGCGGCGGTTCCGCCGAGTTTGGAAGGGATCGACCGCAAAATCGCGTAAAAGGGCAGATAATACCATTCCGGCACGATATGGACCGGAGTCAGCAACGGATCGGCCTCGATGTAATTATCGGCATTGTAAAGATAATTCGGCACGTAAAACACGAACCAGGCGAATAACACGAGGAAGCAAACGAGCGCGAAACCGTAAAATAGGGATGGAAAGGCAAGGTGTCCTTGGCGGTCTTGTTTTCGATTCCCGCCGGATTGTTCGATCCATGAACATGCAGCGCCCAAATATGCAAGACGACGACGCCCGCGATCATGAAGGGCAGCAGATAGTGAAGCGAGAAGAAACGATTGAGGGTCGCATTATCGACCGCATAGCCGCCCCAGAGCCAAGTTGTAATCGAATCGCCAACCAACGGAATTGCCGAGAAAAGGCTGGTGATGACTGTCGCGCCCCAAAAACTCATCTGTCCCCAAGGCAGGACATAGCCCGTGAAGGCGGTCGCGATCGCCAGGAGAAAGATGATGACTCCGAGCAGCCACAAGACTTCCCGCGGCGCCTTGGAGGAGCCGTAATACATCCCCCTAAACATGTGGATATAGAGCGCGAGGAAGAACATCGAGGCGCCGTTCGCATGTGCGTAGCGCAGAAGCCAGCCGTAGTTCACGTCGCGCATGATATGCTCGATCGACGCGAACGCGAGGCTGGAGTGCGGCGTGTAATGCATGGCTAGGACCACGCCGGTGACGATTTGGACCGCCAGCATGAAAGACAAGATGCCGCCGCAGGTCCACCAATAGTTGAGGTTGCGGGGGTTGGGGAAAACCACGAAGGAGGTGTGAATAAAGCCGCCGACCGGTAGACGGCTTTCGAGCCACTTGGCCACCCGGCTCTTCGGTACGTAGGTCGACTCTCCGCTCATGGTCAGGTCTTCTCTCGATACATCTTTCGGGGATCTTCGAAGGCACCGGCCGGCACGCAAGCCTTCACATGCCGCGGCACTTACCCTATCGTGACCTTCGTGTCGCTCGCGAACCGGTACGGCGGCAATGCAAGATTGTACGGCGCTGGACCATAACGGATGCGGCCGGACGCATCGTAGACCGAGCCGTGACAAGGGCAAAAGTAACCCCCCTCATAGGGGCCGTCGTTCTTGAGCGGCACGCAGCCGAGATGGGTGCAAATGCCGATGACGATGAGCCATTCCGGCTTTTGCACCCGCGACTCATCGGTTGCCGGATCGCGCAGCTCGCTCAACGGCACCGCGCGCGCGGCTTGAACCACTTTCGCGGTGCGATGGCTGATGAAAATAGGCTTGCCGCGCCATTTCACGGTTATCGCCTGCCCTTCCGCGATATTGGCAATATCGACGTCCGCCGAGGCGGCCGCCAGGGTCGTCGCGTCGGGACTCATTTGGTCAATCAGCGGCCAGGCCGCGAAACCGGCCCCCACCGTCCCCATCGCGCCGGTCGCGACGAAAAGGAAATTTCTCCGGCTCGGTTCGTCCGCTCTGGTGTCTGCTGCCATGATGGAACTCCGGGTCGCGTATTGACTACCGAATAATCGAGCGCCGTTACGGAAGCAATAGCCATGCCGCAACGCCTTCGCCCGCCTGTTCGATGCGAGATCCGATGCTTGCGCGGCGTCAAGCCACGAGATTGTGACCGTTCGATCGGCGCTCCCGTTGTTTTGGACGCCCCAGGGCGATCGAGGTAGCCAGAACGCGCCCGCAGAAACAAACGGACGAACTTTCATTTCCGGCACTTGCAGATAGTTCTGTTATCCTGCTTCAATTACTTGGAGGAGGATGGCATGTCGAAAGCCTTGGATTATATCAAAGCAGCCCTGCAAATCGCTTTCAGCCTTGTTGTACTTGCGATCATCCTGATGAATTTTCGTGCACTTCACCTTGCAGTGCAGAAATTTCTCGAGCGGGCGGCGTCGGTGAGCGCGATCAAAGGTTTTGGCGTCGAGATCGATTTGGACGCAGCCGGGGTTGACCGCGCGCTTTCCGCCGCAGACGCTAAACGGGCGCTCTTCCACGTAGAAAACTTGACCGGCGCCGAGAAGCGCCGCGTCCTGGCCCTGGTTCAAGGTCTCGACGGAAAAGAATTCGTTCGTTTGATGTATGTCGGCCAGCTCAAAAACCTTTGCGAGTTCGAGAATCCATCGACCGAAATGCGCAATGACGTGGCGCTCGATTATGGGCTGCGCGACAAGGGTCTGACGAATATCGCGGTCAACCCCGCCACGCTGGAGTCGGTGCGGGCCGAGTTGGCGCAGATGGTTGCGCAGGGAAAGAGCCTGGATAATGGTTACCCGCGGACCTGCTACGACATGACGCTCAGCGACGACGGCTACAACGTCAAGACAGTGCTTGTTAAGAGTCTGAGCGCGACGTTCGACAAAGGGCGGAAGGCCCCGCCATGAGATCTTGTGTAACGAAGGGGAAGGATGAGCCCATTTGATTTGCCTCAATCACGCTCGATAAATCTCGATGTATCCGAGGAGCGTGCCGCACTGTGCTTCACTTGGCTTCACTTGCGGCATTTCATCCGCGGGACCTTGGAAGATCACGTTGTATGACTAAAGCCGATGCAATCGACCATCGCAAATGCGAGACCCGGGCTTGGTTCGAACGGCTACAGGATAGGGTCATCGCGGCCTTCGAACTTCTGGAGAGTGACGCGGAGGGACCTTTCGCCGAGCCGGGCATGGCGCCAGGCCGTTTCCTGACGAAACCCTGGGCAAGGACCGATCATGCCGGCGGCGATGGCGGCGGCGGCCGCATGGCAATCCTCGCGGGCCGCGTGTTCGAGAAAATGGCGGTTCATACTTCGACGGTTTTCGGAACTTTTCCGCCCGAATTCGCGGCGCAAATACCTGGCGCGGGAATCGATCCGGCGTTCTGGGCCTCCGGCGTTTCGCTGATCGCGCATCCTTGGAATCCAAACGTTCCCGTCGTCCATATGAATACGCGTTTCGTCGAGACCACCAAGGCGTGGTTCGGCGGCGGCGCCGATCTCACTCCCGTGCTCGACCGAAGGCGCGTCCAAACCGATCCGGACACGCGCGATTTCCATGCCGCAATGAAGGCCGCCTGCGACAGCCACGGCAGAGTTGCGGATCACGCGAAGTTCAAGCGATGGTGCGACGATTATTTTTATCTGAAGCACCGCAACGAGCCGCGCGGGACGGGGGGAATTTTTTACGATTATCTCAATTGCGCTCGCGGCGACGAAACCGCATTCGCCGAAAACTTCGCGTTCACTCAGGCCGTGGGCACGGGTTTCCTTGCCATCTATCCCGAACTCGTGCGCCGCAATTTCGCGCTCTCCTGGACCAAGGCCGATCGCGAGGAGCAACTGACGCGGCGCGGCCGCTACGCCGAATTCAACCTGATCTACGATCGTGGGACGATTTTCGGCTTGCAAACCGGCGGCAATGTCGAGGCGATTTTGTCGTCGCTACCGCCCCTCGCGCGCTGGCCTTGAGCGCCGTTCGGCGGCGGCAATTCTTTTGCGTCCCGGTCGGCAGGGAATGTCCATAACCGGTGAGCGGCGAAGCTCCAGAACATGACGATACCGGTTGTCGCCATCTGTGCCAACAGATAAGGAATGCCCGCGGCATGGATGAAAAGAGACATAAAAATATAGGTGAGCCCGAATCCCACGGCGGCCACAAGCATGAAGCGGGCCACGGCCGCGTCGTGCGGCAGCTTCGTTCGAAAGGTATGCCGGCGGTTTAGGCCGTAGGAGACCGTGCCGCCCGCCCCATAGCCGACCAACGCGGCCGTCACCGCCGAAATCCCCGCTATCTCGACCAGCCCGATCAAAAGCGCATAATGGACGCCAGTGGCGACGAAGCCAACCACGACAAAGGATGAAAACTGGCGAAACAGAAAAGTCATTCTACCATCCATCCGGGATTTAGCTGTTCCGAAGCTGACCGCCGGGGTATAAGCCAGTACCGCTATTCAGCGGTCGCGCCGCGGCTTCTGGAAGGGATTAGGTTCTCTCATAAGGAGTAAATCTTCATGAAATGTTCGTTTTTGCCGCTGGTGCGCGCGACACTCCTCGGCGCCGCGTTTGTTGGTTTGACCGCGACCGCAGCCAGCGCCACACCGGTACAGGCCGGCGTGCTCAAATGCAATGTCGCCCCTGGAGTCGGCTTTATCATCGGATCGAGCAAAAGCCTCTCCTGCGTGTTTCATCCGGCGCGCGGACGGCCTGAATATTATGCCGGAACGATCAACCGAATCGGCCTCGATATTGGGGCGACCGGTCCAGGCCAGTTCGCCTGGGGCGTTTTCACGGCGGGGCCTCCCGGCCGCCGCTATGCGCTCTCCGGCGATTATGCCGGTCCTGGCGTTGGTATCGACTTAGGTGCCGGCGGCAGCGCCAATTCGCTTGCCGGCGGCTACGGCAATTTGATAAGCCTGCAGCCGCTTTCCGGCACATCGACGGGCCTCAATTTGTCCGCAGGCATCGGCGCCCTAACCTTGCAGCCGATCGCGGCCCGGCCGCCGGGTCGCCACTGGCATCAGGGCTAAACCAAGGAATCCGGTTCGCCTCTCGTCCGGGACTTGACGAAACCAAAGTGACGCGTTGCGCGATTTGGGGGTCAGCGCTTCGCGAACCCGCGCGCGTCTACGGGCGAAAGGTTGTGTTCAAGCAAGCTGATCTTATATTTTTTAAAAATAATGTTTTCCATGGATGGAGCAGGCGCAAGCGGGTGTCGCGCCTGCCATCGCACAAGGCGTTTCATGTCGGCAACTCCCCGGTCCGCGGACCCTTCGCCTGTCAAAATGATCATCCTAGGATCGGGACCCGCCGGTTATACCGCCGCGATCTACGCCGCACGCGCCATGCTAGAGCCGGTTCTGATCTCTGGCTTCGAGCCGGGCGGCCAGCTGACGGTCACCACAGACGTCGAGAATTATCCAGGCTTTGCCGCGCCGGTCCAGGGCCCTTGGCTCATGGACCAGATGAAGGCGCAGGCCGAACATGTGGGCGCGCGCATGGTCGCGGATCATATCGTCGAAGTCGAGCTTGGCCGGCGTCCGTTCCGGCTCCACGGCGATAGCGGCGCTAAGTACGCTTGCGACACTCTGGTCATTGCGACCGGCGCCAAGGCGAGATGGCTCGGAATCCCTTCGGAAACGAAGTTTAAAGGGTACGGCGTGTCCGCCTGCGCGACCTGCGATGGATTTTTTTTTCGCGGCATGCCCGTTGTCGTCGCCGGCGGCGGCAATACGGCGGTCGAGGAAGCCTTGTATCTGAGCCACATCGCAGCCAAGGTCACGCTCGTGCACCGGCGCGATTCATTGCGTGCCGAACGCATTCTGCAGGAGCGGCTGTTCAAGAGGCCGAATATCGAACTGATCTTCGATCATGTCGTCGATGAAATTCTCGGCGCGGACAATCCTCCGCGCGTCACCCATGTTCGCTTGAGGAATGTCAAAACCGCGAGCTTGCGCGAGGTCGAGACCGATGGCGTTTTTGTTGCGATCGGACACGAGCCGGCTTCCGGTCTCTTCAAGGGCCAGCTCGCAATCAAGCCGAATGGCTACATCGAGACGGCGCCCTTCTCGACCGCGACGAGCGTGCCCGGCGTATTCGCGGCAGGCGATGTCGCCGACGACATTTACCGCCAGGCAGTGACCGCGGCCGGTCTCGGTTGCATGGCGGCGATCGAGGCCGAGCGCTGGCTTGCCCAGCTAGGCGACATGCGGGCCGTGGCGGAATGAGGGTGCCTCTTCCGCCTCGCCCGCGACCTTTCTGAACGAACTCAACGCGCCAATGTCACTGGCTTTTGCAGTTGATCCCCATTTTATTGAATCACCCTGCGCTCTCGATTCGTCCCTTCACAACAGGAATAAACCACAGGAATAAAAAGGAGACTCCTATGCGATACCGACTTTTGGGAAACAGCGGACTTCGAGTTTCGGAAGCGGCACTCGGCACCATGACCTTCGGCGACGACTGGGGCTGGGGTGCGGCCAAGGACGAGGCTCACAAGGTTTATGACGCTTTTCGGGCGGCCGGGGGCAACTTCATCGACACAGCTAACATGTACACGAACGGGACGAGCGAATCGTTCCTCGGCGAGTTTACGAAGGGCCATCGCGAGAGCGTGGTGATGGCCACGAAGTACACAAATGCTGCTCCGGGCGCGGACCCGAACGCGGCCGGCAATCACCGCAAGAATATGGTGCAGGCAGTAGAAGCGAGCCTCAAGCGGCTGCAAACCGATTATATCGACCTTTACTGGGTCCACATCTGGGACCAGATCACGCCGGTCGAAGAGGTCATGCGAGGGCTGGATGATTTGGTTCGCCAAGGCAAGGTGCTCTACGTCGGCATCTCTGATGCCCCGGCCTGGTGGATCGCGCAGGCGAACACGCTTGCCCACCTGCGGGGGTGGTCGCCCTTCATCGGATTGCAGATCGAGTACAGCCTGATCGAGCGAACCGTGGAGCGGGAGCTGATCCCTATGACCAAGGCGCTGAACCTCGGCTTGACCGCGTGGTCGCCGTTGGCCAATGGGTGCTTACCGGCAAGTACCACGGTCACGGATCGTCCGAGTCGGGCCGTATGAGCGGCGACATGATGAAGCAGTTCCTGCCGGAGCAACAACGGACCGAGCGCATCATCGCGGCCGTCAAGACTGTGTCTGACGAGGTCGGCCGCAGCATGGCTCAGGTCGGTCTCGCGTGGCTCCGTTACCGGCCCGTGCCGGTCATTCCCATCATCGGAGCGCGAAAGCTCTCGCAGTTGCAGGACAACCTCGCAAGCTTCGCCTTGGTGCTCTCCGCCGACCAGTTGAAAACACTGGACGAGTCAAGCCGGATCGAACTCGGCTTCCCGCATGATTTCTATGCGAAGGAACTGGTCCGGTCGTTTGTTTATGGCGGTCTGCGCGACCAGATCTTGGCCTAGCTCCGTCCCGTTTCGCGCGGCCCGCCACGTGACCAGCTAATCTTGGCCAAGCGGGGCCTGACCGATGAAAGCAGCTCCTCGCGTCGTAGCCGTCCGTGGCGCCGTCTCCCCGCGGATTTTTAGAACAGGTCGCGAAAAAGTTCCTCGACTTTTTCGATGGGGACGCGCTCCAACTTATCGATATTGAGCGATTCCTTCCCGATCATCTGATTCCGTGTGATCGGGAAGGGCGCCAGGTAACACCACCACAGAAAGAGAGATTTGAGCTAGGATTTAAATCGTCCCTGGCGTCGTGTTGATCACTCCTGGAAAGCTCGGAGATACCGCGTGAAAATCAAACGTGTTGCCCGGCCCTGGACTGAGGAAGCCAGCGGCCTTGACCGCGGCTGGTACATCAGTGAAATGTTCCAACACCACAGGCCCGAATCCCCAGTTGGGAATGGGATCTTCGCCCATGATCACGCGTCCCATCACGCGGTGACCGCCTTCGACCTGCATGAGCCGTCCGCCGAGTTCAGCCAGGCGCGGCAGCCCCATCGACGCTGTATCCTTGATCCACGCCAGCAGCGCTCCATTCGTCAGCTCCTCCCCCAGCTCCTGGGTTTGCAGGAAGAGTGAACGATCTTCGAAGGTTTCATGACCGTGAGGCATGCTAAACTGACTCGTGGCGGGCACTCCCCCTTGGGAGAGGGCCAAGTTCAGGTGGAGTTGCTCTTCGGCCCGGATAGCTTTCAGAGCGTTGAGCTCGTCTCCGTAAAGGCCCAACTGTACATGGTTCTTGATAGCATTGCTATAAAAGGTGACGAATAACTCTTCGCCAGTAGCCAGGATGCTGAAGAACTCGATTAGCGTCGCGCCGATGGTTGTGGCCTCTGCGGGCCCCGCCAGCGCCGCCAGCGCACTTGCGCCAGTTGCTCCTGCCACAGCTCCTCGCAGCAGCCACCGGCGCGATAAGGGCTGTGAGAACGATGTCATCAGATCATCGCTGCCGCCAGCGCCTCGCTCGGGACTTCCTCTATGGCCTGGCGAACTTCAGTATTGTCGTGTGGGAACGTTTGCTGATCCTCCCCTGTCGCGCTGGAAAGCGTTTTCGCTCTTCGGTTAACGCGTACACTTAGGGAGCATATCAAATAAGATCCGGCTTGCAAATTCCTGCGGCGGCAGCTGCGGCGGCAAAGACAAACGCCACCAAGCGCCGCGACAACTTGAATGGCGGCCTCAGCGCTGAGCATCGCGCGCGACACCTTCGCCCGCGGCAGGCTGACGAGCCTTTATCGTGAAAGGATCTATCTCGTCATGGCCGGCCTCGTGCTCGCGCTTCTCGCGGCGGCGCTCAAGCGGCGGATAGAGACATGATTGCCTCACCCCCATAACTTGCGCGCCGGCGGGTGAGCGATCGAGCCCTCATATAGAAGTCCGTGCGGGCGGTCCCGCGCGAGAAGAAGGGGACCGTCGAGATCGACGAAACGCGCGTGGGCCGCGAGCAGAAGCGCCGGCGCCATCGCGAGCGAGCTTGCAACCATGCAGCCGATCATGAGCTCGAAGCCAAGGCCTTCGGCCTGCGTCACCAAGGCCAACGCCTCGGTGAGCCCCCCCGTCTTGTCGAGCTTGACATTGATCGCGTCATAGCGCGCGCGCAGCGCTTCGAGCCCGCTGCGATCATGAATGCTCTCGTCGGCGCAAATCGGGACGACATGTTCGATTTTGGCAAGCGCCGAATCCCGGCCCGCCGGAAGCGGCTGCTCGACCAAGGCCACGCCGGCGTTGACGCAGGCTTCGAGACTGCGTTCGAGACCGGCTTCCGCCCACGCCTCGTTGGCGTCGACGATGAGGGTTGCCTCGGGCGCGGCGGCGCGCACCGCGACGAGCCGCGCCGCATCGCCTTCGCCCGCGAGTTTGATTTTCAACAGCGGCCGCGCGCGTGCCTTGGCCGCCGCCCGTGCCATTTCGTCTGGAGTGCCCACCGAGATCGTGAAGGCGGTCGCGACCGGCACCGGCGGCGCGACGCCCGCGAGCACATGGGCCGGAACGCCGCTTCGCTTGGCCGCCAAATCCCAAAGCGCGCAGTCGAGTGCGTTGCGGGCGGCGCCAGGGGGCAGAAGGGTTTGCAAAAGGACGCGATCCGCGCCCGCCTCGATCGCGGAACGAACCGAACCCATTTGAGCGAGAACCGAATCGACCGTCTCGCCGTAGCGCGCA
>Ga0185299_10007570_pt1 | contig 11066 bp, 4 predicted proteins | sample PaiPotPPA55metaG_FD_128002 | JGI IMG/M metagenome (GOLD analysis project Ga0185299, IMG submission 128002) | Iron sulfur acid spring bacterial and archeal communities from Banff, Canada, to study Microbial Dark Matter (Phase II) - Paint Pots PPA... ...
GAACGAGCGCGCGATCATTGTCATCGACGCGACGAAGCATTCGTAGTGCCCGCCGCCCGCGGTTTGCTGCATGCTTTTGCGTGCAGCGCAGTGTGTGTGATGTTTGCGCTAATGGGTGCAAGGGCCGGCGCAAGTACGAATGCATTTTCCCAATTGCACTGGCGTTCGATCGGTCCGGCTGTGCCCGGCGGTCGCGTGTCGGCCGTTGCCGGCAGCGATACAGAGCGGTTCCTGTACTACATTGGATGCGCGGGCGGAGTGTACAAGACGACAAACGGTGGTGCCTCGTGGGATGCAGTCTTTACCAACAAGCCCGTTGCATCAATCGGGGCTATCGTGGTTTCCCCTTCGAATCCGAACGATGTCTGGGTCGGTACCGGTGAAGGAAACGTTCGCGCGGATGTTTCGTACGGCAAAGGCGTTTATCGCAGTCGCGACGGCGCAAAAACGTGGACGTTTCTGGGACTTGAACGCACGTCGCAAATTTCGAAGATTCTCGTCGACCCGATACAGCGCGATACGGCGCTCGTCGCGGCGCTTGGAAGCCCGTATATCGGCAATCCGGAGCGCGGTGTTTTCCGCACGACTGATGGCGGCAAGTCCTGGACCAAGACACTCTACCTCGGTCCCTCAACAGGTGCGTCGGACCTCGCGTGGGATGCTGCACATCCAAACGTCGTATTCGCCGGTATGTGGCAGTTCCGGCGCCAGCCTTGGAAAATTACAAGTGGAGGACCGCGCGGCGGCCTCTACCGCTCGCGCGACGGCGGAGTGCATTGGGAACGGCTGCAAGGGCAGGGGCTGCCCACCGGCATCACGGGGCGTATCGGCGTTGCAGTGGCGCCGGGCCATTCCAAGCGAGTCTATGCAATCATCGAATCGAAGCAAGGTTACGTCTGGCGCTCGGATGACGGCGGGAATCACTGGCAAAAAACGGCGGCCTATTCAAACGTCAACGAGCGGCCGTGGTATTTCTCTCATCTCTTCGTCGACCCGGCTGATCCGAACCACGTGTACGCCTTGTCGGTTGATTTTTCGCAGAGCCGGGACGGTGGTCAAACATTCAAAGCGATCGACAACGCGCAGAACGTCGACTATCACGCGCTCTGGCTCTCGTCAGATGGACGTAGACTCATCGCCGGCCACGATGCGGGGTGGGCCTTGTCGGTGGATCGCGGCAAAACGTGGGATTGGCGCCTCAACGTCGCGATCAGCCAAACCTATCACATCGGCTACGATTTGCAAAATCCTTATCACGTGTGCGGCGGGTTTCAGGACGCCGAGACGTTTTGCGGGCCATCCAATAGTCTAAATCCAGAGGGTATCCTCAATCGCGATTGGTTCGGGCTCAATGGTTCGGATGGCACGTGGGTGTGGCCCGATCCGCTCGATCCCCAGATCATCTGGAACGCAACCTATTTCGGCGATTTGGGGCTGTATGATTCACATTCGAGCGAAGAGGCTGACATATCGCCGCTGCAACATGATTTCGACGCGATTGGAACGCTCGGCTCGCGCTACCGCTTCGGATGGGAAGCGCCAATCGCGTTTTCGCCGCAAGACGGACACGTCGCCTATTATGGCGGCAATGTGCTCTTCACGACAACGGATCGCGGCCAGCACTGGAAAGTCATGAGCCCGGATCTCACCCTCAATGATCCCGCTCATCATCAGGTTTCGGGCGGACCGATTACGATCGAAGGCGCCGGCGCAGAATTTTACGATTTGATTTTCGATATCGGCCCCTCGCCGGTTGAACCAGGCCTCATTTGGCTTGGATTGGATGATGGCCTGATTTGGCTCACGCGCGATAACGGTGCGACGTGGCACAACGTGTCGGTCAAAGGCATTGCGCCGTATGGCCGAGTGAGCACGGTCGAGCCGTCGCGCACAAGTGGCGGACGCGCGTACGCGGTCATCGATCGCCATTTGCTCGGCGACCGCACACCGTACATCTTTAAGACCGATGACTACGGTGCGACGTGGCAGCGAATCACACGCGGTCTTCCGGCGGACGTCTACGCGCACGTTGTGCGCGAGGATTCGCGCAATGCGCACGTCCTCTATGCGGGCCTCGAACAAGGCATGTGGGTATCGTTTAACGATGGCGTTGATTGGCGCAGCATGCAAATCGATTTGCCGACAACCTCTGTTCGCGACGTTCGCGTTCATCCGACAGCTAACGATCTCATCATTGGCACCCACGGCAACTCGCTCTTCATTCTTGACGATCTTGCTCCGTTCCAAGACTACGACGCAGCCAAAACCGCGCTCAATTATTTGTTTGCGCCGAGAACGGCGTATCTGTTTTCGTTGTGGGAACCCGAGCAACCAGGCGCGGGTACGTCTGCCCCGCTCGGTGCGTTTGCAGGCGAGAATCCCGCTTATGGTGCGATCTTGTCGTACTATTTTAGAGCAAAGAGCAAAAGGGCACCGACAATTGAGATCGTTGACTCGACGGGACGCGTTGTGCGGCATCTTGGCAAAGACGACGGCGTGACAAGCGTGGCTGGCGTTAATCGAGTGGCGTGGAATATCACAGAGGATGGGCCCGTCAAATGGCGAGGAACTGCAAAATGGAATCAAGGGCCGGATGACGGGCCCGAAGCAATTCCCGGTGCCTACACGGTTCGTCTTCATGACGGACAAACGACGCTCACCCGCGACCTGACGGTGGCGGCGGATCCGCGCGCGCCCTGGACGCACGAGCAGTACGTGGAGCGGCACACATTTTTGTCCGAGCTTTTTACCGATGAATCAAATGTCGACGCTGCCCTTAACCGGCTCGACGATCTGCGCAAGCAGCTCGACGACCGCCGCAGGCGACTCGCGGCGCGACGCTCCTCGGGCCAGCTCATCGCGCAGGTTGGCGCCGCCGCCATGCGTGCTGAAGCGATTTTTTCAACACTAACGTCAAATCCGAAGGCCGGTCAAGATTCCGATTTTCTTCCCGATCAGGTGCGCGAGCGGATCCAATACGTTATTGGAAGCGTGACCACGCCGCTTGGCATGGGCACCGGCGACTACGGGGCCTCGTATCTTGGCCCCCCGCAAGATGCACAATACAGGGAAGCAGCTGAGGTACGGGCGTTGTATGAGACGCGCATGTCGGCGTACGACCGATTTCTCAAAGACGACGTCGGAGCGCTGAGCGCAGCGCTGCGCGCAGCTGGTCTCAAGCCGATTCGTGTTTGAAAACCCTAACGTTTCGTGAGGTTCTCATGCAAGAAAAACAACGTAAGAATCGAGCGCTGCCCGCCAACTTTCACAACAATGAAAACGTCAAGTATGGCAACTTAGAAGTAGTCGATATACCCGCCGAGGTTGCGGCGAATGCCCCGTGGTTCAATCAAACACTCACGACTGTGAACGATGCAGTGGTTCGCCTCGGCATCTTCGAGGGTGAGTTTCCCTGGCACAAACACACGGAGCAGGATGAATTCTTCCTCGTGCTCGATGGGGAGATCTTCCTCGACGTTGAAGGCTCCGAACCCGCCCATTTGCGGGCTCATCAGGGATTCACCGTTCCAAAAGGGATTATGCACCGTCCCCGTTCACCGGAGCGATCGACGGTATTGATGGTAGAATCGAGTGGTATAGTCGCGACTGGCGACTGAGCTTCGCTTAAGCGGCGGTCTTGTATACGACGTGATATCCGTGACGAATCGCGACGAGATAACACGCGGAGCAAATTCGAAAGCGCGGCTCTTGCTGCGCTCCTAAACTGACGTAGAGTTTTGACCTAGCAGCGTCTTCGCGGCAAAATGCACAATGGTCCGTCATATGCGATCCTCAAATATTGTAGCGGTCGAGTTGAACTCGACCGCCTATATGACGGGATGTTCGCGCGAGCGTGACGGGATTACGCGCTTTGCGATGGGGATCACAGCGTCGACACGAGGTTGGTCGACAGCAGATCGACTCCTACTATTCGCCGATGGGAGCAAAAAGCTCGTCAAGGTCTTCGCGCGTCAATGATTTCGCAAACGCTGCGTCTGTGGACACTACGGAATCTGCCAGCGCCTGCTTGCGCGTCTGCAAAGCCTGAATCTTTTCCTCAACTGAGCCGAGAGTTACGAGGCGGTAGGCTGTGACGGGCTTCGTCTGTCCGATGCGATGCGTACGGTCGATGGCCTGACGCTCGATCGCGGGGTTCCACCACGGATCGTAGAGCACGACATAATCGGCTTCCGTCACAGTCAGGCCGACGCCTCCGGCCTTGAGGCTCATGAGAAAGACCGGCGGCCCGTCGTCGCGGCGGAAATCGTCAAGCACTTTGCTGCGATTCTTCGTGGCACCGTCCAGATAGGAATACTGCCGCTTGCGAGTGTCGAGCGCCTCGCGAATAATCCCGAGCATCTCGGTGAACGATGAGAACACAAGCACGCGGTGTCCGGATTCGATAATGGATTCGAGCAACTCCATAAATGCGAGGAACTTACCTGAAGCCTCTTCATCCTCGCGCCAATGGTCACCGATCAGCCCTGGATGGCAGCAAATCTGGCGCAGCTTGGTGAGTGCGGCCAAGATGGAGAGCTGAGCGCGCTGGATGCCGCGTTCGTCTACCTCGCGTAAGATGTCGCGACGTGCCCGCAGGACCGTTTCGCGATACGCTTTCTTCTGCGAGGTTGTCATCTCGCACTCAATCGTCTGCTCGGTCCGGGATGGAAGATCGGCGGCGACTTGCGTTTTAAGGCGGCGAATCATGAACGGCTGCACGCGCCGCGCCAGCCGCTGCTGTTTCTCGGCGTCACCGTCGCGCATGATGGGCGTCTCAAAGTTCGTGCGGAAATGGCTTTCCTTGCCGAGCAACCCCGGCATGACAAAGTCAACGATCGACCATAGATCGAGCACCGAGTTCTCAATGGGCGTTCCAGTGAGCGCGAGGCGCTGCTCGGCGTTAATGCCCTTGATGACCTGCGAGATTTTTGCTTGGGGGTTTTTTATCTGCTGCGCTTCGTCCAGCACGATAGTGCGGAATGCAAGCTTATCGAGACTTTCAGCATCGCGGCGCGCGAGCGCGTACGAGGTCACGAGCAGATCGAACTTGTCTGCGGCATTATAGACCGCCTCACGGCCAGCCCCTGCAGTCAAAAGCGTCACTTTCAACTCGGGCGTGAAGCGGGCGGCTTCACTCACCCAGGTGTGCGTGACCGATGTTGGGCACACAATAAGATTTGGCGCGCTGCCGCGACGGCGCCGCTCGCGCTCGAGATAGGACAATACTTGCAGCGTTTTACCTAAACCCATGTCGTCGGCGAGGATACCGCCGAATGCGTAGCGGCCCAGGTAGGCCAGGAAGTCAAGCCCGCGTCGCTGATATGGCCGTAAGATCTTTTCCAAGTGTTCCGGCGGATCGACTTCTTCAATCCCCGAGAAGCCGCGGACAGCCTCGCGCAGCTCGCGCAGTTGCGCGGGCAGTTCTTGATCGCCGCATGCTGTGGCGAGATCGTCATACACCGAGAGCATCTGTGCGGTTGTCAGACGTGCGCGGCCGCCCTGCTCGAGCGAGTTGCCGAAGCCGCCGGTAGCCTCACGCAGGAGCGCAAACGATGACAGATCGATGAAGCGGCCGTCCGCGAGCCGGTAGAAGCGACCCGAGCTTTGCCACAAGGCTTTAACGTCATCGGGCGAGAGCGGCTGGCCGTCGAGCATGAGCTCGACAGAAATCTCGAGCCAGTCGATCGGTCCGGAGGCAGAAGCAGAAAGCTTGCCCTTCGCTTTGGATTTGGCTTTTTCGTCGTCGGCGCTGTCAACGGATAAAGAAACGTGGATGGCCTTGGGGCCCTCCACGAGAGATTTCATCGTCTCATCCAGATCGAGATGCAGCTCGTTTTTCCACGTGGGCAACACTTCGGTGCCGAACTGGTAGCCTAAGTCCGTGCCTTCAAGCCGCCATGCGGTCTCGTCGTAGTGCGGAAGTGGCTCGTCGGGGTGCTCGAGCCTAAACGACTCGAAGATATCTTTCCAGGGGCGGAACCCATGCGTTTCAAGCTTTGTGCGAACGCCGTGTGCTGTAGCTGGATCGCAGTAGGCGTAGCGGGGAATGCTTCCCTTTTTCCCCTCGTCGAGACGGCGCAGCGGGGAAAACTCGCCGGTTGTGATCGGCCAATTCACGCCGCTCTTTGGATCTTCGACCGCCGCATCTGCTGTGATACCGTCGCCTTGCCAGCGCAAACGAAGCAGCGTTTGCTTTTCCATTTCTTCAGGCAGAAGAAGCAGTGATGCAGTCGTGTCTCGGTCGAGCAAACCATGCGCGCGTTCCAGCAGTTTTGGTATTTCCGGCGCGGCGAGATGCACGGACGGCGTTGTCTTGAACCGTTCGACGATGCGCACGCCAAACGACCCGTCGTGGAGATAGAATGTCTGACCATCAAAGAGCCAAGCCGGCATGCCGTCGATGATCCGCACCGCTGCGCATTCTACGGTTGAGCCATCAGGGCGCACGAAGACTCCTGATAGTTTTAGATCGCCGTCCGCGTCGCGCTCACCCGCCAAGCGCAGGTGCAACGGCGACAGCACGATCTTGACCAGCGGCATGGTTTCCGGATGCGACCCGAGGTGATCGTCGTAGCGCACCCGTGGATGCGAAATGAGCCGCAGCAAGAGCTGCGCAAAATTGTTGCTGAGCCGCTGCGTGTGTTCGCTCGATGGCCGCGCGAGCGCGTAGTCGGCGGGCGTGCCGAACATCGAACCCAGCGTGGCGTCGGACAGCAGCGCGCCATCGTAGCGGTCCCACTCCTCGCCCGTGAGATTCGCCTGCCGTGTCGTGCGGTAGAGCTGCTGCAGATCACCGTGCGTGCGGCTGACGCCATGGAGTTTCGGCGCGTCGAGGCACAAGCGCGCATAGAAGACGCCAAGCCGCTCGTCAAAGCCGACCACAACCCACAACCTGCGACGCGGCGCGAGCGTTTCGTGGTGCGGTGAAAGGAGGTCGAGCAGATCGCTCAGCTCCGCAGTGGCTGCGCGGCCATTTGGGCTTGCGGTGGCCGTCGCCGAACCATTGGAGCCGTGCGCCGCAACCGCGACCCCATTGCCCTGAACCGGCGCGGGGGCAACGACGGGCCCGGCCACGCCGTCGGCTACAGGTTCTGCAACTTGCGCAGCGAGTTCAGCGAGCATGGAAAGTGCAGCGACTGCATGCTTGCAGTCGTAACCATACCGGCACGTACAGTTGCAGCGCATGCCGAGCGGGGGACGCGAGGTGTCACGCGTCAATGTCGTCGTGTGCGTTTCGGTGTCGGCAACGGTTGCGACGATATCGGCGCGCCGCAAGTTGAGCGAGCGAACTTTGCCGCGCTGGAATGCTGCAACGCCTTGAGCGATGATCGGTTTGGGGAAGGTGCCTTCGATTGCCGGCTGGGAAGGGATGGAGGATTGCCAGAGTCCGAGTGGTGGGCCGCCGCGCTCCGGGCCGACGCCCTCTTCAAAACGAAGAGTGATAGGTTGATTCACTTTCGGTTGTGCGCGAACAGCCATACTTTTCAAAGTTCGACATGCGCCTGTCTCGGCTCCCGCCTCAAAAGCATCAAGGACGGAGATTCTGCCGCAGGACCTTTGACCCCGCAGGTGCCACGCGCATGATTCGTTCCGTGAAAGTCGAAGCTGTCCGAACAAGCCGCTTAGACCACTCCTTTCGGTCCAGCCACTGGCGCATACGTTCGACGGCGGTAACATGAGCGTTCGTTTCTCGCAGTTCCTCATCGCAGTCGTCCTGGCACTTGTTGCGTTTGCATTTTTCCGCACGGTGAGCGCATACCAAGAGACCGTGTCGGCAAGTGACGTGCGACAGCGTGGCTCAGCGATCGTCGAGCGTGAACGGCGGCGCCTCGGTGACCGTGTCGCGGCCATTGAGGGCCTTGCGGCACGCATGGCGATGGAAGGGAATGGTTTCTCCACGCCTGCCTTCGAGAAGGCGGCGCGCGCCGGAATGCGCCAAGATCCTGCCCTGCGCGCAATTGATTTCTTCAACTCGGATGACGTGCACGTCGCACACATCGAATCCAGCGGCGCCAGAAGCATCGGCGTACCGTCCAACAAACTGTCAGCACGTGCCTCGCCCGAGCAGGTCCAGGCGGTTGAGCTGGCGCTCTTTGACGCTGCGCTGAGTCGCGCGACCTCGGTTTCGGACATCGTGCCGAGACCTTCAGCATCAAACGCTTCCGATATGTCACGCGGTCGCTTTTACTTGGCGACGCGAGTCGTGCGACGCAATCACGAACTCGGTAGCATCGTCGAGCATCTGGATGCGCGCGACCTTATCCTCACGGACGTCGACAATGGTGCTTCAGCACCGTTTGCTCTCAGCGATGGACGAGGACGCTGGCTGCACGCGCCGCCGCGCCTGCCGGCAAGCCAGCGAAACAGCCAGATATTCGCAATCCCCTTTGCCGACCAGGTGCTGACGCTTACACTCTTGCCGCCGCAGCGGGTTGCACTCAATCCCTGGTGGTTCATCCTCGGCTGGCTGGCGCTCGTGCTGTCCATTGCATTGCCAATGGAGGTTGTCGGAAACATCAACCGCCGGGTGCAAGCTCTCAATGAAGAGCTTGAGTCACGAGTTGCCGCGCGCACGACGCAGCTGGAGGCGAGTTTAGAAGAATCTCGGCGGCTCGCAATCGTGGTTGAATCGGTGCACGAAGGCGTCATGGTTGTGGGTGCCAGCGGATTCGTTCGCTACGTCAATGCAGCTCTGTGCAAAGAGCTGCAATGCATGCCGCACGAACTCATCGGACGCCAGATTTCCGACATACCAGCGCTCGGCATTTCGGAGCAGCAATTGTCGGATATCCGCGCAGGCGTCAGCGCCACGGGTTTCGTCTACCGCGAAATGGAGCGCCGTCGCGCCGACGGAACCCAATATGTCGCAGGCGTGACGTTCACACGTCACGCTCTTGAAGGTTCCGACGCTCTCATCGCGGTGTCACGCGATGTGACGGATCGCCGCGGACTCATCGATCAGCTCCTCGAAACGACCAGGCGTCTCGAGCGACAAACAAGGACGCGCGCGGACTTCATCGCTACCGCGAGTCACGAGTTGCGCACGCCTGTGACAACGTTGCGCACCCTGGCGGCGCTGCTCTTGGACAAACTTGGGCAGCGCGACAGCGTCGCGTCAGATGACCGGCGACTCTTCGAAATTCTCGACCAAGAAACCAAGCGACTTGCACATCTTGTCGACGACCTGCTGAAGATTACGAAGATCGAAGCACCCGAGGCCGCGCTTGCGGAGCATATGATCGATCTAGGCGCGATCGTTCGGAGAGAGATCGAGGCGGTCCAACGCTTCGGTGACGCAGGCCCGCATGTCGAAATGCATCTGGATGAAGGTTCTCTATTTGTCATGGGCGATGAAGAGGCGTTGCGCAGCGTTATTGACAATCTCGTGAGCAACGCGCGAAAGTTCACGCCGCCATCAGGACGGGTCGATGTCACGGTTGAGCACGACACCCAAAACGCACGGCTCATCGTGAGCGATACTGGCACCGGCATCGCCAAGTCAGATCTGGCCCACATCTTCGAGCGATTTTACCGTGCGCCGTTGACAGCTGCGCGCGCTCCTGGCGCGGGACTTGGACTTGCTATCGTCGCGCGCTTGGTTGAGCTGATGCATGGTTCGATCTCAGTGGCAAGCGAAGTAGGCCATGGAACGACGGTTATCATTGAATACCCGCTGGCGGCGGCTCCGGCATCAGTCGAACCAGCTCTCGAGAACCGCTGATGGCAACTATCCTGTTGGTGGATGACGAGCCGACGCTGCGCTCCGTGCTGTGCGAATACTTGAGGTTCGCCGGCCACGATGTTGTGGAGTGCCGCGACGGTGACGAAGCGCTCGAGCAGCTCCATGCATTACCCGTTGACGTCGTGGTGTCTGATATACTTATGCCCGGGATGGATGGTCTTGCGTTGTGCGGCGCACTGCGAGCAAGTCCGAGCCTCGCCGCCATTCCATTTCTCTTCGTTACTGCACGCAGCGTCGAGCCTGAGATGAAAGCAGAGATGGATCGCATCGGCAACGGCAGCGTCCTGAAGCCGTTTGAACCCGACGCGCTGCTCAAAGCTATTGATTCGGTCGTGCACAAGCAAACGTAAAGGAACCTATCGATGCAGAAGCTCTCCCTTCCGGGCATGGCCATGTGGTCCGTGTGGCAGCCTGACCGAAGCATGTACTTCAATTCGTTTTTTCTCGAACGGCAGGATGGCAATATCGTCGTTGATCCGCTGGCCGCTACGGACGACGACATCGCCTATTTAAAACAGCATGGCGGCGTCGCGTGGATCGTGATCACCAACCGTGATCACGAACGACGAGCGCGCGATCTAGTCGAGATCACGGGCGCGCAGATTGCTTGTGGCGAGAAGGAAGCGGCGTTGCTGAGCGGTCCCGTCGATCGGACGCTCAAAGCTGATGAGGCGCTCGCCGCGGGGATTCAGGTGATCGAACTCGATGGCGGTAAGACGCCGGGCGAGATCGCGTTGTACCTGCGCGGCAATAAAGCGGCGATCCTCGGTGACGCGTTGTGGGGCGATCCAGCCGGGGCCGTCCGGCTGCCGCCAGACGAAAAGCTTATCGATCCCGGCAGAGCCGTGCTCTCGCTGCGTCAGATTTGGGCACTGCGGTTGGAAGTGCTGCTGGTCGGAGACGGAGCTTGCATTTTCGGCAACGCGGACGCCATCATCGGTGATTGTCTGCAAGCACGCTGTGACGTGTACGTGAACCGCATCAACCTCGACGAACTCTACGTTACAGAGCGCTTCTCAGAAGGCAACGGTCGCTACGAAGGCATCTACCAGGAAATCGGGTTGCTTATCGGGGCGCGCAAGCTTGGCTATCAGATCACGACGTTGCCACCGGGAAAACGGTTGTGCCCGTTCCACGCGGAGGATATGGAAGAGGAGATGTTCATAGTGTGGGAAGGCGAGGCGGTCATCCGCACCCTGCGCGGGGAGTATACTTGCCGCCAAGGCGACGTCATAGCGTTTCCGATCGGCGACATCGGCACCCACGAAGTCATAAATAAAAGCGACAAGCCCTGCCGCGTGTTCATGCTCGGGATGGAAGATCC
>Ga0185299_10007574_pt1 | contig 11064 bp, 7 predicted proteins | sample PaiPotPPA55metaG_FD_128002 | JGI IMG/M metagenome (GOLD analysis project Ga0185299, IMG submission 128002) | Iron sulfur acid spring bacterial and archeal communities from Banff, Canada, to study Microbial Dark Matter (Phase II) - Paint Pots PPA... ...
GCGCGGGCCTCCTTGTGCGCGCGCACATTGAAGCCAATCACCGCCGCCCCCGAGGCTTCGGCCAAGGTTATGTCGGATTCGGTGATCCCGCCGGCGCCCGCATGGATCACGCGCGCCGCGACTTCCTCGGTATTGAGCTTCTCTAGCGTCGCGACGATCGCCTCGACCGAGCCCTGAACGTCGCCCTTGATGACGAGCGGGAACTCCTTGCGGCCAGTCGTCTTCAGCTGGCTCATCATATCCGACAGCGATCCGCGCGCCAAATTGCCCCGCGCGGCGGCCTTCTCGCGCCTTTGCCGCTCGCGATATTCGGTGATTTCGCGCGCTCTCGCTTCGGTTTCGACGACGGCGACGCGATCGCCGGCTTCGGGCGACCCGGAAAAGCCCAAAACCTCGACCGGCGTCGAGGGACCGGCGTCTTGTCTCGTCTCGCCCTTGTCGTCGAGAAGGGCGCGCACGCGGCCCCATTGCGAGCCGCCGACGATGAGATCGCCTACCTTGAGCGTACCGCGTTGGACCAGCACGGTCGCCACCGGCCCGCGGCCCTTGTCGAGACGCGCCTCGATGACGGTTCCCTCGGTTGGGCGCGCCGGATTGGCTTGCAAGTTGAGCAGTTCGGCTTGCAGCGCGATCAGATCGAGCAGCTTGTCGAGATTGATGTTCCTGGTCGCCGAAACCTCGATCTCAAGCGTTTCGCCGCCGAGCGATTCGACCTGCACTTCATGCTGCAGCAATTCGCTGCGCACGCGCTCTGGTTTGGCGTCTGGCTTGTCGATCTTGTTGATCGCCACGATCATCGGAACTTTGGCGGCGCGCGCATGGGCGATCGCTTCCGCCGTCTGCGGCATGACGCCATCGTCCGCGGCGACGACGAGAACGACGATGTCCGTGACCTTGGCGCCGCGCGCGCGCATCGCGGTGAATGCCGCGTGACCGGGGGTGTCGATGAACGTTACCTTCGAGCCGTTCGGCGCGACGATCTGATAGGCGCCAATGTGCTGGGTGATGCCGCCGGCCTCCCCAGAGACGACATTGGCATGACGGATCGCGTCGAGCAGCGAAGTCTTGCCATGATCGACATGACCCATGATCGTCACGACGGGGGGGCGCGGCACAAGGTATTCGCCGGTGTCCGGCGTATCGAAGAGCCCTTCCTCGACATCGGCCTCGGCAACCCGCTTCACGGTGTGGCCGAGTTCCTCGGCGATGAGCTGCGCCGAGTCAGCATCGATCACATCGGTGATTTTCGCCATTTGGCCCTGCTTCATCAGAAGCTTGATGACATCGACGCCACGCTCTGACATGCGGCTGGCAAGTTCCTGGATCGTTATTGTCTCGGGCAGGATCACTTCGCGGGTGAGCTTTTCCTTGGCTGCGTTGACATGACCCTTGAGCCGTTGAACGCGGCGGCGGAAAGCGGCAACGGACCTGGTGCGCTCTTCTTCTTCCCCGGTGACGTTGGCGACCGTCAGGCGGCCGCGGTTTTTTCCCCCGGCGCCCCGGACAGGGCGTGGAATAGCGGTCTTCACCGGCATTCCAGGACGGCGAATAAGGTGTGGGACTTCCTCGTCCTCGGCCGGCGACGATTTTGGCGCTGGGGAAAGGCCGGCCGGAGCCATTGCCGTGGCAGCGGGTGCCTTGCGCAGGGCCGATGCCGCCGGCGCGGGAGCCGGTTCGCCGCCGGCGAGACGCCGTTTGGCCTCGGTTTCCGAGCGGCGCTTGGCTTCCGCATCTTGCGCGCGCCGCGACTCTTCCTCGTGTTTGCGGGCTTCGGCCGCGGCGCGCTCGTCACGGTCGCGGGCTTCTCGTTCTTCGCGGGCCTTGGCCTCGATTTCGGCACGCTTACGCTCTTCCACCTCGCGTTCCCGGGCCCCGGAAAGGGCGCGTGACCGGGATTCGCGCTCCTCATCCGTCAGCGAACGCAATATAACCCCGGACGACGTCCGCTGCGGCGGCGCTTGCGGGCGTGCCGGGGCGGGCTGCGGTCTCGGGGCGGCGGTCGGCGGCGGCGGTAATTTCGCCTCGCGCGGCACATGCGCCTCGCCCGGCGCGATCGCGCGGCGCTTCACCTTCTCGACGACGACCGCTTTCGAGCGTCCATGCGAAAAGCTCTGGCGCACGATGCCCGCCTCGACCGGACGCTTCAATGTGAGCGTTCTGGCCGGAGCGACGCTCAGCGTGTCACCGGGGTTCTTGGTGTCATTCATCAGTCTTGCGTTCCCGCCCATTCTGTTTCGGTACGCCGGAAGGCCGGCGGGCTATTCAATTCCCCATTCGATCCCGGCCCGGACGGCCGCTCCGGGCTTTCCGCCTCAGGCGATCCGGATCGATAAAGCGTCAACCTCCGGCAGCGTTCCAAAAATCCGTCGCTTGCCGGTCCCTCGATCAAAGCTGCATGTATCACATTTGCCCGCCCCAATACCAAATCCAATTGCCCGGATCGAAACAATTCCACGCGCGGCCTTGCCCGCTCATCGCCATAACGCCGGCGCAGGCTTTGCCCGAGTTTGCGCATCCCGTCGGCGCCGCAATCCGCGGCATGAACAAGACCGGCGACGGCGCCCGAGACAATTGCCGCCTCGACCTTGGCGAAACCGCTCACGACTTGACCGGCCTTGCTGGCGAGCGATAAAGCCTGCAAGCAGTCCTTCGTCAAAAGAGCCTCGATCTCGGCCACCAAACTCTCCGAAGCCACGACCTTTGTCTTAAAACCGCGGGAGAAAGCTTGCCGTTTGACGGCTTCCGCCACGTGGCCGGCCCGCGCCGTTACCCAAACGCCGCGTCCCGGCAATTTTCGTCTGATGTCAGGCACGACGATCGCACCGGGCCCTACAACGAAACGAATCATGTCCTCGGGCAAACCTTTCGCCCGTGTGACGATGCAGGTCCGTTCGGGGGAACCTTCCGCGTCGAGGAGTGCGGGCCTGGCCAAACGATTTTCTCCTATTCGCCGGTCTCGTTTTCGAAGGTGTCCTCCGCCGCGCGATCGGGCACGGCTTCGATCCACGCCGCCTTGACCCGCGCGGTCATGATGAGGGCTTCCGCTTCCTCGCGCGAGATTTCGAAACCGTCAAGAACGCCGGCGTGCTTTGTCGTCTCGCCGTCCTTGCGTTCGCTCCAGCCAACGAGATCGTCGGTCGCGCAGCCGGCGAGGTCCTCGACGGTCTTGATTTCGTTTTCGCCAAATTTGACGAGCATCGCCGTCGTGACCCCGGCGACTTCCTTGAGTTCGTCGGAAACGCCCAGTTCTTGCCGCCGCGCATCCTGCTCCGCCTCGACCTTAGCCAAATAATCATGCGCGCGGGTTTGAATCTCGGCGGCTGTGTCCCGATCGAAACCCTCAATCGCGGCAACCTCGGAAGGCTCGACGAAGGCCAATTCCTCGACCGACCGGAACCCTTCCGATGCGAGCAACTGGCCGACAACTTCGTCGACGTTCAGCGCTTTCATGAAGATGTTCGTGCGTTCGGCAAATTCCTTCTGCCGGCGTTCCGATTCCTCCGCCTCCGTCAAAATATCGATATCCCAGCCGGTCAGCTGCGACGCAAGCCGGACGTTTTGGCCGCGGCGCCCGATCGCCAGGGAGAGCTGGTCATCGGGCACGACGACTTCGATACGCGCGGAATCCTCGTCGAGCACGACCTTGACAACTTCGGCCGGCTGCAACGCATTGACGATGAAGGTCGCGGCGTCCGGCGACCACGGGATGATATCGACCTTCTCGCCCTGCAATTCATTGACGACCGCTTGCACCCGCGATCCGCGCATGCCGACGCAGGCGCCGACCGGATCGATCGACGTATCCCGCGAAATCACCGCGATCTTGGCCCGCGACCCCGGATCGCGCGCGACCGACTTCACCTCGATGACATTATCGTAGATTTCCGGCACTTCCTGGCGAAACAGCTTGGCCATGAATTGGGGATGCGTGCGCGATAGAAAAATCTGCGGCCCGCGCTGTTCGCGGCGAACGTCATAGACATAGGCGCGGGCGCGATCGCCGGGCCGGAATACTTCGCGCGGGATCATTTCGTCACGCCTTATCGTCGCCTCACCGCGTCCGAGATCGATGATTACATTGCCAAATTCCACCCGCTTCACGACGCCGTTGACGATATCGCCGATCCGGTCCTTGTACTCCTCATATTGCCGGTCGCGTTCGGCTTCGCGGACCTTCTGAACGATCACCTGCTTGGCCGATTGCGCGGCGATCCGCCCGAAATCGAAGGGCGGCAAGGTTTCCGCGATCCAATCGCCGACCTGCGCAGCCGGGTTTTTCTTGCGCGCCTCGTTGACCGTGATCTGCGTGGCGTCGTTCTCGATCTGATCGACTACGAGGAGCAGACGGGAAAACCGGATCTCTCCGGTTTTTGGATTGATTTCGGCGCGAACCTCGGTCTCTTGACCGTAGCGGGACCGCGCGGCTTTCTGAATGGCGTCCTCCATCGAGGCGAGAACGATTTGCCGATCGATCGATTTTTCCCGCGCGACGGCATCGGCGATCTGCAAGAGCTCTAGCCTATTGGCGCTGACTGCCATCTTTGTCTCCTGTTTCGGGCAAAGCCGCGCCGGACCGGCGCGGCGCCGACAATTTGGCTTGGTTCGATTTGCTTTGCTTGAATTTCGACCGCACGCCAGCGGGCAAAACGGGCTTGGCCTTGAGCGCGCCTCGCGCGAAGCGGCCAGGTCCGCGCATCGGCTCGGCACGCTCGCCTAGCGCCGCTTTCCGGGCCTCATCTTCCATGCTGGCATCTTGGCCCCGCGATGCCTTCGCGGCCCGCAGGGACTGGCGGATAAGCGCCTCGCTCAAAATCAGCCTTGCCTCGGCAACGTCGCCGAGCAAAAGTACGGCTTTGATGGCTTCGCCTTGCTTCGCATCGCTGCGATCGAGCGTTAGCACGGCACTTCGGCCTTCGCCTTCGACCTCGCCGACCCAGCCGCGGAAGCGCTTGCGCCCGCTAACGCCGGTCGTCATCTCGATCCGTGCTTCCCGCGCAAAAGCGCGACGGAAATCCGAGACGCGAACGAGCGGACGATCGATACCCGGCGAGGAAATTTCGAGGCGATAGGCCCCTTTTACCGGCTCCTTGACATCAAGGATGGCCGAGAGAGCCGCGCTCGCGATTTCGCAATCATTGAGGTTCATCGACCCGTCGGGACGTTCCGCCATGATCTGCACTGTCATTCCCGCTTGCGCCGAAAGCTTGACCCGGACCAGCCGGTATCCGAGACCGGTCAAAACCGGTTGCGCAACATGCGCCACACGCGCGGCGACCCCGGTTTCCTCGATCAAGCGAGGTTCATCGAGGACGCCTTGCGCCTCCGTCTCCATGCCATTGCTGGCGCGATCCAAACCTTGCCGGTCCATCGTCGGTTCGCTCCGGCAGCAAAATATCGAGGAACCACGCTTCCCCCGCGAAGGAGCCCAAAAGCCAATAAAAAAGAGCGGGTCCCGAGGGGCCCACTCTCAATAGAGCGATCGTTTCGATTAAACAACCGTCATGAGACGCATGAACGAAAATCTATATAAGGCAATGGGCTTGCTTGGGCAAGCTCCCGGCGCGGGCAAATGCAAAAAAACCATCGCGCGAGGCGCCCGCCCTCGGAGGAAGGTTGGACCGGAACCGGCGGCCGTCCCGCACCGCTTATTTCTATTCCGAAGCGATGGCGCGTTCGAACGCTAGCTCGGCTTCAAGGCCGGCAAGATCGCGGCCGATCGTAACAACCGCCAATTTCTTGCCGCCGCGGCGATAGCTTATCGCGCAGTCGCGCGCGTCGAGACTGCCCTCGATTTCCGCCGTGTCCCATCGTTCGGCATGCCCCACGTAGGCAATCTGCAGGTCATATTGTTCGGTCCAGAAGAAGGGGATGGCGTCGAATCGTTCACGTGCCCCGAGGATATTGCGCGCGGCCGTCTGGCCTTGCCTCTCGGCGACGATAAAATGCTCGACTCGAATCGATTCGCCGGTGAGCCGGTCCGGCCAGCGTGCGATGTCGCCGGCCGCGAAAATACCCGGGACACTCGTCTCAAGATATTCGTTCACCACGACGCCGCGGTCGATGGAAAGTCCTGCGTGTTCCGCCAATGACGTCGAAGCCCGCACGCCGACGCCGATGACAACAAGATCGGCTTCGAGGTTTTCGCCATTTTCCACCCTGACGCTTCGCGCCGTGATCGATGCGGCGGTGGTGCCGAGGTGGAACTTTACGCCATGCTCCTCGTGCAGCCGGCGAAGGAAATTCCCGGCATCCGCTCCAAGAATCCGCTCCATCGGGATCGTCTCGGGCGCCACGACATCGACCTCGATGTTTCGCGCGCGAAGCGACGCCGCCACTTCGAGACCGATAAAGCTCGCTCCGATCACAACGGCCCGGCGCGAAGCCTCGCTTTTGGCGACAATAGCGCGGCTGTCAGCCAGCGTGCGCAAATAATGCACATGCGCAAGATCGCTGCCCGGTATGTCAAGCCGCACCGGTTCGGCACCAGTGGCGAAGAGAAGCGCGTCAAAGGCCAACTCGCTGCCATCGACGAGCCGCAGCGTTCGGCTCGTCGGGTCGACTCCGGCGACGCAGGCGCGAAGCTTAAGATCGATGTCATGTTCCCTGTAGAAGTCCGGCGATCGCAACGGGATCCAGTCTTCTTCGGCAGTGCCCGCGAGAAAACCCTTGGATAGGTTCGGCCGATCGTAGGGAGCGCTGTCATCGGCGCTCAATAGGGTTATGCCGCCGGAAAAGCCTTCCTTGCGGAGCGTTTCGGCGGCGGCGTTGGCAGCCGCGCCGCCGCCCACTATGACGACGGATCGAGGCAAAGTGGGCGAGGTCAGCGCACGCGGCGCCGCCTTTTCCAGCTTTTCTTGAACATACACGGCCCCGCCCCGCCGTGCGACGCGCCAACAGGACACTGGGTTGAGCGCGGGCGCGCGAAGCGCCTCGCCGGTGCGCAGGCTGAAGCACGCATGGTGCCAGGGGCAGCGAACCGTCTCGCCAACCACTAACCCCTCCGCGAGCGGCCCGCCATAATGGGTACATACGGCGCCGACGGCAAACACGTCTTCACCGCGCCGGACGAGCAATACGGCCTCGCCGCCGGCATGGCCGGCCAGCGTGCCGCCGTCCGGTAGATCGCCGAACGCGATTCCTTGCCGCAAGTCCGGCCCGGTTGGTGGGGCGGAATCCGAAGTCATGCGTGGCCTCCCTCGCGCTGCTGGCGTTCCGGTACTTGCTCGTGCCTTTTTCGCCGCGCGCTCCAACGTTCGCTGGGCCGCGTCCCTTGGTAAATAGACTCTTACCGCGCGATAGTTCCATCACGCCATGATGGCTTATAGCGGGAACGAGCCGACTTGACCATGCGTGAGCATGGCGGGGAGCTTTAGCTTGGCCAACGAGGGCGAGACCCGAGCTCGACAGGAAAAACGCCCGGGCATGCGGCTAGATCGCAATCCCGTTCTGCGCGGCGAGCTGGCCGAGGTCCGCGAGCGGCCGCGCGCCGATATGCTGGATGATCTCGGCCGCGGCAAGGGCGCCCAGCCTCGCGCAGGTTTCGAGGTTCTTCCTTTTGGTGAGCCCGGCGAGAAATCCAGCCGCGAAGAGATCGCCAGCTCCCGTCGTGTCGACAACCCGGTCGACTGGGAACGCGGGCACGGCGAGAACCTCGTCGCGCGTAACGACAACCGATCCCCGCTCGGAGCGGGTGACGACACCCAGGATATTTTCGGCGCGCAGCTGGGCGGCGGCGGTGTCGAAATCGCCAGTTTGATAAAGCGAATGCAGCTCGCTCTCGTTGGCGAAAACGATTTGCGCCGAGCCGGAGTGAATGAGCCCAAGAAACTCCTCGCGGTACCGATCGACGCAAAAGGAATCGGATAGGGCTAGCGCAACTCGCCGCCCGGCTCCCCGCGCGATTTTTGTCGCTTTGACGAAAGCCGCTTTCGCGGCCGGAGGATCCCAGAGGTAGCCTTCGAGATAAACGATCGCCGACTGCTTGACGGCCTCTTCATCGACATCCGCTTCGGTCAGGTTCTGGCTGGCGCCCAAAAAGGTGTTCATGGTGCGCTGGCCATCCGGCGTCACGAGCACGAGGCAGCGGGCGCTGGCAGGCCCGTCCTTTGCGAAAGCGGTCGAAAAATCGACTTTGGCCGCACGGATATCGTGCGCGAAGGCCGCGCCGGTTTCGTCGGCCTTAAGCTTGCCGATGAAGGCCGCGCGGCAACCTAGCCTCGCCGCGCCAATGATCGTGTTGGCCGCCGACCCTCCCGACACGAAGGTTGCCGGACCCATGGCCTTGTAGAGCCTCTCGGCGCGCGCCTCGTCGATCAACGTCATCGTGCCCTTGCGCAGTCCCTGGCCAGCAAGGAAATCATCGTCGGTCAGGCTGATGACATCGACGATGGCGTTGCCAAGGCCTAGCACGTCGAATCGGCAAGATGGCATGAACATCCCCGAGTAGCGATCCAACACGGAGGAAAACGCGGCCGCCTGGCGCCCCTTTTCCATTGGGCGCCATTGGCGTCTTCATTTCAATTGCCTGCCCATTGTTAAAGCCTGAACCCGCTTCACGAATTATGGTCATTCGAAAACAGCAGCTTTAGAGCGGGCTGCGATGCAACTCGCGATCCGAATGGATGAGCGATCAGAAGAGGCCAAGTCAAAGCAAGCGTTGGGCTTCGCGAGTGCAAGGCGGGGTTCACCGAATAAAAACAACGCCCTCGCGCGAGCACAAGAGCGGGCGGCGGGCGACGACCGCTCAGGCTTTTGCGGCTGAGGCTCGGGCATCTTTGATCACGCTTGGATTGGATCACACTTGCATGGATTGCAATACTTATCGGTCCGGCCTTGTAACTCCAAGCCATGAACCCTGGGTTTCTGGCCCGTCCAGCTTGCGCGATCGTTTCCCATGGCCGCCGCGCGCCTGCTTTATGGATCGCAAGGCAAGGAACACCGCGCGTCACCCGCGCCGGCGACGGCGCCGTGCGGGGCGAAACTATGGTTGACGCTTCCGCATCCGGGCGGGCAGGGGAGCGAAGCGGCGCTTGTTATAGACAGAGGCCGTCCCTGCGATCGAAATCGCGGCGGCATAGAGCAGGACGAGTTCTAGCATGGGAAAATATCCTTCGTTGACCCTTCCGTACAAGCAATATTCATGCCAAATTCAGGGATCCCTCTCCATGTTCCCGAACAAACCAACCAGCCCGAGAAAGGTTCCCGTCCATTACCGTATCAGGCGAAGCTGGCGCCAACATTCAAAACCCTTCGAACAATGCCGTCGACAGATAGCGTTCCGCGAAGGACGGTATAATAAGAACGATGTTTTTGCCTTCGAATTCCGGGCGCAGGCCTATCTCGACCGCGGCGGCGACGGCGGCGCCCGACGATATTCCGACTGGGATGCCTTCCAAGCGCGCGACGAGCCGCGCCGTATCGAACGATGTCTGATTGCCGACGGTCAGGACTTCGTCGATCAACGACTGGTCGAGGATCGCGGGAATGAAACCGGCGCCAATTCCCTGAATCTTGTGCGGCCCCGCTTGCCCGCCCGAGAGAACCGGCGAATCTTCCGGTTCAACCGCGATGATTTTCAGATTCGGCCGGCGTGGCTTCAGAGCTTGCGCCACTCCCGTGATGGTTCCGCCCGTGCCTACCGCGGAGACAAAAACATCGATTTCACCTTTGGTATCGTTCCAGATTTCCTCGGCTGTCGTAAGCCGGTGGATTTCCACGTTGGCCGGGTTTTCGAACTGCTTCGGGATCATCGAGCCCGGCGTCGCCTCGGCAAGTTCCTGCGCCTTGAAAATGGCGCCCTTCATGCCTTGCGCCGCCGGAGTTAAGACAAGTTCGGCGCCGAGCAGGGCAAGCATCTTACGGCGTTCGAGCGACATCGATTCCGGCATGACCAGGATGAGTCTATAGCCGCGCGCCGCCGCGACAAAAGCAAGCGCGATGCCAGTGTTGCCGGAGGTCGGCTCGATGAGGGTGGTTTTGCCGGGCACGATCTTGCCCGCGCCTTCCATGACCGAGATCATGTGGACGCCGATACGGTCCTTCACGCTGGCGATCGGATTGAAGAATTCGAGCTTGGCGAGGAGGTTGGCCTTGACGCCCTTTTCCCGGGCGATCTTTTTTAGACGTACAAGCGGCGTATCGCCGATCGTGTCGGTGATCGAATCATAAATGCGGCCGCGTCCCGGCCGCCACGCGGCGTCAGGGGTTTCGGCATGTTTCGCGGCGGGTTGCGCCATTTGCCTTGCTCCAGATAGGTGACTCGGATTACGCAACCCAAGGCGCTAGAACATGTCCTTATAGGGACATATTCTAAAGTATTGATCTCGCCCGATCAGGTCTTTCCCTACCTGATAATACTGGTGGAATGCGGCGCATCGGTAACTTGCCCGAAAGAGGAGAAAAACCCTTTTGATCTCCAAGTTGGCCGTGCCTTCAAGGCTGCGGGGTAAGGCGGAGATATGGCTTCAAGGCGCGGAACCCTTTTGTGAAACGCGCCTTAGCCTGATCATCGGTCACCGACGTGACGATGATCACGTCCTCGCCTTGCTTCCAGTTCACCGGGGTGGCGACCGGATGCTTCGCCGAAAGCTGGCAGGAGTCGAGGAGCCGCAGCACCTCGTCGAAATTGCGCCCGCTGGTCATCGGGTAGGTCAGCATCGCCTTGATCTTCTTGTCCGGTCCGATGATGAAGACCGAGCGCACCGTGGCGTTGTCGGCCGGCGTCCGGCCCTCGGACGTGTCTCCGGCTTCCGCGGGCAGCATGTCATAAAGCTTTGCCACCTTCAGCTCGGGATCGCCGATCATCGGATAATTCATCGCATAACCCTGGGTCTCCTCGATGTCCTTCGACCACCGGCCATGCTGCGCTACCGGATCGACGCTCAGCGAGATGATCTTGCAGCCGCGCTTGTCGAATTCCGGCTTCAGCCGGGCCATGTAGCCGAGCTCCGTGGTGCAGACCGGCGTAAAATCCTTTGGATGCGAAAAAAGGATAGCCCAGCCGTCGCCGATCCATTGATGGAAGTTTATCGTGCCTTGCGTGGTTTCGGCGGTAAAGTCGGGTGC
>Ga0185299_10007578_pt1 | contig 11060 bp, 7 predicted proteins | sample PaiPotPPA55metaG_FD_128002 | JGI IMG/M metagenome (GOLD analysis project Ga0185299, IMG submission 128002) | Iron sulfur acid spring bacterial and archeal communities from Banff, Canada, to study Microbial Dark Matter (Phase II) - Paint Pots PPA... ...
TTTTCCCAATGGGGCTTTAGCGCCTGTATTGGCAATGACGTTCGCCCTCTACACCTTCGGCGGAATCGAAATGGTGGCTATTACCACCGGGGAATCACGCGACGCGAAGGATATCCCTCGCGCGGTCAAGTGGACATTCGCGATTCTGGCAATGGTTTATCTGGGCGCAATCATCGTGCTTGTGGGAGTGATGCCGTGGAATCGGGTTGGCGTAACAGAGAGTCCTTTTGTGACCATTTTCAGAAAGGCTGGCGTCCCGGCGGCCGCCAGCATAATCAGTTTCGTAATCCTTACGGCGGCGCTGTCTGGCGCGAACGCCAATCTGTATGCTGCGTCACGAATGCTGTTCTCGTTGGCGCGGCGAGGCTGGGCGCCGGCCGCATTGGGACGGTTGAATGCGGTGGGCTCGCCAAATTTCGCCTTGCTGGCTTCGTCTTATGGCATTATTGTCGCCGTGGTTCTGGAAACCTGGACGGCAAAGAACGCCTTCGTTTACATCCTGAGCGGCGCATTGTTCGGGCTGATGCTTTCTTGGCTGGTGTCGCTAGCTGCGCACATTTCATTCCGCCAGCGAATAAGTCCCGCGCAAATTGAGGCTCTTCCGCTGCGTTCGCCGTTGGGCGTTTGGGGATCACTGCTTGGTCTCGCTCTGTTAACCACAGCCACGCTGAGGACTTGGTGGGATTCGCGCGTCAGTCTGATCAGCGGTGTTGCAACCTTGTCGATTCTTACCGTGGCCTACGCGTTGCTCAGGGCTAAGAATCGAACGTTAGTCAGCGATACGTGAGACTAGCTGCAAATTCCGCAGTCGCCATTCGACGTGCAAAATTGTCCGATCAATGGCAAAACCGCGAACACAGCGGTTTCGTATGGTCTAATAGAACGATAGCCAAACTGATGCCTCTCAGTCGTCCTATCCTTCGTCGCCGGATGCTGGCGCTGCACCGCAATCTTCGCGGAGCACGCATGATTGCCCGTGCGTTTATTTCTACGGATCACCCGCTGCTGGCGCACATTATTCCCATACGCCGCTGTAATCTGGCTTGCGAATATTGCAACGAATATGACGATTTTTCAAAACCTGTCCCAACCGAAACCATGTTTGAGCGCGTGGACAAGCTCGCGGAGCTGGGTACATCCGTTATCACAATTAGTGGCGGAGAACCGCTACTGCATCCCGATCTCGACGAAATCATTCGCCGCATTCGCCAGCGCGGCATGATCGCGGGGCTGATTACGAACGGCTATCTGCTGGTCGCGGATCGCATTCAGCGGCTCAATCGCGTTGGGCTCGAATGGTTGCAGATCTCGATTGATAATGTCACGCCGGATGATGTCTCCAAGAAGAGTCTCAAAGTTCTTGATAAGAAGCTGGAATTGCTCGCAGAACATGCTGATTTTCATGTCAACATTAATTCCGTGGTCGGCGGCGGAGTGTGTAACCCGCAGGATGCGTTGACCATCGGTAAGCGGGCAGTGGCGCTGGGTTTCAGTTCGACGATTGGAATTATTCATGACGGCAGTGGACAACTGCAGCCGCTGGCCGAAGAGGAGCGGCACGTCTATCACGAGATGAAAGAGATGGAGAAGAGCAGCTTCACCCGCATTAATGGTTTTCAGGACAACATTGCGCAGGGACGGCCGAACCAGTGGCGCTGCCGCGCCGGAGCGCGTTACTTATACATTTGCGAAAACGGCTTGGTGCACTATTGCTCTCAGCAGCGCGGCTATCCTGGGATTCCGCTACAGAAATATACGGTGCACGACATCCGCCGCGAGTACGTGACCGAGAAGTCATGCGCTCCGCATTGCACTGTCTCCTGCGTGCACCAGGTGTCGATCTTCGACTCCTGGCGGGCTCCACAGCACGCGGAGCAAAGTGGTTCAGCCACGCGGGACTTGGTGCAGATCGAGTAAAGTCCCAGCTTGCAGAGACGTAGCTAAGCTACATCTCTACGAGCATGTGCGCGTTATTTCTTTTGCGCCGTTGGCGGCAGCAATCCATTCAGGCGCAGATACATGGCGGCGGCGCTGTAATGGTCGGCCCAGTCGTTGGTAAGAGCAATCAGCGCGAATGCCACGGTCGCTTGTTTTCCGCCATAAAGTTCGATGCTGTCGCCAAGTTTTGAATCATCCACGTTCTTGAGTGCCGCCTGGCAAAACATGAACGACTTTGTTAGCCCCGCCTGCAGCCGGTCTTTATCGGTCTCCGGCATCGGTTTCATTGGTGGCGGAGGCATGTTGGCGGCTTTGCTGCACAGTTCGATGTTCGACATGGTCATGTGCATTACCAAGTGGCCGAAGGTTTGCTGCGCGGGCGTCGGGCTCCAGCCAAATTTGTCGGCAGGCATTTCGTCGACGGCCGCGAGTAAATTTGTCTGCCGCCGCTCCGCGATTTCCCTCACCGTGTCCGTCACCGGATTCTTACTGGCCGCTGTCTTCGCTTGAGAGGTTTTATTTGTGTCGGTTTTAGTCGGTTCAGATTTTTCCTGTCCGAAAATAAAAGAAGGTAGCGCAAGCACCGCCAGAAAAACCAACATACGTTTCATAATGTCTCCCATTCGCCCTTAGGATAACTCTGACAGAAGCGGTTAGCCAGACTTGCTGTATCAACTTAGGTCATTACTTCCGGCGTAGCTTCGAGCAGGCTGCGAGTGTATCCGTGCTGTGGCCGTTCGGTGATTTGTTCGGTAGGGCCGATCTCGACAATCTTTCCGCGATACATAACCGCGATCCGCGTCGCCAGATAACGCACCACGGGCATGGAGTGCGAAATGAAAAGATAGGTCAGGCCGAACTCGCGCTGCAGTTTCGCCATCAGATTCACGATCTGCGCCCCGACGCTTACGTCGAGAGCAGAAACTGGTTCATCAGCGACGATGAATTTCGGATGCAGAGCCAGTGCCCTCGCGATTCCGATGCGCTGCCGCTGGCCTCCACTGAATTCGTGCGGAAAACGCCGCATGGCCGATGCATCAAGTCCGACGGCTCGCAGCAGTTCCGCAACCCGCGTAGATCGGGCAGCAACGTCCATGCGCTCATGAACAATTAACGGTTCGCTGATGACATTTTCCACGCGCATGCGAGGATCGAGCGAGCCGAAGGGATCCTGAAATATGATTTGCATGTCGCGGCGCAAGCTCCGCATCGCGGAGTTGCTGGCAGCAAGCAGGTCGCGGCCTTCGAACACAACCTTGCCGGAAGTTGGCTCTACTAGTCGGAGAATCAACCGGCCCAGTGTGCTTTTGCCTGATCCCGACTCGCCTACTACACCAAGCGTTTCGCCGGACTGGATATCCAATGACACGTCGTCAACGGCACGCACTTCGCCTTTTGCGCCTCCGCCAAAAATGGATTCGCCAAGCTGAAACACTTTGGTCAAATTGCGAACTTCGAGCAGGGGCACGAATGAAATGGTAACAGCAAGACCGGCCACCGATGGCACGGATCAACTCGGATAGCAACTTGGGAGGTTCTATTCCCCCAACGTTAATCCGTGAAATCCGTGGCGGTTTATTTAACGCCATGCGATCATCGGCACCGCTAGCAGTGCGGCGACCATGCCCAGAGCCTTCCAGCGGGTGAAGTGTTCTCGCAGGATGAAGCGCGCCAGCAACACGGTGACTGCGGGATAAAGCGAGCTCAGAACGACGGCTGCGTCGAGGCGGCCGGTTTGGCTGGCACGAATAAATAAAACGCTTCCGATGACGTCGAGGCAGCCAGCGAGTACGCCGAACCCGATACCTGAGCCGTCGATATTGCGAGGGATTCGTCCGATCAAAACGATCGCGGCGGTGAGAGTGAATGATGCAACCTTCGACGTGGCGGCTAGCCAGAAAGCCGAAGCGTCGCCGGCTTGCTTCATGCAGAGATAGAATCCCGCGAAGCCAATGCCCGCGAGCGCAGCCATGCCAATGCCTTCAGGAGGGCTGTCATCTTCGGTGCGGGAGATGAGCCAGATTCCAGCCGCGGCCAGCACAAAACCAACGATTTGTGCGGCCTCCGGCAGGCCTTCGCGAAGCATTCCGAATACGGTGGGAATCGCAGCGCCAAGAACTGCCGCGACTGGTGCGGTCAGGCCCATTCTTCCCGAGGAAAGCGCGCGGTAGAAAATGGCCAGCGCACCGCCGCCCGACAGGCCTCCCAGCAAAGCCCATGCCATTGCGATTTGCGAGGGGAATGACGAATGACTGGCCAAGGCAAGGCCTGCCATAAGAAGCAGTCCGCTGATATGCGCGATAGCGGTTAACACGAATGCATTGGTGCGCCGCGAGGCATAGCCGCCGACGAAGTCGCTGGTTCCCCAAGAAAAGACCGCGGCCATGCTGAAAACAGTGGGCGCGGCTAGCGAGGGCAGCATCATTTAATAAAGAGTAAACGAGACTAACACGCGACAGGTGCGTGTGATTACCAATACAGTTGCTGTATCCCATCTACGGAATGTCGTCCCGAGCGGAGCGAGGGATCTCGGTGTTTCCCTGCGGCAACGATAACGGTTGCGCAGGCAAAAACCTAGATCCCTCACTGCGTTTCGGGATGACAACTTTGCTTTCGTCTGCTGTAGATACCTCACTGCGCTCGGCAGATTTTATCTGATTCGTTAAATGGGAAACGTCTAGGTGACTTCCGACGGAGAGGCGGCCACGGGTATCTCTGCTGCTAGCTTTTCCAGCAGGCTTTCGAGGTGATCGAGAACCTCTTCAGCAGCAGTTGCTTTTAATACAAATTTCAGCATGCCATCCGGAGTAAACTGCGCGCCACGCTGTGAGGATACGAATCGCGCCAGTTTCGCCGGATCGATCCCGGCGTTCTGGCGGAACTTAATGGTCACGAGATCACGCTTGCGCTCGATTGCGTTAACGCCCACTCTCAACGCCAGCAGTTTGAGCGAGGCATAATCGAGCAGATTGCGAACGGCGGCGGGAGGCTCTCCATAACGGTCTTCGAGTTCAGCGCCCACATCGCTCAGTTGCGATTCTGTTTCAACGCCGGCAATTCGTTTGTACATTCGCAGCCGCTGGTTTTCTTCGGGAATGTAGTTCACCGGAATGCGAATATTTAAACCGAGATTGAGCTGGGTTTCGGCCTCGTCTGGTCCGGCTTCGCCCTTCATCTCACGCACGGCGCGATCGAGCATCTGCGTGTACAACTCGAAGCCGATGGCTTCGATGTGGCCGCTCTGTTCTCCGCCCAGCAAGTTGCCGGCGCCGCGCAGTTCGAGGTCCAGCGCTGCGATTTTGAATCCGGCGCCGAGGTCGGAAAATTCTTTCAAAGCTGCCAGGCGTCTGCGCGCAATCGGAGTAAGCTCGACATCGGCTGGAATCAGCAAATACGCGTAGGCTCGACGATTCGACCGACCCACGCGTCCGCGGAGTTGATACAGTTCAGACAAGCCAAATCGATCGGCACGATTGATGATGATGGTATTGCAGAGCGGAATATCGAGACCGTTCTCAATGATCGTGGTGGCTACGAGGATGTCGGCGTCGTGATGCATGAACTTCAGCATCACCTTCTCCAGTTCTCCTTCCGACATCTGGCCATGGCCCACGATAATGCGCGCCTTTGGAACTAACTCCTGCAACTTCGCGGCAATCTCCCAGATGCTTTCCACGCGATTGTGCACGAAATATACTTGTCCGCCACGGCCGAGCTCCTGCTCGAGCGAAGACTGAATCAGCTTCTCGTCCCAGCTGGCCACGACCGTTTGAATGGCGATGCGGTCCTTCGGTGGGGTCTCAATCACACTCATGTCGCGCATTCCAACCAAAGACATGTGCAGCGTGCGTGGAATCGGAGTGGCTGACATGGTTAGCACGTCCACTTCTTTCCGCATCTGCTTCAGACGTTCTTTGTGACGTACGCCGAAACGCTGCTCCTCATCGACGATGAGCAAGCCGAGGTCGGTGAACTTGATGTCTTTCGACAACAGGCGGTGGGTGCCGATGAGAATGTCTATTTTTCCGGCTTCCACTTTTTGCAAAATTTCTTTCTGCTGTTTCGCCGAACGGAAGCGGCTGATCATTTCTATCTTGACGGGAAACGCCGCAAAGCGTTGTTTGAAAGTTTCGAAGTGCTGGAACGCTAGCACCGTCGTGGGAGCGAGTATCGCGACTTGCTTGTTATCGTTGACTGCTTTAAAAGCGGCACGCATGGCGATTTCCGTTTTGCCGTAGCCGACGTCGCCGCATAGCAGGCGATCCATGGGCTGCGAAGATTCCATATCGCGCTTTACATCGGTAATGGCCAGGTCCTGATCTTCAGTTTCGGTGAATTCGAATGCGTCTTCGAATTCGCGCATCCATTGGTTATCGGGCGAGAATGCGAAACCTTTGGCCGCTCTGCGCTGCGCATAAAGTTTGAGCAGTTCGTCGGCCATGTCTTTCATGGCCTTGCGCACGCGAGCTTTGGTTTTAGCCCAAGCGGCGGTTCCCAGATGGCTGAGCGGTGGCTTCGCGCCTTCTGACGAACGGTATTTTTGAATCAGGTCAAGCCGCGTCAGCGGAACATATAACCGCGCGCCTTCCGCGTACTCCAGTAACATGAACTCGGCATTGCCATCGCCTTGGTTGATTTCCTTCAGTCCCTGATATTGCCCAATGCCGTGTTCGACGTGGACAACGTAATCGCCCACCTGCAGATCGCGGAAGTCGGAAAGGAATGCGGAAACTTTCGACTTGCTGCGCTGCGGACGCGAAACCATCGATTCGGATTCGTCGAACAGATCGCGCGAGCCAAGAATCGCGAGGTGAGCGTCGGGGAACACTACGCCGTCTGGCACGTAAGCTTTTACCAACGTAGTGGTAAGAATTTCTCCCGCGAAATACGCAGTCTCGTCAGCGTAGCTTTCGCCGCCGCGAGTGCGGCTGCCTAAACGAAAGGAAAGTGCGTACTCGCTGAAAACATCTGCGAGCCGTTCTACCTCGCCGATATTCGGCACGGCAGCCAGCACGCGATTCTGTTCACCAATCTGTTTCTTGACGTCGTCCAGCATCGCCGGAATCGCGCCATGAAAGCGCTGCGCCGGCTGTGAATGGAAGCTGACACCCTCGGCTCCGTCGGGGCGCGCGATCCCAAGATGCTCAATCGAAGCGCCCGGAAGATTAGTCAAATTCCGCCACCAATCCTCGGGAGGAACGTACAAATCCGTTGGACAAACGAGGTTGCCGATTTCGCTGCGCTCGTGCGCCTCTTCGATGCGCGACCATGCGTTATCAAATTCTTGCCTGAGACTTTCCGGCTCATCGGTCAGAATTGCAGCTTGTGGCAGAAGGTCAAAGACCCTGCGGTCTGCGCCTGCCACCGGCGCATAAAATTCCCAGCCGGGGAAGACGCTCACTCCGCCCGACCGAACGGCTTGCTCTACAACCTCTTCGGCGCCGGTAATCCGCTTACCTGACAAGCGGACATGTATCGCGCCGAGCAGATCGTCGCTCACAGGAGTTTCCGTCAACGGAAGCAGCAGCGCTTCGTCGACCGGAGTGGAGGATCGCTGAGTGGCCGGGTCGAATTTGCGAATAGACTCAACTTCATCGCCAAAGAATTCGATGCGCAGCGGGCGGTCAGCCTCGGGGGAGTACACATCAAAAATGCCGCCGCGAAGTGCGTATTCCCCGGGCATTTCCACGACATCAGTCGAGGCATATCCAACCGTATTCAGATGTCGCAGCAGAGGTTCAACATCAAGCGTCTCGCCCCGGCGAACCATGCGGGCCAGATCGGCGTAGTATTCTGCGGAACGAAGACGCAAAGCCGTCGCCGCAATGGGCGATACCAAAATCGAAACCGCTCCGGTGGCGATTTTCCATAACGCAACGGCGCGTTCTTCCTGGATTTCAGGATGTGGTGAAAGATTCTGGAACGGGAGAACGTCGCGGGTTGGAAGCAAGACTATTGAGTCGGGATCGTTTCCGCCGGTCAGTTCGTGAAAGGCTTGCAGCACGGGAACCAACTCTTCGGCAGTGCGATTATCCTGAACTACTACGATGAATGGGCGTCCGGTGCTCTTCTGCAGCAAAACCAGCAGCAACGCTTTCGCAGTGGGAGTAAGTCCGGAGACACTTATACGCCCCGTACCCTCGCGGAGGTGGGAGGCTACACGTAAGAAGGCGGGCAACTTTTCCACGTCCGTGAAAAGATCACGAACGAAAGGCAAGACCATTGCTCTGTAATTCTAACAGGAGATTCGTGCGCTCGAAGTTGGAGATGGACGAAGACGTCCGTCATCCGCGCAGCAACGGTCGGGTCAAACAAGTTGGGCCGCCGCCGCCGTTGATGCATAGCGCGGAGCCCGGAAACGTCCGAACGTCGAATCCAGCTTGCCGCAGCTTTGCGTTCGTGTTGGCGTTTTCTTCCAAGGCCAGCAGGCGCTTTTCACCTAAAGAAAGTACGTTGCAGGCCAGGGTCTCTCGCTCCGAGTAATCAATTTCGATGAACTGGTAGGCGCGCGCTTTCAGCAACTCTACGGTTTCAACTGCCAGCCATGGCAGGTCAACCAATACGGTTTTTTCATCGAGCAGGCTCATCAACGACATTAGATGCAAGCATGTTGATGGGCCCCGCGCGTGCGGCAGAGGCGCGGAAAGAACTTCGACTCCCTTTGGGCCAAGCAGCGCGCGCATTTGCTGTATGCCTTGCGCATTGGTGCGATAGCTGTGACCGATAAGCAGCGTCTTCGCATCGAGCCATACCATGTCTCCCGCTTCCGCGGTTGCGGGAGCCGTAATTTTGGCGAGCATCGGGATACCCAGAATCTGGCAAAACGATCCATGATGTTTGCCTTCGGGCACACGATTCGTTTTGCCAGGGCGCATCAGGATTAGGCCAAAGTCTGTCGGCAAAGAAGCGTCGTGGGAGTAGACGGCGTCGAGCGAAAGTTCCATGGCTGGCGGGATATCTTCAACCTCCGCGCCACAGGCTTGCAGTTCGCGACACAAGGCCTCGTGCTGCGCTTGTGCCATCGCGAAATCTGGCTGATGTCCGAAGCCAAGTTCACGCCAGCGCGCGGCTCGTTCCGGTTGATGCCAGCAGGCACTACGCGGTGAGCAAACCAACGCACGTTTCAGTGCGCCCACCATGGAATGTCCGTTGAAGCGGGGTTCGGTCGCTATTTGGGGGATTGCGTCTGCGACCAATTTTTCAAAGCTGCCAGCCATGAAGGAAATCTAAACTGGCGCCAGGGCAAAAGCAATACGGGAGGCGCTGCAGCCGGAACCCGTGTGGATTCCCCCACGAAATGTTTGTCATTCCGAGGAGCGACAACGACGAGGAATCTGGGTTTTCGTCGCCGCCGTGAAGATCCCAGATCCCTCGCTTCGCTCGGGATGACAGAATAGTTTTAATATTGCAATAACGCCGGTACGACAATATCACTCATCAGAATTCCATGTGTGCGCGGAACGAAGGCACAACCACCGGTCCGCGGTCGCGGTTGTATCCGGGGTCGTTGATGTGCTGCACGCCTGGAGCCAGGTAGATGCCGCGCCATACGTGGACGGTATAATAAGACTCCACAATGTTTTCGCGACCGTAATTCAGCCTGCCATCGCCGAGAAGAAAACCTAAGCCTCCATCGGCCAGATATATTTGGTGGTATCTGCAGATTCCGTTTGTAACGAACGCAACGCCTGCGCGGTCCTGCTTGCGATGCCACCAGGCGCCGCTTGCGCCTACTCCGCCGGAAAAGGTTTGATCGACCTCGGTATACGCGAAAGATTCAGTCTTGCCATTATTCCATCCGAAGCGGCCAAACGCGGTTAGGTTTCGGGTGAGATTTTGCTCCACATTCACACCGAATCCGTATTTGCGAGTGATGTGCCACGGATGAGCGGTGATATCCGGAACAGGTGTGAGCCCGGCTTCAAAGTTGGCGATGGCCCGACGATAAATGCCCATGTTGGCATAGTTGGTGTAAGCTAGCAGGCGAACTACGCCGGCTCTTTTCGGAATCAAGCCGTGGCGTAACTCATATTCGAAGTTTTCAGCGTGCGCCTGCCACACCTTCCACACCAGATCGATTCCGTTCGCAACCTTGGGCATGAGCGCCTCGCCGAAGCGGAAGCCCCAATTGCGGTCTTCATAATCAACGGTAGCGCCGACGGTGTAGCCGCGTGTGTCCGCGGCGTAGTCCCAGGCGCCATTGTTGTCGATGGTCCAGTTGGTGAATTGAAAGTGTGTATCCGAGCCCGCCGAATTTATGTCAAAGAAGTCTGGCATGCTGAACTTGCCAAAGCGGACTTCCAGCCGGCGGCGCGGCAGTTCATCGAAAAGCGACAGAGCCGTGCGTCCGTTTTCGATTTTATCTTTACTCAACGCAAATACTTTGTGAATCATCCCCCGCGCCAGATATGGCGCTTTGCTCAACAAGGGATTGCGCACAATATCGAGATCGGTATTCCCCGCGAGTCCGAACCCCTCACTCAGAGCCGCACCGCCGGCCTCCTCAACGTCCGCAAGAAGTTCAGTGGAATTATTTAGCCGCACGCCTGTGTAGAGGGTCAACACTCGCGATGTAGCTTTATCGTAGTGCGGAAGGAGGCTGTGCGGACCGCTGTAAGGAGCGGGAAAAGGAGGATGGGTCTGAAAAATGAAATTCATCTGCCCAGACAGCCAGAAGCGCGTGTCCTTCAAGTGCGGAAGCATGGTTTCGACGGCTTCGTTTGGAGGCGGATCAGCTTCGTCCACGTCCGGTATCGGGCTTGACCGCTGCCCAGGGGATGGATCTTCCCCTTGCTGCGCGACCGCGGGCAAGACTCCGGATAGTGCAGCGACCAGCCGCAAGGCCAAAATCAGCCCTCGGCATCGCCACACGGTCTTGAAAATGAATTTCAATTTCATAATCGCAGAGTAGGCGAGCCGAGGATTCAGCTCAACGCCCATTGTCACCGTCGGGTGTTGTGATACTAATCATAATGGTTAACGGTACTATATCATTACATATTAACTATAGTTAATTACCTTTTAACATGCGCCCGGCTAGGTGGTTGGTGAAATCCTCCGAATGAGAAGTGGAGTGCCAATCCACCCAGCCTACGCACGGCGCGTTAAAGGAATGTTACAGC
>Ga0185299_10007579_pt1 | contig 11060 bp, 7 predicted proteins | sample PaiPotPPA55metaG_FD_128002 | JGI IMG/M metagenome (GOLD analysis project Ga0185299, IMG submission 128002) | Iron sulfur acid spring bacterial and archeal communities from Banff, Canada, to study Microbial Dark Matter (Phase II) - Paint Pots PPA... ...
TCAGTTGATGCCGGTCAGTTCGATCTGCACGTCCGCGTGAGGTCAGGAACCCGGATCGAGGAAACCGCTCGGCGAGTGGACCTGATCGAGCAAATGATCCGCCAAGTGATTCCAGCCAACCAACTTAACGGGATCATCGATAACGAGGGAATCCCCTACAGCGGAATTAACACTTCTTACAATACCACTGGAACGGTGAGTTCGGCCGATGGAGATATCCTGGTGTCGCTGAACCAGGGACACGAGCCAACGGATAAGTTTATTCGTCTGATCCGGCAAAGGCTCCATCACGACTTTCCCGATGTCACTTACTGGTTTCCGGCCGACGATATCGTTTCCCAGGTCTTGAACTTTGGGCTGCCGGCTCCGATCGACGTCCAGATTAGCGGCTCCGATAGCGCGGCCAACTCAGTCGCGGCAAATGAGCTTGCCCAGAAGATTCGCTCGGTTGCCGGCGCCGTTGACGTCCGGGTCCAGGAACCGACTGACGTACCTAAACTTGATATTAATATCGACCGGACTAAAGCCTCGACGCTCGGCATCACCCAACAGGAGGTTAGCGGCAGTGTACTGGACGCACTGAGCGGTTCTTTTCAAACCAGCCCGAACTATTGGGTAGATCCAAAAAATGGGGTCAGCTATCAGATTAATGGTCAGGTGCCTCAGGAGCAGATCAATTCACTAGACGCGTTGCGTAATCTCCCAATCCTGGGAAGTAATAATGGATCGCTGCAGATTCTTGGGAATGTGGCCAACATCTCCCGAAGTGAAACCAGCATGGTTGTCGACCACTACAATATCGCGCCCGTGATTAATATCTATGCCAATGTAGACGGTAAAGATCTCGGTTATGTCGCCGGCCAGGTTAACCATCTGGTGCAGGAAGCGAGAGGGAAGTTACCCCGGGGCAGTTTTATTGATCTTCGCGGCCAAGTATTGACGATGCAAGACTCGTTCATCGGGCTTGGTCTGGGGCTGATTTTCTCCATCGTTCTGATTTACCTCCTGATGGTGGTGAATTTCCATTCATGGGTTGACCCATTGATCATCATCACCGCGCTACCCTGCGCTCTGGCCGGCATTGTCTGGATGTTATTTATCACCGGGACCACGCTGAGTGTGCCTGCATTGATGGGAGCAATTATGTGTATGGGCGTAGCCACCTCAAACAGCGTTCTGGTGGTGACGTTCGCCAAGGAGCAACTGGACGAGCATCATGACTCTTACCGGGCTGCACTCCAGGCCGGCTATATCCGGATCCGTCCAGTACTGATGACCGCACTGGCCATGATTATCGGTATGGTGCCAATGGCCCTTGGTCTGGGTGAAAGCGGCGAACAGAATGCCCCTTTGGGCCGAGCGGTTATCGGCGGGTTGATGTTCGCCACGGTTGCGACTCTCGTCTTTGTTCCCAGCGTCTTTATGAGGATTCGTAAAAAACATCAGGATGGGAAAAATTTCCAGCCCTCACCGGCCCAGGCAACCCGATAGAACTAATCTTTAAATCTCTTACACGTTATGAAGACACCTGAAGTCTCACAAAAAACAGAAAGCAGCGAAACTTCCACTGCTCCCCGACGGTTTAAACGCCTCAAGCTGATTTTGTTTCTGGGGGCCATTGGGTTCATCTGCATTGTGATCCTCGGACTCGCTTCGCGATCAGCCACTACCAATAGGTTCCAGAAAGTTGCTCACGCTGCCGCTCAGTTTAACGTGCAGGTCGTTTCTCCCGAACAATCAGCTTCTTCGGTCGAGTTGCAGCTCCCGGGCCAGACCCATGCCTATTATGAAGCCCCCATCTACGCCCAAACCACTGGCTACTTGAAAAAGTGGTATCATGATATCGGCGCCAAGGTGAAAGCAGGCGACATTTTGGGTGAAATCGACACGCCTGAGGTCGACCAAGAGCTTAGTCAGGCTCAAGCTACTTTGGCCATGGCCAAGGCCCAGCTAGATCTGGCTGCGGCTAACTACCATGAGGCCCAAGATCTCTTTCAGAGGAAGGTCACTACCCAGAGGGATCTCGATACCATGCAGTCGAACTACCTGGTTCTGGTGTCTACAGTTAATGGGGATGCTGATGCTGTCCAGCGGTTGCAAGCTCTGGAGAACTTTAAGTTTCTTCGTGCTCCATTCGATGGAATCGTGATTAACCGCAGTACCGATGTCGGCGATTTAATTGTTTCCGGGTCCGGCCGTAGGTTGTTCATAGTGGATCAGCAGGATCCGTTGAGAGTCTACGTCCATGTCCCTGAGAATTTCGCCAGGCAGGTTCAAGCAGGAACCAAGGCCGACTTGAGCTTCGACGAATTCCCTGGCCGTCTCTTTCCTGCTACCGTGGTAACGACTTCCGACGCCGTTGATCCAAGTAACCGCACTCACCTGGTTGAGCTCCACGTACCGAACCCGGCAAACGAACTCTGGCCTGGCGCTTACACCGAGGTGCATTTCCACCTCGAGAGCGTTGGGAACACGCTCCAGATCCCTGCGAACACACTCCTGTTTCGGAACGGGGCCTCCGCCGTAGGTGTTGTCAAGGCCGACGGAAAGGTTGAGATTCGCCAGGTCCAGATTGGTAAGGATCTCGGTACTCGGTTGGAAATTCTAAAGGGATTATCATCAACCGATCAGCTGATTGTTAACCCGTCAGACAGTTTGAACAACGGCATGGAAGTGCATGTGGTTGAGCGTGATCAGAACATTGGTTCCATGGCCGAGAATTGATGTGGCGTGTCGGCGTGCCGGCGACGCTGCGAAACGGCGAATGGGCGAAATGGCGAAGGGGCGATCTGAGGCGCGAAGCGCTGGAAAGACTTTAGCCTAGGGTGAGTCCGCGAGCCCTAGGTAACCCATAGAAAGAGCGACAAGCGCTGAAGGCGCGATAGAGGCGGGATTATTGATTCTGTCGATAGCCGCGACCGATCGTCGGATGCCGAGATTAACTGTCCAAACGCCAATTTCTTTCGCGCTTTCAGCGCTAACCGCTTTTTTTACATCTATACCTAGGCCTCGCAGACTCAGCCTAGGCTAAAATCTTTCCAGCGCTTCGCGCCTCTGATGCCCATTCGTCCATTCGGCACGCCGATACGCCGATACGCCGATACGCCGATACGCCCATACGCCCATACGCCCATACCGGCGCTAACAACTAGCCCAACTCAGCGGTAGGTATTAGTGCCGAATGGCCACGGGGCGTTGAATTGCGCGTCCGCCGGATTGCACCGGGTACCGCTGGCTATACTTCTCCCGTTGGCGGGGTCTTCGCTGTCGCGCAGGCAGAGAACAGAACTGGACAAAATTCGGCGGCAGCTAATAATGCTTTAGCCTTAACTCGCTTCAAGCGCTATTACATGGAGGAGCGCTCTTTCGTCACCCTAACGGCGTGGTCGCGCGACCATTAAAGCTAATTCGGGATTACGGATTACGAATTGTTGAGTGACAGTAGTACTGCCAATCGGTAGCTAAGTTAGACTCCCATGCTATCGAGGCGCCCGCGGGATCGGCTTTGTATTATTGACTGGTTCATCCGGGATTTCGACTTCACCGATATCCCCGGTTTCGATTAGACCGGTATTCTTTGGTGTTTCGATAACTCCGTAGGTGTCCGTTACAGGAGTCGCGCTAAGAAATCTGGTATAGGTCCACAGAATGTCCGACATGCCGTTGACCTGGTCGTCCTGGACGACCTGAACCAAGGTCCCAGGAATTAGATAGTAGGCTCCACCGTCTTCCACCATCTGCAGCTCGGTTGAGTCGGTACGGTCACTGGTGATCTGGCGGACCTCCTGTTCAGTGGCGCAAGCAAATGGTCCATTAACCGTCACCCACCGATATCCCTGTGCTCGTAAAGCCTTGAAATCCTGCGCCCAAGCGCCAGAGGTAAAACCAAAAGCAATAACAGAAAAAACTAATAGCCGGAATTTCATGTTCTCTCCTAAATTTCAGCGAGACAGAATTGGCTCTGCCCCCTGAGGAAGGTAATGCCGGTGCGTCGTGATCTACTATTGGAAGAACGGGTACTTTATGAGTAATCCGGAAGGGGGGGCAATAGCGATTAGCGATTAGTGAATGGTGATTGGATCGGCTGTTTGCGGCTATCGAGGATCTGCCCTTAAGAGTCAATGGTAAGCACTCATGCGAGCCATTGCCGGGAGATTCGCTGTTAGGCATGGTGGGTGAAACGCTGACTACCGTCGTGCGTTGGCCTGAGAGGCGGGTGCTCTGCGTTTTGGGCACCCGTAACAGAGTTGGAATGACGAATTACTAAATAACGATGAATGCCAATCAATATGACAGTTTTATGAAGGCGCTTTCGCGGCGGAACTTTCTGAGGGCCGGCTCAGCCGTGGCGATGACGGCGTTAGCCGGAGCCACGGTGGTGCGTGGGCAAGAGCGACCTAGCACGCGAGCAGCCGAACACGACCACTCTTCCAGTGATCCGGGTCCGGAAAACAAACCACTTTTGGACGAGAATCCCGATTCGAATACGCCGCCGCCGACAGATCACGGAGACGTAGTTCCCCTATGGTATTCTTTCGATTTGGTTAAAAAGCGCGTGGAGGAAGGTGGTTGGACCCATGAGGTGACGCAGCGCGAATTACCATCCTCTAAAGATATCTCTGGCGTCAATATGCGCCTAGCCGCTGGGAGCTATCGCGAGCTCCACTGGCACACTGCCGACGAATGGGCGTACGTGCTGTACGGAAAAGCTCGGGTCACCCTCATGAGTCCCGACGGTAAGATGTTCATCGGCGACGTTAACGAAGGCGACCTCTGGCTTTTCCCAGCCGGACATCCGCATTCAATCCAAGGACTCGACCCTGACGGCACCGAGTTTTTGCTTGTCTTTAACCAGGGCGATTTCTCCGAAGACGGCACCATGCTGCTCTCGGCATGGATGGCGCACACGCCCGCCGAGGTCTTGAGGAAAAACTTCGGACTCGATCGCGCGGCCCTGGCCAAGCTTCCGACCGAACCGCTTTATATATTCCCCGGCGCGGTGCCGGCCAATACGGTTGCTCAGGACCAGGAGGAGATTGGCGGCAGCACGGTGGCCTCGTCCTTTCAAGCCACTTTCAAGCTGAAATCGATGGCTCCGACCAGAGCGACCGAAAAAGGCGAGGTACGCATCGTCGATTCCCGAAACTTCCCCCTCACTAAGCTTGCCGCAGGCTTGGTCACGCTGAAGCCCGGCGGGTTGCGCGAACTGCATTGGCATCCGAACTCCTCGGAGTGGCAGTACTGGATCGCCGGCAAGGGACGCATGACGGTCTTCTTCCTGTACGACAATGCCCGCACGGTTGATTTCAATTCAAACGACATCGGCTATGTTCCCTCGAACGCTCCGCATTATATCGAGAACACCGGGGACACCGATGCGGTATTCCTGGAGATTCTTGCTACTGACGTTTTCGAGGACGTCTCCCTGAACCAATGGCTGCGGCGACTGCCTGCGCAAATGGTCCAGGCGCATTTAGGCTTCGATAAGGCCAGCCTAGCCAAGATTCCCGACGCTAACCTCGGAATCATTTAGTCACGGCAACTTAACTTCAAGGAAGCAGATGAAAAATAATCACCGACCATTCTACTTAGTAGTTGCCATTAGCGCATTGGCGCTTTGGAGCTTCATTGCTCAAGCTGCTGACCCGGGACAAGAGCTAGGAAAAAGCAATACGGAACCGCCGTACATCGAGGTGCCGAAAAATCACCCAGCCATGCATCGTGCTGTTACCCAGGCGAGGAAAACCGTCGGCGAGTTTATCAGTGCTCTGAAACATCCCGCGCCAGGCCAGAAGGATTTCGAGATCAAAAAGCCGTTTACTCAGAACGGTCAGATAGAACATATCTGGCTATCGGATGTGCAGCTTGTCGGCAATCGATTCCAAGCCCGGGTCGATAACCAGCCCCGTAAAATCCAAGGATTGAAGCTGGGCCAAGTCGTTACTGTCGAGCCGAAGGAAATTTCCGACTGGCTCTACGTCGATAACGGGAAACTGGTGGGCGGTTATACGGTCCGGGTTCAGTACAGCGAGCTATCGGGAAAAGAGAAACAGGAATTCGATCGGGCCGCCGATTTCAAGATCGAGCAATAACTCGAAAGGGAACTAACATGAGGAAAATATACTTTTTAATAGCTGCTTCTGCCATCCTTCTGCTTGGCGGATGCGCTGGGGATGGGGTCTCTGTTGACGGGCCGTACGTTGGCGGTGGGTGGTTTGGTGACTACGGCGGCGGCTACTACTATGGGGGGCACCATTTCTTCGGCCATGGCTTCGGCGCTAGACATTTCAGCGGTGGCCATTCCTTTGGCGGATTCCACGGTGGTGGCGGATTTCATGGCGGTGGCGGCCATGGCGGCCGATAAGCTGAGCTAACTCATCATTTGATCGGGGCGTGGCACTAACACCTGTTATCGCCGCGCCATTCCCGAGTCGGCAACCGGCCGGCTTTCATTCTTCGAAAGTAGCCGTTGGGATCGAGAGCCTATTAGTTCCCGTTTTGCGGGCTAAAGGTCTAGCAGCAACGAAGTTGCGGTTCATGATAGCCTAGCAAGCTGTTGAAAAACCCGAGAGCAAAGCGGTTCTGTCCCGGAGGGACAAGATGATGGTAGCCTGGCACGAAGTGCCTGGAATCGCGAGGTCGTGACTCCGTCCCGTAGGGCACGGTGTGAAGGGGTAGCTATCGAATTGAGGCTTGTTTAGTGAGTGTATGCGCCTGGTTGCGGTTCAGGGGTGACAAGATCATACCGTACCCTACGGGACGGATCTTGACGGGCCTGTTCCCAGGCACTTCGTGCCAGGCTACCATCATCTTGTCCCTTCGGGACAGAAAAGCCTCCGATTTTCAACAGTCTGCTAGGGGGGAGGCTTTGGCGGTGGCGGCCATCGATAGGCGGGAGTAAGCTACCAACTTGGATTCGCCATCTGCTATTTGCTATCTGCTATCGCGACCGTTTCAGCCATCACCCAATGAACTCCACACGCATCGAAAGAGACAGCCTCGGAGAAGTCCAAGTCCCGGCTGACAAACTTTGGGGCGCGCAAACCCAGCGTTCTCTCGAACATTTCAGTATCGGTCATGATCTGATGCCGAGGGAAATGATCAGCGCCTATGCGATTCTAAAAAAGGCCGCCGCGCACGCCAATCACGCCGACGGCCGTCTCCAAGACGAACCATATAAGCTAATTACCGAAGTCTGCGACGAGATACTTGGTGGACAACACCACGAAATGTTTCCGTTGCATGTTTGGATGACCGGCAGCGGTACACAGTTCAACATGAATGTGAACGAGGTCATTTCGAACCGGTGTTGCCAGATTGCCGGTACACCTCTGGGGAGCAAGCAGCCCGTGCACCCTAATGATCACGTGAACATGGCGCAGTCATCCAACGATTCCTTTCCTTCCGCCATGTACATCGCCGCGGCAGTCAACATCAAGAGCCGGTTGGTTCCGGCCGTCGCCGCGCTGCACGACGCCATCGCAGAGAAGGCTGCGGGGTGGAATGAGATCGTCAAGATCGGGCGCACGCACATGCAGGACGCCACGCCATTAACCCTTGGACAGGAATGGTCCGGATATGTCGGAATGCTGGCCGATGATCTAGAACGGATCGAAGACGCGTTGAAAGGGGTTTACCGTCTTGCTCTTGGAGGTACCGCGGTCGGTACCGGCATCAATTCGGCACCAGGCTTTGACCAGGCAGCCTCAACCGAGATCGCGAGACTCACCGGGCTTCCTTTTGTCAGCGCGCCAAACAAATTTACGGTGCAAGGTTCCCATGACGCTTTAGTTCAGCTCTCCGGTTCTTTACGCACGCTGGCCGTTTCCCTCTACAAGATCGCCAATGACATTCGGCTGATGTCTTGCGGCCCGCGAGCCGGATTCGCTGAGCTGATGATTCCGGAAAACGAGCCGGGTTCATCCATTATGCCGGGCAAGGTAAACCCCACCCAGGCGGAAGCGTTAACCATGATCGCCGTTCAAGTGATGGCCAACGACGTGGCCGTGGGCTTCGGCGGGGCCGGCGGTTACCTGGAGATGAACGTCTACAAGCCACTTATCATCTTCAACGTCACCCACTCCATCACCATTCTGACGGACGGTTGCACCAATTTTCGCAGGTTCCTGGTAGTGGGGACGCAACCAAATCTGAAGAAGATCGAGGAATACGTGGATCGTTCGTTGATGCTCGTCACTGCGCTGGCTCCGGTTATCGGTTATGACCAAGCATCAAAGATCGCTCATTACGCGATGGACCATGACCTCACCCTGAAGGCTGCTGCGCTACAATTGGGATTCGTGACCGAGGCGGAGTTTGACCGCATTGTCGATCCGGCAAAAATGGTCAAACCTTACGTTGCAACGAGCACCTAGCGTGCGCGAAACGATGCGACTCGATGCCAGTTCCGGACTCGACTTTGCCAGACCATCTGATTAAGGGACCTCCATCCCTACCGATTGCGCTCGATCTCGTCCTATTGAGCGCGAAGCTGCTGTTTGCTAATGGACAGACGACGCAGAAGATGGTGCTGGCGTTGGAACAGATGGCAGGCACGCTGGGTTTTAAGCTGACGATCTATCCGAACTGGGGTGAATTGGTCGTACGACTTGAAGATAATACCAGGTCGGGTTCGGAATCGATCGCGATTGAACCCGCCGGTGTCGACTTAAGCAAAGTGTCGGCCACTATGGGGGTGATCTTTCAAGTCTGCGAGGGACGCATAGACACAGCAGCAGCGCGGATGGCATTGGCAGAGATCTCCCGGGCGGCGCCCGTTTCGTTGGTCCGTTTTGCCTTGCTCGCGGCAGCCGGAGCTGCAGCGCTCGGTGTCATCTTTGGCGCGAGTCACCCGGTCACCTTAGCGCTGATCGCGCTGGTCGCCGGTGTGGGCGCTTGCTTACGCCGGTGGTTAGCTGGGCTAAGCCATAATCTATTCGTCCAGCCATTTGGCGCCGCTCTCCTCGCCGGCATAGCGGGCGCGATCGCGGTCCATTTGCAGCTCAGTTCTCCGCTCAGATTGGTCGCCCTTTGTCCCTGTATGATCTTAGTCCCCGGTCCCCATATTCTCAGCGGCGCGATGGACGTCGCCCGAGCGCGCATCCCGCTCGGCATCGCTCGCCTTGCCTATGCGAGCCTTATCATTCTTACCATCTGCGCCGGACTGATCCTAGGGCTCACGGTTGGCGGTATGAGCCTTCCTGCCTCCGGTGTCTCCTCCCCGGTGCCGCTGGGGCTTGATGTCCTTGCTGCCGGCGTGGCCGTCGCCGCCTACGGAACCTTCTTCAACATGTCCTGGCGAACCCTATTTATCCCCATCGCGATCGGCATGTTCGCGCACGCTTGCCGTTGGGCCGCGATTACCCTGGCTGGTGCGAACCCGGCAAGCGCGGCTCTTATTGCCTGTCTCCTGGTCGGATTTGTCATGACACCGATCGCCGACCGACTGCGGCTGCCGTTTGCCGGGCTCGCCTTCTCTGCAGTCGTCTCGTTGCTCCCTGGGGCTTATCTTTTTCGAATGGCGGGAGGAATGGCGAGCCTCGTCACGTCGGCCCCGGACGCCGGTCCGGAGCTTTTCTTCCAAGTCGGCGCCGATGCGGCTGTGGCGATGCTAATCGTTGTGGCGATGACCTTCGGTCTAATTGTCCCGAGGATCTGGCTTGAAGATTTCACCCACTTCTGGCCGGCCCTGGGAGGCATACCGAAGGATCGGAAAATCTGAGAAGCCGACCGTGGCGACTTGTCCGCCATAGCTTTAGCGGAGGCGGAAGCCGCGATTGAAGATAGTTCGGCGACTGCCGGCCGTAGGCTTGGCGATTCAAAGCCCAGCAACGAAGTTGCGTGTCAAGATAGCCTAGGGCGAAGGCTTTGCGCAGCCCTAGGGAATGGAAGCAGATGAAGATATAGCGCTGAAGGCGCGGGACAACAACGCGCGTATTTGGAGACGGGGGCGATCGATTTTCTGCAAGGGCTGAACGACATGTCCGATCACATCAACCATTGAGACGCACCTTCAGTGCGTGGCGCTTGGGGGGACGGGTTCCCTAGGGCTTCGCAAAGCCTCCCCTAGGCTATCTTGAATCGCGGCTTCGCCGCTGAACTCCTTGAACTCCCACAACTCCCGCAACTCCTCGAAATCAATGCGCCATCGCCGCTGCCTCCGGCGCCGCCTTCGCCTTCCGGAACAGAAAGATAATCGGCACAAGCGCCAGGCTGATCAGCGCCAAGAGACGGAACTGTTCCACATAGGCCCATAAACCTGCCTGTTGTTGAAGAGTTTGGTACAAAACGCCGTAAGCTTGCGAGTGAGCAGCTTGACCCGATTCCGCCGCGAGGGAGGTCTGTAGCGTAGCGAGTTGATGCCGGAACGGGGCAGCAAACCGCGAGAAATGCCTAACCAGCAGGTCTTGGTGTACTTGGGTGCTGCGGATCACGAGCGCCGTGATCGACGATATCCCCACAGATCCCCCAAGGTTTCTTGCCAGGCTGGTTAAGCCGGCTGCATCCCCCATGTTTTCGCGTTTTACCGTTGCCACCGAAAAAGTACTCATCGGCACAAAAAGAGAGGTAAGGCCAAATCCGCTAATAACGATTGGCCAAATAATGTTGTCCGGAGAAATGGCCAGGTCGATCCCGCCCAGAACGAACATAGTTAGACCCAACACTCCTGCTCCTTGCGCCATCCAGAGCCGGCCGTCCAGCTTGGAAAGCATGCGTCCGGCCACGATGCTGCCGATGACGGCCCCGATGCCTCTCGGGCTCATCACGAGGCCAGCTTCGTAGGAGGTATACCCGAGCAAAAGTTGTAGAAACTGTGGAATTACTGCCGTGGTAGCGTAGAGGACCGCGCCGACGCTTAAGTTCAAGATAACGCCGATGGCCAGATTTCGGTCTTTCAAAACGCGCAAGTTAACTATCGGACTGGGAGTTTGCAATTCCCGCGCCAGGAAAAGGATGAAACCAATAACTGCGAATACTGCCAACCAACGAATAAAATGCGACGAGAACCAATCGTCATCTTGGCCTTTGTCGAGCATGACTTGCAAGCAGCCAATCCACAA
>Ga0185299_10007581_pt1 | contig 11058 bp, 8 predicted proteins | sample PaiPotPPA55metaG_FD_128002 | JGI IMG/M metagenome (GOLD analysis project Ga0185299, IMG submission 128002) | Iron sulfur acid spring bacterial and archeal communities from Banff, Canada, to study Microbial Dark Matter (Phase II) - Paint Pots PPA... ...
CAGCGGCTCACGCCAGATATCGCGAGCAGGCGGCGCACGCAGGTCTTCACCGCCGCACGCCCGGCATTGTCGCCGACCTGTTCATCGGCTGGCAACGGTTTCTCGATTTTGCATCTGCGGCCGAGGCGCTGACGCGCGGCGAAGCCGAGGACTATCGTGCGCGCGTGTGGAGCGCGCTCATTGAGGTTGCGCACCGCCAGTCAGAGCATCAACGAGAAGCCCATCCGGTCGATCGTTTCCTCGCGCTGCTGCGCAGCGCAATCGCGGCGGGGCGGGCGCACGTCGCAGCGCGCAACGGCGGCAGACCAGACGACCCCGGAACGCGGGGCTGGTACTCCAGCCGGCTGGCCCGCGACCCTGGGCGGGCTGAGTGGCTGCCCCAGGGCGCGAGAGTCGGCTGGCTGGATGGTCAGGACCTCTTCCTGGACATCGACTCGGCTTACGGCGTCGCGCGGGCGGCGGCCGCTGGGGTCGACGGCCTCGCGGTGGGAATCCAGACCCTGATCAAGCGCCTTCATGAGAGCGGCCGGATGAAGAGCATCGATGAAAAACGCGAGAAACTCAAAATCCGGCGCGTTATAGATGGCAGACGGTTGGAGGTTCTTCATCTCCCTGCCGACGTGCTGGACATCCATCGTGGAAAAACCGGCCCAATCGGCCCATTGACGGGCGCGAAGAATGACCCGGCCCGGTTCTCACGGGTTCGGGGCCCTCTCTGATTGCCCAACGATACTGGCACATCGACCTGATCGCGGAGCTCCTCGAAGCGGTCACTGCCGGCCAGATCAAGCGGCCGTTGATCAATGCGCCGCCTAAATATGCGAAGCTGGCCCGCCGATTCGACGCGCCAATTCTAGCGGCTAATTGCGGCTGATTATCCACGGCGAGATAGTTGTCGACGTTAAAGTGTTCAGCCTCAACGGATGGCCGGCGGAGGTTTTAAGAATCTCGCCGCCGGACATGGCGACGATGGAGGTCGAGACCTCGGAAGGCGTGATAATCAAAGTAAATCCCGGTCACGAATGGACCGCCCGTGATCGGTTGCTCCATCGTTGGCGAACGATGGAAACCCGCGAATTTGTGGCGCAAGCGGATACCCGGCCAAATCCCACAAAAAAGCGTTGGGAACGTGTACAATCGGGCTGAGTACGACACTGAGCGGCAACCGGATGATGCGGGCTTGGGCTGACTATCTGTATGCGTTGGCAGCCGGAGGAATGTTGTCCCGCTTCGGACTTCGGCCTGGTAACGGGTGGGAGGAATGACGTTGAGAATCAAGAAAACCATTTACCCAAATACTGGCATCTACCAAAGAAAAATTCACAGAGTGGAATTGCCGGTGGATGATGAAAGTTTAACGAGCGCTGAGCGCGAAACTTTCAAGAGCGTTGGCGAGCTCTTGGGACCTCCGGACGATGCCCTCGGGACAAACCGGATGGAATCTGAGGTTACTGAAGTTCTCCGTGACTACATAGAAATCGACATGGGCGGCATTAGTGAAGGCGTCCCGTGCAAAATAGGTTTTGCGGGATGGGAGAACGCAGTGCAGACGTACATCGATCGGGCTCGAGATGAACTCTCGACTGAATTCAAAAAACATCTAAGTGAAGAGGAGAAGCGCAGATTAATCAGGAAACTCGCTAGGCTGGAGCATGCCAACGACGCGTGCGAGATTCTTTCTCTGATCACTTCTATTCGATTCCGACTTAGCCAGGCCGATCAAAGTTTTAAGAACGCGGTGGCTGACGCCTTCATGTTTGGAAGGACGTACGAACGGTTCAAGGTGAGAAGTTCGGAAGGAAAGGCGTCCACCGGGAATAAGATCCTGATGGCAGCAAGCACCGGCGGTAACGTTGCCAAAAAGAATGCCGAGCGGAGACATCAAAAACTCGTTGCGGATTTTCGGAAATCGGGACTATCGCAGCGAAGATTCTCAGACAAATATCTGGTTCCCATAAGCAACCTCAAAAGAGCCCTCAAAACGGTGGGTCAAGTCCTCAGATGACCCCATGTGCGCATGCACACTTGCGTGCGTGATACACATACCGGTCTGACAGAACACCACGACCCGGCCGCCCTCCTGCGATTGCCGCAGGTTCTGGTTCCGATTCCGATCTGCCGCTCGACATGGTGGGCTGATTGCGCCGTTTCCACGCGACCGAAAGCGCTCTTGGGCCGCTTTGGGGATTCAAGCGGGAGCTAAATCACTGAGATGTTCCCACCAACCACAATCTCAAAATTCTTCTAGCGGCACCTAGTGGGGGTACATATGGGGGTACCTCAGCATCGTCTGCGAAAACATAACCCGATTTTGCTATACTTTTTGCCCGAATGTGGTAGCCTTCTGTTCCACCAACCAGTCTCTCGATTGTCGGACATTCCAGAGAATTGAGCGAAGTCCGCGCGTGGGCGCGCGTTTTGCCTTCGCATGCGGACCCAGAGAGAGGCGTCGTGGGCGCAAATCGGCCAAATTTCGCGAATCCTCTCTGCGCGCGATTTCCCCATGTCCGACCCCATGCGATTGGAGCCATGCCGATTGGTGGGTCGGAGCGTTCAGGCGCCGGACTTCGCTCTTCTTTTCGGCCACAAAGAGTGCCGAATCCGCTTCCCATCTGGCGGCGTCAGAGCAATGTGTGCTGAGGACGGCCGGAACGGCCAAGTCCCGGCCAGAGAAGGAGAATCGAGGTGAGCATCGAAACTGAACCGACGGCGGGAGAATTGATCGCCAACGAGGCGTCAGCTTCCGCCAAGAAAAAGACCGCAGCAGCCAAGCCGAAGGGCGCACCTGCCTCGAAGACCAGGAAGGCCGCAGGTCGGCCACCGCTGTCATCGCGAGCGAAATCGAATGGCGAGAAGTTGATCTGCCGGCACTGTGGCAGCGACGATCTCGCTCCGTCGTTCAGGACGAGGCGGGACGCGCGCTGCCGCGCCTGCTTTAAGCAGCGCTACGGTTCGGCCGCACGCAATCAGAAGGCCGTGCGCACGCGCAAGGTGAAGGCTGCGAAGTAGCCCGCGCGGTTGAAATCGAATTGAGGGCCGGGCTTCGCGATGGGCCCGGCCTTTCTCGTGTGTTCAGACTAATGAACGGACCTCGAGTTTATCAGAGATGAATCAGCGGAGGCCGAGCGCCTGCTCCTGCGCATTCCAGAGCAGCGGCAGGTCGACCCGACGCATGAGACTGAAGACCGTGAGATCGGGCGGCTGGTGGCCTTCGGCGATCGCCTCGATGAGCCGCGGCGACAGGAAGCCCAGCCGCAGCAACCGCCGCACCGAGCGTTTATCCAGGTGCTCCCGTCGCGCGATCTCATCAACCGAATTGACCTGTTCCGAGATCAGCTCGAACGCCCATCGGCGTGCGCGGGCGACCGCCTTGAGCAGCGGTAGCTCGACCCGGCTCGGTGTGGTCTCGCCCGCCAGCACCATTCGCGTCTCGACTCCGCGCCGTTTCAGCTGCAGCGGAATCAGGCTGGCGAGAGCGAGGTGGCGCGTTGTGCCGCTGCGGTCTTCCGCTGCGATCGGCAGCTTAAGGATGATCCGGATGCCCTTCGCGCATTAGATCGACTCGTTCAATGATCTCGCCCAGCGTTGATGATACCGTTTCGCCGTCGGCCTGGAGTCGTTCGATCAGCGTCTGAGTGGACTTGAGCACCGGCACCAGATGGCTCGAATCGATGCCTGACTTTTCCAGTACGAGCGCGATCGCTGCCCGATCACCGAGCATCGTTCGGGCGCCGGCTGAGACTGCTCGCTCGATCTCGGCTGCAGACAGCCGCCACTGCTGTTCCGGTTCCTGTGACTCGCCTCGTACCAGCCGCTTGGAAACGTAATAGCGATAACGTCGTTGACCCTTGACCGCGCCCTGGACGTACAGCGGCTCGCCGTTCGCATCGAACAGCTTGCCCGCCAGCGGACTTCGCATTGCCGCGGTCTTGCGCCCCTCGCCGTCGCGCACCGCATGACCGCACAGCTTCGCCTGCACCCGCTCCCACAACTCGCGACTCATGATCGGCTCGTGCTGTCCCGGGTGAGACTGCTGCTTGTGGCGGATCTCGCCGCGGTAGATGCGATTGGAGAGCAGGCCGTAGAGCGCTCCGCGTGAGAACGCTTTGCCGCCCCTGCGGTTGCCCTTCTTCGAGAGCTTGACCGCCGAGACTATTCCGCGTTGGTCGAGGTCGTTTTTCAATTCCCGTACGCTGCCGAGTTCCAGGTAGCGTTCGAAGATCTCTCGTACGGTCCGTGCCTCATCCTGGTTGATCACCAGCTTCCGCTCGCGCACGTCGTATCCCATCGGGAGGGTCCCGCCCATCCAGATGCCCTTGCGCTTGGAGGCGGCGACCTTGTCGCGGATGCGTTCGCCGATGACTTCGCGCTCGAACTGAGCGAAGGAGAGCAGCACGTTGAGCGTCAGCCGCCCCATCGAGCTGGTGGTGTTGAACTGCTGGGTCACCGCCACGAATGACACGCTCTGATTATCGAACAGTTCGACCATCCGGGCGAAGTCGGCCAGCGCGCGGGTCAGCCGATCGACCTTGTAGACCACCACCACATCGATCAGGCCCTCGCGGATATGCGCCAGCAGTTGCTGTAATGCCGGCCGCTCCATCGTCCCGCCGGAGAAGCCGCCGTCATCGTAGGCCGTCCTGATGAGCTTCCAGCCCTCGCCCGCCTGGCTTCGGACGAACGCCTCACAGGCCTCGCGCTGGGCGTGCAGCGAGTTGTAGTCCTGCTCGAGTCCTTCTTCGGAGGACTTGCGGGTATAGATCGCACAGCGCCTGACTGCAGCATCAGCCATGGGCGATCTCCCCCGCCCGCCGCTTGAGGCCGAAGAAGAGCGGCCCTGACCAGCGCGCGCCGGTGATCACGCCGGCCACTTCGGACAGCGATCTGTAGCGCCGGCCGCGGTAGACGACGCCGTGGTCGAGCACCGTAACCCGATGGCTGACGCTGCCCCACTCGCGGATCAGCACGGTGCCCGCCGAAACACGCCTATCTGGCATACGCTTTCGGCCCACATCAGCGCGCCCCTCACAAACACGGTCGAGGAGCCGCTGCGTCGATGGCTTCAGCCCGCCATACCTTTGCTCCTGCAACCGGTACGCGATCGCCCTGACCATGAAGATGCGTGCGAGGAGCGGGGACGGGTCAGTACCGAATAGAGCCTTCCACTTTTGCAGCAGTGCGGCGGGCTCGAGCGTGTTGAGGGTTGCAATCTCCCCTGCCAGGTCCTCGGCAGCGGCCCGTAAGCTCTGCTGCGCCGTTTTGCGATTCGACGAAATCTGCGCCATGGCGACCTCCATTTGGGTCTCCATGTGCGCTCAATTCGCGCCATGAATCCAGTCGGCCCTCTCGGCGCTAAGCGCGCGAAATATCGCAACAATCTGCCTCGAAAGTCCAACATCAAACCTCGGCGGAAGAGAAAAATGAACGGACGTGATTCATATGGAGTCGCCTCGTCGAGGTTTTTGTGGAGGGCAACAACTGAGCTGTTCGCTATCATGCGGATTTTTGTGTTCGCAGTAGGAATCGTTGCGAAGTTCTTCCAAGCGAGTGGAAAACCTGGGTGCGACGCCGGACACCGGATCGATCCGGCTTTATGCAGTGACAGAGGAACGTAAGCTTGGCTTTGTAAGGAACGCATCTTAAGATCGGTTGCAACTAATAGCTGACGCGGTTCAACGCGGAACGACAGCAGGCGATCTTTCCCCGATCGACCTCTATCGGGGATGATTGGGAGTGGCGTCGATTTGCGCAAGGGATCTATCAACGGCACGATGAGCGGAAACGATCGATTTTCAGCATCACAGGAGTCGCCACCGCGCGACCAAGTTCAGGCACAAGCCGGATCGCGGCGGATATATGCACCTGCAGGCATTGCGGCCCGCAAAATAGCAAACAAGAGGGTTTCTTTACCGTTTCTCGCAACGAGTAGATGGGAAAGTCAGCGAGTAGCTAAAACATAATCGCTCAACCGATGCCCGACAGAATACCAAATGGTTGGATCGAGACGACGCTCGGAGAGATCGTGCGGCCGTCAAGAGAACGTGTTTTGCCGAGAGACTATCCTGAAGCCCGATACATCGGTTTGGAACATATTGAGTCTCAATCTATGAGGCTTCTCGGGCACGGGTATGCTCGTGACGCTCGCAGCTCTTCTCTCCGGTTTTCGAAGGGTGCAGTGCTCTACGGCAGAATGCGGCCCTATCTCAACAAGGTATGGGTTGCGGAATTTGACGGGCTCTGTTCTGCAGAATTTCTCGTTTTCCGCAAGCGCGACGGACTGGAGAGTTGGTTCCTGGCTCTCCGTTTGAACGCCGAAGATTTCGTTACTTTCGCTAACGAACAGGTTAGTGGCGAACGCCCTCGCGTTAATTTCGAAAAGCTATCTCGTTTTACTATTGTGCTGCCACCGACCGCCCAACAGGAAAAAATTGTTGCGACGTTCCGCTCAGCTCTTTTACGTGTGGCGCGAGCAGAAACAGCAATACGCCGGGCACGAGAACGCATCCAGCGCTACCGCGAATCTGTCCTTAAAGCTGCCGTCACGGGTGAACTCACGCGGGTTTGGCGCGATGACCAACTCAGAGACAAACCGATAAATGGTGGCGAATACCTTTTGCAGCAGCTCCTCGATTCCCGCTATCAACGCTGGCAGGAAGCCGAGTTGCAACGCCTGCGGGCGAATCGCGAGGAGCCCGAGAACGTCAAATGGAAGCTTCGGTATCCAAAACCGGTCTCCCTCAACGTCTTGGAGCTTCCGGACCAGCCTAAAGGGTGGATCTGGGTGAGCATTGACCAACTTGCATCCGGCCAGCCGGGTGCGATTCAGAGTGGTCCTTTCGGCAGTCAACTCCTCCATTCTGAATTCGTGGACGAAGGCATTTTGGTTATCGGAATCGACAATGTGCTTGATGGCATATTTTCTTTAGGGCGCGAGCATCGAATAACGCCCCTCAAATATGAACGGCTAAAGAAATTTAGTGCTCGTCCGCTCGACGTTGTTGTTACGGTGATGGCCACTGTGGGACGGGTATGCGTTCTTCCCACCAACCTAGAGCCAGCGATCATAACCAAACACTGCTATCGCATCACGCCCGCTAAGGACTGGGTAAATTCGGATTTTCTGAGCTTCGCGCTACGCGCCGACGCTCCGACGCGAAGACATCTCTTCGGCAATGTGAGGGGACAAACTCGCCCGGGCATAAATGGCACGATTCTAAAGTCAGCACCGGTCGCACTCCCACCCTTGAACGAACAATCGAAAATCGTGCGAGAGGTTAAGGATCGTCTCTCCGCGGCGGCGCGGCTAGCGAAGGTATTGGACCAGCAGCTTGCTAATGGGCGCGTCGCTCGCCAGTCACTGCTTCGTCAAGCTTTCATCGGTATTCTAGTCGCCCAAGATCCCGAAGCCGAATCGGCTTCACTCTTGACGGAACGCCTCCGTGCCGCAAACAAAGTCGATGCTTCGAAGACCAGAGGTAAGGGAATGCAGAAATCGATTCCTCGATCAAAGATTTCACGTCGTCCACTGATAGACGTGCTGCATCAAACCATCACCCCGATAACACCGGAGCAGCTGTTCAGGGATGCGGGCTTTGAACCTTCGCAGGTGGACGAATTTTATCGCGAATTAGTCTCACTTCGTGCAAAATTGCGAGAACTCAGGCCGCAGGCTTCTGAGACGCGGGAATGGCCCGGGCGCGCCGGAGTCTATTTGCAACTCAAAAAGGGCTCTGAGGAATGAGAATCGATCGGCTTGCAATTGCTCAGTTTAAGAATTTAATCGATTTCGAGGTAGATTTCGACGAAACGAGCAACCGCCAAGTCGTTGTTGGTCGAAATGCGGTTGGGAAGTCGAATCTGCTTGAGGCGCTAACTTGGATTTTTCGGGACCTTGACTTAGAGGAAGACTCCGCATTCGGTTACGAGATCGAATATCTATGCAACCAACATTTCATAAGAATCCAATGTGTCCAAATCGAGGAACGAGATGTTAGCGACGACTCCACCGCATCGCGTCGTTTCAAACGCCACTTTTGGATCGCTCCAGAAGCGCAGTGCGCGAATGAAAACGCAGGATCCTCTCGGCCTTACGAGGAGATTTCAGAGGCCGACTTTCGTCGTAGGAACCGACCCATAAATCAAGAACCAAATCCCGATCGCCTTCTGCCGCTTTACGTCTTTGGTTATTACTCTGGAGTGATATCGCGGTTTACGAAGATCTTTGAAAAACACGAAGAGAGATACTTCAGGGAGCAAATCACGGGTGAAGAAGCTCCGCTCCGTCCACTTTTTCAGGCCAAACCGAATCACAGTCAGTTTGCACTCCTTGCCTTTTATGCAACCCGCGATTTAGATGCTCAAAGGTTCTTGGAGACGGAGTTTCGCATTTTGTCCTTCGATTCCGTGCTTTTTGCCTTGCGAGAACCTTATTGGAAATCAACAAGCCTAAATAAACACCGAAGAGACAAAGGCGATCCTAGATTCTGGCTTGCGGGCGGCAAGGTGGCGCCCTTCCTGGATTCTTTGTTTACGCACTGCTTTGTTCCTATGAGCGGAGAAGAACGCATCCGCATTTCAATTGGGCAGGAAAAGAAAAAAGAACGTAGATACTGTTTTCTGCCTGACCAGGAATCACTACAGGCGATCGCGGAGGGTCTTAGCAACAAGGAATTCTTTGCCAGGCTTGAAAGTCTTGTCTTCAGCGACTTAGTCGACGGAAACGGTGCCGATGTGAAGATTTGGATTCGGTTGAAAGGTTGTCAGGAGCCGACGACTTTCCAAGATCTGGCGGAAGGAGAACGTCAGTTGCTGACCGTCCTGGGATTGATGCGATTTACCGCCGAGAAGGAAGCCTTATTTCTTTTAGACGAGCCTGACACGCATTTAAATCCAGCATGGTGTTTAGATTATTTAGAAAATCTTAGAAGATATGGCGCCGAACCGGCGAATAGTCAAATCATCATGACGACTCACAGTCCACTTACTTTTGGTGGCATGGAGAAGAACGAGGTCGTCGTCATGGAGCGATCTGAAGATGGAAAGATCTTTGCGCAGCATCCCACGAACTCACCCAAGGGCATGGGCTTCGCTGCAATACTCACCAGTGACTTCTTTGGATTACGATCTACGTTGGACAAGGAGACACTGAAAAAGATTGATGACAAAAGAGAACTCGCCTCGAAACCTAACAAAAGCGATGAGGACCGACAAAAGCTTGCTGATTTGAATGATCAGCTGGGCACACTGGACTTCTCGCACACCGTTCGCGATCCATTATATGAGGAATTCATTCGAGCTATTACCGCAGCTACAAAGGGATGACGTCTCGCTGAAAAAGCCCGCTCCACGAACTGATATGTGGCGGAAAAGACAAGAAATCGCAAAAGACATTGCGGCACGGTTGCTCAAAACCGAAACGAAATCGTGAGGCCTATCGACCATAAGCATCTGCGAAGAGCCGTCGATCTCGAAGCTCTTAATGCTTCCAACGTCGCTATCGTTGCAATACCTGACAAAGATCGCAAAGCCTTCATGGCCAGCCACGAAGCTGAATGTAGCGCGATTCGTGGAGCACTTTGGGCAATCGGTTACATGAAATGCTGGTATTCCGAAGCGTCGCTACAGGAACCTGAAGGTCAGGTCGAGCACTACCGACCGAAGAGACGACTCTCGGGTGCGGGCCACGAAGGTTATTGGTGGAGAGCTTTCGACTGGACGAATCTTAGGTTGGCCCATCCCACGGTGAATCGCCGCAAAACGGACTACCTGACCGGCAAAATTGTTGGCAAAGGATCATATTTCCCTTTGCGTGATGAGTCCCGGCGCGCCCAGAACTACGCCGAAGAGGTTAATGAAGAACCGATATTACTCAATCCTGTGATCCCCGCAGACACGCTCTTGCTCTCTTTCGCTGAGGAGTCTGGCGCACCGCGTCCTCGGTATAGCTCAGAGCAGAACGATTGGCTTCACACACGGGCGGAAGCCTCTATTGACTACTATCATCTCAATGAGGCTAGTTGGAATGCTAGCCGAGCGGACTTGATGGCCGAAGTTCGCAAGCTTTGTGAGCAGCTCGAAGCACTCGCCGTTGAAGACCCTCGCGACGATACTGCCTATCACTCTAAGATTGACGAAGTTGTCGCCTACATTAGCCCGTTCGCGCCATTTTCATCAGCTTGCCTTCAAATAGTTCGTGAAAGAGGCTTATTGGAGCATTTCGCTCCAGGCTTGTAAGCGATCAAACTCAAAATGAGCTCGAATAAGTCATCCGCGATAGTTCAAAAAGTGTGGAGTTATGCTCACGTCCTCAAGGACGATGGGCTAGCTTTCATGGATTACACTGAGCAGATCACCTATCTGCTCTTTCTAAAAATGGTCTGGGAACAGAGGAAGGAAGGGATCACCGAAATACCATCGCGCTACAATTGGGGAGCCCTCAAGAGTTTCAATGACAATCAGAAGCTATTGGAGCGGTATCATCAAGGGCTCCGTAAGTTGAGCGAGTGCCCGGGTTTGATCGGTCGCATATTTACGAAACCACAGAGCAAGATAAATGATCCAGCAAAGCTTCGCCTCCTGATTCAGATGATCGATGGAGAGGATTGGTCCGTCCTTGATCAAGACGTTAAGGGTGAAGTTTACGAGGGATTATTGGCGAGAAACGCAGAGGATGTGAGAGGCGGTGCGGGACAATATTTCACTCCTCGGCCAGTGATTCGAGCAATTGTCCAAGTGATGCGCCCCGAGCCGACAATGCGCATTTCTGATCCTGCCTGCGGGACAGGGGGATTTCTGTTGGCGGCGTTTGAATATTTGAGCAAGAAGACAACCGGCGAACGGGAGGATACGTATTTACGCACACGGGCCCTACATGGGATCGATCTTGTTCCAAACGTCGCACGACTATGTGCGATGAACCTCTTTCTTCATGGAATTGGTTCCGATCACAAACACCCGATTGTGTCAATTGCTGACAGTCTTGGGTAGTGGGCGGTTTTGAATTAATCGGTGCTTTCGTCACCGATGATCCCCGGATGGTAATCTTGAGGTTCAGGAATC
>Ga0185299_10007584_pt1 | contig 11055 bp, 13 predicted proteins | sample PaiPotPPA55metaG_FD_128002 | JGI IMG/M metagenome (GOLD analysis project Ga0185299, IMG submission 128002) | Iron sulfur acid spring bacterial and archeal communities from Banff, Canada, to study Microbial Dark Matter (Phase II) - Paint Pots PPA... ...
TCTCTGGTACCTGCCCGAGATGTTTTTGGGAAAATATCGGCAACGAAACTGACGGCAAACTGGCTCATCCAGTCGCAGTCGGCCGGGTTTATTGGAATAGCTTCCTCATAGCCCGTCATCCGCCCGCAATGAGGCATTTCAGGAGCTTCACTTCACGAGGTCGGCCCGCTTCATTCGCATACTGATTTTTTTCACATTACTGAAGTCTTGAATCGGATTCCCTTCGAGGACCAGGAAATTTGCTTCGTAGCCGTCTTTCAGAGCCCCAATGTTGCGCTTCGGGAAGATCGTCTTTGGCGTGGTCTCCGACCACATCTTCAGCAACTCAAGGTTCGAAAAAATGTCAGTGGCCTTAAGAAAGTCGATTTCAGCGAGCACGCCCGCTCCCGGCATGGTGTCACTGCCGACCGCAAGCCTGACTCCAGCGTCCTTGAGATGCCGAATATTCTGGGTCATGATCTTCCGAAAACGCTTCTCGTTCTCGTTCAGAGCCGTCAAAGGGTTAGGCTTTTCGAAGTTCTCGGCTGAGAGAGCGGCCGCCGTCGTCACCACTGTGACGTCTCGCTTCGCAGCGAGTTCAATATCTGAGGCCGGAATGGTAAACCGCTCTTCCCAGTTCGATTTATTCCGGTAAGCTACCTGCCGAATCAGCGGGTCCGGAAAGGCCGGCAGATGCATGATTACATCGATGCCAGCCGCGAGCGCATTGTGAAAGTCTGCGGCGTCCTCAATATGAGCCCCCGTTCTTAAGCCTGCCGCCCTGGCTCTGTGCACCATTTCCGCCGCAAGATCGGGTCTCAGCCCCATGCTTTTCACACCGCCATCGCTCGATTGATATAGTTCCGAATACACGAAGATCAGTTTTACAAAATCCGGTTTTGTGGAAAAAAACTGCGGCCATTTCAGGTCGATGTCTGCTAATGAATCGATGGTGCGAAAATAGTGATCTTCCAGCTTCGTTTTGGGAAAAGGCACACCGAACTCGACACCGTGCTCGCTCAGATATTCCAGATAGGGCTGCGGATGCCCGCCGTGACAAGTGAAAACGCTGTGCGCAAAGATCACGTCAATTGTGGCTGGCGTGCCCAGCTTCGAGCGCAGGGGATTCTCAGTTTCCGCATTGCCACCGGCATTTAGAACATAGAACGCGCCGGCCTGAAGAAAATTACGGTTTGCCATCTCGAAGTTTTGCTCTGTGCTGGGAAAGTGGGCATGCGCGTCCCCGAAAGCCGGAACGGCAAATCCCCCCTGCAAATCGACGGTTTCGACGGGACCAGAGGGTTTTCGCTTCGTCAGGATTCCGTCGACGGCGTAGAACGTCGCACTTTCAAAATCTTGTCCCGTAAACCACTTGCCATTTACGAACGCTTTGGCGTCAGAACCAGAAAGCGAAGATCCAACTCTAGGAATTACAAGTACGAAGAAGACCAGAAAGGGTAAGAGTAGAATTCGCCTCATGGGTCCCGACCCTTTAACGGAAGTCTACACACCTGGCACGCGCTCATTCTAGTTCTTAGCGGTCTCTGGCTCAATCTGGAAAATCTGGCTTCCCGGAAGCCCAAGCTTCAACCGCTTGACGGGAGTGGAACCCCAGGTTCTGGGCGGATTGTCGGCTACTCGGTAGTAATGGCCTGAGTTCTGGTAAACGCGCTTACCGGAAAAGTGACCCACGACACACTGGACGATTTCCCTTGCTTTTTTTTCATCTTGTGGTATACTTTGTGCTGTACAGTTTTGCGCACCTTGCGCGGCAGCTTCTCTGCCGCCTTTTTCTTTTTAGCGCTCCCTGCCCCGTTACTCAGCTAAGTCTTTTAGAATGAACCGATCGAGAAACACCGTGTTTTGCCGTGTTTTACCGGTTTTTCTGGCCCGCAACCCCTTTAAAATGAACACTTCCAAGAAACCTCTACAAGTGTTCATTCTAAACGCCTTACCGGAAACGTTAAGTCCTTTGGAATCCGCACTTACGAAAAAAGGGGGAGGGGGTGGGCCCGAAAGCTTTCTCTTCCGGGCCGTCGCAATTCCGCGTCATTTTCGATTACAGCTTCGAGTAGAGGAGGAAGCCCAACGCAAAGGTGAACAAGGTCAGCGTCTCGACGAAAACGAGACCGAGGATCATGGCTGCGCGAACGCCGCCAGCCGCTCCCGGATTCCGCGCGATGCCTTCGCAAGCTGCCGCCGCGATCCGGCCCTGGCCCAAACCTCCGCCGAACGCCGCGACAGCTACGCCGAATCCCACCGCGATCACAAGAGTGGTCGGGTTGATGGGCGGCTTTGCCGCTTCTGGTGCTGTTTGCGCGAACGCCGCCGGTGCAATCAACAACACCGCGACGAGCGCGATCAAAACAACTGCTGCTTTCTTCATAACTTCCTCCTCATGAAATTAGCCGCCAGTGGGTGGTTCCCGGACACCGTGCAGCCGGGCTCACGCTGGAACGGCTTAACAAATCCGAATCGACAAAATCGTTAGTGCTCGTCGGCCGTGGCCAAGCCGATGTAGACCGCCGGCAGAATCGCGAACACATACGTCTGCACGACGGATACGAATACATGCAGGATAATAAAAGCGATGGGAGCCAGCGCTGGGAACACGCCCAATACAATGCCGGCAATCGCGGACTTCGTCCCGGCCCAGACGGCGAGTCCCGTAAATAGGCCCAAAAACAATCCGTAAATCAAATCGCTGGCAAAAATGTTGGCCCAGAGACGCACCGTCAGCGAGAGCAAACGCGCCGTGGTGCTGATGATTTCCACCGGAAACATCAGCGGAGAGAGCCAGACCACTGGCCCGGAAAAATGTTTCGCGTATCCTGCCGGACCGTGATGCTTAAGCCCCTGCCAGTTGAAATAGACAAACGTGATGATTGCGCAAGCCAGCGGGACGGTCACGTTGGCCGTCGGCGCGCTCAAAAAAGGAAACGCGCCAAAAAGATTCGCCAGCAAAATGAAGAGCGCCACGCTTCCCACCATCGGGACGTACTTCTTCCAGTCATGGCCCGCGTTCTCTTCCAATACGTCGTTGATGCCGAACCCCATGGGGTTTGTCAGTAGCAACTCCGCAATTTGCTGCGAAGCTCCGGGCCGCTCGACCGACAAGCGCGCCCTCAGCAAAAGCGCCAGCACTGTGCCCACAACCAGCACCGTCAGCGCCATCATCACGTGCTCGGGGATCGGCGTGTCGGGATAGCTCGGCTTGATGTGCAGCGCCGTCAGCAGCGCCACTGCCGGCGCTCCCAGCATTTGATTCACAAAATGTGTCAGCCAGCTTACGTGATGTTCCATTCCCTATTCCGTCGGACGCAGGATTTCGTACACACTCGCCGCAATCGTCGCGGCTCCTAAAGCACACAAGCCCGCTACCATGCTCGCAAGGGGAACTTTCAGATATTCAAAAATAACATACACGCAGAAGGCTATCAAGCCGTAGCGGAACATCAGGCGGAACCACGTTCCCACAGGAATTCGTGGCTTGGTAAGCCCTTCTTGCGCTGTGGAAGCCTCAACCAGCGCATCCAGTCCTCGTTTTAGCCAGCGAAAATTCAGCCACGCCAGCGCTGTGCCGATCGCCAGGCCCTCTGCCCATGCCGCGTGGTGCAGAATTGCCACGATGATCGCGGTTGCTCCGCCAAGCGCCAGCGTGAGCCAGGCAATCCGCTGTTCCGTGCGGGCGAAAACCGCTGCAGTGGCCGGTTCCATGTCGCTCAGAGCGGATTGGTCAGCCCCTTCCATCACCATCAGCCAGGCAGCCGCCGCAGGATCTCGCGCAATCCTGCGAAAAATCCCAAGCCTCCGAAGATAAACATGAAGATGAACTTGGTGTGCAGCCAGTGGTCGATGAAATACCCCAGGCCACCTCCGATCACGACCGCCGCGACGAATATGATTGGCAGCTCCATTGCCATAGCAAACTGAGAGTTGGCGCCCTTTCCTTTTTGGCCAGAAGAAGGCGGCGAGTCCGTGTTGTTTGGATTATCGTCCAAAATTATTGTCCAAAGGCGTAGCGCGCCATGCGCAGGAATGGTTCAGGATACAACCCCGCCGCGAGCGATACAAACACGGCCACGGTCAGCGCGACAGTCTGGCCGCTGCTTACGGTCAAGGCCGTTGCTTCGGACGGCGTGCCGGCGGCGGCAGGCTTTTTCCATGCATGCGCCACGACGCGTCCGTAGTAGTACACGCTCAGCAGCGCATTGATGACCGCAAACGCCGCGAGTTCGGGATGCGGCGCCCCAAGCAGCGCTTTCACAATGTAATATTTGGCAATGAAACCGGCCGTCGGCGGTATTCCCGCCAGCGACATCATAAAAACGAGCAAGAGCAGAGCCGCCGCGGGGTTTCGCTTGAACAATCCGTTTAAGTCTGTCAGCTGAGTAACCGCCGCGTCGCGCTGCTTTAGTACAATCAGTATTCCAAAAGCGCCTGCCGTCATAAAAATATTGACGCCCAGGTAGTACATCATGCCGCTAAACCCGGCCTCATTCCCCGCCACGAGGCCAAGCAAAATAAATCCTGTCTGCGCAACCGACCCATACGCCAGCAGCCGCTTCACGTTGGTCTGCCGCATCGCCGCAATGGTTCCCCACAAGAGTGACACGATCGCAGCTCCTCCCCACGCATGGATCCATTTCTCATGGGCAAAAACAAACAAGAAAGAAAAGAATCGAAGGAGCAACGCGAAGCCCACAGTCTTGGCTGTCGTACTCAAGTAAGCGGTAACCGGCGTCGCAGCGTAATCGTAGATACCCGGCGCGAACCAATGAAACAGCCCAGCATCGATCAAAAAGAATGCTCCAGCGGCGAGCAATACGAGCGCGACCACAACAGGCCAGGCCGTAAGCCCGCCAAACGGCACGCCATTATCCAAACGCACCTCGAGGATCGCCCCAATTCGCCCGAGATTCGTCGTTTGATATTGCCCGTAAAGCACCAGAAAACCGCCAGCCAACAGAGACGAGCTGCACGCCCACAGAACAGCGTAACTTCGCGCGGCCCTCTTTTTCCCACTCTGCTCGCTCCGCGAAAATCCCGCCAACAAAAAACAACTCAGCCCCATGATCTCGGTCCCTAGCAGTACAACGATCACATCGACGCCGGAAACCATCAACATCATGCCAACGCACGCAAACAGAATCAGCGCGTAATACGCTCCGCGCCCCATCTCTGCAATTTCGAGATATCGCACCGAAAGCAAAATAATCAGCGATGCGGCAGCGAGAAATAGCGCGGCGAAAAAAAGAAAGAATGGATCGACGAGCACGCTTTGGTGCAGACCCAGAAGTCCGGGCGATTCAGGATTCGCCTCCCGCAGCGCTTGCATCTTCACGTGCTGCACATACAGGGTGAATCCACTGAAGGACGTCCCCGCGAGCGCGAGCAACGCATTCCAAATTTTTTCGTTCGCCGAAAGCCAGCGGTCGATCAGCAAAATCCCGCACGCAAACAACACCAGTTCCATCTCCGGGAGGATGAGCGCGCCGTCCCCGCTGAGAAAGCCGCGCACCACGTTGATAAATGTATGAATCATTCGGGAGGATTTTCTCGCTTGGAAAACCAAGGCGGCGCAAGAACCGGCGGAAGAACCGCCTTCGCCACTATTTTTCGAACAGCAATTCTCCCGCGCGATGCGTTGCCTTGACAACGGCCTTGATGAGCGTGACGCGCAGCTTGCCTTCTTCGAGCTCTAAAATTCCGTCAATCGTGCAGCCCGCCGGCGTCGTCACCGCATCCTTCAAAAGCGCGGGATGATCGCCCGTCTCCAGCACCACGCTCGCCGCGCCCTTCATCATCTGCGCCGCGAGCAGCGTCGAAACATCGCGCGGCAAACCCACCTTCACGCCCGCCTCGGCGAACGACTCCAAAATAATATAAGCAAACGCCGGCCCGCTCGCCGAAAGCCCCGTGACCGCGTCCATATTTTTCTCGTCAACAATAACCGTGCGGCCCACCGCGTCAAACATCGCCCGCGCCGTCTCCAAATGCTCCGCCCCAGCGTGTGCGCCCTTGCAAATCCCCGTCATGCCGCAACCCACCGCCGAACAAGTGTTGGGCATCGCCCGCACCACCGGCACATTCGCGCCCACATGCTGCTCGATGTAACTCGTCGGCACGGACGCCGCCACCGAAATCACCAATGTTTTCTCACTCAGCTCCGGCGCAATCTCTTTCAAAACGTCGCCCACCACTTGCGGCTTCACCCCCAGCAGCACAATATCCGCGCCACGCACCGCTTTCCGGTTCTCCGTGCTCACGCCAACGCCAAGCTCTTTCGCCAGCGCCACAGCCTTCTCGCTATGCTTCACCGTCGCCGTCACGCGCTTCGCCGAAAATAATCCCTGCTTCAGGTACGCCCGCAGCAAAATCCCACCGAGCTTCCCCGTTCCCAAAACCGCCAGCTTCTTGTCCGTAAGTTTTTGCGTCATAGACCAAACATTGTTGACGCGAACGCGGCTTCGGTCAACCCAAGAATCGTGGATAAGCGGAATAGCTAAGCAAGAAAGGATAGGCAGGAAAAGCACGGCTAATCGTGCCGCGCCCCATGTAACACATGCACCGCATGCGGCAAAAGATGCGCCACGGCATCCAACGACTCCGCCGCGCCCTTCGGACTCCCCGGCAAATTCAAAATAAGCGCCTTCGACCGCACCGCCGCCATTCCACGCGAAAGCACCGCCGTCGGCGTCAACACCGCCCCCTTGCGCCGCATCTCTTCGCCAATTCCCGGCACAATTCGATCGGCGACCGCCTCCGTCGATTCCGGTGTATTATCCCGCGGCCCAATCCCCGTCCCACCGGTAGTCAGAATCACATCCACACGCCCGGAGTCGGCCAACTCACGCAACTGCTCCCGAATATTCGCCGGATCATCCGACACGCGCAGCACCGACGTCACTTCCCAACCTAATCCTCGGCACACCGCCACCACCGCGGGACCGGAAAGGTCCTCGCGTTCCCCTCGTGCAACTGTATCGCTGATCGTGAGCACCGCGACGCGCATCAGGCAGGCTACTTCGTTTCCACAGGGTCGCGGTTCGCTTCGTCCATCAACCGCATCGCTTCCATCAAAAGTCCGGTCGTGTTCTTCGTCGTCGTCGTCGTGCGCGTCGAAACATTCGCCGCATTAAAATCAATCTCGAACTCTCCAGCCGTCCAAAGCACCACGCGATACACGGCGTCATCGCCCTCAACTTTTCCAATCTTCGCGTCGCGGCACTGCCCATTCGCAAAAAACAGCTCGCCCTGCTCGCCATCGTGCTGCACCACCAGCCGGCACGACTTTTGCCCCATCTCCAGCGACTGCATCAAATCAATCATGCTCATCTCTTCCAAGCGTCCTTGAATCACGCCCGGCCGCGAAGCCCGCTTCTGCAATTTCTCCAAATGTAACCGGTCCACGACTTTTTTCGCAATCCGCACCAAATCCTTCACCAGAAACGGCTTCGTCACAAAATCCTCGACTCCATCCACCAAAGGCCGCAGCCTCTCCTCAATATCCGCCCGGCTAGCCATAAACAAAAACGGAATGTGCCGCGTCGCCTCGCGCCCATGCAGCTTTTCAAAAAGCTGCCGCCCGTCCAAACCCGGCATTTTGTAATCGCAGAGAATTACATCCGGCGGCGTGTCAATCACCTTCAGCAGCGCATCCGCGCCATCCGAAGCGGTTTCCACTTCGCAATACGGCTCCATCCCCTTAACAACCAAGTCCCGCACCAACGGATTGTCATCCGCCACCAGCAATTTGACGGTTTTGCCCCCCGCTGCGGTCATCGACCCCGGCTCCGAGTCGTTTTCTTAGGATTGTTCTTGTGATTGCCCGCGACGCTCGCCGCGCGAAAAAAATCCCCGCTCTTCCCGCCAGTCTTCTTGACGAGAACAATTCCGCTGATTTCCATCCCTTTATCCAGAGCTTTACACATGTCGTAGACCGTGAGGGCCGCAGCAGTAACGGCGACAAGGGCTTCCATCTCCACCCCTGTTTGCGCTGTCGCCGTAACTTCGGAGCGAACTTCCACGCCATTTTGGCACAGCCGCGCAGTCACATCAATGTGCGTCAACGCCAGCGGATGACAAAGAGGTATCCACTCCGCCGTCCTCTTCGCCGCTGCAATCCCCGCAATACGCGCCACTTCCAAGGGGTTTCCCTTCGGATTCCTCAGCCGCCTAACCGCCCGCACCACTCCAGGCTTCATGCTCACAAACCCCCGCGCCACGGCCGTCCGTGTCGTCACCGCCTTTTCCGACACGTCCACCATCCTCACCTCTCCCCGCGCCCCGTAATGCGACAACTTCCTCAAACCCTCAACCGCCTTCCGTCTTTTTCTTCTCTGCGACCTCTGTATAAATCCTTTTCCTGTTTTTTCTTCCTCCTCTTCTACCTCACATCAAATCTCTTCGCACCATCACTTCAACTCTCTCTCCCACCTCAATTTTTTCCTTCTCAGCCGGCACCACCACAAAACAATTCGCCTTTCCCATCGCCGCCACGTCGCCCGATCCTTGCCACTTCAACACCTTTACTTTCCTCTCTGCCCCTTGCCCGTCCATCCACGCCGGTAAAAAATGCGTTATTCCTGACTTCTCGTGTAAGGCCTCGCCCAGCCGCGCCTCCACGAGTGGCAGCTCGCGCGGTTCTGCTCCACTCAACAAATCCACTGCCGGCGCCACGAACAACTCAAACGTCACCATCGTCGACACGGTATTCCCCGGCAACCCAAACACAAATTTCTCTCCGCACTTCCCAAACACCGCCGGCTTCCCCGGACGTATCGCCACCGCATCAAAATAAAATTCCGTCTCCATCTCTCGCAATACCTTCTCCACCAAATCGTACTTCCCCATCGACACTCCGCCCGACAAAACCAGCAAATCCTCCTGCAGCCCTCGCCGAATCTTCGACGACAAATCATCCTCACGGTCCATCGCGTTCCCCAGCAAAACGGGTTTACCGCCCGCCAACCGCACCTGCGCCGCCAAAGAAACGCTGTTACTGTTTCGAATCTGAAACCGCCCCGGAATGCTGTCCACAGGCACAATCTCATCGCCTGTAGAAAGAATCGCCACACGCGGCTTCTGCGCACACTTCAATTCCGCCGCCCCCACCTGCGCTGCCAAAGCCAGCTCCGCATAACCCAGCCGCATCCCCGGCGTCAAAAGCGTCTGCCCCGCCCGCGCCTCGCTGCCCCGCGGAACAAAATTTTGCCCCGCCACCGCCGCTCGTTCGAACCGCACCTCATCCCCATCGCGCACAGTGTGCTCGATCATCACCACAGCGTCCGCACCCGAAGGGACCGCCGCGCCAGTCATAATCTGCACACAAGTCTCCGCCCACAATTCCTTAGTAACGCGGTCCCCCGCCTTAATCTCTCCCGTGCACTTCAGCGTAACTCCTGCCTTCGCATCCGCCGCAAACACGGCATATCCATCGCGCGTCGCCCGGTTAAACGGAGGATACTCGCGGTCCGTCTTCACCTCTTGCGCCGACACATACCCCAGCGCATCCCCCACGCGCACCTGCTCCGTAGCGCGCGGACCCTTCTTCTCGGTTAATTGTTCGATGACTTTTTGCCGTGCTTGCTGGTAGGTGACCATCAGTAGCTTATTTCTATACGCCTTTTCTTACTCTTCTCTGTGCCCTCTGCGTTCTCTGCGCCCTCTGTGTAAATTCTTTTTCTCGCTTTTTTCTTATTCCTCTTCCTACAACCACCGCGCCAACAAAGTCCCAGCCGGAACAATCGTCGCATCCCGCTCCGGCCCCGTAGAAATCATCCCAATCTCGACCTGCAAAAAATCCCCGATAAACCGCAAGTAATCCAAAGCCGCCTTAGGCAATTTCGCCCCGTCCTTCAGGCCGTACGTCGTCTCGCACCAACCAGGCAGCGTCTTATATTCCGGCACAACCTGCTCGTACTCCTCCGCCAAAGCAGGCATTTCTTTCAAAATTTTGCCCTTGTACTTATATCCCACACAAACCTGAATCTCGCGCTGCGTATCAAACACATCCAGTTTCGTAACCACCATCGAATCAATCCCATTAATCATCTTCGCGTAACGCAAAACCATCAAATCCAGCCATCCGCACCGTCGAGCCCGCCCGGTCACCGCGCCAAACTCTTTGCCCCGCTCGCGCACTTCCTGCGCTTCCAACTCCGGCATCTCCGTAGGAAAAGGTCCGCCGCCCACGCGTGTCGTGTAAGCCTTAGAAATTCCCAAAACATTCTTGATTTTGGTAGGCGGAACTGCCATTCCGGTAGTAGCCCCACCAGAAATCGCGCTTGAAGACGTCACAAACGGATAAGTCCCATGATCAATATCCAGCATCGTCCCCTGCGCGCCCTCAAAAAGCACCGACTTCCCTTCATCCAAAGCCCGATTTACAAGTTCCGCCGTATCGCAAATATATCCGCGCATTTTTTCGCCCAGCTTCAAAGTCGCTTCCACTTCATGCGAAAAATCAATGTCCGCCCCGTAAGCGCCCTTCGCTAACCGGTTTTTCTCCGCCACAACCCGGGCCGCCTTCTTCCGAAACAATTCCGGCTCCAGCAAATCGCACATCCGCAAACCGCGCCGCGCCATCTTGTCTTCATAAGCCGGCCCAATTCCCCGCGAAGTCGTCCCAATCTTGTCCGCTCCCCGCGCCCCTTCCGCCGCCTTGTCCAATTCCCGGTGATACGGAAAAATCAAATGAGCCCGATTGCTAATGTGCAACCGCCCCTTAACATCAATCCCCGCCTTCGCCAAAGTCTCAATCTCCGCCACCAGAGCCGCCGGATCGACCACCACGCCGGTTCCAATCACAGCCTGCTTCTTAGGCCGCAAAATGCCGCAAGGAATCAACTGCAACACATACCGGTCCTTTCCAATAATGACGGTATGCCCCGCATTGTGCCCTCCCGCAACGCGCGCAATATAATCAAACGACCCTGCAAGGTAATCCACCACCTTGCCCTTCCCCTCATCCCCCCACTGCGCCCCCACCACCACCACCGATTTCATCCAGCTCGTCTCCTAAGTAGAACAGGCACTCCTGCCTGTTCTCTTTTCCTGTTCTCTTTTGTCTCT
>Ga0185299_10007585_pt1 | contig 11054 bp, 10 predicted proteins | sample PaiPotPPA55metaG_FD_128002 | JGI IMG/M metagenome (GOLD analysis project Ga0185299, IMG submission 128002) | Iron sulfur acid spring bacterial and archeal communities from Banff, Canada, to study Microbial Dark Matter (Phase II) - Paint Pots PPA... ...
CGTCCGGAGCCCCACCTCCGCGATCGTCGCGTGGGCCGCTCCGTCGAACAACGGCGGCAGCGCCGTCACCGGTTACACCGTGACCGCCAACCCGGGTGGCATTTCCACTGGCGCCGCCGCCAATGCGACCAGCGCCACGCTTAGCGGCCTGAGCAACGGCACGTCCTATGTGTTCACGGTGACGGCGACCAACACCGTCGGCGCGGGCCTCGTCTCAACGGCTCTAAATGCAGTGGCCGGACGGATCTGCGCCTCGCAGTCTGCGTCGCCCAGCCCCCAGCCGAGGAGCCCAGTGGCCCAGTCAACGCCGTCCGGCCACCCCACGCGCACCGTCCAGCGCGAGCCCTCGCGCAACCCGACCGCGGTGGCCGGAGGGTCGCAGCCGCGGCTGGATATCTTCCCGGCTTATTTCCTGCCCTTACGCTAGCCAACTGGCTGCGCAGGGCGGGCACCTAGGGTTTCACCCTGGCCTTGTCGATCACATCGCGGGCCCAGTCCACGAGCCGACTTGCTCGCGCCACTCCGTCCCGGGCCTCGCGGACTGTGGCCGGCCTGGATTCATACTCCACGACATTCTTGCGGCCAAGCAGAGCTCGCAGCTGGCGCGATCGCTTTCGGATGGTTGGCCCACCACCCGCGGCCTCTTCGAGCAGATCGGCCGCGCGCTGATGATCCGGATCTGTGGATCGGAGCCCAAGCAACGCGACCGTGACGGCATCCGCGCTGCTTATCCCAGCGTGGATTGCATTCAACAAGGCCGCGTCGTATCGACCGGCTTCCACGGCTAGCGCTGCTTCTTCAACGAACTGCGTGGCTTTGCCGAGATAGAGATGCGCCTCAGCGCGACGCGTCTCGGCCGTCTTGCCTTTAGCCACCAGCGTCGTCGGGCACACCGCTCAACACGTCAATTCCCTCACGCCTGATGGTCTGCCAGACACTCCGACTGCCTTGGCCGCTTCTTGCCAGGCTTTGGAGGGAGGGCGCTCCGACCAGCACGTTCAGGCGCGTACCGAAGCGCGCGTACACCTTTTCGGAAATCTGCTGCATTGCAGCCTCCACGACTGGGACCCCTTTGCGCGAGGTAACCAGGGCGAGGTCGATGTCACTCGTTGAGGTCATGGCTCCGCGCGTTGCGCTTCCGAAGATGCGGGCTTCTGTGACAGGCAAGGCCCGGTTTCTCAACTCCTTCGCGACCATTGCCAGCAGCTCGAACTTCAGGTGAGGTTCGCGGGCGATGAGCCGCAGCAACTCCGGTGCTAGCACATGGCGGCGGTTCAGTCGGTACAGATCCCTGCGGGGCAGCCGTTGAACCGTTACGAGCCCCTGCCCGTTGAGGCTCGCCAACACCCTTATTGCTCTGGGGTGAGAGACCCCGGCACGCCGTGCGATATCGCGGCCGCTGACGGACATTTCCGGCGCAAGGCCGCTCAACGCTCGGAGGACCTTTATGTGCGTGCCGCTTGCGAAGATGTCGTCTAACGGGCGTTCGAGGCGCATTGGTAGCTAATAGTACCAACTGGCAATAAAACGTACCAACCCCCCTTAACGAGTCATCCGGCGCCATTATGGTCAATGGCGGATGAAGCTCGGTGATAACGATGTGGCTCGAATCGGGCTTGGCTCGAATCGGCTGGCGAACACGCCCAAAAACGTTGCGTTCGTCGAGGCGGCCGTTGCCGCCGGGGTGCAGATGATCGACACCGCCCACTCCTATACCGACGGCCAGAGCGAAGAGACCATCGGCGCGGCGTTGTCTCCCATCCCGGCGACATGCATCCTGGCCACCAAGGGCGGGGGCGGCGGCGGTTCCAGACGGGGCCGCCCAGAGGTGCTGCACGCCGAGATCGAGGACAGTCTTCGCCGCCTGAGGACCGACACCATCGACCTTTACTACCTGCACCGCGTCGATCCCGAGACTCCGATCGAGGTCAGCCTCGGCGCGATCAAGGATTACGTAGACCGCGGCAAGATCCGATACGTCGGCCTCTCGGAGGTCGGGGTCGACCAGATCGAGCGCGCCCGGAAGGTGGTGCCGGTCGCCGCCGTGCAGAACCACTACAACCTTTCGGAGCGCAAGTACGAGGCCGTCGTCGACTACTGCGCGGCCGAGGGCATTGTCTTCGTCCCCTTCTATCCATTGGGTGGGCGAAGTGGCGGAGTGCTCACCGAGATCGCCGCCCGCCATGGAGTATCGCCGCAGCAGATCACGCTCGCGTGGCTGCTCCGCCGCTCACCGGCAATGCTGCCGATTCCAGGCTCGCTGTCGCTCGAGCACGTGAAGGAGGACGTCGCGGCCTCGAGCATCGAGCTCACCGAGGCAGAGTTCGAAGCGCTCCGCTGAGGAGCGCCTAGGGTCCGGGAGCCGGCACTCGCGAGCCGTCTGCGCGATCCGGCGGTCCCGGAGCCGGCATTCGACCATCGGCCGGCGCCAGCGCCGGCGACGCTACCGGTTCCAGCTCTACCTCGACTCCGCCCAGCAGGCTGCCGTAGCTTGCGCTCACCAGGGCGGCGGTCAGGACGCCGATCAGTGCGGACACGATGCCGACCGCCAGCCCCGCCACCGGGATCACCACCGGCCAGTCGTCCTGAAGCGTCTGCAGCAGCCCGATCCGGTCGCCGAACGGAAGGAGCTGCTGCTGGATGCCGGTCGTGAAGCTCAGCTCGCGCAACCACTCCAGCGCGGCGCCGGCACCAAACGAGATGAGAGTCCCGAGCGCGCCGCCGATGAACAGGCCGGGCACGAACCCGGCCCACGCGCCCGTGACCAGCGCCGGCACCAACGGCACCGATTTGATGCGCACTCGCTGGAGCGTCAAGCCACGCCTCCAGCGCGCCGCGCCCGGATGCTTCGCAGCCGCCGCATGCCCACAAGCATGCCCGTGATCACGCCCACGAGCACGAGCGGCACCACCAGCGCGTACGCGAACTTCAGCGCGAGCTGGCTCGGCGCCGGCACCGGCGCCGCCGCGCCCGCGCCGCCCGAGATGATGCCCGAGATCGTGCCCGACGGGCTGGTCACCTCGCCGAAGCCCGTCCGCGCGGCCACCCCCACAGGCCGCATGGTGCCATCGGGCCGGTAGAGGCCGAAGCGCTCGACCCCGATCCCGCTCACGTCCGTCCAGTAATCCTCCAGCGACCACCACACCGCCGACCCGACGTAGCCACGGTCTTGCGTGTCGAAGTTGGCCGCGATTGCCGGGTAGGTGTTGCGGAAGATCTGCGTCTGGTGACCCTCATAGCCGTTGCCGAAGACCCAGTCGCCGAACTCGAGGATCATCACGGGCTTGTTCGGGTATGTCTGGTGCGCCAGCCTCAGCGCCCGCACTGTGCCCGGCTCGGCCGATTGCCCGTAGAAGACGCCGTAGTAGAAGGTGTAGCCGGCCACGTCCAGGGGCGAGCTCGTCGGGTCGGTGGGATCCGAGCCGTACATCGCCTGTCCGGTCAGCCGCGTCCCATCGATGCGCCGGTCCAGGTCGCGCAGCGTCTGCATGGCGCTGGTCCGCTCGGCGACCCCGGTCGACTCGTTGGCGAAGCCGTGGAACATCACTGACGGCCGGTCGAAGTCGCGCAGGGCCATCTCCGCCAGCATCTGCTGCGCCAGCCCGCGCTGCATGACGTACGTGAACGTCTCCGGCGTGAAGTGGTTCATCGGTATCTCCTCCCACACCGCGAGGCCAAGCCGGTCAGCGAGCATCAGAAGGTCGGGCTGGCCGGGCACATGGTTTGTGCGCAACAGGTCTGCGTTCACGCCCTGTGCGTGCTTGATGAGCATCAGCTCGTCGGCCATGGAAGGGGGCGTGCCGCCCTGTGGCGCGCCGTCGAGGGCGGGGCTGACGCGCTCGTACTGCACGGCCACGCCCGTGAACGCGATGGGTTGGCCGTTGAGAAGCAGGCGCGGCGCGGATGGGTCCACCTGGATTCGCCGCAGGCCGAACGTGTCGTAGAAGCTGTCGGTCACGACGCCATCGACAGTCAGGTACACGCCCAGGACGTAGAGCGCCGGACGCCGGACGCTCCACCGATCGGCGCCGGCGAACACGAAGCTCCCGTCCCTCACGAGCACGCCATGGGCGCCGACGTTGAGATTGTCGATGGCCAGGGTCGCGATGGCCGAGGGCGCGGGGGGGAGGAGGCTCGTCGGGTCCGGGTTGGTCAGGTTCGTCGCGGTGACCGCCGCGGGCAGCACCTCGACATTCAAGGACACGTTCTGCAAGGCCTGGTCGCTCGAGTTCTGGATGACGACGCTGACGTCGGCCGCGTCGAGGTGGGGAACAACGTCGGCGCGCACGACGTGAAGCGCGCTGCTCGCCTCCAGCCACACCGCTCCGGTGATGCCCTCGTACTCCCACCAGTCGTTGAAGTACCAGGGCAGCACATCCACGCGCGTGCCCTTGGGCGGATCGATCACGCGCACCGCAAGAACGTTCGGGCCGCCCGCGACAAGGGCGGCACCCGGATCGAATGCGAAGGGCGTGACCCCGCCCTCGTGGTAGCCGAGGTAGGTGCCGTTGAGCCAGACGTCGGCGAGGTAGTTGACGCTCGCGAACTTGAGCGTCACCGCCTGGTTGGTCCAGCTGATCGGCGTGGCGAATGTGACGCGGTACCAGCCGTCAACCGGATCGCCCGACGGCGGCGAGCCGACGCTGCCCGGAACGGCGATGGGCTGCCAGCCCGAATCGTCGAAGCTCGCCAGCTGGCGACCGGTCGCCTCCTTCTCCAGGGCCGATTGCGACTGGCTGCGCGGCACGAAGCTCAAGGCCTCGCTGAGCGCGGCGGGCTGAAAGCGCCAGCCGGAGCTGAGGTCGAGGCGCGGCCGTGGCTGGTAGGTGAAGCTCGGCACGGGCTGCCCCGACTGCATGGCGACGCGCCCGCCGTCGACGAGCTGGAACCCGAGCGTGGGCTGGAGCCCGGCGGGGCTGATGCTTGCTCCGCACGAGTTCAGGCCCCCGAGCGAGAGCAGACCGATCGCGACAGCGAGCCCAGTCCTGACGCTGAGGCTCGGCAGGCAGAGCACCTCACCTCAATTTAGATCGGTCGATCGGCCACCGTCTCCGTCGCCGTCCCCGCCTTCGCCCTCGCCGTCAGCGTCTCGCCCTCAGCCGTCGCCGTCGCCGAAGCCCACGAGGCTGAAGCACCGGCCTCGGATCGCCACTCGGCGATCAGGCCTTCGTAGACGCGCTCGTAGCCGGCGGCCATCTGGGATGGCGAGTAGCGCTCGAGGACCCAACTCCGGCACGCCGCCCGGTCGAGCGTCTTCACCTTGCGGCACGCGTCGACGAGCTCGTCCTCAGTCGAGACGAGGAAACCGTGGCGGCCGTCCTCGATCAGTTCCGGCAGCGAGCCGCGCGGGCACGAGATGATCGGCGTGCCGGTGGCGAGTGCCTCGATAAAAGCGAGGCCGAACGGCTCGTCCCACTGGATGGGGACGAGGAACCCGCTGGCGCCGCCGATGACGCGGTTCTTGCCCGCGTCGTCCAGCTCCCCCACGTACTCGACCAGCGGGTGGTCGAGCAGCGGCTTGACCTTCGACTCGAAGTACTCCTTCTCGGTGTCGGCCACGTTTCCCCCGACCACGATCTTCATGCCGGCCTTGATCGCCACCTTGATGGCCAGGTCGGGCGCCTTCTCCGGGGTCAGCCGGCTGACGAAGGCGAGATAACCCGACGCGCCGTCGCCGAGCTCGTAGATGTTCTCCAGGTCGAGGCCGTGGTAGACGGTCGCGCGCCAGTTCAGGTGCAGGTCCTCGACCGGGCGGCGCTGGGCGTTGGAGATGGACACCAGCTGGTCGGGCAGGTCCAGGCGCCCGTGCACAGTGGTCACCAGGGGCGCCTTGTAGCGCTCGCCCGCGAGCCAGGGCAGGCCGTCGATGTGGGAGTGGATGACGTCGAAGTCGCCCGACTGCTCCACCAGGTCCTCCACCTCGACCGAGTGCCAGGCCAGGGCGTCGGCGCCGCTCTCCCACAGGGGTGTGGGGGAGGTGGAGTGGAGCGTGGCCGAGGTTTCCGAGCCGGCCGACGCGAACAGCGTCACCTCGTGGCCGCGGGCCACCAGCTCCTGAGTCAGGGTGTGGACGATGCGTTCAGTACCCCCGTACTCGCGGGGGGGAACTGGCACGAAAAGCGGTGCAACCTGGGCGATTCTCACACCGTTACAACGGCCAGCGGGTGCGGAAGTCGACACATCGGTACGGAGACGTACCGCCCGTCGATCTCAAAAAGAGGCGGGCCGGCGCCCTGCCGGCCCGCCATGTCGGGATCCTTTAACTCTGCGGCTGCTCCATCTTCATGAGGCCGAAGGCCGCGCCCTGCGGGTCCTGCAAGATCGAGAACCGGCCACCCGGGAAGTCTTGCGGAGGCAGCATCTCCTTGCCGCCGGCCGCCACCGCCTTCTCGTGCGCCTTGTCCACGTCCTCGGCGCCGAAGTAGGGCATCCAGTAGCTCGGCACCTCGGCCGGCACCATCTCGTTCATCTCCATGCCGCCGCTGATGCTCTCGCCGTTGACCTGGAACTCGTGATAGGGCGGACCGTCGGGCATGTCGCTCTTCTTGTCGCTCCAACCGAACACCTTCTGATAGAAGGGCGTCGCCTTGTCGATGCCGCGGGCGCTCAGCTCGGCCCAGGCGAATGAGTTCGGCGCCTGCATGACCTCGGCGCCTTTCATCGCGTCTGGCTCCCAAACGCCGAAATACGCCCCGGCCGTGTCCTGGAACACGGCCATGCGGCCCTGCTGGCCAACCTCCATCGTCGGCGCGACGACCTTGCCTCCAGCCGCGGTGACCTTCTTGGCCGTCTCGTCCGCGTCCTTGGTGCCGACGTAGATCGTCCACGCGGTCGGTGCTTCGGGCGCCATCTGCGGCCCGACCCCGGCCACGTCCTTCCCGTTGAGCTGGGCGACCGCGTAGCCGCCGTACTGCGGGTCGGGGTTGACCTCGATCTTCCACCCGAAGAGCTTCGAGTAGTAGTCACGGGAGCCGGCCGGATCGGAGCTCGACAGGTCGAGCCAGATCGGGGTGTGGGCGACTGATGTCTTGGTGTCAGCCATTGGATACCTCCGTGAATACGCGCTGACGTGTCCGAACCCCATTGTGCCACTCCCCAAAAAAAGGCCGGGTTAAGCATTGGAGCCCCCTCCCCGCATTTGAGACATTCTCAGTGCTGACGCGGCTTCCGCCACCGGCGCGCCGCTCTCCGAACGTAGTGTCGAGGATGCTGGCTGAGAACTTCCCAGAGAGTCGATACCTCTCGCCTCACCGCGCCGAAGAGTTGATCGAACTGCTCGGGAAGGCCGGTATCGCCGGCGGCTCGGTGTACGACGCGTTGGTCGGCGCGACCGCCATCGAGCACCGAGTCAAGCTCGCCACGCGCGATCAGCGCGCGCTGGCAACGTACCGTGCACTTCAGGTGGACGTGGAGGTGCTTTTAAGCGAAGAGTTGGGCGGCGCCTGATATCTGGCGAGTGCGCGCCCTCAACCTACGCGATAAATCCGATCGAAGCGGTTGATCGCAATAACCGCGGAGTTACCGCAGCCTCAGCCGAGGGGCGGTTGTTCGACACGTCAGGTCTCGCGCTCACGAATCTGCTCGAGCGTGCGCCGCAGAAGCGGCAGCTGAGCTAGATCCTTGTCCCGGCCGGCCGCCTCCTTGGAGCGGATCACATCGCGCAACGAAGCGACTGAGACGGAGATGCCCGGTCCTACTCGCGTGCGCAACGCCTCTCGGCGAAGGTCGCGGTAGCCACGAGTGCCTGACGGTGTGAAGCAAATATCGAGGTCGCCGGCGGACGTGGTCAGCGTCCACATGTCCGCCGTTCGGAGCATGCCCGCATCTAGTGGAAACGGGACGCCACTCGTATCGCTCGGGCTCCGCAACCGTGCCCGGAGTTCTTTGAGCGCCGCCGCAAGACGTTCGAGATTCGCCTTATCTGTCGCCGGCGTGACATCGATGTCCTCGGTCACAACCGGGGCGCCTGAAATTCGGGCGGCGGCGGCGCCGATCAGGATGAATCGGACACGATGGCGCTCCAGGGCGCCCAGGATCTTTAGCGGATCAGGCTCGGGCACGAGGAGGCCGGCCTGCCAAGGCGCCAAGCTTCCGGCCCGCCGTCAGGCCACGTCGCAGCCGTTCGGCGGGCGTGCGGAGTAATTCGCGCTCGATCAGGACCTGGTCATGGTTGCTTGGATCGACGTTCGCGAGCCGCATGCTCAAATCGAAGCCCGCGGCCCTCAGCAGCGAGCGCAACCGCTCGAGGCTCGGTATCACCTCGTAGCGTTCGTAGCGGCCGATCAGAGAGGGCCGCACCCCGCTCCGCCGGCCGAGCTCCGCCTGCGATATGCCTGCTCGGCGTCTGGCCTCGACGAGCAAATCCCCGCTTACCACCGGATATCAGTTTAACGCCAAATATGTGCTGATTTGAACAACCTGACGGGAGAGGGGAGGTGAAGGCTACAGCCACTTGATTATTAGAGTAACTCCATTTATAATGACGCTAGAAAGCTAAAGGAGGTGGCGTCATGAACAACATACGGATCGAGGTGGGGAGCGGGCGGATGCGCGGGCGGTGGGTCGGCCTGGCCGCGCTCGCGCTCAGCGGGCTCGTGCTGGGCCTGGATATGACCATCCTGATCACAGCCTTGCCGACGTTGTCGGCCAAATTGGGCGCCACCACAGACCAGCTCCAGTGGATGTCGGCCGCGTACACGCTCTCGCTCGCGGGTTTCATGCTCCCTGCCGGCGTGCTGGGCGACCGGGTTGGCCGGCGCAAGCTGCTGCTGATCGCGCTCGTGCTCTTCGGCATTTCCTCGGTTGTGGCCAGCCAGATGACCACTGCCAACGGCCTCATCGCCATGCGCGCCGTCATGGGCGTGAGCGGCGCCGTGATCCTGCCCCTGATGCAGGCGATGCTGCCGGTCATGTTCCGCGAGGACGAGAGGCAGCGGGCCCTCGGGTTCGCGGGCGCCGGCGCGTTTCTCGGGCTGCCGTTGGGCCCGCTGGTCGCGGGCTTCCTGCTGACCCACTACGACTGGGGCTCGATCTTTTTGATCAACGCGCCTGTGGTCGTGCTGGCCGTGCTCGGCACCTGGTTCTTCGTCCCTGAGAGCAAGGACCCGAATCCGCGGCGGCTGGACTGGGTTGGCGCGCTGCTGGAGGTGGTCGGCGTCACCGCCGTCGTCTACGCGATCATCGAGCAGCCGGTGCACGGATGGGGCGCCGCTCAGGTGCTGGTGCCAGTGATCGTCGGAGGCGTTCTCGTGGTGACGTTCGTGATCTGGGAGCTGCGGGCGCACATGCCGCTCGTCGACCTGGGCCTCTTCCGCAGCGCCCGATTCGCGTGGGCGACTGTCGCCTTCGTGATCGTCGGTTTTGCGATGACCGGCGTGTTGTTCATCATCTCGCCGTTCCTGCAGGTGGTCCTGGGCTACGACGCTCAGAACACGGGCTTGCGGTTGCTCCCGCTCGTGATCGCCATGATGGCCGGCGCCCTCGGCAGCGATTGGCTGAACCGCCGGCTTGGCACGAAGGTCATGACCACCGTCGGGATGATCGGCGGCGGGTTCTCGATGCTGCTGCTGTCTCGGGCGACGGTTGACGGCGGCTACGGCATCGTCGCCGCGGGCCTGGCGATCATGGGATTCAGCATCGCTATGACCATGATCCCCGCCCTCGACGCAATCCTCGGCTCCCTGCCCGAGGGCGAGACAGGAGGGGGGAGCGCGCTAACCCGCACGCTGCAGAACGTGGGCGCTTCGCTCGGCGTCGCGATCATGGGCAGCATCCTCAACAACGCCTACCAGTCGCACCTCGGCGGCGGGGTGGCGGGCCTGCCCGCGTCCGTGCGCTCAGCCATCGAAAGCAGCGTGGCCGTCGCCGCGGCCGTGGCGCACCGCCTGCCGGCGCCGCTCGGCGGCCAGGTCTTGCGCACGGCACAGGACGCTTACGTGCTGGGCATGTCGGACGTGCTGGTGGTCACCGCGGCCATGATGGTCGCCGGCGCGCTCCTGATGGCGCTGTTCATGCCGGCCCGCGCGCCCAAGCCTCGGGCGGCCGAGACTGTGGAGGCCAGGCAGCCGGCAGGAGTAGCGTCATGACCGCGGCCGGATTACGCGAGCGCAAGAAACAGAAGACCAAGGCCTCGATCCAGCGCGAGGCCTTGCGTCTTTTCAAGAGACACGGCTATGACGAGACGACCATCGAGGACATCGCCGAGGCGGCCGAGATCTCGCCGAGCACCTTCTTCAACTACTTCCCGACCAAGGAAGACGTCGTGATCTACGACGAGTACGACCCCCAGGTGTTCGCCGCGCTCACACAGGACGTAGAAGGCGAGTCGCTTGCGCAGTCGATCAAGAGGGTGATCGGGATGCTTGGCGGCATGCTGGAGGGCGACCGCGACGACATCTACGAGCGCGCAAAGCTCTCGGTCGAGGTGCCCGAGCTGCGGGCGCGGATCTGGGAGGAGCTCGAGAAGGCGCGCGACCTGTTTGCCAACGTCCTCGCCCGGCGCACCGGGCGCGACGCGTCCGACTTCGAGATCCGTGTCATCTCCATGGCCCTGGTCGCGGTGGCCTTCGAAGCCAGCCTGGAGTGGGTGAAGCAGGGCGGGGAGGGCAACATGCTCGACCTGTTCGAGCGATCGCTGGAAACCGTCGACCTTTACTCCCTACTGGACCGATTGGAATCTGGCCAGCTGTCATAAAGCGGCGTCCAGCGGTGCTTGAGTAGGAGTGGCCGCCGCTCCCGCACTCAAGACCAACGCCCTATCCAAGGCCTACGGCAAGCGTTTGGCCGTCGACCGGCTCGATCTCGAGGTCGATCGCGGCGAGCTGTTCGGCTTTCTCGGCCCGAACGGCGCCGGCAAGACAACGACGATCCGCATGTCCCTCGGGCTGATCGCGCCCACGTCCGGGTCGGTCGAGATCCTGGGCAAGGAAGTCCGCCGCCACCGCACCGAGATCCTGCCGCGCGTCGGCGCGCTCGTCGAGTCGCCCGCGCTCTACGGCTACCTCTCCGGCCGCGACAACCTCCGGGCGGTGGGGGACCTTCTAGGGGGAGCAACC
>Ga0185299_10007586_pt1 | contig 11054 bp, 7 predicted proteins | sample PaiPotPPA55metaG_FD_128002 | JGI IMG/M metagenome (GOLD analysis project Ga0185299, IMG submission 128002) | Iron sulfur acid spring bacterial and archeal communities from Banff, Canada, to study Microbial Dark Matter (Phase II) - Paint Pots PPA... ...
GCGCCGAGACCGGCTCGTCGAGCACCAGCACCTTCGGCTTGAGCGCGAGCGCCCGCGCGATGCCGATGCGCTGGCGCTGGCCGCCGGAGAACTCGTGCGGGAAACGATTGCCGTGCTCCGGGTTCAGGCCCACCCGCTGCATCAGGTCACTGACGACCCGTCGGCCGTCCTTCGCGTAGAGGCCGTGGATCCGCAGCGGCTCGGCGATGATCTCGTCGACGGTGATCCGCGGGTTCAAGCTGGCGAAGGGGTCCTGGAAGACGAGCTGCATGTCCCGTCGCACGGCACGCATCCGCGCCTTGCTGAGCGTCGTCAGGTCCTTGCCCTCGAACAGCACCTGGCCGGTGGTGGCGGGCTGCAGGTGCAGCACGGCCCGCGCGGTGGTCGACTTGCCGCAGCCCGATTCGCCGACCAGGCCAAGGGTCTCGCCGCCGTAGAGGTCGAAGGACACGTCGCTCACCGCGTGCACCGCGCCCACGGTCTTCGGGAGCAGCCCGCGCGAACGGATCGGGAACTCCTTGACCAGGTTGCGCACGGACAGGATCGGCTCGCTGTCGATGGACCGCGCGGTGGAACGGCCCTCGGTTTGCGTCGTCATAGCTCCTCGTCCTCCGTGCTGATGCCCGGCTCGGCGACCGGAGCCGTGCTGACGTCCACGTCCGGCAGCACGTCGTCCGTCGCGGTGACGGCGAAAAGGTCGGCCGGATCCCGCTGGGCGACCTGGTCCTTCAGGTGGCAGGCGCTGCGGTGGCCGCGCAGTCCGGCCGCGCTGAACGAGACCGAGTCCACCGGCTCCAGGTCCGGCTCGCGGGTCTGGCAGATGTCCGCGGCGATCGGGCAGCGCGGCGTGAACGGGCAGCCCGGCGGCAGGTTGACCAGCGAGGGCGGGGAGCCCTGGATCGGGGTGAGCCGGGACTGATCCCGCTTGTCGAGCCGGGGCAGCGAGCCGAGCAGGCCGAGCGTGTAGGGCATCCGCGGGTTGTAGTAGATGTCCTCGACGGTGCCGATCTCCACCGGCTTGCCCGCGTACATGACCAGCACCCGGTCCGCCTGCCCGGCGACCACGCCGAGATCGTGGGTGATCAGCACCATCGCCGCGCCGGTCTCCCGCTGGGCCGAGCGCAGCGACTCGAGCACCTGGGCCTGCACGGTCACGTCGAGGGCGGTGGTCGGCTCGTCCGCGATGATCACGTCCGGGTTGTTCGCCATGGCGATCGCGATCACGACGCGCTGGCGCATGCCGCCGGAGAACTCGTGCGGGTACTGATCCACCCGCTTGTCCGGCTGCGGGATGTCGACCAGCTCGAGCAGCTCGATCGCCCGCTTGCGCGCCACGCTCGCGGTCACGTCGTTGTGCGCCCGGACGGCCTCGGCGAGCTGAAAGCCGATCTTGTAGACCGGGTTCAGCGACGTCATCGGGTCCTGGAAGATCATCGCGATGTTCTTGCCGCGGACGCGGGTGAGCTCCTTGTCCGTCAGCCCGAGCAGTTCCTCGCCGCGGAACCTGACCGAGCCGGAGATGCGCGCGGTCTTCGGCAGCAGGCCCATCACGGCCAGCGAGGTGACCGACTTGCCGGAGCCGGACTCGCCGACGATGCCGAGCACCTCGCCGGGATGCAGCTCGTAGGACACGCCGCGCACCGCGTGCACCGCCCCGTCGCCCGAGGGGAAGTCCACCGTCAGGTCCTCGACCGTCAGGACGGAATCGGTACTGGTCGCCATTAAGCACGCACCCTTTGCTGGGACGGGTCGAAGGCGTCGCGCAGGCCGTCGCCGATGAAGTTGACGGTCAGGCAGATCAGGATGATGAAGATGCCCGGGAAGTAGAACAGCCACCACTGGCCGCCCTGCAGCGAGGTCTGCGCGGCGGCGATCAGCGTGCCGAGCGAGGTGTCCGGCGCCTGCACGCCGAAGCCCAGGTAGGACAGCGAGGACTCGATCAGGATCGCGGCGGCCACCAGGATCGTGACCACGACGACGATCTGGCCCATGATGTTCGGCAGGATGTGCCGGAAGATGATCCGGCTGTCCTTCGCGCCGAGCGCGCGGGCCGCCTCCACGTACTCCTTCTCGCGCAGCGAGAGCGTCTGCCCGCGCACGATGCGGGAGACGCCCGGCCAGGACAGTCCCGCGATGACCAGGGCCAGCGCCCACCAGCCCGCGGTCTGGAAGTGGTGCGAGAGCAGCGCGCCGGCGGCCAGGATCGGAATGGTGAGTACGAGGTCGACGATGCGCATCATGAGCGAATCGGCGAAGCCGCGGTAATAGCCCGCGACGGCGCCCCAGATCGTGCCGAGGACCGTGGCCAGGATCGCGACGGTGAACGCGATCTCGAGCGAACGCTGGGTGCCGCGCAGGACTCGGGCGAACTCGTCGTAGCCGAGGTTGTCGGTGCCGAAGGGGTGCTCGGCCGAGGGCGACACCGAGTTGTCCGGCGTGATGTCCGTGTACTTGTAGTGCCAGAGCGCGCCGCCGACGAAGGCCAGCAGGACGAGGGCGATCAGCACGAAGAGGCTGATCACGGCCAGCTTGTGCTGCAGGAACCGGCGCAGGATCAGCTGGAACTGGGTGCGCGCCTGGACGGTGAACTCGCGCTCGACGGGACCCGGGGACGGCGGGAGGCCGGAGGTCTGGACGTCCTCTGCGGGGAGATCATGCATTGCGGATCACCTCCCGAGTCACAGCGTCTAGGACTCCGCACATGTCGGCGAGTGAGCTGCGACTAGGCATTGCGAATCCTCGGGTCCAGGACTCCGTAGAGCAGGTCGGCGATGAGGTTGAAGAGGATGACGATGATCGCCGAGACGGTCAGCCAGGCGAGGATCGTGTTGAAGTCGCCCGCGTTGATCCCGTTGACGAGCATGGTGCCCATGCCCTGCCAGCCGAAGACGTTCTCCGTCAGCACCGCGCCGCCGAGGACCGCGGCGGTGTCGAGGGCGACCTGCGTGGTCAGCGGGATGAGCGCGGTGCGCAAGCCGTGCCGGACCATCACCCTCATCCGGCTCAGGCCCTTGGCCCGGGCCAGCCGCATGTAGTCGCTGCCGAGCACGTCGAGCATCGAGGACCGCTGGAAACGCGACCAGGACGCGTACGAGGACATCGCCAGGACGATCGTCGGCAGGAGCAGGTGCCCGAGCGCGTCGCTGAACGCGGACCAGCCGGTCAGGCCGGGCGTGTTGGCGCCGTACGTGGAGATCCAGTACCAGTTCAGGCTGTTGTTCATGTTCACGACCAGCTGCTTGAGCAGGATCGCGAACCAGAACACCGGCAGCGAGAGGAACAGGAAGCCGACCAGCGTGATCGTGTAGTCGGTCTTCGAGTACTGCCGGGTCGCGCTGATCACGCCCGAGACGATCGCCAGCACGACGGCGAGGAGCATCGCCAGGATGACGAGGCGCGCGGTCAGTACGAGGCTGGTGCTGAGCAGCTGCCCGATGTCCGTGCCCGACTGGACCGAGGGGCCCCAGTTGCCGTGGAAGAACAGCTGGCTGAACCAGTGCCCGTACCGCGCGGGGAGCGAGTGGTTGATGTAGAGCTGGTCGGCCAGCGCGTTGATCACCGCCTGCGAGGGCGGCGGGTTCTTCGCCTTGAGCTGCGCCAGCGGGTCCGCGCCCCAGGTCACCAGCAGGAAGACCAGGAACGTGGAGAGGATGAAGACCGGGATCGACACCAGCAGGCGTCGGACGGCGAAAGCGAGCATGGTGGCCTCGGGCCCTCGGTTCGGCCGCCGCGCGGAAGGCGGCGGCTGGGTTCTGCCGTGCGTACCGCGGCGTCCCCGAACTCCGAACTAGGGGGACGCCGCGTTGGTGGTCCTGTTGCTGCGTGAACACGGCCGCCTCCGCGCGGAGGGACCGCGGCCTTGGTGGTCCTGTTGCTGCGTGAACACGGCCGCCTCCGCGCGGAAGGACCGCGGCCTTGGTGGTCCTGCGGGGCGCGGTGGCTTGCGACCGCGCACGCGCCCCGCAGGACTACTGTCTCCGCGTCAGGACTTCAGACCCCACTGCCCGACGTTGTACGTCGGGCCCATCGAGGTCGCGTTGTCGCGGACGTTGAGCACGCTCGGGTAGAAGGCGATCAGCGTCGGCTTCTGGTAGAGCGGCAGGGTGTAGGCGTCCTGGCTGATCTGCTGGTCGGCCTTGTTGATGTCGGCGATCTGGGTGCTGCTGTCCGGGGACGCGGCGGCCGAGTTCAGCCAGGTGTCGACGTTCTTGTTCGAGTAGTCGCCGTAGTTGCCGCCGCCGCCCGTGGTGTACAGCGGCTGGTTGGCCGAGGTCGGGAACGGGGTCTGCACCCAGGCGAAGTCCACGATGTCGTAGCTGTAGCCGTTGCCGGACTGGCTGAGCGTGGCGCCGAGGTTGTCGGTCGGCGAGACGGCCACCGTGATGCCGAGATTCGCCATCTCCGCGGCGAACAGCGTGCAGGTGTCCTGGCGGATCTGGTTGCCGGTCGTGTACTTCATCTGGAAGGTCGGGATCGAGGTGCCGTCCGGGGCCTTGAGGCCGCCCTTGCCGGCGCCGACGTCCTTGAACCCGGCCTTCGTCAGGATCGACTCGGCGCTGGAGGTGTTGCCGGTGCCGAGGCCGTACTGGGTGACGTTGTCCTGGTAGCCGTTCTGGCCGGGCACGAGCATCCGGCTGTTGAGCGGCACCGCCGAGGACTGGAACTGCTTGATGGTCTTGGCCAGGATCGCGTTGCGGTCCACCGCCGTGAACATCGCGGTGCGCAGCGTCTTGCCCCAGGTCGCGTTGCCGAGAGCGGCGTTCTTCAGGTTGAAGTCGATGTGCTCGAAGGACAGTCCCGAGTCGATCTGGTAGCGGATCTGGCCGCCCATGCCCTTGAGCGCGGAGACGATGTTGGTCTCCGGCTGCGGGTAGATCCCGTCGACCTCGTGGTTCTGCAGCGCGGTCGGCTCCTGCGAGGCGTCGGTGATGGCCCGGAAGGTGATCTGGTCCAGGTACGGCTTCTTGCCGTAGTACTTGGAGTTCGCCTTGAGGATGACCGAGGTCTTGTCCGAGGAGACGCTGGAGACGACGAAGGGGCCGCCGGAGACCGGCAGCGTGTTCGACTGGAACCAGCTGAAGGAGGCCTCGTTGCTGCCGTGCTCCTTGGCGATGTGCGCCGGGTACATCGTCGTGAACAGGGACTTCCAGTCGGCGAACGGCGTCTTGTAGACGGTGGTGACCGTCTTGCCGTTGTCCGAGCCGGTGACCGACTCGATGTTCTGGTAGCCGGTGGTGGAGGCGGCCGGGATGTTCGCGTCCGTGCCGTTCTGCACCTCCCAGTTGTAGACGAAGTCGTCCGCGTTGATCTCGGTGCCGTCGGACCAGACGGCGGACGGCTGGATCTTGTAGACGACCGTCTGCGGGCTGGTGCTCGTCTCTGTGGCGCTGACCAGCAGGTCCGAGTTCATCGAGACCGAGTAGGACGGGTTGAACAGGTACGTCGAGGGGGTGAGGGCATTGATGATCTGCCCGTAGTCGAAGGTGTCGCCCTCGGCGGACAGCAGGTTCCAGTTCTGCATCGTCTTCTCGATGGTCCACGTCACTGAGCCGCCCTGCTTCGGCGTGCCGCTGTTATACGTGTCCGCGGCCGAGGTGCCCGAGATGGACGTGCTCGAACTCCCGCTGCTACCGCTGCTGGTCGATGTGCTGCACCCGGCCAGCAGCGCGAGGCCGGTCGCCCCCGCCATCAGCACGGCGAGCCGGCGCTTACTGCGCGGTCGCCTCTCAGTCCCGGACATGCGCGCTCCTTAGGCACCCTGGCATACGTGCCACTAGTCATCCATATAACTAGTGCCAAACTAGGGTGAAGCGGACAGAGCGCGCGCGGCGAAGGCGCCAAACGAATGACGGAAGGGTGCGGATGGGTGACGGGGTGTCGGGTGGGCGGGCGAAGCCAGAATCCGAAAAGGGCCCGGCCCCCGCGCGTACGCGGGAACCGGACCCTCTCCAGAACTACGGGGCCGAGAATCAGGCCTCGGAATCCACCCAGGACATCAGCCCACGGAGCTGCTTGCCGACCTTCTCGATCGGGTGGTTGGTCGTGGCGTCGTACAGCTTCTTGTACTCCACCAGGCCGCCGTCGTACTCGGCGATCCACTCGCGGACGAACTGTCCTGACTGGATCTCGGAGAGGATCTGCTTCATCTCCGCCTTGGTCTGGGCGGTGATGATGCGCGGGCCCGACTTGTAGCCGCCCCACTCGGCGGTCTCGGAGACCGACCAGTTCATCTTCGTCAGGCCGCCCTCGTAGATCAGGTCCACGATGAGCTTGAGCTCGTGCAGGCACTCGAAGTAGGCGATCTCCGGCTCGTAGCCCGCCTCGGTCAGCGTCTCGAAGCCGGCCTTGACCAGCTCCTCGACACCGCCGCAGAGCACGACCTGCTCGCCGAACAGGTCGGTCTCGACCTCGTCCTTGAACGTGGTCTTGATGACGCCGGCCCGGGTGCCGCCGATGCCCTTGGCGTAGGACAGCGCCAGGTCCTGGCCCTTGCCGGTGGCGTCCTGGGCGACCGCGATCAGGCAGGGGACGCCGAAGCCGTCGGCGAACTGGCGGCGCACCAGGTGGCCAGGACCCTTCGGGGCGACCATGGCGACGTCGATGTTCGCCGGGGGCTTGATCAGCTCGAAGTGGATGTTCAGCGCGTGGCCGAAGAAGATCGCGTCGCCGTCCTTCAGGTTCGGGGCGACGGCCTCCTCGTACACCGCGCGCTGCACCGGGTCCGGCACCAGGATCATGATGACGTCGGCCTCGGCGCAGGCCTCGAACGGGGTGACGACCCGCAGGCCCTGCTCCTCCGCCTTGGCCCGGGACTTGGAGTCGGCCTTCAGGCCGACCCGCACGTCCACGCCCGAGTCACGCAGACTCAGGGCGTGCGCGTGGCCCTGCGAGCCGTAGCCGAGGACGGCGACCTTGCGACCCTGGATGACCGAGAGGTCGGCGTCGTCGTCGTAGAACATCTCCACTGCCATGATTTTCCGTGTTCCTTCTTTTCTCGGGGAGGCCGCAGCCTCAGGCGGCGCGCTCGACGGCGCGCAGCGAACGGTCGGTGATGGAGCGCGGGCCGCGGCCGACGGCCAGCAGTCCGGACTGCACCAGTTCCTTGATGCCGAAGGGTTCGAGCACCCGCAGCAGCGCCTCCAGCTTGGCGTTGTCGCCGGTGGCCTCGATCACCAGGCTGTCGGTGGCCACGTCCACCACCCGGCCGCCGAAGGGCTCGAGGGTGGCCAGCACGTGCTGACGCTCGGTGGCGTCGGCCCGCACCTTGACCAGGATCAGTTCGCGCCGGACGCAGGAGGCGGGTTCCAGCTCCACGATCTTCAGCACGTTGACCAGCTTGTTGAGCTGCTTGGTGACCTGCTCGAGCGGGTGGTCCTCGACGTTGACCACGAGCGTGATCCGGGAGATCTCGGCATGCTCGGTGGGCCCGACGGCGAGCGACTCGATGTTGAAGCCGCGCCGGGAGAACAGCGCTGAGACCCGGGCGAGAACACCCGGACGGTTCTCGACGAGCACCGACAGCGTGTGCGTCTGGTGGCTGGGAGCCGTGGTGGTCATCTCGTGCTCACTCACTCTCATCGCAGTGAATCATTATTCGCCTTCGTCAAAGTCGGGACGCTGGCCGCGCGCGGCCAGGATCTCGTCGTTGGACAGCCCGGCAGGGACCATCGGCCAGACCATCGCGTCCTCGTGCACCACGAAGTCGATCACGACGGGGGCGTCGTTGATCGCCATGGCCTTCTCGATCACCGAGTCGACCTGGTCCGGGCTCTCGCACCGCAGTCCGACACAACCATAGGCCTCGGCGAGCTTCACGAAGTCCGGGATGCGCCGCGACTGCAGGTCCGTGTTGGAGTAGCGCTGGTTGTAGAACAGCGTCTGCCACTGCCGGACCATGCCGAGCGCGCCGTTGTTGATAATCGCGATCTTGATCGGGATGTTGTTCAGCGCGCAGGTGGCGAGTTCCTGATTGGTCATCTGGAAGCAGCCGTCGCCGTCGATCGCCCAGACCGTGGCCTCGGGCCGGCCGGCCTTGGCTCCCATCGCCGCGGGCACGCCGTAGCCCATCGTCCCGGCGCCGCCGGAGTTCAGGAACGTGTACGGCTTCTCGTAGGAGATGAACTGCGCGGCCCACATCTGGTGCTGGCCCACGCCGGCCGTGTAGATCGCGTCGGGGCCGACGATCTTGCCGAGCCGCTCGATGACGTACTGCGGGGCCAGCTCGCCGGGCACGGTCTCGTAGCCCAGCGGGTAGCGGGTGCGCCAGTCGTCCAGCGCCTCCCACCACGCGGAGTAGTCGGCCTTGCGACCGGCCGCCTGCTCGGCCCGCACGGCCGCGGCCAGCTCGGTCAGCACCTCGCGGCAGTCCCCCACGATCGGCACGTCGGCCGTCCGGTTCTTGGAGATCTCCGCCGGGTCGATGTCGGCGTGCACGATCTTGGCATCGGGCGCGAAGGAGGAGAGCTTGCCGGTGACCCGGTCGTCGAAGCGGGCGCCGAGCGCGACGATCAGGTCCGACTTCTGCAGCGCGGTGACCGCGGCCACCGAGCCGTGCATGCCGGGCATGCCCAGGTGCAGCGTGTGGCTGTCCGGGAACGCGCCGCGGGCCATCAGGGTGGTGACGACGGGCGCGCCGGTCAGCTCGGCCAGCGCCAGCAGCTCCTCGGTGGCGTGCGCCTTGAGCACGCCGCCGCCGACGTAGAGCACCGGCCGCTTGGCCTGGGTGATCAGCCTCGCGGCCTCGCGGATCTGCTTGCCGTGCGGCTTGGAGACCGGCCGGTAGCCGGGCAGGTTGAGCTCGACCGGCCAGTGGAAGGGCGCGCTGGCCTGCAGCACGTCCTTGGGGATGTCCACGACCACCGGACCCGGGCGCCCGGTGGCGGCGATGTGGAAGGCCTCGGCCACCGCCCGTGGGATGTCCTCCGCCTTGGTGACCAGGAAGTTGTGCTTGGTGATCGGCATCGTGATGCCGCAGATGTCGGCCTCCTGGAAGGCGTCCGTGCCGATCGTGCTGCTGGAGACCTGGCCGGTGATCGCGACCAGCGGCACCGAGTCCATGTAGGCGTCGGCGATCGGGGTGACCAGGTTCGTCGCGCCCGGGCCCGAGGTGGCGATGCACACCCCGACCTTGCCGGTGGCCTGCGCGTAGCCGGTCGCGGCGTGGCCGGCGCCCTGCTCGTGGCGCACCAGGATGTGCCGCAGTTTCTTGGAGTCGAACATCGGGTCGTAGGCCGGGAGGATCGCGCCGCCCGGAATGCCGAAGATGGTGTCGACGTCGAGTTCCTCGAGCGCGCGGATGAGGGCCTGCGCTCCGGTCAGCACGGTCGCACGGTGGCCGTCAACGCGCGCGCTATGGGTACCGTTGCCCTGCTCCGTCATGGTCACTTCTCTCGGGTTGTATCCGGGCGGCGGCGCCCGGAAAAATGCCTTCAGGCCAACAAAAAACCCTCGGGCCCGAATGGGCAACCGAGGGAAGCGCGCTGGCGTTTAGCCCGGGGGGCTTCAGCCGGCGCGCTGGCCAAGTACGAACTCGCGCTTGCGCGCGGAGGGGATCCGCATGGCTCGACAGTACCCCCGGCCCGCCCTGTGCCGTCAAGTTTCCCCGCCGGGCGTCTCGGCATGCGGACGGCTGGTTCTCACCCTGGGCACGCTCGGCAGGTAGCGCGGCTCCGGTTCCTCGCGCACCACGACGCGGCCCTTGCCGCCGTTCTTGGCCTCGTACATGGCCAGATCCGCCTCGCGCAGCAGTTGGGTGGCCGAGGTCCCGGCCCGCCAGTAGGCCACGCCGACCGAGGCGCCGACCATGAAGCGGCCCCGCAGGAGTTCGTACGGACGGGTGAGTCCCGCGTGCAGCCGCGCGGCCACCTCGCGCGCGGCCTTGCCGTCCCGGTCCCCGTGCACCAGCGCGGCGAACTCGTCCCCGCCGAAGCGGGCCACGGTGTCCCCGGCGCGCACCGCGGCGCGCAGCCGGGCGGCGGCCTCGACCAGCAGTTCGTCGCCGGCCGCGTGCCCCTGCGCGTCGTTGACCGCCTTGAACCGGTCGAGGTCGAGGAAGAGCACGGCGGGCGGGTGCTCGGGGGCGGAGCGCTGGCTGACGGCCTGTTCGAGCCGCTCGGTGAACAGCGCGCGGTTCGGCAGGCCGGTGAGCCCGTCGTGGTAGGCGTTGTGCGCCAACTGGTTCTGCAGCGCGACCCGGTCGCTCACGTCGCGGATGGTGAAGACCAGGCCGCCGTAGTGCCGGGTGATGGTGGCCTCGGCGTGCCGCCAGATGGACTGCGCGCCGTGGCCCGCGGTGGGCAGCGACATCGCGCGGGCGGCGCGTACCCGGCACTCGACGAGCGCGGCGGGCGAGACTCCGGCGAGGAATCCGTCGACGGTGCAGACGACGTGGTGCCGGTCGTCGGCGTGGATGAGGTCGTAGAGCGAACTGCCGATCAGCTGCTGCGGCTCGTACCCGAGGACGCCGCGCACCGCGGGTGAGATGTAGCCGAGCCGGCCCGGGCGTTCCAGGGTCATGATGACCTCGCTGGCGCCCTGCACCAGGGAACGGAAGTGGTTCTCCCGCAGCGTCAACTGCTTGGTGAGCCGGTAGTTCTCCAGGATGGCCACGGCCTGCCGGGCGGCGAGCGCGGCCAGCACCCCGCAGGCGGTGCACAGCGGAACGGGGTGGATGTGGTGGGTGCCGCGCAGCCCGTCGGCCAGGATCACGGCCAGGCAGGTGGATCCGGCGAAGTAGGGGAACAGTATCCCGACCAGGTCGAGCAGGCGCTGCACGCCGGCGTCCAGGCTGACCCGCCAGGCCCGCGGCGTGGCCCGGCGCTCGGCCTGGTCGGCCCAGACCGAGACCCAGGGCGCGATGGAGAGGATGAGGTAGCCGAAGAACCAGCCGGAGTCCATCAGCTCGCCGGAGGAGTAGTGCGCGCGGATGCCCGGCATCGTCCAGAGCGCGTCGAAGACCACGACGACGGTGTATCCGGCCACCAGCACGCCCATCGAGGCCCCGTCCCTGCCCCGTCCCCTGGTGCGCAGGGACAGGACGAGGCTGACGAGCATGA
>Ga0185299_10007587_pt1 | contig 11053 bp, 13 predicted proteins | sample PaiPotPPA55metaG_FD_128002 | JGI IMG/M metagenome (GOLD analysis project Ga0185299, IMG submission 128002) | Iron sulfur acid spring bacterial and archeal communities from Banff, Canada, to study Microbial Dark Matter (Phase II) - Paint Pots PPA... ...
ATAATTCTCGGCGGTCGCGATCTTATCGAAAACGAGGTTCATCCTTTTTATAAGCAGACCGGTCCGTGCCTATCGCCGTTCAACGCCTGGGTTTTCCTGAAATCGCTCGAGACGCTTGCCTTGCGCGTTCGCCAGCAGGCGCAAAGCGCCGAACGGATCGCCGAATTCCTGAGTCGCCACCGCTACATCCTGAAGGTTCGCTACCCCGGCCGGCCGGATCATCCCCAGGCCGATATCGTCAAGCGGCAGATGTCCGGCGGCGGCACCCTCGTCTCCTTTGAGGTTCGCGGCGGCAAAGAAGCTGCATTTGCTTTCGGCAACCGGCTTTCCCTCATCACCATCGCAAATAATCTGGGCGATGCGAAAAGCCTCATCACCCATCCGGCGACCACGACGCATCAAAGGCTGACGCCCGAGGCGCGGGCCGTGTTGGGGGTTACGGACGGGCTTTTGCGCCTCTCGGCCGGGCTCGAGGACGCCGGCGATCTCATCGCGGATTTGGACGCGGCGCTCGCGGCGCTCGACCGCCAGGATCTCGCCGCCGAGTGACGCGCATTTCGTAGCGGGCCGGCAGCCCGTAATGTCTCAGTTTGAATTTCTGCTTCCGACCCAAAGCGGTAATTTTGAAAGGGTGCGGAATTCAACACCTGTGCAATGCACAGAAAGCGTTTTTGTTTCAGTTGATTATAGGGAGTTTTGCTCCGTCGGTGGCGGCAATTATCCGTTCAGCAATACGTGCCTGCCGCTTTCGGTGCGCTATCAGGCTCCCTCGCTTTTCCGTACTGAGGGGATGCGGTGGAAGAGTCAGCCCTTATACTCCGGAAAGGCCGATCCGTTCATGTCACACACAGATCAGATTGGCGGCATGCCCACAGACGAAGCGAATGCGTTGAGATAAGCTGAATCTCTAGTCAGTAATCGAAGCATATTCCCGCGGTTCTGAGCTCCGGTATCCCATTGCTGACGAAACATGTTGTAGAACGCGCGTACTAGATGAGCTCCGTATTGGTTTGCCCACTCGGCGTTTACCATAAGTGTGATCAAGAATTTAAACTGCGTGTCCTCTAGCAGCTTAAGGTCGTATTCTTTTGCGACCCAACTGGCCGCCGGCTCCCAAATGATGAGGTACTCATCGTCCTTCAGCCTCTCAGCGGTGCCAATAATTTCTGTTTGGCGGACGTAGTCCGGATTAGCACCAAGATGCTTGTCCTGTTGCGCCCAGAATTGAGCCTCCGAAGGTGAGTCACGTATCATTAGGACGCGGCGTGCTTGATCTTGCCGACGCCATACAGGACGACATAGCACTGCGAGACGCGGTAGAGCGGCGCGACTTGAAGCAACGTCTCGTCGATGTGCCTATTTGTGGCGAGGATTGCGAGCCGGGAAATGGCGCAGAAATTCCATCGCTCCGACGCATAGCGCTTCGTGATTTCGCCACTATTTTCAGGAGAGAAGTCGATTTGGAGCTTAACGCTGGCTGGCAAATGAAGATGAAGTGCCTTGAAAACACTCACTACACTTGGGCAGATTGATGGGCAGACAACACGGATCGGACTCACTTGTCGTAAGAGCTCGATATAGCTCTCCCTGGAGGAACTGGCAGGCTGCGGAACCGGCGGTGGCCGAACCATACGCACCGTGCCTGGAGCGCCAAACTCCGGAGTCCCCGCTATAACTCGGGCCTCCTCTTGGAAGAGCTCACGCGCGACGGTGGAATCGCTCGGCACCGACTCTACAAACTCTAGTTCCAATTTGCGCTTGATCTCGGTAGCGAGCGCCCTTTTCCGTAAGCTGCGACCTAGGATGGGTGTTCGGTTCACTAGGTTTGGCAGAGCGCCGAAAACCAACGGAAGAGCTACTCCCGGTATGCCTCCAATTGCCCCGCCAACAACACCTCCGAGAGCTGCACCAAGTCCTCCTCCGAGGACTCCCCCACCAAGGGCCGCCGCCGTTATGATGAATTGTCGTCGTTCACTGCGTTTCATCGACGGTGCCCAAGCTTTGCTTACCAGCGCGCTGCGGCATGGTGAGGCTCGCCGCCAGTTCTGATTTAAATTTAACACACCTCAGCCTGTTGTGGGAGGCCTAACCTAGCCTTATCTGGTCGTTGAGTATCTGACGCCCTTATTCGCCTGAGCGAAGGGCGGTTTGCCGCGCAACTCTGACGTCCCAGGTTGTGTGCAAAAATCAAGACTTCTGCACCCCGAAATCGTCTCAATTAAATCAGCCACTTAGAGCGTGCAGAAATCAGGGGCAAATGTCTGCTCACCACCCCTTGCTGAAATTCAAACGGGGACACTACCCGGCGGCCGCGTGGCTTGACGCAGGCCCTCCGCGTTCTTACCTTGCGAACAGTCACGCGCCGGGTATTGTCCCGCGCCCGAGTTCGCGAGAGATGGCTCATGTCCACCGTTAAAGTCACGGATGCCAATTTCAAATCCGAAGTGATGGCGGCCGGCGGGCCAGTTGTCGTGGATTTCTGGGCAGAATGGTGCGGTCCGTGCAAGATGATCGGACCGGCGCTCGAGGAAATCGCCAAGGAAATGCAGGGCAAGGTGACCATCGGCAAGCTGAATGTCGATGAAAACCCCGGCGTGGCGAGCACTTATGGCATCCGCAGCATACCGACGCTGATGCTGTTCAAGGATGGCAAAATGGCCTCCTCGAAGGTCGGCGCCGCGCCGAAAAGCGAGTTGAAAAAATGGATCACCGAGGCTATCTGACCGTTGCAACTGCGGCGCGTTAAGAAAAAAGGACCTCGCGCGAGGTCCTTTTTGCTTGCAACGTGTCCTAAATTCTTGCGGGGAGGATATGCTTCATCTTGCCGATATTGCGTCGGCTGCATCGGGACGCGCATGAGCAAATATGCGGTGAAGGAAATCTTCCTCACGTTGCAGGGCGAAGGCGCGAACGCCGGGCGCGCCGCCGTATTTTGCCGCTTTTCCGGCTGCAATCTGTGGTCCGGCCAGGAGAAAGATCGCGGCCTCGCCGTTTGTCGCTTTTGCGACACCGATTTCGTGGGACTGAACGGCACAGGCGGCGGCAGCTTTGCTGACGCGGGAGCGCTTTCCATGGCAATCGAGCGTGCTTGGATCGGAGGCAAAACGGACCGGTTTATTGTTTTCACCGGCGGCGAGCCCTTATTGCAGCTCGATGCCGCGCTGATCGGCGCGGTCCATGCGCGGGGCTTCGAAATCGCCGTCGAAACCAACGGCACCCTCGCCCCGCCGCCCGGTCTCGATTGGCTTTGCGTCAGCCCGAAGGCAGGCGTGCCGCTCATCGCGAACTCGGGGTCCGAGCTGAAGCTCGTTTTCCCGCAACAAGGGCTGGGCCCGGAAGGATTGTGCGGCCTCGCGTTCTCGCATTTCTGGTTGCAGCCGATGGATGGCGACGAACTCGCCGCGAATACGGCGGCCGCCATCGCCTATTGTCTCGGTCACCCGCGCTGGCGGCTGAGCCTGCAAACCCAGAAGTTCCTAGGCATTCCATGAAGGTTTATTAGTGAAAATCTCGCAGGCCTTCAGTTTCGAGGCGGCGCACCTTCTGCCGAATGTTGCCGAAGGGCACCGGTGCCGTCGGCTGCACGGGCATTCCTATTGCGTGGAATTGCGGCTTGAGGGTCCTGTCGATCCCGCCACCGGCTTTGTCGCCGATTTCTTTGCGATCGAAGCCGCCTTCAAACCTTTGCTCGAACGCCTCGACCATCGTTATTTGAACGATATCGAGGGGCTCGAAAACCCCACGGCGGAAAATATCGCGGTCTGGATCTGGGAGCGGACCAAAACCGCCCTGCCCCAACTTGCGAGCGTCGTGGTTTTCGAGACGCCGGATTGCTTCGCGGAATACGACGGAATTTGAATGTGACGCGCCTGCCTCCGAGCGGCCCGTGTCTTCATTTTGCCATGTCTATTGTTGTAGGGATACGCTTACCAAGCCACAGGGAGGCCGAACGGCCATGACGACGACGCATCGGCCGCGACACCATCAGGCTGCCAACGTTGGGCGGCATCGCCCGCAGCTCGATCCGCCCCGCTTTACCCAGGCGCCGACCCACCCTGGACGCGGCTATCAAGTCTTTCCCCTCGGCCCCGGCGCGACGCCCTATCGTGCGCAACTGGGGGATCTCGTCAGCCATCTGCCTGATGGGCTCGACAAAAAAATGGTCTTTCATATTTGCGGCGACACCGGCGGGGTGAAAAACCCGGCGGCGCAACAGCTCGTGGCCTCGGCGATGGAAGCCGACGCCACGAACAATACGGCGGATGGCGAAGCGGCCTTCTTCTACCATCTCGGCGACGTCGTCTATTACAACGGCGAGACCAGCGAATATTATCCGCAGTTCTATTTGCCTTACGAATATTATCCTCTGCCGGTCATGGGCATCCCGGGCAATCACGACGGCGATCCCCTGACGACCCCCGACACGCCGCAGCCCTTCGAGCCAAGTTTATCGGCCTGGAAACGGAATTTCTGTTCGGACGCGGGCGGCGTCACCATTGAGGCGGGCGACACTCCGCGCCACGCCATGAAGCAGCCAAATCCATTCTGGACGTTGGAGACCCCGAAGGCGAACTTCATCGGACTCTACACCAACGTACCGGAAGGCGGCGCGGTCAAGGACGATCAAAAGGCATGGCTCGCAAACGAACTGAAACATGCCGCGCGCGATCGCGCCAAAGCCTTGTTCGTTTGCTTGCATCATCCGGTGTTTTCCGCCGATACGCATCATGGCGGCAGCCCGGCGATGAAGGATCTTCTGGACGCGGCGGTCCAGGTGAGCGGCGCGCATCCGGATATTGTTTTTGCCGCCCATGTCCACAATTATCAGCGATTTACCCGCAAGATCGACGATCAGGAATACACCTATATCGTCGCCGGGGCCGGCGGCTACTGGCACTTGCACAGCATGGCCAAATTCAAGGGCGCGAAGGTCACGCCGCCGTTCCGGCAGGTGGACGATCCCGATGTCATATTGGAAAACTACGTGGACGATACGCATGGTTTCATGCGGGTCGAGATCGAGGATGATTTGATCACCGCCCGCTATTTCGCCGTTCCGCGGCCGCACGAACCGCCGGAAACGCCGCCGCGCGTCGCCGATTTGTTTCAATTGCAATTCAAGGCCAACAAGCTCATCCGCTGAGTGGACGAGACGCTAGCCGCCCCCGGCGCTGCCGTCTTCGCCGGCGGCCCCTGCCCTCTCGCCGGTGTCCAGGTCTTTCTGTTCGAGCCACATGGCGTTGATGATCGAGAAGGAGACGGCGAAGCTAACCCCAAGAACCCAGGAAAAGTACCACATGGAAAGACCCTCCCCCGGTCAGTAAACAGTCGATTTATTTTCCTTGACGTAACCCATCGTTACCCGGCCGCGCAGGACGCGATAGACAAACGCCGTGTAAGCCAGAACGACCGGCAGGAAAACCAGTGTCGCGAAGAGCATGATCAGCAAGGTCGAGCGGCTCGACGAGGCGTCCCAAACCGTGAGGCTTGCATTGGGATCGAGCGAAGACGGCAGCAGGAACGGAAAGATGCTGAACCCCGCCGTCGCGACCACGCCGGCGACCGCCACGCCGCTCGCCATCAATGCAAACCCGTTTCGCCAAGCCCGCAGCAAAGCACTCGTCATAGTCGCGCCGACGAAAACCAACGCTGGGGCAAGCAGCATCCATGGGTAGGTGTTGTAATTCGAAAGCCAGGCACCGCTGGTCCGCGTGACGGTCTTCAACAAGGGGTTCGACGGCCCGTCGTGCGCGAGGTCGCTCGTCACCTTGTAGCCGTCAATCCCGTGGCCGGCGAAGACGCCGCCAAGAGCAAAAAGGGTAAGCAAAACAATGGCGCCCCCTCGCGCCATGTCGGCCGCGCGACCGGCCACCGGCTGGTCCGCCTTGAGCGCCAGATAGGCGCCGCCATGCATGACGAGCATCGCGCAACTGACGAGGCCGCAGAGAAGCGCAAAAGGATCGAAGAGGCCGAGAAGATCGCCCTCATAGGTCATCCGCAAAGTGTCGTCGAAGCGGAACGGAACGCCCTGCAACACATTGCCGACGGCGACGCCGAAAATCAGCGCGGGAACCGCGCCGCTGACGAACAAGCCGAAGTCCCACAGGCCGCGCCATAGCGGATTTTCGATCTCGGAGCGAAACTTGAAACTCACGGGGCGCAAAATCAATGCGGCGAGAGCGAGGAACATCGCCAGATAAAAGCCCGAGAATGCGACCGCATAAAGCATCGGCCAGGCGGCGAAGATGGCGCCGGCACCAAGGATCAGCCAGACCTGATTGCCTTCCCAGACCGGACCGATCGTGTTCAGGACGATCCTGCGTTCGTTGTCCGTCCGCGCGGCGAACGGCAACAGCATGGCGGCACCAAGATCGAAACCATCCATCACCGCGAAGCCGATGAGCAACGTGCCGAGCAGCAGCCACCAGACGAGTCGCAAGGTTTCATAATCCAACATGACGCGCTCCTTTCGAACGCTATTCAACACTCCCCGCGGCGGGCACCGCCCGGGCGCGCGGTTCAGACGGAATGTCCTCCGGGCCAAGACGAACCGCCTTGACCATCAGATAGATGTCGACAATCAGCAGCGCGGAATAGAAGCCGATGAAGCCGATAAGCGTGACGAGGACATTATTCGCCGAAACGCTCGATACCGCGAGAAAGGTCGGCAGAACGCCTTCGATCGCCCAAGGCTGGCGGCCGACTTCCGAGACGACCCAGCCGAGCTCGGCCGCGATCCATGGCAGCGGCAGGGCGAACGCCAGCACCCAAAGTAACGCGCGTGCTCTTAGGAGACGGCTGGTCGATACGAGATAGAACGCGAGGCCAAACAAAAGAATAAAGAAAAAGCCAAGCCCGACCATGACGCGGAACGCCCAAAAGAGCAGCGCCACGCGCGGCACGGTTCCCCAGGCGGCCTTTGCGATTTCGGCTTCGGTCGCATGTTCGATGTCGGGACGGATTGCCTTGAGGAGAAGGGCGTAGCCGAGATCGCCGGCGTTGCGATCGAGCTCCCCGCGCGCATTCGCGTCGCCGCGATCGGCGCGCAGCTTTTCGAGTGCGGAATAAGCGAGGAGCCCAGTACGAATATGGTTCTCGGCGCGTTGAACCAGTTCCTCGATGCCGGGTACCTTCTCGTCGATGGAGTGCGTCGTGATGAGCCCCAGGACCCAGGGTATGCGCAGCGCATATTCGGTCCGCCGCTCGGCCTGGTTGGGCAGTCCGAAAAGAGTGAAGGAAGCGGGCGGCGGCTCGGTTTTCCACATCGCTTCTATCGCGGCGATTTTCATCTTCTGGTTTGCGGTGTCCGTATACCCGCTTGCATCGCCGAGCACGACAACGGAAAGAGCCGACGCGAGGCCGAAGCTCACCGCGACCGTCATCGAGCGCCGCGCCATCTCGATGTGCTTGCCAAGAAGAAGATAAATCGCGCTCACCGATGCGACAAAAACGGCGCCGGTGACATAGCCCGCGCTTATCGTATGAACAAATTTCTCCTGCGCAACCTCGTTGAAGACGATCGAACCGAAGTCGGTGAGTTCCATCCGCATCGTGTCTGGATTGAAACGCGCGCCCACCGGATGCTGCATCCAGCCATTAGCGACGAGGATCCAAAGCGCCGAGAGATTGGAGCCCGCCGCGACGAGCCAAGTGACGCATAAATGCGCCACTTTCGACAATCTGTCCCAGCCAAAAAAGAACAGCCCGACGAAGGTGGCCTCGAGGAAAAAGGCCATCAGGCCTTCCAAGGCGAGCGGTGCGCCGAAAATATCGCCGACGTAATGGCTGTAATAGGCCCAGTTCATCCCGAACTGGAATTCCATGGGGATGCCGGTGGCGACGCCCATCGCGAAATTGATGCCGAACAGCGTGCCCCAGAATTTCGTCGCCTGGCGCCAGACCTCCTTCCCGGTCATGACATAGACGCTCTCCATGATGCCGAGCAAAATCGCGAGGCCCAGCGTCAAGGGGATAAAGAGAAAATGATACATGGCGGTCAGGCCGAATTGCAGCCTGGAGAGCTGCACAACGTCCAGGGCGGTGGTCACGGCAAAACATTCCTCGGCTGCGGGGTTGCGGGCAAAGCGCCGATCAAGCGCGCCTGCACGCTTGCGGCGTCGATCCGTGGCCGCCGCCCGGGGTTGAACACAAAAAGAGCCGCGGCAAGGATGACCATCAGCTTGACGGCTACGGCAAAAGCAACTTCCCGGGCGAGCGGATGGCGTGACATGCCTGGCTTCCTGGCTTCCCAATGCACCGCGGCACTACGAATTCGAGATGGACGACATCAAGACTTCCCGATCATAAGCGGCTCATATGTGCGCCGGAATCCGCGCAATATCAACGCGGCAATTTCGCCACTTTAAGCGTTGGCGAGCCGGCGTTCTCAAGCGCCGGGATGCCGCGAGAGTCCATGCAAGCGGTTGACCCAGCGGTTCCGTCATGATCTTCCGTTCTATCGCCGTGTTCCGTTACGGAACCTTCATGCAATGTTTTCTATATCGTCACGTATTCGCCACAGCGCTGCAATGCCACGCGTTTAAGGTCCGCCCCGTCCAAGGTCTAATAAGGGAGTGAGCCCATGCCTCGACTGTACCAGTGCGGTTCGAAACGCAGCCGCGTTATCGCGGGCATCGCCGCCATCATATCGGCGTCATCAATTCCCACGCTGGTCCCCATGCCGGCGATAGCGCTACGCTGACACCGATCAAACACGTGATCATCACATTTGGCGAGAATCGTACTTTCGATCACATCTTCGCCACCTATGAGCCCGTGCACAAGCGCGAAAAAGTTTTTAACCTGCTGTCGGAAGGAATCGTCAATGCCGATGGCTCGCCGGGGCCGAACTACGGCGATGCCCTGCAATACCGGGCATTCGACACCAAGCAGTACAACTTGACGCCGCCCAAGACCCCGTACGTGGTCCTGCCGCCCGCCTTGGTTGGCGGCACATCAACTCCTTATGTGTGCAAAATTCTCGGTATCACCACCGGCACCTCGTGCGACAGCCCCGCCAATGAGACGGCCGCCAAGACAATCGAAAATGGTTTGGCCAACGGCTATGATCAGTTTCTTCTGACCGGCGGCACCGGCCAAACGAATAAAACGCCCGACCAGCGCATCTTCTACGACGGCCAGGGCCCGAGCCATCTTCCGCCCGGTCCGTTCCAGCGTCGAAAACATTCCCCTACGACGCCTACGCGGCGAGCCCGGTGCACCGCTACTATCAGATGTATCAGCAGCTCGATTGCGATGCCGCCGCGGCGACCGAGCAAAACGGCTGGGGTTGCCGCTCCGATCTATTTCCCTGGGTAAAAGTAACGATCGGCGCCGGTTCGAACGGCAAGGCGCGGCCGGCGGGCTTCAACGATATGACGACCGGCGAAGGCTCGACCTCGATGGGCTTTTACAACGTCCATCAAGGCGACGCGCCGTACTTCAAGGAACTCGCCGACACCTATTCCATGAGCGACAATTATCATCAGGCCGTGCAAGGCGGCACCGGCGCCAACCACATCATGCTCGGCACCGGCGACGCGATCTGGTTTAGCGATGGCAACGGCAACCCCGCCGTGCCCAACAACCCGGTCGATCCGGCCAATCCGGGCACCCCTGTGATGGGCCATACCAGCGCGCTAAGTGAAATCGAAAACCCAAATCCCCAGCCCAGCACCAATAATTACTACACGCAGGATGGCTATGGCGGCGGCTCCGGACACCCTAACGCGGTTGCTCCCAATGCCAATTATGGCGGCGGTTCCTACAGCAATTGCTCCGACGCTACCCTGCCGGGCGTGCCGGCCGTGTTGAACTACCTCAATTCGCTCGAGCGCAAGGTCAATCCCAATTGCGAGAGCGGGCATTTCTATCTTCTCAACAACTACAATCCAGGCTACTTCGGCGACGGCACCAACGCCTATACGGACACCAATCCGAGCAACACCGTGTACACGGTCCCGCCGTCGAGCGTGCGTAACATCGGCGATGCTCTCAACGAGAAGCAGATCTCCTGGGCCTGGTTTGGAGATCAATTTAACCGATACCTCAACGACAAGTACGATACCAGCGCTCAGGATGCGTAGTGCAATATCTGCAACTGGGCTCAATACTCGACCTCGATCATGACCAATGCCGCGGTTCGCACCAAGCATCTCAAGGATACCGCCGACTTATACGCAAGCATCGAGAACGGCACGCTGCCGTCCGTGTCCTACGTCAAGCCGAGCGGCTTTGTCGACGGCCACCCGGCGTCGTCCAAGCTCAATCTGTTCGAGGGCTTCGTCAAAAAGATCGTCGACCAAGTGAAGGCCAATCGCAAGCTGTGGGCTGAAACGGCGATCTTCATCACCTTCGACGAAGGCGGCGGATACTGCGATTCGGGCTATGTCCAAACGCTTGACTACTTCGGCGACGGCACCCGCATTCCCATGATCGTGGTGTCGCGATACAGCAAGGGCGGCCACATCTCGCACACCTATACGGATCATGTCTCGACGCTTAAGTTCATCGAAGCGAACTGGAGCCTTAGCCCGATCACCCCCCGGAGCCGGGACAATCGGCCTAACCCCCTCACCGAGACTAACCCGTATGTTCCGGTCAATTCGCCCGCCATCGGCGATTTGCTGGACCTGTTCGATTTCGACAATTAGTCGCGCGATCGCGGCGCGGGCAATAAGACTCGCATGAATTGACCGCGGTTGCGGCGTTGCCCGGGATATGCCAAACAATCGGGCCGCCGATGAAACTCCTGCTCGTGCGCCGCAAAGCGCACGAGCAGAAAATGCGCAATTGGACGAGTTCGAAAGCGTTAGAGCCTGACTCAAAAGACAACTATCGCGCGAGTCGGCGGATCGCGATCTGGATGCAGGCCAATGCGACGAAGGAGGAGAGGGTCTCCGCGAGATTTTCATAATCCTTGGCGAGGCGGCGATTACGGCCGAACCAGGAGAAAGTACGCTCGACGACCCAGCGGCGCGGCAGGACGACAAAGCCCTGCAGATCGTCACTGCGCTTGACGATTTCGAGGCGCAGCACGGGAACTTTGGCGGCG
>Ga0185299_10007589_pt1 | contig 11051 bp, 10 predicted proteins | sample PaiPotPPA55metaG_FD_128002 | JGI IMG/M metagenome (GOLD analysis project Ga0185299, IMG submission 128002) | Iron sulfur acid spring bacterial and archeal communities from Banff, Canada, to study Microbial Dark Matter (Phase II) - Paint Pots PPA... ...
GGCGAATCGCTGTGCGCATGAAATAATAGAGGAGCCCAAAGCCGCAAAGTCCAAATCCAGCCTCGATGACGCGGCTGACAAGGGGATCGAGCTGCAGGAGGCCGCCGAGCGCCCATCCCGCCGCCCAGGACGCGCCGACCATTTCCGTGCCGACCAGAATGGCAACCGCGACGAGAGTCGAAACATGGACCCAGTTGATCTTCTTCGTTTCAGCCACAGCGGATCGCTCCATTTGAAAGCCAATTCCGGAAAATCCTCCCGCCGCGCGGGCACTTGCCATTATATTACCAAGGCGCGCCGGGCAAGCCTCTCGCGGAAGCTCAAACCCCATTGTATATCAAACCCCATTGTATAACCGCGCCAGACAAGGTTGGGAAATGCGGATGGACGACGAAGTGCCGATTGCAAGCGAGGCGAATAACGTAACCTTCCCGTGGCTCGCCGCCTACCCGGCCGGCGTTCCGGCCCGGATCGAGAGGCCGCCCTACGGTTTGCTCGACGAGATAGCGCCGGACCTGGCGGCGCGCCGGCCGGCGGCCCCGGCGTTTACCACCATCATGCCGAACGGCATGGCGGCAAGCCTGACCTTTGCGGAAGTGGATCGCTATTCGGACGCCTTCGCCGCCTATTTGCGCGAAACGCTGCGCCTGGAGCCGGGAGCCAGGGTCGCGGTCCAAATTCCAAATGGGCTCGCCTATCCGGTCGCAGCATTCGGTATTTTCAAGGCGGGCTGCGTGCTCGTCAATGTCAATCCCCTCTATACCGCGCATGAAATGGCGCACGTTTTGGCGGATGCCGAACCGGCCGCGATCGTCGCGATCGACATGTTCGCGAATAAACTTGCGGCGGCGATGGAGGTCCCGGTGCCGCATGTGATTTTGACCCAAGCCGCAAGCTTGTTTCCGATGCCGTCCCGGCAACTCATCGGATTCGTGCAAAAATACGTCAAGAAGCAGATTCCGCGTCCGCGCTTCAGACATTCGAGCCTGTCGAAAGCGCTTGCGTTGGGCGCGGCCAGCATTCGCGCGGGGGCCAATGTCAAGGGCTACACGAGAGACTTGGAGCCTTCCGCCATCGCCTGTCTGCAATATACCGGCGGCACCACGGGTGTGTGCAAGGGGGCGATGCTGACGCACCGCAATTTGATCATGAACGTGGCGCAATTCCTTCGTTTCAGAAGCGACGACATGCGCGAAAACGATCGGGTTCTGACCGCGCTCCCGCTCTATCATATCTTCGCTTTCACCGTGAACTTGCTGGGGTTTTTTGTGCGTGGCGCGCACAATATTTTGGTTCCTAGCCCAAAGCCGCTGGCCAACCTCCGCAAGGCCTTCGAGACGCAGGACATAACCTTCATCACGGGGGTCAATACCTTGTTCAATGGGCTTTTGAACGAACCATGGTTTTGCGCGAATCCTCCGAAGAGCCTGCGTGTATCGATCGCCGGCGGGATGGCTTTGCAGGATGCTGTCGCCGTGCGCTGGCGGAAGATCACTGGAACCGAAGTGGCCGAAGGCTACGGCCTTACCGAAGCCTCACCGGTCCTGACGATCAACCCCGCCGGACGCGAGAAGCCCGGATCGATCGGCGTGCCGCTTCCCTCGACCGAGATGAGATGTGTCGACGACCAGGGAAACGAGGCGGCGATCGGCGAGCCCGGTGAAATTATCGCGCGCGGGCCGCAGATCATGCCCGGGTATTGGCGGCAGCCCGGCGAAACCAGAACCGTCTTACGCAACGGCTGGCTGTTTACCGGCGACATCGGGAAAATGGATGCCGAAGGCTATTTCACCATCGTGGACCGGCGCAAGGATATGATCCTCGTCTCCGGCTTCAATGTCTATCCCAATGAGGTCGAAGCGGTACTCGCCGAGCTTGCAGGCGTGAAGGAATGCGCCGTGATCGGTGTACCGGACGCGGCCAGCGGGGAAGCGGTCAAGGCGTTTATCGTGCGCGGCGATCCGGCCCTCGACGCCGCCGCCATCCGCAATTTCTGCAGGCGCGAACTCGCCAATTATAAGGTGCCGAAATTCGTCGAATTTCGCGATGATTTGCCGAAATCGAACGTCGGCAAGATCTTGCGCAAAGAGCTACGGCAACACCCGCCCTGGAGCGTCATCGAGCGCGAGATCTGAGCAGCTGAGCGGATCATGCTCACCAGCGCAAAAGCCGCCTCCCCGCCGCGGCGCCGATGGCGGCGACGAAGCCAATCGCCAACGTATACCAGGCCGCCACGAAAAGCGGCGAATCGTCCGGGCAATGGGTGGCGTAGCACGCCGCGCCGATCGCCCCGGCGAAGAGGCCGGCCGCCGCTCCGGCAAGGGCGGGATGCTCCGGTGCACCTTGACGCAAGGCCAGCAAGACGGCAACGAGCGGGGACGCGGCAAGAAAAGGGATACTCTTCAAGCAGAATATCGCATTGGTGCCAACAAGTCTCTGGCCCCATTCGGCTGCCGGAATAGCGAGGAGTTCCGCCAAGCCGGCGGCCGCCAGCAAGGCCGGCACGATCGCCAGCAAACGGCTTATACGGCGGATATCCGCGCCGGGCCTCGCAATGCGCGAGACCAGCGCGCCGCAAAGGGCAGCCAGCAAGAAGGTGAGGGAAAGCTTGAACAGAAGCCGGGGTTCGCCGAGCAAGGTCAAAAGATGCGGCCGGAGCCCGAGGACCGCGAAGTGGAGTCCCAACGCAATCGCGACGCCCGGAATCAAGGCAAGCGCCAAGGCCCGGCCGAGCGGCATCGCGCGGACTTCGTTGTCGGCGGCAAGGGCTCGGATGAGGTCGCCGGTCTTCACGTCCCCTCTCCATTGAATTTCGCGGCGAGCGCCGCTAATCCGCGATGCAGGGCCACCCGGACGGCTCCATTGGTCATCGAAAGGCGCGCCGCCGCCTCGCTAATCGATGCGCCATCGACGGCAATGGCCCGCACGACCTTGCGTTGTCCGGCTGGCAGGCATTCGAGATGACGATCGACGTCGGCAACGAGCATGGTCGGTTCGCTCTGGCTGGCGGCCAATACTTCCGAAAAATCGTCGAGAGGAAGATCGATCCGGCGGCCGCGCCGGCGCAGCGTATCGATCATTTTATGGCGCGCAATGGCCCGAAGCCACGGACCAAGCGGCGCACCCTCGTCCCAGCTTTGCCGCTTGAGATGAATGGCAAGCAGCGTCTCCTGCACAACGTCCTCGGCGTCGGTATCGGCCATTCCGGCACTGGCAAGGCCCCGGCGCGCCACCGCGCGAAGCACCGGCGTCAATTGCAGCAGGAGACGCCGGTAGGAATCCGCGTCGCCGGCATTGCCGGCACGCATCAGCAGGGCCCACTCCTTTTCCCGTTCATAGCGCAAAACGATCCTTACATAAATTCGGCCGCCGCCAGCCTGTCGTTACATCCTCTGCGTGGCTTCGTTATCACGCTTTTGACATAAAAAATATCCGCCGCTAAGCGTAACCCCTGCGCTCGCCCCTGCGTAGAAGAAGGCGTAGAACGGAATGCCGCTTCTACTGGCGGGGAGGGAGGACATCTGATTCCCCGTAACGATAACCAGCTCTAGTTTGTAAAGAAGGGACCCACGCATGATCAACAAAACCGAAATCACCGCCGCCACGCTCGCCGCCGCCATCGGCTCCGCACTCACGCTCCTGGCATCGTCCGCCTCGGCGGGTCCGGTCGCCGATCAGCCATCCAAGGAAAAATGCTATGGCATTGCGTTGAAAGGGCAAAATGATTGCGCGGCAGGTGCCGCCACCACCTGCGCGGGCACGTCGAAGGTGAATTACCAGGCCAACAGCTGGAAATATGTCGCCAAAGGCACGTGCGAGGCCATCGTCACACCCAAAGGCCACGGCTCTTTGACCGCTCGATAGTTAGTTCGAATCGGCGCCCGGCATATCAGACAGAAAAGCAAAAAATCTGGGGATTATATGGTTTAAGCCCGGGCGTTGACGCGCCCGGCATTTTCACTCCCGATGCGCGAACCACCCGCGCGGCTCAATTGCATAGCCTCGCCAGACGGGGCGCGCTCATGCTTGCGGCTGCGGCTCCAATCCTCCGGGCTCGGGGCCAGGCTTCGGCCGAACGACGCCAGTGGTCGGGACGGGGGAGCCACGCAACGGCGGTTCACGCTCATCGCTTGTATCGCGCACCGGAGCATGTCCCTTCAAAAGCTCCCTGATCTCTTCGCCGGTAAGCGTCTCATATTCGAGGAGACCTTTGGCAAGAGTTTCGAGATCTTCGCGCTTCTCGGTAATGATCTTGGTTGCTTCGGCAAGACCCGATTCCACCAGGCGGCGCACCTCTGCATCGATTTTCCGGGCGGTGGCCTCGGAGATGGTTTGCTGCCGCCCCATGGTGTAGCCGAGGAAAACCTCCTCCTGATTTTCGCCATACATGACAGTGCCAAGCTCATCGGAGAAGCCCCAGCGCGTTACCATGGCGCGGGCGAGCTTGGTCGCTTGCTCGATGTCGGATTGCGCGCCCGACGTTATCTTATCCTTGCCGAAGATGATTTCCTCGGAAACCCGGCCGCCCATGCAAATGGCAAGCCGCGAGGTCATCTGTTCGAAACTCATCGAAAGCTTGTCGCGTTCGGGGAGCTGCATGACCATGCCGAGGGCTCGCCCGCGCGGAATGATGGTCGCTTTATGCACCGGGTCGGTGGCCGGAACATTGAGGGCGACGATCGCGTGCCCGCCCTCGTGATAGGCGGTCAGCATCTTCTCTTGCTCGGTCATGACCATGGTGCGGCGCTCGGCGCCCATCATAATCTTGTCTTTCGAATCCTCGAACTCGGACATGGTGACGAAACGTTTGGCGCGCCTTGCCGCCAGCAAGGCCGCCTCGTTGACGAGATTCATGAGGTCGGCACCGGAAAAGCCTGGCGTGCCGCGCGCCACCGTGCGCAAATCGACGTCCGGCGCGAGAGGCACCTTGCGGACATGCACCTTGAGGATGCGTTCGCGCCCGACGATATCGGGGTTGGCTATGACAATCTGGCGGTCGAATCGGCCGGGGCGGAGAAGCGCCGGATCGAGCACGTCGGGACGGTTCGTCGCCGCAATTATGATGATGCTCTCGTTGGGCTCGAAGCCATCCATCTCCACGAGGAGCTGGTTCAAGGTCTGCTCGCGTTCGTCGTTGCCGCCCCCGAGGCCGGCGCCGCGATGGCGGCCAACGGCGTCTATTTCATCGATGAAGACGATGCAAGGCGAGTTCTTCTTGGCCTGCTCGAACATGTCACGGACGCGACTCGCGCCGACGCCGACGAACATTTCCACGAAATCCGATCCGGAAATCGTAAAGAAAGGCACGTTGGCTTCTCCCGCGATGGCGCGCGCAAGCAGGGTCTTGCCGGTCCCGGGCGGGCCGACAAGCAAAACGCCGCGCGGGATTCGCCCGCCAAGCTTCTGGAAGCGTTGCGGGTCGCGTAGGAATTCGACAATTTCCTGGAGGTCTTCCTTGGCCTCGTCGACGCCGGCGACGTCCTCGAAAGTATAGCGCCCATGCGCTTCCGTCAGGAGTCTCGCCTTGGACTTGCCAAATCCCATGGCCTTGCCGCCGGCGCCCTGCATTTGCCGGGAAAGAAAGATCCAGATGCCGAGAATGGCAATCAGCGGCAGCCCGTTGACGAGAAGCGTCATCAACCAATTGGTGTTTTCCGACGGAGGCTTGGCGGTGATCGACACGTTTTTCTTATAAAGGCTCTGGACCAGCGTCGGGTCGTTTGGCGCATAGGTCGCAAAGGCGCGGTTGTCGGTGAAATGACCCGAGATCTCGTTGCCCGCGATCGTGACCTCCCGGACATGACCTTGGTCAACTTCGTTCAACAGCTGGCTAAAGGCGATGTCTTGCGACGGAACCCGCTGGCCGGGGTTTTGAAACAGCATGACGAGCGCGACGACGAGCAGGATAATGATCACCCAAAGGGCGAAATTCCGGAAATTCGGATTCATCTTCGCTCCTCATGGCGACCCAAGGGCCTCGCCGGTTGAAACAGCACCCGCTGCGAATTGGGCGTTCGTCCAATGTAAGCCTGGTTTTCGCCCTTGCCAAGAGGTCTTACATCACGCTCAAGTGAGCCTTACATCACGCCGGACCTCGTCTCGAAGGCTCCTCGTTTCTTGGCCGCGCCGCGCGCCTTCCCTCACAATGACGAGAATGCGGTTGCTTTGCAGCCGCAACGCCGCCCCGCCCAAGGTTGCCGTGCAGGGGATTCCGGCGCGCAGCGCTTGGCCGAACCGCAGCGTCAGAGCTTCGAGGCCTGCGAGACGCGGCTTGCCGCCACTTATCAATTTAAGTTCATCGGCAAGAAATCGTAAAAGGATCTCTTCCGGCTCGTCCGCGAGCGCGGATATGTCGGCTTGAAATCCGCCTGGCTCGCGCTGCGCCGCAAGACCGGCGCGGACCGCGCACGCGCGGCCGGCAAGCGCGGCGTCCGCGCTTGCGGCCCGGCGGCCGAGCCTAAGCAAGGCGGCGCGGCCAAGACCTTCCTCCGCGAGCAGGCCGCCGAGGCGCCGCATCCTGGTCTTCGCATAGACAGGATCTTTGTTCGACGGATCGTCGAAAAAAGGCTGCGCCTTCGATTCGCATAGGGCGGCGAGGTCCGCCTTGGCATGGTCGAGCAAGGGCCGCGCGAGGATCAATCCATTGCGTTCGCTCGACCTTGCCATGCCGGAGAGCCCCGAAACGCCGGTCCCGCGCAGCAGCCGGAACAGAATCGTTTCGGCTTGATCGTCGGCGTGATGCGCGGTCATGACGTGATCGGCGCCAATCTTGGCCGCGTATTCGAACAAGAGGTCATAGCGAGCCTCGCGGGCGCGCTCCTGAATTCTGGATTTTGGCTTGACGCCATCCCAGACCAGGGTGGCGTGCGGCAGCGCCAGCCCGGCGGCCCAGCGAGCAACCATTTCGGCCTCGCCGCGCGAGTCCTTGCGCAATCCGTGGTCGACGGTCGCGACATAAAGCGGTGGCGGCGCGGCGCGCCCGCGCGCCCACTCCGCTGCAAGCAGCATCAAGGCGACCGAATCGGGGCCACCGGAAACGCCTAGAACAATTCCCCGCGCGGCTTCCCATGGGCCGAAAAGAGCCACGATGTCGCTGGCTGAGAATTCCGCCTTGCCTGGCGCGCGAGGCGGTGTTTTGGCGGATGCGCGGCGCTTGTGCGCAAGGTTTGCATTTGCATAAGAGCTCGCGAGATCGGGTCTATCGCAGATCAGCATTGGGCGCGCTTGGCCTCCCGTTCGGCGCCTGTCTTGACCGTGGCCGGCGCATTCGGATATTTCCGCGCGATTTCGCCATAGGTCGCGCAGGCTTGTTCCTTGGCGCCAAGGGCGTGCAACGACTGGCCGAGGCGCAACAGGGCTTCCGGCGCGCGCGGCGAATTGGCGTAGTGCGTCGATATCTTCAGATATTGTTCCGCCGCCTCGGGCTGCCGGCCGCGCTGGTAGAAGCTTTCGCCGAGATAATAGATCGCGTCGGACGCCATTTTGCTGTTGGGATTCTTTTCGAGAAACCCGGCAAAGCCCTTTTCCGCGTTTTCATATGCTCTTTGTTTCAAATAGCCTAACGCAATGTCGAACTGCTCTTTCGCGGGATTGGGCGCCATGGCGATGACCGTGCCGCCCGGCGTGGTGATCCCGGACGCCGGGACTTTGGTGGCGGCCATCGGCGGCGTCGGCGTTGTTACCGGCGGCCCCACTATGCGGGAGCCGCCATTGGAGAGATCGAGCGGCGCGCCAGGTTCGCTTCGATCGAGGGCTGCCGGGCCGCTTTCATTGGGGCGCCCGCCCGCCAGGTTCGTGCTCGCGGCCGGGGCGAAGCTTCCGAGCGGGCGAGGAGCCCCCGGGGCGCCGGGATTTTGGGACGGATCGAAAGCGTCGCCACGCCCGTTCGCGCGGGAGGGTGCGATAGCGGCGCTTTGCGGCCGGCCCCGGGCGTCCCCAATGATTTGGGTTTCGGGTGCTTCGCCGCGCTTCTGCGGGGGCTTGACCAAGGGAGCGCCCTGTGCGCCGCCCTCGTGAAACCGGAAATCGACATCCTCCTGGAACTTCTTGAGTTGTTCCGCGAGTCCGCGGGCCTCGAACTGCATCTGTTCAATTTGCCCGCTGATCTGCCGCATCTGGCTTTCGAGCCGTCCGATCCGGACAACGAGACCCGCGGAATCCTGTTGCGTTCCGTCCTGCTGCTCTCTGGCGAAGGGCACATCCCCGGACTCGCCGATTTCGCCAGGCGGACGGCCATATCCTTGGGCGATGTGAATCCCGTTTCGCGCCGCCGCGACTTGCGCGTCTAGCCGGACCATCCGTGCGTCTGGAGCTATCGCGGTCTCCGCGCGAGCGGCCAATGAAACAAACGCTACAAGCAGATTGGCCGCGACCATCGCGACAACTAAGAGCAAGGGTTTCTCGAATCGAATCATGCGGCAATGTCCTCTCGCCTGGCGGCCTCTATTGTAAGCCGGCTTTTCAGGCTAAATTTTGGACGGCGGCGTCTGTTCCGTCGAAAACGATGATTAAATTGAATCAAATCGTACGCTTTTTGGAGATCGCGTCGAGGCAATGCGAACGTCGGTTGCGCGCGACACGCGATTGCGCCTCAAGCGTTACCGGATTTAAGAAAAGCGCTCCCAGGCCGCCTGTCGGGAAATTCCAAGCGCGTCTCCGATCGCTGCCCAGCTGACCTCCCGCTTTCGCAAAGCGTCCACCTGATTTTGGAGAGCGGCTCCTACCGACTGTCGCGGCGGAAGGTTCGAACAATTGTTCATTGGTCATCGCATCCCACCCGGCCAAGGCCTTGGGCATCGCTTCCAGAACCTTGTTGCAAAACTCCTACGCAGGTTGCGGCCCGATGTTCCATGCATATGGAACGAAGCAACTATCTTCAACGTTGAGTCCTCCGAGCTTGCAACGGAGATTGCCGATGAAAGCTGTGCTGCCGCTGGCTTTTACAGGATTGTTGGGATTGGGCGCGAGCGGCGCATGGGCGCAGATCGCGCCCGGAGATCCTGCCGGCAACCAGACGATTCCAGAGAAGGATTTGTCGCGGCCAGAGGATGCGCGACCCCAGGGCACCCAAGGCGATACCAAAAAAAACCTAAGCGACAAACTGGACGCCAGCGGGGGCGTGATCAAGCCGGCCCCGGGCGTTGATCCCGAAATTGTGAAACCCGCACCGGTTCCGCAGCCCAATTCGACCCCGGTCATTCCGCCTCCTGGGATGCCGGGAGGTCCGCCCGGTCCCGAGCCAAAATAGCGCTCAGGCGGCGGGTCGCAGTTCGAGGCTGGAGTCGCGCTGCGTGCATCGATGTTCGCGCGAAGCGTCCCAGAGCGCGAGGGGTATGTCAGCCGAGGCTGCAACCATTCGTCGAAGCAAGCGTTTGGCTATCATCATCATTCATCAACTGGAGGCCATATGGCCAACAAATTCATCATCTTGGCAGCTGGCGCCTACGGTATCGCCCTTGCGACCAGCGCATCGGCCATGCCTCTCAATCCTCTCCGGAGCCACGATAGTGCCGGTCAGGTTCGAGAGGTTCGAATGGTATGCGACGAGTTTGGCCGCTGCTGGCGGGAATCGGATCCGGGCGAGGACATCGCCCGCGGGGTGATTCGCGGCTTGGAAGGGCGCAGCATTTATCGGCATCGCGATTGGGATCCTTATCGCCGCGGGCACCGCGATTGGGATCGCGATTATGACTACGATGACGAAGACTAAAGCTTCGGCGCATAGCTTCATCTCGACGGCAGTCTTAAGCCTCGAGCAACGCTTATTGTATCGGCGGGGGTGCGTGCCAGCGCCGGCTACACGGGAGTGGCCGCCGCACGCCAGTTTCAGGCGGTAGCGCACCCTCACGCCATCGCACGTAGTCGGGTATAGGAAATGGCCGGAATCGAGGCTCCGCTGCCTCCTTCCGGCCCATATCGAAGAGACCATCCGGTCTATCGCTGGGCTCCATGCCGAGCACCACCAGAATGCCACGCAGCTTCAGCGCGCCGTCGATCGCGTAACAGCCTTACTGAGTCGCCCGCGCTTCATCGGCGTCCTGACCGCCCTCGCGGCCGGCTGGATCAGCCTGAATCTGCTTGCCGCCGCGCTTGGCTATCGCCCCATCGATCCGCCTCCCTTCTCAGGGCTGGGAGGCGCCGTCTCGCTGGTGTCGCTCTACATCGTCGTCTTGATCCTGGCCACCCAGCGGCGTGAGTACGAGCTTGCCCAACTCCGCGAGCAGCTCACCTTGGAGCTGGCTATCTTGAGCGAGCAGAAGACGGCGAAGGTGATCCAACTGCTGGAAGAGTCCCGCCGGGATAACCCGCTCATTCACGACCGGGTCGATCAGGAAGCAGAGGCCATGGCTCAGCCTGCCGATCCAAAATCGGTGCTCGATGCGATCAAGGAGACCCATGCCGAGGCGGAGCAGATCAGCGGCGCCGCGGATGGCCCCTAGGCGCGGTTAGCCGGGGGCTTTCAAACCCGGCCCGGGCGTTCGTACCAAAATGTCTGTTTCACGTGATTAGGGCCAGGAACCCAAGGCGTCATACATCCAGCGGCTTGATAATTGAGTGCGATCGCGCGCAAAGCAGATGGTTCAGGCGTCCGGCGTGGCAGTTGCTCAGCCGCAGCGGACAAGCTGCCCTCGATGGCCTTGAAAGACCTGTCTCGCCGCCTTACCTAAGTCCGATCGTTCGATAATTGTACAATTATCGAAATAACCCGAACTTCGGAGGATGGAAAGTCATGAGCAGATTGTCTGGCAAAACAGCGGTAGTGACCGGCGCGTCAAAAGGCATTGGCGCGGGAATCGCCAAAGAGCTCGCGGCGGAAGGCGCGGCGGTCGTCGTCAACTATGCCTCGAGCAAGGACGGCGCCGATCGCGTCGTTGCGGACATTAAAGCCAAGGGCGGCAAGGCGATCGCCGTCCAAGGCGATGTCGCAAAGGGGGCGGACGTGAAAAAAATCTTCGCGGAGACAAAGCAAGCGTTCGGCCGGCTGGACATTCTGGTCAACAACGCCGGCGTCTATAATCTTTTGCCTCTCGAGGAGGTCACGGAGGAGGATT
>Ga0185299_10007590_pt1 | contig 11051 bp, 10 predicted proteins | sample PaiPotPPA55metaG_FD_128002 | JGI IMG/M metagenome (GOLD analysis project Ga0185299, IMG submission 128002) | Iron sulfur acid spring bacterial and archeal communities from Banff, Canada, to study Microbial Dark Matter (Phase II) - Paint Pots PPA... ...
TCGACATCCTTGCTCGAAGGATGGTGCGGCGCGTGATCCGTGGCGATGGCGTCGACAGAGCCATCGGCCAAGCCTTCGATCAGTGCCGCGCGGTCTTCGCCGGAAGCCAGCGGCGGATTCATTTTGTAATGCGAATCGTAGCGCACGTCTTCGTCAATCAAAGTGAAATGGTGCGGCGTCACTTCACAGGTCACCTGCAGACCTTGCGCTTTTGCTGAGCGGACATAGTCGAGCGAAGCGCGAGCGGACATGTGGGCAATGTGAAGGCGCGCGCCCGTGAGCATCGCCACTTCTACGTCACGGCCTACACAAATGGATTCCGATTGCGCGGGAATGCCTTTCAGGCCCAAGCGAATCGAGCGCGGGCCTTCACGCATCACGCCGCCCGCGAACAAGGAAGGGTCCTCGCAGTGATCAATTACCGGGAGATCGAGAGAGTGGCAATAGTCCATCACCTGGCGCATCAGGCGCGCGGTCGCGACAGGTTTTCCATCGTCGCTGACGGCTACGATGCCAGCGTCCTTCATTGCTGCAATTTCGGCGAGCGCTTCACCTTTGCTACCGACAGAAGCGGCGCCGATGGGCCAGACGCGCACCGCGCCAGCGGCCGCCGCACGTTCCACGATTCCGCGCGTCACAGAGGCGTTATCATTCACGGGCTGCGTGTTCGGCATGGTGCACACCGCCGTAAAGCCTCCACGAGCCGCAGCACGTGTGCCGGTCTCGATTGTTTCGGAAAGCTCCTGGCCGGGTTCGCGCAAGTGGCAATGCAAATCAATGAAGCCGGGCGCGACGATCATGCCGGAGGCGTCGAAAATATCTATCTGCGAGGCGGAGAGGTCAGGACCGACTCTCATTATTCTGGGGCCATCGATTAGGATGTCGATTAACGCGTCGGTCTTGCTCGACGGGTCAAGAACACGGCCATTTTTAATCAGCAGCATTATTTATCCTTGCCCGCCGTTCCTGGCGCGGCAGCCGGTTCCGACGCGGCGCCGCCCACCAGATGGTAGAGAAGAGCCATGCGAATCGCGAGGCCGTTGGTCACTTGGTCAAGAACGCAAGATTGCGGGCCATCGGCAACGCTCGGATCGATTTCCAATCCGCGGATCATGGGACCGGGATGCAAAACGAGCGCGTCTTTTCCGGCGAGGCGCAGGCGTTCGGGCGTGAGTTGAAACTGCAAAATATATTCTTCGGGCGCGAGGGCCGGTTCGTGGAGACGCTCAGTCTGCACGCGGAGCACGATGATTACGTCGGCGCCGTCGAGCGCTTCATCGATATGCGACACGCGGCGAACATTTGGAGCGAGCGATTCCAATTCCCGCGGCACCCACATGGCAGGTCCGCACAAGGTGACGTGCGCGCCAAATTTAGTGAGCAAATGAATGTTGGAGCGCGCCACACGGCTGTGCAGGATGTCGCCAAGGATGGTGAGACGTAATCCGTCGAGCGTGCTTTTGCGATCGCGGATGGTCAGCGCGTCTAGCAAGGCTTGGGTGGGATGCTCGTGCGTGCCGTCTCCCGCATTCACCACCGGAATACCCAGGCGTTGGGCCACGAATTCCGGCGCGCCGGACGAGCTGTGCCGGATCACGATTCCATCGGGGCGCAAAGCTTCAAGCGTCCATACCGTGTCGAGTAGCGATTCGCCCTTTTTCAAACTGGAAGACTCGGCCTGCAAATTCATGGTGTCCGCGCCGAGACGAGCAGCAGCAGTGGCAAAACTAATGCGGGTACGCGTGGAATTTTCGAAAAATGCCAGGGCCACAGTCTTGCCGCGCAAAGTAGCTAATTTTTTTAGCGGATGACGCTGGAATTCCTGAAAAGGCTTGGCCTGGTCCAGAATAAAAGATATTTGCTCGCGGGTGAGGTCTTCGATTCCTAGCAGGTGTTGCAGACGCTGCAGCACGTTTTCCCTTTAATGCGTTTTCTCCGGGCCTCCCAAAGGATTGCCGGATTGTTCAAGGAACGCGATCTACAAGAACGACGCGCTCCTCGTCATCAATTTCCATCAAGCGAACTTCCACTATTTCAGTATCGCTGGTCTCGACGGCTCGACCAACAAAGGACGCTTCAATGGGCATCTCGCGATGGCCGCGATCGATCAGCACGCAGAGCCGGATGCGTTTCGGACGCCCCAAGTCGAAGAGGCCGTTCATGGCGGCGCGAATTGTGCGTCCGGTGTAGAGCACGTCATCGACAATCACCAAATCCTTGTCGTCAACCGGGAAATCGATTTCATTGGAATGAAATACTGGCTGCGGGCCTACGGTCGAGAGGTCGTCGCGATAGAGCGTGATATCGAGAGTGCCGACCGGAATTTTGACGCCTGCTGAGTCGTTGATTGTCTTCGCCAAGCGCTGAGACAAAGGGACGCCGCGGCGTCGCACGCCGATTAGCGCGAGATCTTTCGTTCCACCGCTTTTCTCGACGATTTCATGGGCTAAACGCTGGAGGGTGCGGCTAATTTCTTCCGCAGAAAGCAATTGTCTTTTTTCTACGACGCGCATTGTGGCACGCCATCCTAGCATAGACCTTTGTGTCTTCGCAGCCGGGGAATCGCGCCGCCCGATGAGGCCGATAATTCCGGCGCTTGCTGGAATAGATGCTGCCTTAGGTGCTAGACTACCCGTCGTGAATGCGCCGCAGCCGGCACGCATGTCCCAACGGCCCGCGGAAGTTGACCTCCGAGTCAGCGTTGGTTCCCTCCAGCTAAAAAATCCGATTATTGCTGCCAGCGGTACATTTGGCTACGGAGTGGAGTTCGCCCCCTTAGTGGACCTTAGCGGCCTTGGCGCGATTGTCGTTAAGGGACTTTCGATTCAGCCTATGGAAGGCGCGCCGGCACCACGGATCTGCGAGACCTCCAGCGGAATGGTAAATGCGATTGGTTTGCAGAATATCGGGGTGCGAGCCTTCGTGGCCGAGAAGCTTCCCGAGCTTTGTCGGCTTAAGGCTACGGTTGTGGCGAATGTGTTCGGTTGCACTATCGCGGATTACGTCGAGGTGATACGAATCCTGGAGGATGCGGAGGGGGTTGCCGCCTACGAGCTGAACATCTCCTGCCCCAATGTGGAACATGGGGGGGCCGAGTTTGGAGTTGACCCAGTACTAACCGCCGAGGTCGTCCGAGCGGCCAGGAATGCGGCCAAGCGACCGTTATGGGTAAAACTTTCACCGAATGTTAACAGGATTGGACTTACGGCCCAGTCGGCCGAATCCAGCGGGGCCGACGCTCTGGTAATCGCAAACACGTACCCTGCACTGTGTATAGATGCACACAACCGGAGGTCACGCCTGGGCAGTACGACCGGTGGGTTGTCGGGTCCGGCGATAAAACCTATAACTATGAGGCTGGTATATGAAGCCGCTAAGGTAATTAAGATTCCGATTATAGGGCTTGGTGGTATTGAGAGCCCGGACGATGTAGCGGAATATATGCTAGCGGGTGCCACGGCGGTGCAAGTTGGCACAGCACACTTTGTTGACCCTAGAGCCACAGAACGGCTAGTGGGAGGATTGGAAAGGTGGTGCAAAGACAATAGAGCTCCTGAAATCAGCAAGTTACGAGGCAGTATAGAGGTTGCTGGAACAGGCTCGAGATAGTAAAATTATTGATTCAACGAAGGTTAGGAGATCATGAAAGCAAAAACGTTCGTAGTGCTCGAATCGGTGTTTTTAGGATTGGGTTTGCTTGCGTTTACTCCGTCGGTGAACCCCACGACCGCGGGAAGGCCAAGCAACCCGCCCCAAGCATCCACCTACCTGCAGCAAGCGTCCTCCGCTAAAGCCAATAGCCCCAAACCGCTTGCGGTCTGGGAATGCACAACCAGCTGGTACGGCGAAGACTTCGACGGCCAGCCGACAGCTAACGGCGAGAAGTATGACATGTACGCTGAAACTGCCGCCCATCCTACACTGCCTCTAGGTTCCATTGTGCGAGTGGTGAACCCACGAAACCATCGTAGCCAGATCGTCCGAATCAACGACCGCGGTCCCTACGTCGAAGGACGAGAATTGGACGTTTCCTACGAGGTGGCTCGTAGGTTAGGATTTGATCAGCGCGGGGTCGCGAAGGTTCGGCTCGAGCTGCTCAAGGTGCCTACACGCCCGGAACCGATCCATCACGAAGACTAATCGTCGCCCTGGATGTAGATAACCTCCAGGCTGCCACTGCTTTATCGCGAAAGCTTCGCGGAGCGGTGGGCCTCTTCAAAGTCGGTAGCCAACTTTTTACTGCGGGAGGTCCGCGAGCGGTTGAGAAGCTCGCGGACACCGGGGCCGATATTTTCCTGGATCTGAAATTCCACGACATACCCAATACGGTGGCTAAAGCGGTGGCCGTTGCGGTACAGCTTCCGCGGGTTAGGCTGCTGACGCTGCATGCATCGAGCGGCACCGCGGCGATGAAGGCTGCACGCGAAGCCGCAGGAGCCTCGAGCAAGCGGCCGAAATTGCTGGCAGTGACGGTTTTGACGAGCTTTGACGCTGCAACATTGCGGGAGATAGGTATGGGTGGTTCGCTGGAGACTCGCGCAGTGGCGCTTGCGCGCCTGGCTAAGAAAGCTGGAATGGACGGCGTGGTTTGTTCTGCTCATGAAGCTCGCGCGATACGGCTCGCTTGCGGTCCCAAGTTCGTAATTTTGATCCCCGGAGTCCGGCCGCACAGTGGCGTTGCGAATGACCAGTCGAGGATAGCTACTCCGGCAGAAGCGATTCGCGCCGGAGCGGATTATTTGGTAGTTGGACGCCCTATCACCGGCGCGCCGGACCCACGCTCAGCCGTGCTGTCCATCGTGAACGAGATGAAATCTGCTTCGCGACAAACCCGTTAGAGTGTCCTTTCCCGTTCGCTAACTATTGACAAAATTCCTCTAGAGGTACAACTTCTCTGCCGGACATTCACGCAGCGAAAGGGGCATCTCCATGAGGGTTGGGCTGAAGAGGGCTGCAATTACAGCGGCCGTGATACTTACATTTGTGCCGGCGGTTCGCGCGCAGGAGATCGGCGCTCCGCCTGTTGCTCCGAAAGCGCAAACAGTTGAAGTGACGCCCACGAATATTCAAGCGAACGTCGGAGACAAAGTTAAATTTAGCGCGGTGGCAAAGGACGCTGCTGGAAATGTGTTGGCCGCGAAAGCGATGGTTTGGTTTGCCGCGCCATTCGACGTAGCGGGCGCGGACAAAGAGGGCGTGGTCGTCTTTCACGAACCGGGTGAAGTAGTAGTAGGCGCGGTGGTGGCTGGAAAGCCCGGATTCGCTCACGTGATGGTGGTTGCGCCGCCGGTTGCCAAGATCGAAATTGCCCCGGTAACTCAGGCGCTGGTGGCAGGCAGCAGCGCGATGCTTTCCGCCACAATGCGCTCCGCGAATGGCGATCCGCGCACGGATACCCCGATTCGCTGGACTTCGAAATCACCCGCCATCGCTCAGGTAAACGAATCCGGAATGGTGACAGCGAAGTCGCCAGGCAATGCGACGCTCGCGGCTGCGGCTGGAACCGTAAGCGGCGAAGTCGTCGTGCGAGTGGTTGCAGACAACATTCAAACTCTTACGGTGGAACCCGCAGCCACGAGCGCCAGGACGGGAGATGTAGTTCATTTCAGCGCGACGGCGCAGGGCCCCAAGAGCAATTCTCTGAAAGATGTTTTCGTCAGTTGGACGGTGGCCGGACCCAACGCAATGATTTATCCCGACGGCGCGTTTGTAGCCGCTGTTCCTGGCACTTACAAAGTGATAGCAACCGTGGGATCCCAAAATGCGGCTGGGTCTATTACCGTGACTCCCCGGAATGTTGAGCGCGCGCTCGAGGTGGTGGCGCATATCCCGATAAAAGCTCCTGATGGGTCGGTAATACAAACCACCGAAGAATGGATCATGGGGAATCACCTATACGTTTCGACTCTCGCCGACAGAATTTTTGACTATGACGTCAGCGATCCGTCGAAACCGAAACAGCTCGATTCGTTGAAAGCCGATGCGCGCCTGATTAACGACATCAGCACCACGCCGGACGAAAAGGTGGGCGTGTTTACGCGCGAAGGAGCTTCCACTCGCAAGAACGGAATTGTGCTTTTCGATCCTTCGGACCCCGCGCATTTGAAAGTCCTCTCGGAATATACCGAGACCGTGACGGGCGGGGTGCATAGCGCGTTCATCAACACGCACTACGTGTACATTACCGACGACGCGACCGGCTCATTGCGCATAATCGATTTTCAAGATTTTCAACATCCCAAGGAAGTGGCGCGCTGGGAAATTCAAAACCCCACGGCTGCCATGATCGCCGGACCCATGGGTCCGATGTCGAGCGGGCGCTACCTTCACGATTTGTACGTGAAGGATGGCTTGGCATATCTTGCCTACTGGCGTGACGGCCTGATCATCCTCGACGTCGGCAACGGTATGAAAGGCGGCAGCCCGGAGCATCCGCAACTTGTGTCGCAATACAAATTCAATCATTACGAACTCTACGGCAACGGTTGGCTCGCTGGAACGCACACCACATTCCGTTACAACAACTATATTTTTGTGGGCGACGAGGTTTTCCCGGCGCAGTTCGACATCGACAGCAAGGAGCGCATCCCCGTCCGCGGAATTTGCCACGTGATGGACATCAGCGACATCGCGCATCCGCGAGAAGTAGCGATTTACGAAGTCCCCGAAGGCGGCATCCATAATTTCTGGGCTGACGATGACATATTGTTTATAGGCGACTATGCCGGAGGAGGGCGCGTGCTCGATATTTCCGGCGAACTTCGCGGCAATCTTTATCTGCAGGGCCGCGAAATCGCTCGCCTCTGGACCGGCGATCCCGCAGGCTACCGCCCGAATATGCCTTTTTCCTGGGGCGCGCAACCCGCGAATGGCTTGATCTATTTCAACGACATCAACAGCGGAATCTGGATAACCAGACTCGGCAGCCCGCGGTTTAAAGGCTCTACTACGGCGCCGCCGCTTCAGGTAAAGACGGAGTAGCTCCTTATAATATTTCGGACGTAAGCCCCTTCCGGGGAGGTGCGCCCGAGCATTTGACCGTTGTCACAGCCTTCGCTAGCATCAGTGTGCGAATTGCATTCTCCCCATGGAAGAAATCAAGCATGTAATCGTTGGCACTGCCGGACATATCGATCATGGAAAATCTGCGCTGGTGGAAGCTCTCACCGGGACTAACCCGGATCGGCTGGAAGAAGAAAAGCGCCGAGGTATAACTATCGACCTGGGATTCGCTTTTCTGAATCTCGATGGAGTGAGATTTGGCTTCGTCGATGTGCCGGGCCATGAAAAATTCGTCCGCAACATGCTGGCGGGAGTAGGCGGAATCGATCTAGTTCTCTTCGTCATCGCCGCCGATGAATCGATCAAACCGCAGACGCGCGAGCATTTCGATATTTGCCGGCTGTTGGGCATATCGCGCGGAATCATAGCAATCACGAAATCCGATAAGGTCAGTTCCGACGTACTGGATACAGTGCGTCTGGAAATAGAAGAATTTGTGCGCGGCTCTTTTCTCGAAAGCGCACCCGTTATAGCAGTAAGCGCGCGCAGGGGGGAAGGAATCGAGGAGTTGAAACAGGAATTGCACCGCAGTGCGCACGCCGTATCGTCGCGAGACGAAAAGCGGCACTTTCGGCTTCCCATCGATCGCGCGTTCGCAATGAAAGGATTTGGCACAGTGGTTACCGGCACACTTGTGGCGGGGACTTTGAGTGTCGAGGATGAAGTGCAGCTTTATCCCACGCTGAAACGGGCCCGCGTGCGCGGTCTCCATTCCGGAGGAAAGCAAGTCGCGCGTGCGGTAGCCGGCCAGCGCACGGCCGCGAACTTAGCCGGTATCGATATCACCGACGTAAAACGAGGCATGGTGCTGACAGCACCGGGCATTTTCCAGCCAAGTTCGCGTTTGGATGCCAGCATAACTTTGCTGGCTTCCGCGCGACCGCTAAAAAATCGTGCTCGAGTTCATTTGCATCAAGGCACAGCGGAATCAGTTGCCGAAGTAATTTTGTTGGATGGCGCGGCGGAATGCTCTGCCGGCGAAACCACATTTGCCCAATTTAAGTTGGATAACCCTGTGCTAGTCCTGCCGGGAGATCGATTTATTCTGCGACAGCTTTCACCGGTGGTCACCATCGGAGGCGGGCGTATCCTCAACACGCGCACTGCCCGGCATCGGCGCAATGATGCCGGTGTGAACAATTTCCTAGAAACGCTCGAGCGCGGAAACAAAGAAGAGAGTTTACTTGCTCTAACGGAAGTATCGCCCCGAGGACTTACTTGCACTGAAACGGTTTCGCGCACCGGCTGGATAAAAAGCGAAATTTGCACCGCAGCGTCAAACCTTGCGGGGACGGGACGTCTGCGAATCGTGGGCGATCTGAACTCGCCGGATTTCTCACTTGTGCCTATCTCCGCATTCGCGGAATCCCTGGCTACGATCAGGAAAGGCATTGATGAATTCCACTCTGCAAATCCCTTACTGCCGGGGATTCCGAAGCAAGAGCTGCGCGGACGAGCTGGAAATCCCCGCGCCGAGATTTTTGAATCCGCGCTGGAAGACTTGCTGAAATCACGCGCAATTGTTATTTCGGGCGATCTTGTCCAGCGAGCCGGACGAGAAATCGCTTTGTCAGCCGAAGAAACGCGCGCGAAAGAATTAATCGAACGCGAATTTGCGGATGCCGGACTGGCTGTCCCGAGCTTCGCCGTCGTGCTCGCCAAGTTGCCGGTGGAATCGCGACGGGCGCAGAAGATTCTGCAAATTCTGCTGCGGGAAAAAGTGTTGGTGAAAGTCGCCGATGACCTGGTATTCCATCAAAGGGCTCTGAAAAGCTTGCGCGAAACGCTGGTGAAACGCCGCAAGGAGCACGGCGCCCGGCTTCCCATCGGCACGTTTAAGGAACTTACAGGCGTGTCGCGCAAGTACGCGATTCCACTGCTCGAATATCTCGATCGGGAGCACTTGACGCGCCGAGTCGGGGATGAGCGTGTTATACTTTAGGTTGATACCCGGGCTCTCAAAACGCCCGTTGTTGAACCGGCGACCTCGGGAAGGCAGGTAAACATGGGAGAATTTAGCCCAATTCATTGGTTGATCGTTCTGGCGATCATCGTCCTCCTGTTCGGAGGAAAGAAAATCCCTGAAGTGATGCGCGGAATTGGCGAAGGCATTCGCAGCTTTAAAGAAGGCATGCATACCAATACGCAAACGCCACCGCCTCCCGCTCCACCTGCAAATCCGCCGACGGTTACAACGGCTCCGCCTCCGTTGGGCGAAGACAAAAAGTAACGCGCTAACTTTTAAAAGGGGTTTTGTAAAGCGCTTTGTGAAGGGCATCGACGGCGGCTTGAGGCCGCCGTTTTTATTTTGCGGTATCTCTCGTTGCGAGAGCGTCTTCCCACCCGGACTCGCGCAGCAATGAATACAGCCGAGCTAGCGGCAATCCCATCACGTTGAAGTAGCAGCCCTCGATACGGGTAACGTAACGTCCGCCCACGCCCTGGATCGCATAGGCGCCCGCCTTGTCGAAGGGTTCGCCGGTTGCGATATATTCTTCAATTTCCTGGTCGGTAAGAGGCGCAAAACGTACCCGCGTAATTTCTTCGACCACATACTGCTTCGGTCCGGGATTTCGCAACAATGCAAGACCCGTATGGACCTCGTGAATTTTTCCACTGAGACTGCGCAACATGCGACGCGCGTCGTCTGGCGAAGAGGGTTTGCCGAGAATTTCTCCGCCGACAGCGACGATCGTGTCGGCGCCGAGGACCAAGGCCCCGCCAGCGCGACCGCGATTGCGCTCCGCGGCGGAAAGCGCCTTCGCTAAAGCCAGCCTGCGAACATAATCGCCGGGAAGTTCATTGCCAAGGGGTGTTTCATCCACGCCCGCGTGGGATATCTCGAATTGGATTCCAGCGGTTCGCAGGATTTCCGCGCGGCGAGGCGAAGCCGATGCAAGAATGAGTTTCATCGCAGGTCTTTGTTTTCAAAGGGGTTTTCGTGGGACGTGGACGCCTCCGCGAGTGCGCCGAGAAAAACCGGGAGCGCTTCGAAAGGATCCTTCGTCATTTCGTTCCTCAGGCTGACGATGCTTGTCACATCGTCAAATTACTATGGACTCGCGGTATTCGCCGAAGGCGCGGCGAAGAGCATCTGAAATTTCGCCAACTGTGGCGTAGGATTCTACCGCCAGCAATATGGCGGGCATCAGATTTTCCGAGCCACGGGCTCGGCGCTCAACCTCCGCCAAAGCAGCCGTTGCTTTCGCATTATCGCGGCGCGCGCGCAAATTGTTCAGCCGCGCAACTTGCGATTGTTCGATTTCCGGATCAACTTGCATCGTGGGAATGGGACGTTCTTCTTCCGCCTGGAATCTGTTCACGCCCACGACCACTTGCTCGCCGGAGTCCACCGCTCGCTGATACTCGTACGCCGACTTCTGAATCTCCTGCTGGACGTATCCGCTTTCGATGGCCCGCAGCATTCCGCCCATCGCGTCGATTTTCGAGATGTAATCCTGCGCACCCGCTTCGATTTCGTTGGTTAATTTCTCGACAGCGAAAGATCCCGCCACGGGATCGGAGGTGTTCACCACGCCGGATTCTTGCGCGATGATCTGTTGCGTGCGCAACGCAAGCAGCGCGGCTTGTTCGGTGGGCAGCGCCAGGGCTTCGTCCAGCGCGTTGGCGTGCAGCGACTGGCAACCGCCCAAAACCGCGGCCAGGCTCTGCAGCGCGACACGCACGATATTATTTTCGGGCTGCTGCGCCGTAAGAGAGGAGCCGGCGGTCTGCGCGTGAAAGCGAAGCATCATGGAGCGCGGGTCGCGCGCACCGAAACGGTCGCGCATGGTTCGCGCCCACACGCGGCGCGCCGCGCGGAATTTCGCGACCTGCATCAGGAATTCATTGTGCGAATTGAAGAAAAAGGAAAGTTGCGGGGCGAACTCGTCCACCGCAAGCCCTGCTTCGATGGCGGCTAACACGTATGCAATCCCATTCCCGAGCGTGAAGGCAACTTCCTGCACGTCGGTGGAACCCGCTTCGCG
>Ga0185299_10007591_pt1 | contig 11049 bp, 12 predicted proteins | sample PaiPotPPA55metaG_FD_128002 | JGI IMG/M metagenome (GOLD analysis project Ga0185299, IMG submission 128002) | Iron sulfur acid spring bacterial and archeal communities from Banff, Canada, to study Microbial Dark Matter (Phase II) - Paint Pots PPA... ...
CAATTCCTCCAGTTGCACCCAGAACGATGTTGACCCGAAGAGCAATTCCACGCGGCGTGTTGCGATGGCGGCTGATCGCCTCCAACTGCTTACGCGCTGCGTCGGTAAGGACAAGTTTGGGCGCGGGTGGAAGCGGCATACGATCAGTATGCGCCCAACAATTCCATTAGTAAAGCTATTTCAGATACAGAAAACTAGTATTCAATCATGTTGAACCATGCTACATCCCGAACTGCTGGCATTCGCAGCAGTTCGCTTCATGTATACTGTTACACCGGCTGGCATCTTCGAGCCCTGGCCGTCCTGGCAGCAAGCCCGAGAGCATATCCTCGAAGGAGAACAACTCATGACCGCAACCGAGCGCACGAATTACTTACGCTTCGCTTTGGTTCTGGTGGGCCTGATCTTCATAGTCGGGATCTACCCGCTCACTATCATTTGGCCGTCGGGTTGGTCGTGGCACACAGGCCAGTCGGATTACCTACAGATGATTCTCGGGATTTACGCGACACTAGGCGTATTTCTGCTGCGTGCTTCCCGTAACCCCCTCGCTCATCTCAGCCTCATCTGGTTTACCGTTTGGTCCAGCATCGTTCACGGAGGAATCATGGCTGTACAGTCGCTGGCGAACTCCGAGCACATGGGGCATCTGTGGGGCGACGTTCTGGCACTTTTTGTTGTAGCCGTTGTCCTCGCGGTCCTGACACCGCGAGTTGAGGCGGCAAAGCTAGTTTCAGTGCGCGTCTAACCCAACGACATTACCCGATGATGGCGATGATTTTGCTTTCAGACGCGGCAGCGATCATCAGATCGAATTGGCTTCGTGATGATTCAGCTTAGATCTTGTTCAAGAAAGTTTTTCTAGTAGGCGACTATTGGGGCGGCGTGACCGGCCCTGGTAGTTCTTCCAGGTGGAGAGAGTTTCGGACGCGTGGTATAACAGTCTGGTCGCGTGACGGGGGGGTCGAAGTCGTATTTAGCTCATGGATTATACGGGGCTAAGATTCGGCGCTCCTTACTGGCTAACGGCCCAGCCAACCGGCCTTCGCGGGTTTCTTGCGTGGCTGTGCTCGCTTCCATTGCCTGACGACCAGGTACGAACGGATCGTCTGCCACTGCTATCCAAAAGAGCTTCAGCCGCAGGTTTATTGGACTCTTGAACCATCGGGTGAGGGAGGAACCACGCATTCCGATTTCAGTTGCATCTTAAGACATCGTTCGCCACTTCCGTTTCTCTCTCGCACTCGACTGAAGCAATTACAACGCCATGGATGCAAGGTGGTGCGGCCCTCGACGGAGGACGCATTATGCACACAATTCGAGTTGATGTTGCATAAGTCCAACACGAGTGCGCCTGCGCGTGAAATCGTTTGAGCGTGACGGCGAGCGCATCTATGCCATTCGCGGCTAGCTGTCTGCTCCTCTCCTTGCCTTGCGAGCCGGGCATGACCTCCCGGCTCTTTTTTGTTCCTCGACGCCTCGGCTTCGCGAGCAGCCCTCGGAGTGCCCGCGGTTGTTCGACCACAGTCGCTGTGCCCAGCTAGTCTCTGAATTCCCAGCTCTTGGTAGCGCCTGGTCCGGTGGTGGTCAACGGCATTCTTCGCAGCCGTCTATGACGAGCTTCGAGTTCGCATTCCTCGGTGTCGTTTCGTAAACGTGCCTGACTTTCAGTTTTAACAAGTCCATTAAGCGAGGCTTTGCTAATTTGGCAAAGTGCTCTACCATCGCTTTAATTAGGCGCTCGCAATGATAGGCGTGCGTTCATCCCCTCATGATAAGCCGACCTCCGGCAATGCGGAATTGCACTGCGAGGTAGCGTGGCACCAGCCCGCAGATTGCTCTCGCCAACCGATCCGAAAAAGGAACACACTCGGCCGAAGGCGGTATGGGATGCCATTCAGGACCGCAAGGCCGGGGAGCCAAGATCGCATCGAAGAGACGGCGCGGCTTCTCGCTTCAGTCGTCGAATCTTCTGATGACGCGATCGTCAGCAAAGATCTCAACGGTGTGGTCACCAGTTGGAACAAGAGTGCTGAACGGATCTTTGGATACTTGGCCGAGGAGGCGATCGGCCAGCCGATTTCGATCATCGCCGCCCCCGGCCGTAACGAAATGCCGAACATGCTGGAGCGAATCAAACAGGGAGAGCGAATCGACCATCACGAAACCCTCCGGCAGGCGAAAAACGGCAGATTGGTGAATGTATCTCTGACCATATCTCCGGTCCCAACCTACTGTTTATCGAAAATGGCTACTGCTGTGAAAGCCTTGCCATCGGCGCCGGTCCCTTTCGAGGTCGAAGTCATCCTCTTGCCGTCCGTCGAAACCACGGTTCGGACGGTGCTATGGTACTTCCCGCCCTTTTTCGAGCGCTCCTCGGTAATCGTGTTGGCGTTGACTTGCCTGATGGCGGTGGTATCCCATGTGAGGCCCGTGCCCGTCACAGCAACCTCTTTGCCGTCGTATTTCGCGGTGTAGCTATTATCGATCTTCGAGCCGTCCGCCCTTTCGCCTTTGACCGAAGTCTTCGCCCCACCGTCGGCGGCCTCACGCATTACGGTGAGGTTTGTAATCGGCGACACCCCGGGAGCCGCTTTCGATTTCCCGGCGTTGTACATCCAGGAGCCGAGCGTATTGTCCGCCCCAAACGCGATGGCGGCCATGGCGAGCACCGCGAACGTCATGCCCAGAACTCTTTTCATTTTGTTATTTCCTTTCAGCCGGAACCGTCTTGCCTGCTCCAGAATTCCGGACCTCAGTATACTCCAGCTAAACCAGGATTTCCATTTTGCTTGATCTCCCTTAAGCTTTTGCCGCGCCAGCGCGAGACCAAGCGAGTCACTTCGTTTCGCTGCGTCAGTATCATGTCTTGTCGTGAACACGCTGCGCGCAGTGCCTGCCCGCCGTCAACTGCAGGCCGCCTAGCCCGGCTTTGAAGAAAAGTTCGGCGAGCGAATCTACCGCATGCTCCGCTACTATATGCTCTCCTGCGCCGCCGCGTTTCGCACTCGCGACCTATTCCCGGTGCCCGCACTAACCGGCGAAGCCGCTCGCGGTGCGCGGCTGTGCACGGAAGCCGCGCGTGGCTTTGGACGATGGGAAACCCTCCTGGGGCTTCCTTGGACTCGCAGAAGACCGACCGGGACGTCGGCCTCGGACCGGAGGTGCGCCCTACCGCAATACGCCATCAGACCGTTGCTTCGCAGGCATCAGTTTAGCGATTCGCGGTTTAAAGATCTTGTGCTCGCCCTTGTCGGTTTGTGCAACAGGCTGATTGTTTTCATCCGAAGAGAACCCAGTAATTGTCGCTTTACGATTCTTGAACTTGCCGACCAGCAGGACATCGCCTACGGCCAGTCTTGGAAGCTCGTATGCTTTCTTGCGAGTCTTCCGATTGTCCTGCTTTAGCATGGCGCTTGACCTTCGCTATCCATGATCGTAACACCTCCATACAGTCCGGGCCACCGCACCGCATAGTGAACACCGCCTCGGAACGTTCTCGCATACGATGTGATCCAACCTCCAGCCGCTTAAAATTGTGGCCGCCGTTCCGGGTCCAGGCAGACGATCTCACCATCTAGCACGGCTTCGCATTGAAGTTGGGAATGAATAGCCGCTGCGAGTTGGGCAAAGTGGCGGCATTCGTCATCACGCCCCCGATCTTTCGCCTCGCCGCAGACGGTGGAGGTGCGATCCTCTAGCCGTCGGGGGAGATCGGCCTCGAGGTTTGGCGCCTGCGCCCCGGCGCACCCATCTTTTTAGACGCGTCGGATTGACAGGACGGGTTACCTGGATCGGGAAACCCCATATCCGCGCTGCATCTCCATGGGTATAAGCGCTCATCGGGAATGATCACAGATTGGACGCTGAGAACAGCATACGTGTGGCGATCCAAAGAGCACCTATCCCTTGTGTTTCAACAAGGCCGGCCGGGAGATAGCGACCTCGCAGCGATCAGATCTGACCTTCCCCGGGGCGAATTGGCCTCAAGAGTCCCTGTACCTCTTCCAATCGCCTTCCATCGCTTTGGCCATATCCCTGGCGGCAGAGCGCAACCAATTTGATTCTCTGCGTCCCAGGTCCCTCAAAATGTTGGCGACTTGGCGTTTGCTTCCCAGGTGAACATTCGCGGCTTCAGAGCCCATTGCAGAGAGAAGCGTTTCCTCGTCGCGCTCTTCCGGCAGGTCGGCAATCTCAATGGGATTTGATTCCGGCGAGAGGCGGCGAATCAGCCACGTTCCCACAATTTTCTGAAATGGATCGTGCGATCGCACAGCGAACTGGATAGCCTTCTGATAGTAGGACTGGCGATTTCGGATGCGACCATCCAGCCAAACGCATGCCGAGGGCAGCATGGCTTTCGCCTCTCGGGCGATATGGCCTCCTTCCCAACTGGCAATAGCGACAAATCGTTGTTGCCCGAGGCTCCCCAGGCCGGCTTCCCTGCGCACCACTTTGTAATCCAGATTTAGATTTGGAAGCGTTTTCCGTAAGACTCTCTTCACGTCGCGAGGCAGGCCGTGACGCACAACCGGGAGATGCTCTAGCTTCTCCCAAAAACCGTCTGGGGGCTTGAATGCCTCAACCCCTAGTCGATCCAGGTTTTTTTCATGTTCAGCAAGAACAAATGGGCAACCGCCGGCTTTCAGGGTCTTCTGATATCCCTCCAAAATGGCACCGCAACCTTCTTTGAATCTGATTGTCAGCTTTTCTGAGTCGATAACAATCTTTACGCTGGCCGCCAAGCGTACCAGATCGTTTGTGTAAGGCAAAGGATACGATTCGTCGAAATCATCGACACCCCAGGACAGCCGACCCTCCGTGTCGCGCCAGGTTCCAAAACTGCCGACATGGAGATCTCCTACTGCCAATACTTTGGGGGCATCACGCAGGCTGGCGCATACGTCCGGCCAAAGTTGAGCCCACCGGTAAAACGTCCCGCGGAAAAAGAGGAACGGGCTTTCTCTCATTTGCTCGTGCTTCAATCGCAGGTGGGCTTCGATGACGGCCGTACAACTCCGCATCCAGGTTTCGTAGCTCTGGGTCGCCTTATGAATATTCATTTCTCTGCTGCCTTTTGCGCGTCCGTCGAATCATCAGCGCCCTGCGCACCTTGCGCCGCAATCGCGCCGGCAGCCGTGGGCCTGCCCTTGAGAATCCACTCGAAAATGACTCCAATGAGCGCGCCTATGGCCGGCCCGACCATGTAGATCCACGTCGTGCCGAAGTTGCCGCGCACCAAATCCGGCGCAAACGATCTCGCCGGGTTCATCGAGGCCCCGGTGATCGGCGCTGCCCAAAGTCCCGCCAGGGCAATATATCCACCCACCGCGATTGCGCCGTTGGTGCCGATGTTGCGTGCTCCTGAGGCCGTGCCCAGGATCGTGTTCACCAACCCCGCTGTCAGCAGCACTTCCATCGCCAACGCTTTTCCGTTGCCTATGCCACTGCCTGGCACCGTCGCCCCAAGCGCGCCGCTCATGCCGAACATGGCCCGGAGGAAAAGCGCCGCCAAGACACCACCGACTGCTTGTGCCAAGACGTAGCCCGGCACTCGGTTCCACGGGAAGTTCCGCCGAACCGCGAAGGCCAAGGTAACCGCCGGGTTTAAATGGGCCCCGCTCACTGTGCCCATGAAATAGATGATCGCCATTACCATAAGCCCGGGCGCAACCGCCAGCATGCCCGGAGTTACGGCCCCGCCGCTTCTAGCAGCGACGACTTCGCCACCGGCAGCAACCACGACCAACAGGAACGTGCCCCAGGCCTCTGCGAAGATGCGCCGCCACTCTAGGGCGTCATTCAGGAAGTCAGTTGACAACTGCCGCTGGGCCATGCGTTGCCGCTGTGCTACGTCCGCCTTGTTTCTAAGCGATTTCATTAGGAACACAACCTGAGCGAGGAACTGCTCATCACCCAGGAGGAGCCTTTCGCTACTCTCATTTATATCTCGGGAAATCGAACGGACGCTTGCGCTTTTATCTAGGTCCGGTTGTGCGTTGCTCCGGGATCGAAAGCCGACGGATGCTTTGGGTATTCTGTGGCGAGGGCGACGGCCGCCGGCAGCAACGTGCGCGACGGGAGACTGTGTTTGTTTAGACTGTTCGCTCTTGCTGGAAATCCGTTGCAATAGAAAGCTAATCAGTTTGTCCGCGGCCAAGAATCGCTCAATGTCCTTGTAGGGCTGTGCCGTCCTTAGCAATCTGAACTCGACTTCGCAGCCGTCTATGACGAGCTTCGAGTTCGCATTCCCCGGTGTCGTTTCGTAAACGTGCCTGACTTTCAGTTTTAACAAGTCCATTAAGCGAGGCTTTGCTAATTTGGCAAAGTGGTCTACCATCGCTTGCTCGGTCATGGCCGAAAGTATATCAGCGGAGTGAAAAGCCCGGCTCGGGCTCCTCGGTCTCAAAGCCTGATCCGGCCAACAAGTGGCGTGTGTACACGGTCCGTTCGTGCCTCAAACGGCCCGCTAAACTACAGCGTGGGTCGAGTCGATTCATTCGAGGACCCAAAAGAACAGCCTATTGCCCGCGACCATCGAGTTAACAGCGGAACGTGCGGACGGCGATCCTCAAGCGAGCCGCATACCAGCCCCGCTGATTTATGCCAACAATCAAGGATGCCGATTTCACGAGTTGGGCGACGTCGGCCGCCTCCGCAGGCGGTTGACGAACGGGCCAGTGTCGGGGGATTGCGTGCGGTGGCTACCTACGAAGCGGTGAAGGGTCTAATTGTCCTGCTGCTCGGATTGGGGATTTTTAGGTCTGATCCACAAAGATGTGGAGGAGGCGGCGGAAAGTCTTCTCGTGCACTTGCATATCAACCCCGACCGCCGGCTTTCGCACGCATTTATCAACGCGGCTTCACGCATGACGGATGCGCGTCTTTGGATGATTTTTGCAGCCTCGGTTGTGTACGCTGGTGTGCGGTTCACGGAAGCGTGGGGGCTATGGAACAGGCGTGTCTGGGCAGAATGGTTCGCATTGCTTTCCGGCGCTCTATATCTACCGTGGGAGATCTTCAAACTGGTGGAACTTCCGAACTGGTTGCATGTGAGCGTGTTCCTGCTTAATATCGCGATCCTACTTTATATACTCCACATTCGGATCGCGGCATACCGGGATCTGGCGGGTGAAGAGGCGGAAGCTCAAGGACGAAAGGAACCCTTCTGAGGACAATCGTCGTACCTATCGCGCTCTTCTTTGCATCGCTTGGCGGCATAGGCGTGCTGTTTCTGGGAATCCTGGATGCTTCGCCGCTCTTTTTCCCACTTGGAATCGATTTGCTACTGGTAGCACTTGCGGCACAGCACCACGACCGCTGGTTGTACTACGCCGGCATGGCTGCACTGGGATCGATCGCTGGCTGCTTCACGACAGATTGGATCGGCCGTGAAGGCGGACAGGCGGGGCTCGAAAAGCGTCTCTCAAAGCGGCGTCTGCGCTTTATTCAGAAGCGGGTGCAGGCGAGATCGGGTGTCGCGTTGGCGATCGCGTCGGTGGCGCCCCCGGGATTTCCGTTTACGCCGGTGGTCTTTGTTGCAGCCGCGCTAAAATACCCACGTGTTAGGCTGCTCGGCATTGTCGCAGTATTCCGATTCGTTCGCTTCAGCATTGAGGGGATGCTCGCAATCCACTTCGGGCCCAAGATTTCAAGAGTGGCGGAGGGGCCGATCGCCCAGGGTGTGATCTTCGCTGTTGTCGTGGTTTCACTCGTGGGGAGTATGTGGATAATTTCTTCGTGGGTACGGAGTAGCCGCCGAACCCGGCGCGCGTGATCGTGCGAATCTGGCTGAAGGACCTTGTCCGGGGCGACGAGTCGACGCTCACTGCCGGTCCGAAGGACGAAGACCTCCGATTTTCACCCGATGGTTCGATGATTCTCTTCTCGCGCGGGGCAGATGGCCTACCCCACGGACTGGACAAGTGGCGCGAGCACAATTCACTGTACCGAGTCGCGGTTTTGGGCATCGCCAAAAGCATAAAGGACCAGGTTACTGACCGGCGTTGCGCGGAATTTTGCGGACTGCGCCGCGGCGGCTGCTGCGGCTGCGGCATTCGTTGGCCCTCTGCCGGCGGCCGGAGGGGTTGTTGGTGCCAACCCCGTCACATCACCTCGGGTCGGATTCTGGATGGTCTGCTCTCCAGTCTGGATCGCATACACGACGACGTTTGCAACCACCGGCGGATCGGGCACCTGCAGGTCCTTCGCCATCTTGCGCTCGAAAAGCAACGCTGTTAAACGCGGAGAGAGAGTTCGAACCAGAAAGTCTGCCTCCCCAGCGAGCGGGGATCGCACGCGTCTCCAGAGAGTTTTTACCGCCTATATAAAATAAGACGGCTGGAGGGTAAAAACTCGGCCTGTTTTGGCCGGTTTCCAGACTCACGGTTCACCCCCAGGCAGTTTCCAAGCGCTTGGTTCCCAGTGGTTTATAGCTCTCGTTTGGACCGCGCGCGGTGCGTCTGGACCTGGGCTGCGGGCTGGAATAAACGTCCTCAAAGGAGACGCAGAGGACCCCAAGAAAGCAGCAAGGGACCTCTTTGTAGCGCGAAGATGGTTCGAAATCGGGATTTTGGGGACGTCGGAAGTCGAGGATCGGGATATTCCGGCCGGGCCCGCGTGCGGGACCTACGACTCCCTCGAACGGCCAACATTTATCTATTGAATTGTTCTACGGTAGAAGTAGGAGTTTTTAGCAGAATCGCCAACCCCACTGGTGAACCGCAAGCGTGAAGAAGATTCTCGAGCTGCGACCACGGCGCTGACCTATGAAGTGCTTCAATGCAACCGAGCGAAGTAACAACCCCCAGAGATAAACACCTGGCAGAGGCAATCCGGCTTCTGGAATCACATCCCGATTTTCCGCGCATCCAGGTGCGGATGCGTCACCGGCTGCGGGAGGCTGAAAGGAACGCGCCGCTCGCGGCCTGCGCTTACGGAAGCGAGGCGCGCCTGGAACGCGTTCTCCGGCGATTTAACATCCGTGCGGAGGCTTTACTGGAGCTTGTTTCCGATATAGACATGCAGAACGCAGTCATCGCTATTCTTGACTCGTTGGAGCGAGGGGCATGGGAGGAGCAAACGGGGGCACCACCTGAAGTCATGCGTCCGGCGAGCACTCGCGCCGAGGCGAACCTGGACTCGATTCACGAGCGAGTCCAGCACTGGATAGGTGAGGGCTACAAACGCCTAGAACTCCTCGGCGGGGCAGGGCTTAGACCTGAAGGCCAAGCGGCGTCTAAGGCGAGCGGAGCGGCGGCTGCGCCACCATCACCGGCTGGCGTGATGAATACCGGTGATGGCAACGATAGCGACCGGCGCGCGGCGCTGGATACGATTTCCAACTCAGCGACGCCGGCCGTTGTGGCATCAGCCAGTCCACAGAAAGCCAAACGGTATCCCCGTACAGCGCTGCAAGCCACACGATGGGAAGAGATCCAAATTTCTTTTCTAAGCGAGTTCAAGGTCGAAATCCGAACCAGCCAAGGAGAATTTGAAGCCTGGAACTATGGGGAGCTCGGGTTCGAAGATCGCCGGAACGGTAATCCGAACCTGGTCTGGCAGGTGTTTCGCAGCCTAGCTGAATCAGGAGGCAGCATACGCGATCCGGGCGAGCTTGCTCACACTTGGCCTGTCATTGAGAAGCGCGTACAGAGATTACGGGCATTCCTACGGCACTTTTTCAATCTTCCAGATGATCCGTTGCCGTTGGCTGAGGGGAACGGGTACCGGGCTCGCTTCACCATCCGCTGCCGTCCGGCCTACAATACCTAGCCTGCTCCGACATGTCGGAGAAGATCGGCATTTTTCTTCCAAAATATTTTGGCCCTACCTTCAAAGTCTTAGGAGAGTAGTCGCCGACAAGTCGGCGGGCGTGCCGACAAGTCGCCCAGTCGGGTGTGAACACATTAGATCAAGGCGAACGCAGTAGCGTAATCAGCGAAAAACATTGTGGTGAGAGCGATCGGCTAAAGAGAGAGTTGAAGGTGGAGCTGTGGGGCATCGCCAGGCTTCATCCTTACTGTCGCAATCCGAGGAAGAACGACCAGGCCGTAGACAGGATGATAGCCTCCATCCGGGAGTTCGGGTTCAAGGTTCCGATTTTGGCTCGCAGCAACGGCGAGGTGGTAGATGGGCACCTAAGGCTGAAGGCGGCCCAAGAACTCGGTCTGACTGACCTGCCCGTGATCCTCTGTGACGAATGGACCGAAGCTCAGGTGAAAGCCTTCCGGCTCATGGTGAACCGCTCCGCCACCTGGGCGGACTGGGACACGGAACTGCTGGCTATCGAGATCAAAGAGCTCCAGGCAATGGACTTCGATCTTACCTTAACCGGCTTCGATCCTCCCGAGATCGACGAGTTCTTGCTCGGCGGCGAAGTCGACCCAGCCGAGGAGGACACCCCAGAGCCCTGCGCTGGCGCGGTTACGCAATTAGGAGATCTGTGGCTCTGTGGGCCGCATCGCGTACTGTGCGGCGATGCTACTTCCGCAGATGCGGTCCGCACTCTGCTCGGCGCAGCCCCACCCGCGCTCATGGTCACGGACCCGCCCTATGGCGTTGAGCTTGATCCACAGTGGCGCGAGCGCGCCGGCTTGGGCCGCCAACGGCAGACGGGCACGATTCCAAACGATGACCGGGTAGACTGGACAGCGGCGTACCAGCTCTTTACAGGCGACGTGGCCTACGTCTGGCATGCCGGCGTTCACGCCGCAGAAGTGGCGGCTGGCTTGACTACCGCAGGCTTCCGAATCCGAGCTCAGATCATCTGGGTGAAACAGCATTTTGCTCTGGGCCGAGGTGACTACCATTGGCAACATGAGCCCGGATTTTACGTGGTCCGAGAGGGTAAGTCCTCAAACTGGTGTGGAGATCGCACGCAGTCCACCGTCTGGCAGATCGCCAATCTGAATCCCTTTGGCGGATCACGGCAGGAGGAAGCCACCGGTCATGGTGCTCAGAAACCGGTCGAGCTAATGCGTCGGCCGATCCTGAACAACACCGTGCGAGGCGACATCGTTTACGATCCCTTTCTCGGTTCCGGAACCA
>Ga0185299_10007592_pt1 | contig 11049 bp, 7 predicted proteins | sample PaiPotPPA55metaG_FD_128002 | JGI IMG/M metagenome (GOLD analysis project Ga0185299, IMG submission 128002) | Iron sulfur acid spring bacterial and archeal communities from Banff, Canada, to study Microbial Dark Matter (Phase II) - Paint Pots PPA... ...
TTCGCCGAGGTAGCCTCGCGCTTTCAGCAGGCCGGCGGTCCGTATCTTTACGCCCGTGTTGCCTTCGGACGCCTGATGGGCATTCAAACCGCTTGGATGCTCTGGCTTGCACAAGTCGCTGCGCCTGCAGCCAATGCCAACCTGTTCGTGATTTACCTTGGCGAGTTCTTCCCGCACGCTAAAGATCCCATTCCCCGCGCTCTTATTCTCACCGCGCTGGTGGGCTTTTTGACCTTCATTAATATCCGCGGCGTGCGCGCCGGAACCCGGGTAAGCAACCTGTTTACCGTTGCCAAACTGGTGCCGCTATTCACCGTGATCGTTCTAGGTCTGCTCCTGCTTCACAGCCACCACTGGAATATTGCGGCGGCGCCTGTGGCATCCCCCAGCACGAGCCAGTGGCTGAGAGCCATGCTGCTTCTGGTCTTCGCCTACGGCGGATTCGAAACCGCGCTGGCGCCCATGGGCGAGGCCAAGAATCCTCGACGCGACGCTCCTTTTGCGCTCCTTACGGCCCTGCTGGTCTGCACCGCGATCTACGCGCTCATCCAGTGGGTAGTCATCGGAGCGCTGCCCCAGGCCGCGCTCAGCCAGCGTCCGCTGGCCGATGTGGCGCGGCTCGCAGTCGGCCCCGCAGGAGCTGCTCTGGTTGCGATCGGCGCCCTGATCTCTTTCTACGGATACCTCAGCGCCAAAATTCTCGGTGTGCCTCGGGTCCCCTTCGCTCTCGCCGAACAAGGAGACTTCCCCAAAGCCTTCGCCGCCGTCCATCACCGCTTTCATACCCCCTACGTTTCGATTCTCGCGTTTGCGGTTCTAGTCTGGGGATTCGCCCTCATCGGCGAGTTCAAATGGAATGTAACGCTTTCCGCAGTAGCCCGCCTTCTTTACCAAGGCGTCGGCTGCGCAGCCTTGCCGATCCTGCGCCGCAAGCAGCCCCAAGGGGCAATCGCGATGTTCCACCTGCCCGGAGGAGATTTCTTCGCTGTATTGGGCGTGGTTCTATGCCTGATCCTGGTAACGCGCGTGGACTTCCGCCAGTCGTTGATCCTGTTCGCTACGATCGCATTGGCATTCATAAACTGGGCGATAGTGTTCCGCCGGAGCGCCCCTGCCAGTTGACGAGGAGATGTCACCTTTATCGCCGCGACTAGCCACCCGACGAGCGAAAGGCTGGAGCCGGTCCCAGGGAGTGACGCTCGAGTGATCGGCCTTCCACGCGGGACTTATCGCAGTTCCCGCTGCTCCATCTCGAGCAGCGTCTTCTTGCGCTCCACGCCCCAGCGATAGCCGCTGATGTTTCCATCTTCCCGGACGATGCGATGGCACGGAATCGCAACCGCGACGGGATTCGTGGCGCAGGCCCGCGCCACAGCCCGGCTTGCGCCGGGCTGGCCGATCGCCTTCGCCACCTCACCGTAGGAGCGCGTTGCGCCGAAGGGGATCGACTGCAGATAAGTCCACACCCGCCGCTGGAAAGCGGTGGCACGAATGTCCAAGGGCAGAGCGGCATTCAATTCCCTGCCGGTCATCTTCGATAACAAGGTCCCGACCCACTCTTGTAATCCGCCTTCGTCGCGTTTGCGGACCGCAAATGGGAATTCGCGCTTCAGACCTTCGATCAACTCACCGTCAGAACGCGCGAACTGGATCGCGCAAATTCCGCGGTCGGTCGCCGCGATCAACATCCGCCCCAACGGCGAATCGGTGCACGAGTAGCGAATGACGGCTGCGATTGCGCCGCGGCGATATTTGTCGGGAGTCATCCCAAGCTGCGACGCGGTCTTCTCATAGAGGCGGCTGCTGGAACCATATCCGGCGTCATACATGGCGCGCGTTACATTGTCGCCGGATTGCAGATTACGTTTGAGCTGACGCATTCGGCAGGAATCTGCGTATTCCCGTGGCGTGATTCCGAGCGCTGCCTTGAACCGGCGCTGCAGATGGAAAGGGCTCTGTCCAAAAGCTTTGCCCAGCCGTTCCAGGGTGATCGGCTCCTCAAGGTGTTGCTCGATGTAGCGGCAGATCTCTTTGATCACATTGGATTGTGAATTCCCGCTCAGCAACCGCGGCCGGCAGCGCAGGCACGCTCGAAAGCCGGCCTTTTCAGCATTCTCTGGGTGCGCGAAAAACGTAACATTCTCGCGCCGCGGACGCCGCGCCGGGCACGATGGCCGGCAATAGATGCCTGTGGTAGAAACTGCAAAGACGAACTTCCCGTCGTGGCCCCGGTCGCGGGCGACGACTGCCTCCCAGGCCTGATCTTCACCTGACTTGGGGCTGATGCGCTGGTTCGATTTGGCGCCTGCGAGAGCCATTGAGAGGTTTTCTTCCTGTCCGAGTATGGCATCGGCAGTCATGTCTGGGAAAGCATTGTTAGCGAGAGTCATAGTAGTGACAGCGTATGGCGAAGGCAGCGTAGCGGACTATCCGAATCTTGCGGCCAAAATGAATTTGCTTGAAACCCATTCTTGGTGCTCGTTCTCAGCCGGCAGCAGATTGCGCCGACCACTTGAAACGGTTAGAGTTCCCTGAGCTTTCGTAACTCACTTTTTGTCGAGGGCAAATTCGTGAAGAATGTCAGGGTCGCAGCAGTTGGTTCTCTGGTGACGATACTCCTGAGCCTGGGAGTGGCGCAAAATGCGGTGCAGCATCTGTTGAGCGCCGACGAACTGAAGAATGTTGTACCCGCCGAATTCTTCTTCCGCGGAAAGAAAGCGCCAACGCAACTGCGCAACGCGACTGGATTGCAAACGGCCGAGGGCAAAGTTACGCTCGCCGCGCTGGTCGATGCGTCCGGATACTCCACGGCGATTCAGCAAAAATATCAGGGCATGCTTATCAGCGAATCCAAACTGAATATTGGAGGCTCCGACCTTGCGCCGGGGGCTTATGGCTTTGGGTTCGCGGCGGATAAGTTCGTGGTCATGAATGTGGTGAACGAAGATGTGCTCAGCGTCTCCTACCAGACGGACGCGTCGTTGAAACGAGCGGTGCCCCTGAAACTGGTGGAGGAAGGATCGGGCTACAAGTTGTACGCCGGAAGGAAGTGGGTCTCGGTCAAGCCGGAATAAGACCGCAGTCTTAGGTTAAGACCGGCCTGTGAGCAGAGTTGGATTCTTAATTACCCAGTGGCTGGAAGGGGCCGATCATGCTGGAGACTCCGGCGCGCTTGCGCAATTCGGTGAGCAAGGCACTGGCCGCATTCGTGTAGGTTTTGCTGGGATCGGAAGGATCGGCCCAGACGGCGTCGTAGACAAGTTGAGCGGCATCTTTCACGTCCATATGCAGCGCGGCTTCGCATATGTCCACGCGCTCCTGCAGTCGGTCATAGCAAGGCTTGCAGATGCAAGCCGCCTCGGCACCTTGAACGTGATTTTCTTCCAACGTGCAGATGATTGGCGAATTGGCTACTTCGGCATGGGCGGCGAACAACTGAGACTTGAACTCTTTCAGGAAAGCTTCTCTCTCCTGCTCAACCAATTCGCTATCGGGCACAATCTCGGCCGCGGCCTGCGATTTCGGAAGGGCCGGAACGACGTTTGGAGAAACCCGCTCTTTGTGATTGCAAGTCGGACAGACGTCCAGGTTCGCCGCATAGTAGAGACGGCATTTGGAGCACGGCAGGCCGTAGCCTGAAGACCGGTGCACGGCTTCGCCCGGAGCGGCCGCGGCGATCCGATCCAGCGCCGCGGAATTCAAGTTCCGCAGATCGTTTCGCATATCGTTTTCCTTCTGTGGAGCGGACTGCGCCAGTGGCACGCCGGCTCGCACGGATCGCGTCAGATCCATGATGAGATTTTCCCCAAATCTAATCTAACCAGTTCTGCAGATCTCTTAAAAATGCCGGGAGTCCACCGTCTGGCACTGTCCTTCCGGTCAGCGGGAGGTCGATTCTTTTATCAGCTTCAGCAGTTCTTCGCGGCGCGCGCGATAAAGCGTACGCTCGGGATCGAGCCGTGCGGCGGCATCCAGTTCAGACAAGGCTTCTTCATAGCGGTCCATCGTCATCAGGCAGGCTGCCAGCGAGAAGTGGTTGTCGGGCGAAGCATTCAGCCGTAGCGCTTCGCGGAACTCTGTTTCCGCCGCCGCCAGTTTCTGCTGTCGAAACAACGCAGTAGCTAAGCCTTGATGGGCCGTATCGGAATCGGGGTTGAGCGTTACCGCAAGGCGCAACTCACGGACGCCAGCCTCCAACTGGTCGTCCAGCACGAAGGCTTCCCCCAGCAAGCGATGTTCGGTGGAACTCGTGGGATTTTGGCGAACCGCCAACTGCAACTCCAGAATGGCGTTGCCATAGTCTTTCTTCGACATGTAGGCCCGAGCCAGGCAGCCATGTCCCTGTCCCCATTCTGGATGCTGGCGGTAGAGTTCGCGCATTTCTAGCAGGGCGGCTTCGAAGTCACCCTGGTCACAATAAGTGTTGCCCAGGTTGTTGCGCACGGAAGCTTCTTCCGGGGCAAGCCGCTTGGCTTCGCGGTACTCGGCGACAGCCTCGTCGAGTTTCTTTTGTTCGTGCAAGGTCAATGCCAGGTTGGAATGTGCCTCCCAGAAGGCCGGGCTTAAACGAATGGCCTGACGATAGGCTGTGATGGCGGCGAATTGATTTCCTGCGGCGTGCAGGGTTATGCCTAAGTCGTAGTAAGTATCAGGATTGCCGGCATCGCGGGCGAGGGACTCGTCGAAAGCGTGAACGGCGGCAGCATATTGTCCGTTAGAGTAAAGTGCGAGCCCCAGGAACTGGTATGCCTCGGCGTTCTGCGGATCCATGCTGAGCGCAGTGCGGGCTTCCGCGATAGCGTTTGGACCATCGTCCAGACGATAAAAGATATATGCCAGGCTGTTGTGATTCTCGGGGAAATCGGGCATCAGTTCAGCGGCCAGGCTGATCTCGTCGAAGGCGTCGTCCCAGCGTTCTTGTCGGATGAGCATTCCGCCGAGAGCGAAGTGCAGCGCCGAATTGCCAGGATCGGTGATCAAAGCTGGACGGAGAGAAAGTTCGGCGTCGTGAAATCGCTGGGCTTTGGCGTCCGCCGCGGCCTTCAACAGTGGTGTGGGAATCTCTCCGATTGCGGAACTAGGCGCCGACGGCTTCAGATCGGTCAGGGTGCGGATAAGGTTCGCGTCGCCACCGACCGCTTCGAATTGATGAATCTGTTCCCGGCTGAGAAGGTTCGCCAGGCCACGCTCTTGAACGATCCGAACCAGGCGGCTGCTAGGTACGCCAGCCGTGAGCCATGCCATTAATTGAGCCGGGCTGACGCGCTGACTTTCGCTGGATTGGGCGGCAAGCGCCACCCCAAGAAGAAAGAAACAAACTGATAGGCCCTTGCGCTTCACTCGACTCTCCGGCGACGGTTTGCTTGCTCGGTAGCGCTGCCCGCCCTGCTTATTGCAGCGGGACCACAGCGCCGATCTTGAACCGTTAAGTTCAGATTAGCCCGCGAGCCCAGTCAGGGGTAAGGTCACGGAAGTAATGGGTTTGGATGAACGGGACGGGGCGTTAACGAGGGCTGTGATTTTGATCACAGGACCCGCCGGCGGAGACGTTTGACTTCCCTATGGCCGTCCGGTAGCGTATAGGCATCTAGAAGTGTGGTTCTTGGAGGTTCCGATGTTTGAGGGACTATTTCAGCCGACGCACCTGATCATCATTTTTGCGATTGCCTTGCTGGTTTTCGGCCCTAAGAAGTTGCCCGAGCTCGGCAAAGGGCTGGGCGAGGGTATTCGTGCCTTGAAAGAAGGTATGAAGGACACTCCGGCGCAACCCCCGACGGAGCAGAGCAAGGCCGCGGAAAACAAAGAAACCAAGGCCTGATCGGAAATTCCTTTCGCAGAGGCCACCATTCTTTTATTCAACTGCCGTTTTGTGGCCGTTTCGTGTTCTGGTCATACGGCCTCCGATATAGCATCTGAGCTGTGAAACTCACTCTGAAAGTTGGAGGTAGGTTGTGTTGCGTAAACTCGAACTCTTTGCCCTCCTGGCATTCTTCTTAGGACTGACGTCTGCAGTTTTCGCCGACCAGATCACATTAAAAAATGGTGACCACCTGAGCGGTACCATTGTGAAATCTGACGGCAAGACTCTCGTCTTACACACCGAGTTTGCGGGAGACGTTACTGTACAGTTCTCGGCGATCACTCAGATCTCCACCGAGAAAGAATTGCATGTCACTACATCGGACAAAAAGACTCTCGTCGGTCCGGTAACCACGAGCGACGGAAAGATAGAGGTCGCTACCAAGACCGGTGGCCCAGTGGAAGTTCCACCTGGAAACGTTGTGCTGATCCGCAATGACGCCGAGCAGGCCGCTTACGATAAGTTGCTGCATCCCGGGTTGCTGCACGGCTGGAACGGCGGAGTGAACGTGGGTTTCTCGCTGGCCCGCGGCAACAGCGAGACCAGCAATCTGGCGTTGGCGATCAACGCTGTCCATCCTACGTTAAATGACAAGACCACTATCTATTTAAGCTCGATCGACACCAAGAATGAGTTAGCCACTCCTACCACTGTGGCTAATCTGGTCACGGCAGGAATCCGGTACGATCACGACGTCAACCCGCGGCTGTTCGGTTTTGTGGGTGCTGACTTCATGAGCAACGCGCTGCAGAATCTCGATCTGCGCGGCGTGTATGGCGCCGGACTGGGCTTCCACGCGATCAAGTCGGACAGCACCGTATTAGACTTCCTGGCTGGACTCAACTACACCCACGAAACTTATTCGAACGGTCCGGTAGTTACCCCCGCCACGGTTCCTCCCACTTTCACTTCTTACGGCGTGACCAACAAATTTGCGGCGCTTACGTTGGGCGAAGAAATGATGCACAAGGCGGGGAAAGCCACCGTGCTCACGGAAAAGCTATATTTCTTTCCTGACTTGTCGGACACCGGCGAATATCGAGCGACGTTTGACTTTGGCACCGTCACGAAGATCAGCAAATGGCTGGGCTGGCAGAATCAATTCAGTGACATCTATGTCTCTAACCCGCCCTCGACCGCGAAGAAGAATGATCTTATCCTGACGACCGGGCTGAACTTTTCATTCACTCACTGAAGGTGATTTCCAGTGAAGAATGCGAACGCCGCTCAGGAGAGCGGCTTTTTTTGCGGATGTCGCGGCCCCTACCCCGGCTCTATCCGGCATTTTTTGCTCACCCGGACTTGAACAACACGTCTACTAACGAGTAGAGTACTGTTTCTCGTTTCCCGGGTTTCTGTAAGTTCCTCTACAAACAGGAGTCTGCTCGATGCGTCACGCCGTGATAGTGCTGATTGCTGTCTGTTGCCTCGCTGCGATTTCCTTCTCGCAAACCGCGGACGAATTGATTGCCAAGAACATCCAGGCCAGGGGCGGCATGGAGAAGATCAAAGCCATCAAGACCCTCCGCATGAGAGGCAAGTTCGAGGGGGGAGGCGGCTTCACCGCAGCCGTGACCCAGGAGAATCAGAGGCCGGACCTGATCCGCGAGACATTTACGCTGCAGGGTATGACCGCCGTGCAGGCTTATGACGGCTCCACGGGCTGGCAGATTCAGCCGTTTGGCGGGAAAAAGGATCCGGAGTTAATGGGCGAGGACGACCTGCGCGACCTGCTGCTGGACGCCGATTTTGACGGGCCACTCGTCGATTACAAAGAAAAAGGCAGCACGGTGGAGTTTCTGGGCCACGACGTAGTGGATGGAGACGACGCGCTGCGGTTAAAGGTCACACTAAAAAACGGCGACATCATTTATGTCTACCTCGATCCCGATACCTTTATCGAGATTCGCAAGGAGATCCAGCAGTTCGTTCGCGGCTCAGTGAGGGATCGGGTTGTGGGATACGGTTCCTATAAGCCGGTGGATGGAGTGATGTATCCGTTCTCGATTTCGCAGGGACCAAAGAATCATCCTGACGCCCAGACCACTACGGTGCGAAAGATGGAAGCGAATGTGACTATCGATCCCGCGGACTTCGCGCTTCCGGCATCGCTCAAGACTGAGGAGAAGAAATCCGGGATGGTCGGGGTTCACTGATCCGCTTCCAATGAAGATCGCAAGGAAAAATCACGTCTGGGGAAAAGGATTCGTAAACATGAAAGCATCCGCTCGTAAATCGCGATTCCTAACGCTGTTGAGTGCGGGGGTAACCGGAGCCGCGTTAATCTTCGCCACGGCGCTGGCGGGGGCGCAGGCACCCTACCGCTTTGACTCTGCCACGGTATCGGGATTGCCCGCTCGCAATATTGGCTCAGCCACCATGAGCGGACGCATCGCCGCGCTGGATGCGGTGGAAGAGAACGGCCGCATTACCGTATTCGTGGGCGCGGCCAGCGGCGGAGTATGGAAGTCGGTGAACGGCGGCACCACCTACAAGCCGGTGTTTGATCGGGAAGATGTGCAATCGATCGGCGCTGTGACGATTGATCCATCCAATTCGAAAATCGTCTGGGTAGGCAGCGGCGAATCCTGGGTACGAAACAGCGTGTCGGTGGGCGATGGCGTGTACAAGTCAACTGATGGTGGGGAAAACTGGAACAACGTTGGCTTGAAGGACAGCGAGCACATCGCCAAAATTCTGGTGAATCCCGCCGATAGTAATGACGTCCTGGCGTGCGCGACCGGGCACCTGTGGGATGACAACGAGGAGCGTGGAGTCTACCAGACGAACGACGGCGGCAAGGCGTGGAAGAAAGTTTTGGCCGGCGCGAATGGTTCGAGTGGCTGCGCCATGATCGCGCGCAGCAAGCAGGAAGCGAAGACGATTTACGCGGCGATGTGGGATTTCCGGCGCCAGGGTTGGACTTTTCGCTCCGGTGGTCCAGGCAGCGGATTGTTTAAGTCGACCGACGGCGGCGCGACTTGGAATGAAATCAAGGACAGCAATGCCAAGGGACTGCCAGCCAAGCCCTGGGGCCGCGTCGCGGTGCAGGTGGCGGAGTCGAAGCCGCATGTGGTGTATGCCAACATCGAGGCCGAAAAGGGACGAGGGCTGTATCGCTCCGGCGATGCTGGAGCAACCTGGACCAAGCTGGACGCGAGCAACTACATGGTGTGGCGTCCATTTTATTTCGGAAACTTGATTGTCGATCCCAAGGATGAGAACAAGGTTTTCAAACCCGATCTCATCCTGCTGCTGAGCAACGATGGGGGAAAGACTTTCAATGTGGTTTCCAGCGCGGCGCATGGAGACTTCCATGATGTGTGGATTAATCCAAAAAATACAAACACCGTGATTGCCGGAGACGACGGAGGCTTGTGGCGCAGCGAGGATGGTGGCAATCGCTGGAAGCACCAGATGAACCTGCCGGTTTCGCAGTTCTATCACGTGAGCACCGACAACGCCGATCCTTACCACGTCTATGGCGGCTTGCAGGACAACAGTTCGTGGGTGGGCGATTCTTCTTATCCCGGCGGCGTCAGCAATTCGCGATGGGAAAACATGTACGGCGGCGATGGCTTCTGGATGTTCGAAGATACCTCCGATCCCGACTACCTCTACGCGGAGGCGCAAGGTGGTGAAATCGGCCGGGTAAACCGCTATACGCATGAGACTCGCGGCCTTAAGCCATGGCCGAACTATGGCGAGAAGAAGCTGCGCTTCAACTGGAACACACCGATTCACATGAGCCCGAACGAGAAGGGAACGCTTTACATTGGGGCCCAGTTCTTATTTCGCTCTCGCGATCACGGTCAGTCCTGGGATCGGATTTCTCCGGACTTGACGACTAACGATCCTGAGAAGCAGAAACAGGAAGAGTCAGGCGGCGTGACTATCGACAACTCCTCGGCGGAGATGCACACCACCATTTATTCGATTTCGGAATCGCCGAAAAATGGACAGATCATTTGGGTCGGCACCGATGACGGCAACGTTCAGATTACGCGCGATGGGGCGAAGACCTGGACGAACGTGGTTGCGAACGTCAGCGGGTTAGCAAAGAATTCGTGGGTCTCGACGATCGAAGCCAGCCGCTTCGATGAAGCGACGGCGTATGCCACGTTCGACCGCCACACCTTCGGCGATAGGAAGCCCTATGTGTACAAGACCACCGACTATGGACAGACGTGGAGCGCGCTTCCCGCGCAGGATAGCGGTGTACGCGGTTATGCACACGTGATTAAGGAAGATACAGTCAACCGCGACGTGCTTTTTTTGGGCACGGAATTCGGACTCTGGATTTCGGTGGACGGCGGACTGCGTTGGGCACAATACAAAGGCACGGATTTCCCATCCGTACCGGTTGACGACATCGTGGTGCAAGCCCGTGAATCCGACCTGGTGTTGGCTACGCACGGACGTGGCATCTGGGTGGTAGATGATATTTCCCCGCTGCGCGCTCTCAGCCCAGAAGTGATGACCAAAGATGCGACTCTGCTGCCCGGCCGGCCGTCGATCCAATACTTTGACGTGGAGGGTGGTTGGCCAGAAGGCGACGAAACTTTTCGCGGCCGGAGTCGACCACCGGATGCGCAGATTACTTATTACCAGAAAGGGCGCCATATCTTTGGCGATTTGAAGATCGAGATCTTCGATCAGGATGGCAAACTGGTGGATACCGTTGCCGGCAGCAAACATCGAGGATTGAACCGTGCGGGCTGGGGAATGCGTGTGAAGCCGCCGGCGGTCGCTCCCGCAGCGTCGGCATTGTTTGAAGCGGCGCAGGGGCCGCGGGTTTTGCCCGGCAAGTACACGGTGAAACTCACCAAAGGTGATCAGACTTACACCGAACCACTGGACGTTGCCATGGACCCGCGGGCGAAGTATCCGTCGGAGGAACGCAAGGCGCAATTCGATCTGTCCATGAAGGTTTACAAAGAACTGGAGCACATGACCTACGGTGTGGCCGCGATCGAAGGCGTGCGTGATGCGGCCAATGCGCGAGCCGCCAAGCTCGCGGAGAAAGATCCCCTGCGCAAACAACTGCAACAGCTTGCCGCCGATTGCGACGCGCTGCGCTCGAAAATCGTGGCTACTAAAGAAGGCGGAATGATAACCGGCGAAGAACGGATCCGCGAACATCTAGGACAACTCTACGGCGCCGTGACCGGATACGACGGTAAGCCCAC
>Ga0185299_10007594_pt1 | contig 11045 bp, 8 predicted proteins | sample PaiPotPPA55metaG_FD_128002 | JGI IMG/M metagenome (GOLD analysis project Ga0185299, IMG submission 128002) | Iron sulfur acid spring bacterial and archeal communities from Banff, Canada, to study Microbial Dark Matter (Phase II) - Paint Pots PPA... ...
CGCACCATCCAGCACATGATGGTCACTTCGTTTTGGCACCCCGACGGTACACCCATGTCCGCCCAGCAATTCCTCGAGATGCTCTTCGGCAAGCTCCCCGAATTTTTCAAGAATGAATCAGAGTTGCGCGGGCTCTGGTGCGCTCCCAGCACCCGAGCGAAGTTGCTGAAAGGTCTAGCCGAGAAGGGTTTTGGTACGCTACAGATGATGGAAATGCAAAGAATTATCAACGCCGAAAAAAGTGACCTCTTCGACGTTCTAGCCCATGTCGCTTACGCGCTACCGACCATGACCCGCGACGAGCGCGCGACTCAAGCCCGAACCGGCATTCGCTCCCAATTCAGCGCCAAACAACAAACCTTCATAGACTTCGTATTGGCCCACTACGTAAATGAAGGCGTCCAAGAACTCGACCAGGAAAAACTAACTCCCCTGCTGCGTCTGAAATACGACGACTCCATCTCCGACGCCGTCGCCGACCTAGGCAAGCCAGAAGAAATCGGCATATTCTTCGCCGGCTTCCAGAAATACCTCTACCAGGACGCGCCTCCCACGACATTCTCTGCCTAAGCGGTGGCCGACCGTTGAGCTTCAAGAGCGGGTGCCGCACCCTTTGTGGTTTTTCAAAGGGTGCGGGTTTTGACTTTTCCTTCATTTCAAAGCCAACTTCGCTTTCCGCCGACCAGCTTTTCTTCCCTGCCCCCGCACTGTCCCTACGTCCAGTAGTAGTTACGCTATCTAAACAGTAAAATAACACATGATTGTCGCGAATCGCCCCAGCACCCTCGCGCTCCGGCATTCCATTCCGGCCAACCTCGTCTCCAGATTCCCAGCCTCAGTCCGTGCGCCGGAGCCTGTTTCTTCGCCCATCCATCCCCAACTTCCAGCAGCCCTCTTGCCTCTGTTTTGCACGCTCGGTTTTCTTTGTTTTCAGTGTCTTCCAGCCTCTTTTCGGAAAAAAAGGGGGTATACCCCCTCGCCTCAAACTAAATTTTTTAGAAATGAAATTAGAACCTAAAAAGGACCACCCATGAAAACATCTGACCCGTACGCCGAAGCTTACGCCCAAGCCGCCCGCGCCGCCGAGCGTTGCCAGTACCACACTCCGACCGGCCGCCAGTGCGCTTGTCTCATCCAGGACCAGCAGTCCAAGTTCTGCCCTCGCCACTCCGAATCTCCATCCACCGACACCCAGAACTTCGCCGACCTGCTCGCCGAGAGCGCCGAAGACTTTCAGACCGCCGAGGGCATCAACCGTTCTCTCGCCCAGCTCTTTCGTCTCCTCGCCGGCGGCCAGATCTCCACCCGCCGCGCCACCGGACTCGCCTACATCGCCAGCCTGCTCCTCCGCACCCTCCCCGCCATCAACGGCCAACTCGACCTTAACAAAGCCATGCAGTACGAAATAGACGTCCCTCCCCGAGGCTGCGTCGGAATGTCACCAGACGAAAAACCCCCAACACTCCCCGCACTCCCATCGCCCGAAGAAGACGACCGGCCAAGCCTCCCGTCACGTACACATCCTTCCCAACAATCTCCAGCCCCACAACCCTCACTACCTCCCGCTCCCCAACCCCAGGCTCCTGTAACTCAGTCCCTCACACCACCCGGCGCAGAAAAATTCAACGGCAGGACCCAGGTTCACAACTCAACTGCGAACCTGCACCCAACTGCAAGGCGCAGGCTAGAAGAGCGGACTTGGGCGGAAGAAAAGGGCGCGGGCTATTCGTAACGCAAAGCGACCATGGGGTCGACGGGCGGGCGGGAATGTAACAAGTGATGAGTGCAGAGACCATGACAAAGTCAAAAGCCCCAGGTTCAAACTACGAACCTGGGGCACCCGGCCGTCCTGAGTGATGGACAATTTAATTTTGTAGCTCAGCCTACATAAGGGAACTTCGTTGGCAGGCAGATAACGTTCTGATATAACTGCGCCGTTTCGAAAACCTTAATTCGAGTTTTCCCAATGGTGATAGAAGCATCATGGATAGGAAATGACGGCGTTGCCGTAAACTTCCCGGCGCACATCCAACTCGTCAGCCGCAATATAGGCGTTTTGCGGCTCACAGAGAAGGCTCCTTCCGGACAAGAGATCACGCTACGTCGCCGGCAGTATGAGGACATCTGGAAATCTACACGCGCACTCGTCGGAAATGAGATCGAGCGTGACTCGGATGGTTACTTATACGCTTTACGCGTACTTGAGCCGGATTCAGATTTCTGGAACCTCGAACTTTCCGTTCCCAAAGGAACAGAAGATGCTTTAGGCCGGTTGTTAATGGAATGCAGCGTTTGTCGTAGTCGCGAAGTTGTGCCTTTGAACCCGGTAGAGTTGAGATCTTTCGAAGTACGTAGATGTATCGCGCGAACTTGCAGCGGGTGCTCTGGACCGTCGATCTGGATTGAAGCCCAGCCGGAAACGCAGTTGATGAACGTGGAGGAGGCCGATAGTAAGCTCGAAACGCAGTTCCTGCCCGCGCGAACAAGTGCGCGCATGAAATCACGGCTGCTAGCTTGCGTTCGTCAGCTAGGTTATGACGAGGAGGCTGTTTGCGAAGACTTATCAGAAGGCGGGGCAAGCTTTCGAAGCCGCACTCAATACGCTGAAGGTTCGCTAATCGATATCGCTGTACCGTTTAGGCCGGGAGTAAAAGCTATATTTGTACCTGGCCGGATCGTATTTTCTATGCCGTTACGGGGCGTCAGACTTTTTAGGCACGGCGTGTCGTATTTAAAGAATCCGCCCGAAACGCAAGATTGAACGTTTCGCAGATGGGTGCAACGTTCGACGGTCGTTCGAATTAGCAGGCCCTGTGGCACATGTAGGCCTGGTTGCCATGCCGAAGGAACATGCGCATGGCAACCAGGCATTCGAGCTTTGATTCCGCGATTGCTGCCTCTTTTTAAGGCGCGGGGACGTTCACAACGGTATTGACCATGGTTACGGAGGCGTTGAGGGCTATAGCGCGACCATCGAGGGTCACGAAGGCCACATTGCCGGCGGTTGAGAAGTTGATTCCAGCGGAAGCGATGATGGTGCCGACCATGGTTCCGCCGCCGGCCGCATTGATGGTTGCGGAACTGCCGACGTACCAGAACACATTCTTGGCCTGCGCGCCATTGACCAGGATGATGTTGCGGGGAGCGCCGGGACCGCCGACGGTAAGTGAGCTTGCGGATTGGAATACCCAGATGGCGTTGGTGTCACCTTGGGCATCGAGTGTCAGGTCTGAGCCGGTAATCTGGAAGGAGCCACCTGCAGCCATGTAAATACCGGGAGCGAGAACCAGCGCGCCGAGCTGGCCTGCACCGGGATCGGTACCGCCCGGGCGTGACGCGGGGGATATGTTGTTAAAGGCCGCGAGAGCATCAAGGGCAGCTTGCTGTGCGATGGCGGCGGTAACGGCAGTGCCTTCAGAAGGGCACGCGACTGTGGGTGGGGGAGGAGCGGTGTCGATATTTCCGTTGACGAGCCCGATGTTGAGCGGGGTTTCTGTGTAAATACATCCAACTCCTTGATCGTGAAAGCCGGTTACGAGCGTGGAGGCGCCAGTGGTGCCGATATCACCGTTGATCACTGTGTTGATGCCCTGGTTGGTGATTCCCGAGCCTCCTCCAAAGGAGCCGAAGGGTGCGGCGCTGGCGAGGTTGGGAGCGACTGGTCCAGTGGTGGTGCCAGTGGTGAAATTCCACGGATTCGGAACGAGGCCGGCGGCGAGCGCGTTGCCTGAAAGGTCCTTCGCGGCGTTGGTGACTGTGGCGGTGTACTGGGTGCTGGCCGTGAGATTTGCGCTGGGAGTGAAGGTAGCGATGTTGGTCTGGGAATCGTAGGTGACGGCTCCGGTCACGGCAGCGCCGTTTACTCCTGTGACCGCGAGAGTAAAAGTGCCTGGTGCGGTGATGGTGAGCGGGTCCATGGAGGTGCTGAACGTGGCGTTTACGGTCTTGTTGAGGACGACGCTGGTGGCGGCATTCGCGGGACTGGTAAACGTTATTGTTGGAGCTGTTGTGTTTGGACCAGTTCCGGTGGTGAAATTCCATGGGTTGGGAGCCACGCCAGCACCCAGGGCATTGCCACTAAGGTCTTTTGCGGCGGTGGTGATTTTGGCGGTGAACTGTGTACTCGCGGCCAGATTGGCGGTGGGTTTGAATGTAGCGGTCGTGCCGGTATAGTTTACCGTTCCGGCCACAGCCGCGCCGCCAACACCAGCCACGGCTACGGTGAATGTGCCTGTGGCGGTGATTGTAGACGGATCTATAGGTTTGCTGAAGGTCGCGGTGATAGTCTGATTGGTGGGAACGCTGATAGCGGCCGAGGCCGGTACGGTAGAAACGATGGTCGGTGAGGTAAGGTCCGCGGTAGCACCGGTGGTAAAACCAAAAACATAGTTTGCTGCCAAGCCGTTGCCTGCGGCACTCTGCGCCGCAGTGCTGATGGTGGCGGTGTAGTGCGTGTTGGGGAGCAGATTTGCTGTCGGCGAGAAGATGACGGTGTTGTCGGCGGCCACAAAGGTTACTGTTCCGGGAACGACTGTTCCTCCAGTGGTGACGGTAAGCGAGAACACACCGGCGGCCGTGACGGTTGCGGGGTTCATGGCTTCACTGAACGTCGCGGTGATCTTGCGGTTGATGGGGATACTGATCGCGGCGTTGACGGGGTTGGTGGAAATGACCGTCGGAATTGTTCCGGTAGTGAAACTCCAGACAAAATTGCTTGCGAGGGCGGCGCCGATAGCGTCTTTGGCACCGGTAGTTATCATGGCGGTATACATGGAACTTGGGGCTAGGAGAGTTGTGGGAGTAAAAGTCGCGGTGGTTCCGGAATAGGTGACTGTTCCAGTCACCGAGGCGCCCGCGGGTCCTGCGACTGTGAACGTGGAGGTGTTGATTGAGGTGGGATTCATGGCTTTGTTGAATGTGGCGGTGAGTAAGGATGCGACCGGGACGGCGGTAGCACCGTTCGCTGGAGTAACAGTGACAACCAGGGGCAACGAGGCTGGTGCCTCTTCGCGCCCGCAGCCGGCCATAAACAGGATCAAGAGAAAAGCGAGAATGGACGACGTCCTGAGAGTTGAAGATTTGGAAACGATTACCTTAGACATGAGGCTCCTATTCGAATTGCAATCTGTTAAATGTGATCTGGGCGAACGTCTGAGCCATCGTTGAGGGCCGGATAAGGGCGCCAAACAATTCGGGTTCAGAATGGTTTCCCTACAGGAACGCTCTTGCAGGAATGTTTGCTAAGAAAATGTTTGGACTTACTTAGCGCGGACGTTGGTACAAGTTACGCATGATTAAGTCGCCGCGCTGAGTTTTTATAAATCTTAAGTGTCCGTTTAATTACTAAGTTTAGTGTCCTTTTGGTTAGCTGTGAAGTTTCTAATTTTATTCGGTTGCTGCGAATCAATGTGAGCACAATGCGTGCCAAAGATAATCAAACAGTGCAAATCGTGGGCTCGGAGCGATTTGAGATAAGTGCCTGATCTCACAGTCGAATAGATAGTCAGACTTTGGATTGCGGCGAACGGAATTTTTCCTCGCTTCGAAAGTTTGTGCCGAATAGGGAAAGGTTCTGTGCCTGGTTCCAAAACGACGGGGCGAATACCGAGCGTTTGACTTTTATCTAGCGTGCCCATAGCATTTCTTGTTCTACTTGTGGCTGATTTTCATTAGAGCTGGCCGCACTTTATTCATCCCACCGGAGGAAGAATGGCGATTAAAGTTGGAATTAATGGGTTTGGGCGCATCGGGCGCAACATCATGCGCACCGCTTTGGACGACAAAGATATTCAATTTGTGGCGGTCAACGACGTGACCGATGCGATGACGCTCGCGCATTTGCTGAAGTACGATTCCGTTCTGGGCAACCTGCACCATAAAGTTACCCACACAGAGGACACCATCAGCGTGGAAGGGAAGAGTTTTAAAGTTTTCAAGACGAAAGATCCGGGTGAAATTGATTGGCCTTCGGTGGGCGCGGATATCGTGGTGGAATCGACGGGTCTTTTCACCAAGGGTGCCGACGCCAAGAAACATCTGCGCGGCACGGTCAAGAAAGTGATTATTTCGGCCCCGGCCGATGGTCCAGACGCGACTTTTGTCCTGGGCGTCAACGACAACACTTACGACGCTGCGAAACATAACGTGGTTTCCAACGCTTCCTGCACCACGAATTGTTTGGCGCCGGTTGCCAAAGTTTTGCAGGAGACGTTTGGGATTCACAGCGGCACCATGACTACCATTCACTCTTATACGAATGATCAGAAGCTTTTGGATTTGCCGCACAAGGATTTGCGCCGGGCGCGCGCGGCGGCCATCAATATGATTCCCAGTTCAACGGGGGCGGCCAAGGCGTTGCACCTGGTGATCCCGGAGCTAAAAGGGAAGCTGGACGGCTACGCGATGCGGGTGCCCACGCCGAACGTGAGCGTCGTGGATTTGACGGTGTTCGTGGACAAACCGGCCACTGTGGAATCCGTCAACGGGGCATTGAAAGCGGCTGCGAATGGCGCGATGAAAGGCATTCTTGGGTATACCGAAGAAGAGCTGGTGTCCGCGGATTTCAAGGGCAATTCGAATTCATCCATTGTCGATTCGGGATACACCAAAGTAGTAGGGGACCGCTGCGTGAAGGTGCTGGCGTGGTATGACAACGAATGGGGCTATTCCTGCCGCTGCCGCGACCTGATTAAATTCATGGCCGCAAAATTTTAAACTTCGTTGCGGATTTCAAAATATGGCCAAACTAACGATCAAGGATCTTGATCTGCAGGGCAAGCGCGTGTTTCTGCGGGTAGATTTTAACGTGCCGCTGAAAGATGGGGTGGTCACGGACGACACGCGGATTCGGGAGACGCTTCCCACTTTGCGGCTGGCGATTGAGAGAGGCGGGCGACTTGTTTTGGCGTCGCATCTGGGGCGTCCCAAGGGTACGCGCAATGAAAAATATTCTCTGAAGCCGGCGGCCAAGAAGCTCGAGGAGCTTTTAGGAAAGCGCATTGAATTTTCCGACGACTGCATTGGCGCGGACGCGGAAGCAAAGAGCAAATCGCTCAAAGATGGCGAGGTGTTATTGCTCGAAAATGTGCGCTTCCATGCGGAGGAAGAAAAAAACGACCAAGGTTTTTCCAAGCAGCTAGCGGCGTTATGCGACGGCCTGTTTGTTTGTGACGCCTTCGGTTCGGCGCACCGTGCGCATGCCTCGGTGGTGGGCATAACCCATTTCATGAAGCAATCGGCGGCGGGGCTCCTGATGGAAAGGGAACTGGCGTACCTCGGGAAAGCCATCAGCAATCCGGAGAGACCGTTCGTGGCGATCCTTGGGGGCGCCAAAGTGAGCGATAAGATCGAAGTGGTCGAAAATTTGATGAAGATCGCCGACGTTCTGCTCATTGGCGGCGGGATGGCGTACACATTCCTGAAAGCGCAAGGCCAGGGTATCGGGAGATCGCTGGTGGAAAACGAAAAACTAGAATTGGCAAAAAAAATTCTCGACGATGCGCGCGTCCGGAATTTTAAATTTCTACTGCCGGTCGATAACGTGATCGCCCCGGAGTTCAAAGCCGATGCGCCCGCGAAAGTGGTAGATGTGGGAGCGATCCCCGACGATCAAATGGGGCTGGATATCGGGCCGCGAACCATTGCGTTGTACGGCGCGGAAATTGCCAAAGCAAAAACAATTGTGTGGAACGGGCCGATGGGCGTTTTCGAAATGCCTGCATTTGCAAAGGGCACGCTGGCCATCGCTAAAGCTGTGGCGAATGCCACGGACGGGGGCGCGACCTCCATCGTTGGTGGTGGCGACTCTGTTGCCGCGGTGCACCAATCCGATGTGGCGAATAAGATCTCGCATATTTCCACCGGCGGCGGAGCTTCGCTGGAATTTCTGGGTGGCCGCAAACTTCCCGGCGTCGAAGCGCTCAGTGAGAAATAAAACATCCATGGGCAAGAGGATAATGCGATGAGGCGTCGGGTGATTGCCGGCAATTGGAAAATGTACAAGACCATTGCCGACACACGCGCGTTTTTTACGGCGTTTTCTCCGCCTGTCGCGGAGGCAAATTATTGCGACATCGTGGTGGCGCCTCCTTTTGTGTCTATTCCTGCGGCGGTTGAATCGGCAAGGAGCACCAAAATCAGCATTGCCGGTCAAAACGTGTACTGGGAAAAGGAGGGGGCGTTCACAGGAGAAGTTTCTCCGGCCATGTTGCAGGAAGCCGGATGCCGCTACGTGATCATCGGGCACTCTGAGCGGCGGCAAATCTTCGGCGAGACGGATGAGATGGTGGCAAAAAAGACTAAAGCGGCGCTCGCTGCCGGGCTCACGCCAATTGTTTGCGTCGGTGAAACGCTTGCCGAACGCGAATCCGGCCACACCGAGCGTGTTTGCGAATCTCAACTGAGCAATGGGCCCGGCGCGTTGACCGCTGAAGAATTCTCCCGTATTCTGATGGCATACGAGCCAGTGTGGGCCATCGGCACCGGCCGCACGGCAACCCCTGAAATTGCAGCTGCTTCGCACCGTTACCTGCGTCAGTGTGTAGCGAAGCGATTTTCACCGGAACATGCCGCGGCTTTGCGTATCCTTTACGGCGGCAGCGTCAAGCCGGATAACATTCAGGGACTGATGGCACAGGAAGAGCTGGATGGTGCCTTAGTTGGCGGAGCAAGTTTGGACCCCAAGTCTTTCGCGGCCATTGTGAGTGGTGCGAAGTGAATGGCGCGAACCCGCAATGCGGCTGGTAAGGGTCATAGCTAAAATGATTGAGCTGTGCGCAAGCGGAAAACTAAACGCGCGCCAAGGAAAATAGAATGCCTGGTTGGATGAAGTGGACAATTGCTCTGCTGGTGGGTGTAGGTATTATCGTGCTTGGGTTTCGGTACGCCGGATGGCTGTTGACTGGCTTTTTCGTGATCAATTGCATGGTGCTGATCATCGTGGTATTGCTCCAGAGCGGTAAAGCTGCTGATCTGGCGGGTGCGTTTGGCGGGGCTGGCAGTCAGACGGCGTTCGGCCCACGAGGAGCGGCAAATGTCTTGTCCAAGGCTACTACATGGTGCGCGGTCATGTTCATGCTATGCGCCATGGCATTGGTACTGAGAACCGATCGCGCTGTTGAGCAAGGCGGGTCGGTACTACAAAAAGTTTCGCAACCGGCGAAACCAGCTCCAGCACCTAAAGCTCCTGTTACAACTCCAAGTTCGACTCCTGTGACAGGGGGCCAACCTCCTATTGCTCAACCGCCGGCTCAAGTGCCACCGGCTAAACAGCCAGCTCCTGCACCTATCTCTCCCAAAAAACCTTAACCTGCCTAAATATTTGAGGCTGAGGAACGCACTCTTTGAAAATCACAAAGAGTGCGGCCCCCCCCTCTCGAGGCTTAATCGGACAGACGCCAGCACGCCAGTGGTCTGACCACTATGCCAACGTGTCCGGTAAAACGTTTGTAAAATCGATTCCTTTAATACTTAATATCAAGGATTTGCTTGACATCGCTCGAGTTTGAATGGTATAGCCGCTATACCGTTTCAGGAGGGTGATGTTCTTATGATCTCGAATACTGCAAAAATGAGCCGATTATGGCGGATACGCGCGCTGATAGGTGCCCTGTCCCTCTTCGTGCTGATAGCTTTGCTGGCGAGCGGTGTTCCAGCCTATGGCCAAGGCAGCAACGGCGAAATTCTAGGAGCGGTGACTGACCAGTCCGGTGGAAACGTTATGGGAGCCACAGTAACGATTACCGATGTGGCGCGCGGCGTTTCAAAAACTTTAACCACCGACCAAGCAGGCGAGTACGTGGCTTCGGACTTGACGCCTGGTACCTACACTGTGCGGGTGGAGGCCAACGGTTTTAAGGTTTTTGAGCGCCAAAACATCCTGTTGGAGGTCGGGAAGGAAGCGCGAATTGACGCAGCTCTGCAGACGGGATCGCAAAATGAAGTCGTTACGGTGACCGAAGAGGTGCCCTTATTGGACACTACGACGACGACCTTGGGCGGCACTATCAGTAATGAAATCATAAACGATCTGCCTCTGAATGGGCGGAATTATCAGAATCTGCTTACGCTGCGCCCTGGCACTTCGATTTACCCGGGAGGGGGACCTTGGACACAGACCACCAACGGCATCCGTCCGGAAGACACGAGCTTCATCGTCGATGGTGTCACCGATGATGAAGCGTTCATGGGTTTTAGCGTGACCAACGCGGCAGCCGTCCTCGGCGATGCCGCCACCATTATTCCGATCGACGCCATTCAGGAATTCAACACGCAGGTCAATCCCAAGGCGGAGTTTGGATGGAAGACTGGCGCAATCACCAGCGTCGGCCTGAAATCAGGAACGAACCAGATACACGGCACCGCCTATGGCTTTGGCCGCTCGGATTCTTTTGACGCCCGCAATTTTTTCAACCATTTCAATACTGACGGCACCCTCCAAGAGAAAACGCCAGTGGAACTGGAACAATTCGGCGGCACAGCGGGCGGGCATATCATCAAGGACAAGCTCTTTTACTTTGGCGGGTTTGAGGCGCAGCGATATACGGTCGGCAATGCGCTCATAGGGCAGGCCCCTACCACTGCGTCCGTTTCGGGGGGTGGTGGCAACAAATGCGTGGTACTTACCACTGGTGACTGCGCCATCAGCGTGGCGGATGCCACCGCAGACCTTATCGCGCAAAACCCAGGGTTCGTCGTGAATCCGCTCAGTGCGTATTTGCTCTCCTTCTATACACCCAATTCCAGTCAGGGAACGCAGGTAGCCCTCAATTTTCCCAACCAGAACAGCTCTAAGAATGCCATTGGGAAAGTGGACTACCATCTGAGCGATCACAATTCGCTTAGTGGGTCCTACTTCTTTGGCAATGACACCATCATCGGCATGGATTCGAATGAACTCCTCTCGCAATTCCGCACCGCAGTCCATTCCCGCGCGCAAACCGTCGCCGCGCATTGGGCGTGGACGCCCAGTTCCACTTGGGCTAACGAAGTACGCGGTGGCTTCACCCATTACGTTCTCCAGATTATCCCGAGCGATACCACTTTTC
>Ga0185299_10007595_pt1 | contig 11045 bp, 11 predicted proteins | sample PaiPotPPA55metaG_FD_128002 | JGI IMG/M metagenome (GOLD analysis project Ga0185299, IMG submission 128002) | Iron sulfur acid spring bacterial and archeal communities from Banff, Canada, to study Microbial Dark Matter (Phase II) - Paint Pots PPA... ...
GGGTGCGCTTCAGCCCAACCCTTCGTGCATTTGCTGTGAGCAGGGAGGCCACGACTTCACAGCTGCGGAAAGAGATTGCTTTTCAGGGGGTCGGAGCTTTAGCTCCGACATAAAGTCCGCGCTATCAGTGGGCTTCAGCCCCTGAGGAAGCACCCTTGGCATTTTTTCGCAGCCTGTTCAGTACTGAGGGAACTGCTTCAATCGTCACAACAAATCTTCGGGAGAAAACATGAAACTGCTCCGCTACGGACCACCAGGAAAAGAAAAACCCGCCCTGCTAGATAAATCCAATCAACTCCGCGACCTATCCGGAATAATCCCAGACCTAGCCGGCGAAGCCCTCTCCCCCGATTCGCTAAAACGCCTGGCAGCCCTAAATCCCGACACGCTCCCCATCGTCGCCAACACCCACCGCATCGGCCCCTGCGTAAGCCACGTCGGCAAATTCGTCTGCATCGGCCTAAACTATTCCGACCATGCCGCCGAAGCCGGAATGCAGCCGCCCGCCGAGCCCGTCGTCTTCATGAAAGCCACCTCCGCCATCTGTGGCCCTGACGACAACGTCGTCATCCCCCGTAACTCCCAAAAAACCGATTGGGAGGTAGAACTAGGCGTAGTGATCGGCACCCACGCCAAATACGTCACCGAAGCCAATGCCCTCTCCCACGTAGCCGGCTACTGCGTTGTCAACGACGTCTCCGAGCGCGCCTTCCAAACGGAAGGCACCGGCCAATGGACCAAGGGCAAAAGCGCCGACACCTTCGGCCCCATCGGCCCCTGGCTGGTAACCAAGGACGAAGTCCCCGACCCACAAAACCTGAACATGTGGCTGAAAGTAAACGACCACCAATATCAGAACGGCAACACCAAAACCATGATCTTCCCGGTAGCCCACATCGTCAGCTACCTGAGCCGCTTCATGAGCCTGCACCCCGGCGACATCATCTCCACCGGCACACCCCCAGGCGTAGGCATGGGCCGAAAACCACCAGTCTTCCTTAAGCCCGGCGACAAAATCCACCTAGGCGTCCAGGGCCTAGGCGAACAAAATCAAACCGTAGTTGCCGACAAGTAGCACAGGCACTCTGCCTGTGACCGAGCCCCAGCCCCGGCAGGGAGTGTCAGAAACACGATCAATGTGTCAGTTGTCCGACACAAAATGGCGTCAAGAACTCAAACGCCAGTAAGAGTCCGTGTCAAAACTGAATCAGGAATACAGTCCCCCTGGAAAACGAGGTGAAGGCGGGCGCCTAAACCGATCGTTCGAACACAAAAAAAGCCCTCCGGACAATCCGGAGAGCGCACTTCTACCCTCGACTTTTCCGCCGGCAATTAGTGCGTGCAGCGCGGAAACAATGTGACCAGAACCATTAGATCCGAAAGCGTGAACAACCACTGATCCGCTTGGAGGCCAGCGCGTTCCGCAGCCCGCGCGATGAACCCCAAGTGGCGGCTCTTCGCAAAATTATGCAAATGGTCCAAGCAGATTCCCGTAAGAGTGGCGACTTCCGAATCCGTGAAAATCTTCTGGCTGGATTTAACAGTGACCATGGCCTTGGCCCTCTCTGTGTTTCGCCGCTTTTGCGATCCACACTGCGTTGGATGCTGCGTGCATCGTATTAGCTGCACCAACACAAGAGCAATAGGAGGTCCGTTCTATCCCTCTAAAACGAACCCTGTAGTACTTTCCTCCGAAAACCCTGCAAAAACAGACGTTATCGGCGAAAAACAGGCGAATTCCGGCTGGTACAAATGGACAGGAACTGGCACAACGGGCAGGTAAAAATGTCCCGTTTTTGCAAATCTGCTATGACTTTCGGTAGCAGTCCGCAATTTCGCGCATCTGTTTTTCGTGCCGAATTTCGTGCGACGCCACCATTTGTAGCCATTCGTAAGTGTTCAGCGAACCCAGAAACGGATGCCTCCAACGATACTTGCTGAGATCGCGCCCCCTGGTCTCGTCCACGAACGCCAGCGTCCTTTCGCGAACTTCGCGTAGTTCCGCGAGCATGGTTTCTTTTTCGCGCACAAGTTCGGGATCCAGGGGAATTGGCGTCTTTCGCCGGATCACTCGCGCTTCGACCAGCGCGAGTGGAAGATGCAGTTTCTTTAACAATGAGAATTGCCGGGGGGCATGTTGCACGACGCGATCTGCGCTGCCGAGGACCGCGCGCTCCACCATGATGAGATGGGCGATCACTTCGGCGGCGGACCATCCGCGGCTCTGGGGGCGGCTCCGCCATTGCTCAGCGCGGACGGAATCAGCGGTGTGCAGCAATCGGCTCTGGGCGTGAGCCAGTTTCTCTAGGATGGGATCGAGTCTGGTCACGAAGTCTTGCGACGATACTTCTGGTCGGCCGGCGCGATGCACTTCGATGCTGGGGGCGTCGAGACCGAGCTGCGACTTCATACTGTGGCACCGCCCGCTTGCTCGAAAGCGTGCGCTAGTTGCAACACGCGGGCTTCCCCAAAAGCCGGGCCGAAGATTTGCAAGCCGACCGGGAGCTTACTGCAAATCTTTCCGCAGGGTACCGAGATTCCCGGGATGCCCGCGAGCGATCCTGTAACCGTATAAATATCAGCGAGATACATCTGAAGCGGGTCGTTGGTCCGCTCGCCCAGCTTAAAGGCAGGCACCGGGGAAGTAGGCGTGACAACGGCGTCGACTTTGGTAAACGCATCGCGAAAATCCTGAGCGATCAGCGCGCGAACTTTCTGGCCCTTCAGGTAGTAGGCGTCATAGTAGCCGGCGGACAGAACGTAAGTGCCCAGAACGATGCGCCGCTTTACTTCCGCGCCGAAGCCCGCGCCGCGCGTCTTGCGGTACATCGACAGCAGGGAATCGTCGTTCACACGGAGGCCGTAACGCACGCCGTCATAACGCGCGAGGTTGGAGCTGGCTTCCGCCGTCGCAATCACGTAGTAAACGGCGATGGCGTAATCGGTGTGCGGCATGCGGATCTCGACCATCTTGCAGCCCAGCTTTTTCAGGATCTCGATGCCAGCTTCGACCTTTTTTCGGACACCGTCGTCCATGCCTTCGCCGAAATATTCCTTCGGGATGCCGATGCGCAGACCTTCGACGGGCTTCGCAATTTCGATCGCGTAGTCCGGGACCGGCGCGGTCGTGGAGGTTGCGTCGTGAGGATCGCGTCCGGCAATCACTTGCAGTACGGTGGCAACGTCGCGAACATTGTTGGCGAAGGGTCCGATGCGGTCCAGCGACGACGCGAACGCGATTAGTCCGTAGCGCGATACTCGGCCATAACTTCCCATCATCGCAGGCACGCCGCACATCGCACCGGGTTGGCGAATCGAACCACCTGTGTCGGTGCCGAGAGCCGCGACGGCCAGCCCCGCGGCAACCGCCGCCGCCGAACCGCCGCTGGAGCCGCCCGGGATGCGGTCGGTAGCCTCCGGGTTCAGCACGGGGCCATAAGCCGAATTCTCGTTGGAGCTGCCCATCGCGAATTCGTCGCAATTTGTTTTGCCGAGCACCACCGCGCCCGCCGTTTCCAAACGCGCAACGGCAGTAGCATCGTACGGCGGTACGTAGTGCTCGAGAATTTTCGACCCGCACGTAGTGCGCACGCCCCGCGTGCTGAGCACGTCCTTGAGAGCGACGGGTACACCGGCGAGTGGCGGAAGTGGTTTCCCAGCCGCAATAAGCGCATCAACGCGGCCGGCCTGCGCGTAAGCCCGCTCTTCCGACAGGGTAAGGAAAGCATTTAGTTGCGGGTTGCGTGCAGCGATGCGCGTGTAGTGTTCCGCAGCAAGTTCGCGAGCGGAAATCTTCTTCGCCGCGAGCGCTTCCTTTACGGTGTCAATCGTCCAGTTCGTTGCCATGGTTCCTTGAATAACTTGCTGCGAGCCAGCAGCAGAATAAAAATTCAAAAACGCCGGCTGGAGGCCGACGCTACCAGGATCACCGCTCGATCACCTTGGGCACGCGAAAATACGGTGGCTCAGGATCGGGAGCCTGCTTCAGCAATTCCGCCGCAGTGTGGCATGGGACCTCGACGTCGCGGCGCAGCGTCGCGTCTGCCGTCTGATCGTCGGTCAAAACCTGGGCCATTGGCTCAACGTTCGTTGTGTCGAGTTCGTTCAGCTTGCCGATGTATTCGAGGATTTCGTCGATTTGCTTGCGGTAAGTCTCCAGTTCCGCAGCACTTAGATCAAGGTAGGCGAGCTCGGCTACGCGCACGACATCTTCGCGACTGATTTTCACGAGCTAACCTCGGCGGTTTTGCGCTGATAGTGGCTGTTGATGTAGTTGTCGACTAGAGCTTGAAACGCCGCAGCTAGTTCGTCGTAAGTGCCTTCGAGGGTGACGTCTTTCTTGCCATCGATGTAAACGGGGCAGCGGGGCGCTTCGCCGGTGCCAGGCAGGCTGATGCCGATGTTCGCGGCTTTGGATTCACCGGGGCCGTTGACGATGCAGCCCATCACGGCGAGGGTCATCGTCTCCACGCCTTCATATTGCGTCTTCCAGATGGGCATCATGTCGCGGATGTATCCCTGGATGCGCTCGGCAAGTTCCTGGAAGGTGGAACTGGTGGTTCGGCCGCAGCCGGGGCACGCGGTCACGCTGGGCGAGAAGGAACGCAAACCGAGCGCTTGGAGCACTTCGCACGCGGCGTAGACTTCTTCGCGACGGTCGCCGCCCGGCTTTGGCGTAAGCGAGATGCGAATGGTGTCTCCGATGCCTTGGTGGAGCAGCACGCCTAGCGCGGCGGCGGACCAGATTTGGCCCTTCATGCCCATGCCCGCTTCGGTCAGGCCGAGGTGCAGCGGCTGCTCGGTTTTCGCCGAGAGGTCGCGATACACGGTGATCAGATCGCGGGGACGCGAAGTCTTGCAGGAAATAATGATCTGGTCGTTGCGCAGTCCGGATTCGAGAGCAAGCTCGGTGGATTCGAGCGCGCTCAGCACCATGCAATCATTGATAATCTCTTCGGATTCCTTGCCAAGATTTTGGTCGGTATTCTCCTGCATCTTGCGCATGACCAGCTCTTGATTGAGCGAGCCGCCATTGACACCGATGCGCACCGGCTTGCCATTATCACGCGCGATTTTGCAAATGGTGGAGAATTGCTCGTCGCGCCGCTGGCCTGCGCCGACATTCCCGGGATTGATGCGGTACTTGTCGAGCGCGACGGCGCACGCGGGATACTTGGTGAGCAGCACGTGTCCGTTGTAATGAAAGTCGCCGATGATCGGCACGTTGCAGCCGGCGGCGAGCAGGCGCTTTTTGATTTCGGGGACGGCGGCCGCTGCTTCGGGAACATTCACAGTCCAGCGCACGATTTCCGAACCGGCTTCAGCCAGCTCTATCGTTTGCGTGAACGTCGATTCGATGTCGGCGGTGTCGGTGTTGGTCATCGACTGCACGACGATGGGCGCCCCACCCCCTACGCGGATGTGGCCCACGTTGACGCCATAGGTCTTGCGGCGAGGGTGTCGGCTGGCCGCCGCGTCGAAGCCTTCGATTTGTGTGAGCATGCTCATTTTATTTTAGCAGAGAGTTGGGAGCGGCTGCCGGTACTGGAAAGCTGGTTAACAATTTACCCCCTACCCCCCACCCTTTTTTGCAAGTGCGGATTCCAAAGGACTTTAAGTCTAATGAATTCGGAAGTGCGGATTCTAAACGAGTTACGGGCGTGTTTTTTGTAAGTGCGGATTCTGCGGGACTTACACGAAATTACGCGGTGGGCGGGGCTTAGCAGATGGATGGGTATTATAACGGACGGCGAGGAACTTCCACGGTACACGCGGAAGTGTAGCATGGCCGTAAGTACCATGTCAATAACTAATTCACTGAGTATCATTCGAACGGCGTCGGCTTGGGCGTTCCGAGCGTTTGGTTCATGCCAGTTCCCTGCGCGAGTTCCTTGGGGGCGTTGTTGCGCCAGGCGGCTTCGAGGGCTCGGCGCATGATGGTTTTCTTCGCGAACTTCAGTTGGACTGTGGTGCAGCCTTTGCGGCCCCAGGCGCCTGCTGCGGGGACGAAGACTTTTGGTTCGTCGTGCATTAGCTCTGCTTGTTGTTCTGGGGTTAGTTTGACCATGCCCCAGAATTTGTCCGGGTAGCCTAGGGTGGCGAAGATTTTGCCGGCTACGCGGAAGTCGGGGTGGTGCATGTGGGCGCGTTCTTCGGTTTCGGGGAAGCTTAGGGCAAGTTGGCGAAATTGCTTTGGGGTTAGGGGCATGGTTGCGATACCTCTGGGTGATAACTGTGGGAATGATACAACGTCGGATCGTCAAAAATTAAGGCGGTCGCTCGCGGAAATATGTAGTGGCGGCCTTCTGAGGCCGGTGCTGTTACTGTCGGCGACGGGGCCGTGTGGTGCTAGAGGTTGACAAAAAAGCGCCCGCCTCGGAAGGCGGCCGCTACAACGGCTTGCTGGTCCGAGTGTTTCGCTTCCATGGCGGGGACCAGGCGACCGGAGAGGAAGTTAGGCGGAGGATGGCGTTGGTCAGGGCGCCAGCGAGTGGGTAATTGTTGGGTTGAGTGCAGAGGCCCTTTCTGACTGGATTCAGCCAGATATACCAAGCTACTTGTTCCGGGGAGTCGGCGGGGCGGAGGATGTGATCGAAGAATTTCTTCTGCCAAAGAGGCTGTGATGTTGTTTGGTGAAAGAAACGGCTGGATTTCATCTTGATGGTGAGGACGAGATTCAAGAGGTCGCTGGTTGGGCCAAGTCCCTCGGCAAGGAAATGAAAATGATCTGGCATTACGCAGTAGGCATGAATTGCGAAGGTCCTTGTGGCCGACTCGGATCGCAGGATTTCGACGAGTTTGGAGGAGTGGGAATGGTCAGTGAAGATTGGATGCCTGCGGTGGCAACAGATAGTTACGAAATAGATTTGGCGGCCTAGATAGTCGGTGTGGGGTAGACGGATGTTTTTGTGGTGGTACACCGGGTCTTCCCTGGCGGGTTCTTATAGCATTTCGATTAAATTAATTAGTGATAATAATAGCACAGGTCGGCGTCAGATTGGCCGGGCGAACAACGTGCATGCAAGAGAGAAGTGGCAAGTAAGAGAAAAGCGCCCGCCTCGGAAGGCGGCCGCTACACGTGCCTCACGGTTTGCGCGGGGGTTAGGCTTTGGCTGGGTTTTCGCCTCGGGTAAAGCCTGGGGCGGGGCGCAGCTCGGGTCGGACTACCTTTGGGTCGGTGCTGGGGGCGCCTTGAGCTGGCGGTGGAGGCGGGGTGCGGACCTTTTCGGGTAGCGGCTTGTTGTCCATCAGGAGCTTGACTTCGATGGCGTCGATGACTTCGCGCTCGAGCAGGGCTTGGGCTATGCGCTCGAGGGTTTCGCGATTGCTGGATAGGAGGCTTTTGGCTTTTTCGTAGCCTTCGCTCACGATGCGTTTTACTTCTTTGTCGATCTGGATGGCGGTGTCTTCGGAATAGTCGCGGTGCTGATTGATTTCGCGGCCCAGGAAGATGGCTTCGTCTTTTTTGCCGTAGGCCAGAGGACCTAGTTCGCTCATGCCCCATTCGCAGACCATGTTGCGGGCGATTTCCGTGGCGCGCTCGATGTCATTGCCTGCGCCGGTGGTGATGTGGCCGAGGAAGATTTCTTCCGCGGAGCGGCCGCCCATCAATACGGCGAGCATCGTTTCGAGATAGGTGCGCGTGTAGGTGTGTTTGTCGTCTTCCGGCAGCTGCATTGTTAGGCCTAGGGCCATGCCACGCGGGATGATTGTTACTTTGTGGACTGGGTCGGCGCCGGGAGTCATGGCGGCTACCAGGGCGTGGCCTGCTTCGTGGTAGGCGGTGTTGCGCTTTTCTTCGTCGGAGAGAATCATCGACTTGCGCTCCACGCCCATCAGGACTTTGTCCTTGGACATTTCGAAGTCGACCATCATGACGAATTTGCGATTCTGGCGCGCGGCCCAGAGGGCGGCTTCGTTCACCAGGTTGGCTAGATCGGCGCCAGAGAAGCCTGGGGTGCCGCGCGCGATAATCGAGAGATCTACGTCGTCGGAGATAGGAACTTTTCTAGTGTGGACGCGGAGGATTTCTTCGCGGCCTTTTACGTCGGGGCGCGCTACCACTACGCGGCGATCGAAGCGCCCTGGGCGAAGTAACGCCGGGTCAAGAACGTCGGGACGGTTGGTGGCGGCAATGAGGATTACGCCTTCGTTGGATTCGAAGCCGTCCATTTCAACGAGCAACGCGTTTAATGTTTGTTCGCGCTCGTCGTGACCGCCGCCCAGGCCAGCGCCGCGGTGACGGCCTACTGCGTCGATCTCATCAATGAAGATAATGCAGGGGGCGTTCTTTTTGCCCTGCTCGAAGAGGTCACGGACGCGGCTGGCGCCTACGCCTACGAACATTTCTACGAAGTCGGAGCCGGAGATGGAGAAGAATGGAACGTTGGCCTCGCCGGCTATGGCGCGGGCAAGCAAGGTCTTACCGGTGCCCGGAGGCCCGACGAGGAGCACACCTTTGGGAATGCGGCCTCCCAGCTTTTGGAATTTTTGCGGATCCTTAAGGAACTCGATAATTTCCTGGAGCTCTTCTTTGGCTTCATCCGTGCCTGCTACATCTTTGAAGGTGGCTTTTTTCTGTTGGGCGGAGAGAAGGCGGGCGCGGGATTTGCCGAAGCTCAGGGCTTTGTTTCCGCCGGCTTGCATCTGGCGCATCAGGAAGAGGCAGAAACCGACTAACAGCAGGAGCGGCGCGGCGTTCAGGAGAATCAAGACCCAATCTCCGCTGCGCACTTCCTTAACCTTGATTTGAACGCCCTTTTCCTTCAACTGTTTGGTGATGTCCGGGGCGGCTTCCTTGAAGATGGGCACATGAAACTTGCGGTTCGACGGGCGGATGTATTCGCCTTGCAGTTCGTAGCTATTGGGCGAGAGATAGATGGTGACCTCTTTGACGTCACCGGCGTCGACCTTTTGCATGAACTCGCTGTAGCTGGGTTCATCTTCGCGAGCGGACTGGCCGTTCGCGGACACCAGCTTCCAGAGCATGACCCCTAGGAAGACGATGGAAATCCAAAAGAGAATTGTTTTGACCGTAGAACTAGAGTTCACGTGATCCTCACTTCTATTGTGGCCCGAAAGGACTTGCTGCTGGCCTAAAAAACCGGGCCCCTTGCCCGGTCCACTTCGCACTGGTTACTGCTTACTTCCGCGCTTGGCCTACGCCTGCCTGCCAAAAGAGTTCGAATGATTGCGAATCGTCGGTGCTGGGCACTGCCCTGCCTACCTACATCATATTAGATGCAGGCCGGAAGCCAAAGTCTCGGGCCTCGCGCCAGCCCCACATTTACGAAATTTTCTCCTCGGCGATCAAGATGCCGACTTCGGTGCTGTCCTTGGCCGCAAATTCCGGCGCGACGGGAAATCCTCGAGCCCATACCAGCGAACCGGCGCTTGTCAGGACAGGCCAGCCTTCGCGGTCCCAAGAGCTGACGCGCTTCTCGTTCAGCAAGCGTTTCAGCTTATGCGCGTTGCGATGGCCCGCGGGCCGCAACCGGTCGCCGGGACGCCAGTTTCGCAAAACGAGTGGGAGACGAAGAGCATGCCGGTCCAGGACCGGCCCCGTGGTACTAGTTTCTCCCCTCTTGGAGGGCCAGTCAATCATTCTCAGACGGAAGACGCAAGCTAGACACGGTACTCGGATGACGGCTTCGGTGCCAGAGAATTCGATGCGGTGCTCGAATTGTTTGGCGGCCTGGGCGATTTTGTTTTTGTTGGCTGCGGGAATGGCTCGGAAGACGAGTTTGTTTTGGTCGCGCCTCACTTCCATTCCGCCTGGCAGCGGCAATGATTTGCCGTTTTCCCCGCGTTCGGCCAAAGCGATGACCGATTGCACGTGGTGCGCGTTGAGTTGGCCAGGGAGTGGCTTCATTTCACTGACGATTTGGCGCACCAAACGTCGCGCCGTCGACTTACTACCCAACCGGAGTTTAACTGGGAGTGGCTTGCTTTTGCTGTGGGTCGCCCCTAGTAGATCGACGGTCTTAATGCAGGCCGTGTTTTCGGTTTTTACGACGAGTACCTTGGAGAAGACTTCTGCGTGGAAATCCAGAAAAGCCTCATCTTCGCGGGCAAGCTCGGCGAGCGCCGCTAAATGTTCGACGACTGCAGGTTGGAATTGTTTTTGCAATAGCGGCAGTAATTTCGCGCGAATGCGTGCGCGGAGTTTTGAGGTGTCGCGATTCGTGGCGTCTTCGCGCCAGGTTAGTTTCCTCTCCTTAAGATATACGCGCAACGCTGGGCGTCGGATTTGCAGCAGCGGGCGAACGATGTGGCCTGATGTGGGATGGATTCCGCCGAGGCCGGCGAGTCCGGTGCCGCGCAGGATGTGGGCTAGCACGGTTTCGGCTTGGTCGTCGGCCGTGTGGCCTATGGCGATGCGGTTCACTTTTCGTTCTTGCACGAGTTGGGCGAAGAATGCGTAGCGGGCGCGGCGCGCGGCGTCTTCGGAATTTGCTTTCTCGCGTTTTGCTTTCGCCGCGACGTTCTCGCGTCCTAGATATAACGGAAGTTGGTACTTGGCGGCTAGCTTGGCGACGAATTTTTCGTCGGCGTCGGAGGCCTTGCCGCGGAGTTGGTGGTTGAAGTGAATGACGCTGAGGACGATGCCGAGTTTCTGTTGGAGGTCGAGCAGCAAATGGAGCATCGCTACGGAATCTGCGCCTCCGGAGACGCAGACGCCGACGTTACAGCCCGGTTGGAACCAATGGCCGCGGCGAGTTGCCGATAGAACATTATTGAGAAGTTGCGCGCGGGCTTGGTCTCGTTTTACCATTGGACTGGATCGATTCTTGTTGATCTGCGGGAATCCTAGCACGATAGAAACGGCGATTTCTCGGGCTGAGGATTTTTGTGGAAATCATCAAATGAGTGTTGACACGGGTGATGCGCCTCCGTATACTCATCAGGTTGTTCGTTAGCCTTTCTGCTGGACAGGGAGGTCTTGCTCTTTGACAATCGATACGATGTGCCAGAATCCGTTCGAAACCATTCGGCCTTTTCGAGCCCGAATGGTCTGAGTAAATCGAGCGACAATAATTCGCTTG
>Ga0185299_10007597_pt1 | contig 11037 bp, 10 predicted proteins | sample PaiPotPPA55metaG_FD_128002 | JGI IMG/M metagenome (GOLD analysis project Ga0185299, IMG submission 128002) | Iron sulfur acid spring bacterial and archeal communities from Banff, Canada, to study Microbial Dark Matter (Phase II) - Paint Pots PPA... ...
CGTCACGGAATGCACCGCGCCCCTGACCGCCGCCGATGTCTCCACCCCAGGCAATCTCTCCGTCCAGATCCGCAATCCGGATAACACCACGTCCAACAGTGTTTCCCTCACGGTCGTCGCCCCGAATGCTTCAGACGAAATAATCTCGCTCACCGCCGCCGAGCCCTCCGCGGCCGCCAAAGACATCATCGTCGTCGATCCCACCACCGCGGGCGTTTCTCTGCCCAACGCCGATGTCGACCTCAACGTCGCCGCCCTCGGCGTTTTCTCCACCCCCAATAATTCCTGCTCGCTCGCCGGAAATCCCGTTTCCTTGCAGCGGCCCGCCACGGGAGCCGCCGCAGCCGACATCTGCCTCTTCTCCGCCAGCGGTCTTGACACCGGCATGGCCTATACGATCACCGGCCCCGGCGATGTCACCGTAATCGCCAAACAACCCGCCGGTCTCGGCATCATTCATCTCACGCTGCAAATCTCTGCCGCCGCGACTCCCGGCGCGCGCACGCTATTCATTCAAAACACAAATTTAGACAAAACCGCCGCCACCGGCGCTCTGGAGGTGCAGTGAAATGAGTTTCGTGCAACGCAGAAAATTTCTTTGGGTCTGTTTCTTGGTCGGTTTGATCCTCCTCGGGCTTACCGCCGCCTTCGCTAACGGCACCACGTTCGCCCGCTTGCAATTCGACGATTTGGCGCAACAGTCTTCCGCTGTGGCCCGGCTGCGCTGCCTCGGCTCCGAGTTTCACTGGGACCGCGGCGAGCTCTGGACCGAAACCCGCTTCGAAGTCCTCGAGCGCAACAAAGGCCTTCTCTCCGGTATCGTCACCGTCCGCACCATCGGCGGCGTCTCCGGTCATCTCCACTCGCACGTAGACGGCGTCCCCATCTTCCGCGCAGGCGAAGAGGTTTATCTATTTTTGTGGGAGCGTCCCGGCGAGCCTTATCGCGTGCTCGGCTGGTCGCAAGGCACGTTTCGCATCACGCGCAACGCGGACAGTGGAGTCGAAACCGTAACGCAAGACTCCGCCAATGCGCCCATCTTCGATCCGCGCACACGGACGTTCCGCCACGGAGGCATCCGCAATCTGCCCGTTGCAATTTTTCAGGTAAAGCTGCGCCGTGCCCTGGAAGAAAAAAACTAACGCACGGCAAAGAGCGTCGCCGTCTGGGGAGAATTTAAATGCGAGAACAACACGCCACAATGAAAAGAAAAGTTCTGCGCGCGATTCTTGCGGCAATCTACCTCGCCTGGACCGCCCAATCCGCCGCAGGTTACGCCTTCAACCAAGTCGTCCCCGATGTCCGCCAGCCCGTAGCAATGTCAGGCGGCTCCGCCTGCCCCGTCCGCGCCCATCAACTAACCACCGCCTCCAGCATCGCCCTCCGCTGGAGCACCGCGCTCGGCACCAGCCCAGTATCCATCCTCACGCAAAACCAAACCGCCGCCACGCGCCTCACCGAAATCGAGCAAGTCATCACGCAATCGCTAGCCGTCTGGACCGCCGTCCCTGGCACAACTCTCTTGCCCACCACCGTCGCCCAGCCGCAGCGCTTCGCCACCCAAAACGCCTGCGGCTCCGACGGCCTCAACTCCATCTGCTTCGATCAATCCGACATGGCCTTCACTCCCGGCGTCCTCGCCTTCACCCGCGTCATCACCTCCGACGCTGTCGGCGAGCAGCTCGGCAGCAGCCCCGCCGCCACGCAGCTCGGCCAAATTCTCGACGCTGACATCTATTTCGATCCCACTGACGCGCAAGTTACTTTCGCCACGCCCACCGCGCTCCCCACCTCGCCCAAAGCGTACGATCTCCAGTCCGTCCTCACTCACGAGCTCGGCCATCTCCTCGGCTTCAGCCACTCCGCCGTCTGGAGCGCCATGATGTATCCCTACGCGCCAACTCCGGGCACGTTCAACGGCACTCGCCCCGGCCCGCAGCAGCTCGACGCACCGCTCGGCGATGACGATCGCATTGGCCTGCGCATCCTTTATCCCGATCCCACGGACGCCGGAAATGTCGGCGTCATCACCGGCCGCATCCTGCCAGCCAATCCTCTGTCACTCCCGCTATCTCCGCCCGGCGTAACCGGCATCTTCGGCGCCCATGTAGTCGCCGTGGACCAATCCAGTGGAGCCGTTATCGCCGCAACCATCGCGGGCTGGAGCTGCGCCGCCCCCGGCCCCGCCCAATTCGACGGCACCTACGAGCTCGATCATCTCCCGCTAAACCGCGCCTACACCGTCTACGCCGAGCCGCTAAACGGCGTAGTCGCGCCAGCCCAAATCACCCCGGCAATAGCCACCCTGTGCCGCAATCCCACCACCGACCCCGGCTGGCCCCCACAACAAGGCTGCGTAGTCCCCCCCGCCAACACAAGCTTCACCACACGCTCCCGCTAATGAATGCGACTTGAGCGTGACACTCTCACAGGTGTTGCCCGTAGACCATCCTTCGCGCTCTTTGGAAAGTAAAATTAAAAGGGGGTCGGAGCGTTCAGCTCCGATACGAAACCTGAGGTGGCAAACGCGAACTACTTTCTCGCGTCTTTTGTCTTATTCGTCTCTGCGTTTCCTCGACGTGCTCTGCGTCTCTGCGTTATCTTTTTCGCTTACCGCCGCCGCGAATTCGCCAGCAACCGCAAAATTTCCAAATACAGCCAAATCAGCGTGACCATTAGCCCAAATGCCCCATACCACTCCATGTACTTGGGCGCCCCGATGCGCACGCCTGTCTCAATCATGTCGAAATCCAGCACCAGGTTCAGCGCCGCGATCACGACCACGAACAGGCTGAAGCCGATTGCCCACGGGCTGTGGCCGTACAGTACGCCTACGTTCACGTGAAACAAGTTCAGCACCATCGCCACAAGATAAAACACCGCGATGCCGCCGGTCGCCGCGATCACGCCCAGCTTAAAACGCTCAGTGGCGCGGATGACGCCCGTCTTGTAGGCAACCAGCATCGCAAAGAGCACACCAAATGTCAGACCCACCGCCTGAGCCGCGATCCCATGGTAAGACCGTTCAAAAAACGCCGAGATACCGCCAAGCGCCAGTCCCTCAAGAAGCGCGTAAAGGGGCGCAGTAACCGGCGCCCAGCTTCTCTTGAATATCGTCACCAGCGCGGTGACAAACCCGCCCAAAATCCCGCCGATCATCCAAGGATAGGTCGCCTCCGGCGTCTCCGAATGCGCCAAGCCCCACGTCCACGCAGCAGTAGCCACCACGCACAGCAGCAGCAATCCGGTCTTATTGACCGTGCCCTGCAACGTCATCGTCTCGCCGCCGAGCGTCACCTCGCCGCGAAATGCCTTTTCATTCAAGGCAGGATTGGACGTACGCAATGGTGCAGCCATGTTGGTTTCCTCGTAGTTACACACCCAGTCTATGCTCGCCAGATTCGCGTAGCAAATTGCACTCGCAAGTCATGCGAAGCCCAAAGCGGATGGGAGCCCAAAGCTGATGGAGAGTAAAACGTTGCGGTTCACTGCCCCGGAGGAGTGGTGGCCAACAGAAGAGTGGTAGCGACTGGCGACGAGATCAAACTGACCGAAGCCTACTTCGTGCGCCTATCGGAGGCTTTTTTCAAAGAAATCGAAAAGAGGTACGCCCTGAGGTTTTGGAGAGCACGCGAACCTCGTTGAGCGGGTTACCATCTTTGCCCTCGATCCCCGTGAGCCGATGTACGAACATGTGGCGGAAGACTCAGAATGCTGTCCGCTATCCATCCGCCGGAAGCGACGCAAAAGATTCTGGAGTGTCTGGGCCTGCCATCACGTCCGCCACCGATCGCGACCGCCTCCGAATCCCCGCTCGACTCCTTCTGGCTGTGAATTCGTCCCAATTCCCGTATCCGTACTCTTCGTGTGCTTGGCAGGAGTCGAAGAGCCTTTCTTATTTGCTCTGTGAACCCCGAAAAATAAGCCATCGTTGGGGAGCCAGCATAAACATTCCCTGTCGACATACGGGGACCCGAAAAAACCAGCGAAACCCCGGGCCAACCCCTGCTTAAAACGCTTATTCTTCCACGAATATCGGGACCTGATATTCGTAATTTCCAGCGTAGGAATCCGGGTCACCCATGGCAAAGGTCTTTCGCCCCATGACCACGGCGCCGGTCTTCTCGATCGACTCTTGAAGAGGCTTTGCATATCGCAACGTATCGAGGTCGGGATAAAGACGCTCCACACTCCCATTCTGGTCGTTGATGAAACCGTGCAATGGACATGGTGAATCCGATGATCACTTTGCCCATCACGTTAATTCCGTATGTACTCACTGATCAGCGAATTCTTTGCAGTGAGCAGCTGCTTGGGCGTGCCCTCGAACATTACTCTACCGCCCTTGTTGCCGCCTTCGGGACCCATGTCGATGATCCAATCGGCGCGCGCGACGATACGGTGTTCGGAGGTCACGTCGATGAGAGCGTGTCCGTGCGGCGGCCTTGGAAGCGGCTGGTGTAGCAGCCGTCGTCTGAAGCGCTCCCAATTGAAAGAGCGCTTCTGACTCCGACGATTGAGCCACTTGAAGTGCGCGTCGAGGTACGCCTGGTAGAAGTGATTCAGCCTGGACTCGTTGAAGCGTACTCCGAAGTAGATACGGCGTTCGTCGCGTGCACCTCGACGGTGGGGTCGCGGTAGGGTCCAGTAAGCCTAAATATTCCTCAACTGAATTGAATTTTGGTCGCCTCCGCGAGCGTGGTTGGTGCATTGTTTTGCGATCCCTCGATTCACGACTTTTGAGCCGCCTTAGGCGGGCAGTTGGGCGTTTCAATACCGAACTGCTTAGCGTATGAGGCAGGCGCCAAAGGTCTTCCCCTATGGGAGGAGACATGGCCGGGACCTGCGATGAAGCTAGTCGGCTCGCTTGCTGCTCGCTCGCCGGGGCTTCGGCTTGCTCTTGCCCTTGAGATTGAGCGCCACTGCAGCGCGGATGAGATCCTTCAAGGCCGCCTCATCGACCTTGTCGCCCTCGAAAAAATCGATCGCTCGCCACGCGTTGCCTCCGAGGCCCGCGTTGAAGATCTTGTCAGGATCTGGGAGGCTCGCCCCGTGGGCAAAGGTAAGCTTCACTTTGTCTTTGTGGGCGTTGCCGACCGCGATTATTCCGTCGTGAGACCACACGGGGCTTCCCATCCACTTCCATTCCTCGATTATCTCCCGGTCGGCCTCAAGGATGCTCTTGCGGATGCTGGCCAACGTTTTGCCGCGCCAGTCTGTGAGTCCTGCGATCAGTTGGTCAATGCGTTCCGATGGATTCATTGGATATTTATGCCTCCAATTCTTGCCCCGTTTTCATGCCAGTAGTTTTATTGGGTAACCTCTTCGAAATAAGTCGTCGAAGGACATGGCCTTTCCACATCCAAAGTCCCGAAAGGACAAGTACAGGCACGAAGACAAACCGAGTAGCGGGGGCGTAGTTTGGAATTTGTTCAAACGGGAATCAGGATGGATCTGGTTGTAAATTATTGAAACGTTGGTAGCGCTAACGGGAATCGAACCCGTATTTTAGCCTTGAAAGGGCTACGTGCTAACCGTTGCACCATAGCGCCACTGCGAGACACATATCTTAGCATGCAGTCCCCGTCAAATTCCTGTCAACCCAATCGGACCTCCCCAGCCGGTGATTCCCGCATCTTCAGTAACCGCGTAGACCACACAATCGAACCAGTGCGCCTTATTTTTGTGAATACCCGCATCGTGACTGTCCCACTTTGGGACACTCGCACATATTGTTTTCTTAAGTACTGTATCAGTACTCAGTGTCCTGTAGCGGACAGAACCCCCACAACCCCCAAGATAATCTTTCACCCTGACTTCGCGACCACGCGCGGGTGCTGTTTAGCGCACCGCAAACTGCCACGCGCGAAGTCGATCACGTCTTTGAAAACGCCGAAGTAGGACTGGTGCAGCATGGAGGGGCATTTGAGTTCGATGCAACGCGATGAAGACAAAATCCTGCACCAACCGTTTTTGTTCACCATCGCCTGGCAGATGTTGAGCACTCTCCACACGAACCCAATACTATCCAATCACAGTCAGTGTGCAGGGCTAACCCATGCTTGCACCTGCACAGAAGCCGCAGCCACGGCCAAATCCGATCGTCGTTTGACACACCCTAACGGGTAAGGATTCCTCCGATGTCTTGCGCCATTCACTCTCCGCTGACAAATACACACGGTCATCAAGCGAAACCTATAAATATTTCCTCACGAGGAGTCTACTTCGTGACCAGCCATCCCGTGTTTGTATGGCTGCCTGTTCAAGTCCTTCTCCGCATGCCCAGGCGAATCGCAAGAACACTACCAAGCGAACGAATCTTCACCGGCCGTATCCGAGAAGTGGAATGGAAAGACGTTCCGCTCGAGCGGTCAGGAATTGGCGTCGAGTTTTTCTACTCGCAGACTACGGCAGAGAGCCGTCCGTAAAATCAGAGCCAAGCCCAAAGAAAGGGACCATGCAGGGACTTCAAGCGTTTCAAACTGCCGCTCGTGAAGGCGGCTTCGTCGTGGTCACTGAATCCGAAGGAGGAACAGTCCTGTGGCTCAAGAAAAGTGCGCCGGATTCCGTCAGGGAGGTTCATCAGCGAATGTGCATCGACAGCGTCACAAATAGCGTAACCGTCTATTGGATGGCCATTCCGGGCAAAGTAAATTCGAGGACCTTTCGTGCTGTTCCAGCGCTGCAAGAATGGTTCAAAGTAATACCGCAACCAATTGTGCAGCGATGAGATAACCGAATGACTGTGCCGATCCTGCCTCCCAAAATACTCCTCATTGAAAGTGATCCCGTCGCTACCAATGGAATCCGCGCGGCGCTGGCCGCCCCGGGCATCGGTCCTTTCGATGTCGAATGCGTTCACCAACTTTCCGCGGGTCTCGAGCGCCTGAGCAAAAGAGGAATTGCCGCTGTCTTGCTCGCTCTGTCCCTCCCCGATAGTCAGGGTATCCAGACGTTCTACAAAGTGTTCACCGCCGCTCCCGATGTTCCGATTCTCATCCTCGGCGGAAATGTTCCCGAGGCTCTTGTGAAAGAAGCCGTGGGACGCGGTGCGCAGGATTATCTCTTGCCGGGCCACCTCGATAGCTATTCGCTCCCCCGCGCACTGCGCAACGCCATCCAACGCAAGGCCGTTGAAGATGCTTTGTACGTTGAAAAAGAGCGCGCCTTGGTCACCCTCAACTCTATTGGTGACGCCGTTCTCTGCACCGACATTTCCGGCAAAGTCACCTATCTCAATCTCGTTGCGGAAATTATGACCGGGTGGAGTCGTCAAGAAGCCATTAGCCAGCCCCTCGCGGAAGTTTTCCGAATTGTTGACAGCGGCACTCGCAAAACAGCTCGAGACCCATTGGAGATGGCCGTCGAACAAAATCGGACCGTCGGACTCACTCTGGATTGCGTTCTTATCCGCCGCGATGGGTTTGAGTCCAGCATCGAGGATTCGTGCGCGCCAATCCGTGATCGCGCTGGCCACGTCATCGGCGCAGTGATCGTATTTCATGACGTGAGCGCGGCGCGCGCCATCTCGCGCGAAATGACCCGCTTCGCGCAACACGATCTGGTCACGAATCTACCCGATCGCATGATGCTCAACGACCGGATCTCTCAGTGCATTTCGCTCGCTCGCCGCCAGCATAAACCTCTTGCCGTGATTTTTCTGGACTTGGATCATTTCAAGTACATCAACGATTCCCTGGGCCATGCCACCGGCGACCAGCTTCTTCAGTCCATTTCAAAGCGCTTGGTGGCTAGTGTGCGCCGTTCTGACACCGTCAGCCGCCAGGGCGGAGACGAATTCGTGGTCTTGCTCTCGCAGATTACCCATCCGGAAGACGCCGGTATCACTGCTGGGAAAATTCTGTTTTCACTTAGCACGGCGCACTCCATCGAGGGGCACGACCTGCACATCAACGGCAGCATCGGAATTAGCGTCTACCCGGAAGATGGTGAGGACGCCGAAACGCTAATTCAGAATGCGGACACCGCGATGTACCACGCCAAGGGACGCGGCCGCAATAATTTCCAGTTTTTCAAAGCGGACATGAATCGCAAAGCTGTGGAACGCCAATCTCTCGAAGCCGGCCTGCGCCGCGCTCTCGAACGAGACCAGTTCTTGCTGCACTATCAGCCAAAAGTAAATCTCCTCACTGGAGAGATAACAGGAGTGGAGGCCCTGGTGCGCTGGCAAGAGCCGGATCGAGGGCTCGTTCCGCCTGCCCAGTTCGTGCCCGCCGCCGAAGACTGTGGCCTCATTCTCCCTATCGGCCGCTGGGTTCTGCTCGAAGCATGCAGGCAAGCGCGCGCCTGGCAGGATGCTGGGCTGCCGCCATTGCCTATTTCCGTCAATGTTTCCGCCGTCGAGTTCCGCGACAGGGGGTTTGTCGAAGACGTCCGGACTATACTCTCTGAAACTGGGTTGGAAGCTCGCTATCTCGAACTCGAGCTCACCGAAGGTGTCCTTATGGAGGATGCGGAATCTACGGCTGCCGTTCTTCGAGAGCTCAAAATGATGGGGGTACATCTTGCGGTAGATGACTTCGGCATCGGCTATTCCAGCATGAGCTATCTTCGGCAGTTCCCCATTGACGTCCTCAAAATTGACCGCTCCTTTGTAAGCCAGATCACTTCCGATCCCGATGACTCCACAATCGTGAGCGCCATCATTAACATGGGAAAGAGCCTCAAGCATGTCGTAGTCGCCGAGGGCATCGAGACGCAACTGCAAAGGGCCTACCTTCAGGCTCATCAATGTGCGGAGGGCCAAGGCTACCTCTTCAGCCCGCCCCTGGTCGCCGCCCAATTCGCCCAATTACTCCAGTCGGGCAAGACAGCTGTCGTCCATTGAGTTCTCAGGCCGCTCTGCATGCCCGGCTATGGCCGCTCACCGCCGTTCTGAGATAGACTCCGTCCCGCGTTCCTCGCCCGCCTGATGTAAACGGAGGACCCAATGAAAGCCTTGCTCCTGATGTTCCTGACGTTAGCCGCATTTCCTGCGGTCTCCTTCGCGCAATCGTCATCTCCGGCGCCGAAAACCGAAACCGCAAATACCTCAAAAAACGAAACAGTCAAGAAACGCCCTACCGCCCAGGATCTTTCCGCGCGTGTCCCGGCCGCCAAGCCCGACGACGTAAAGTCCCTCGACTCCATCCTCATCGCGATATACGACGTCATCTCCGGCCCGGCCGGCGATCGCGACTGGAACCGCTTCCGTTCTCTCTTCGTTCCCGAGGCCCGCCTCACCTCTGCCACAAAAAAAGACGGCGGTCCGGTTCGCCTTTTCGATGTCGACGGCTATGCTCGAGGCGCCGGCGGCTATTTTAAAGCGCACGCTTTCTACGAGAAGTCCGTCGTCAACCGCGTCGACAAATTCGGCAGCATCGCCCAGGTCTTCAGCAGCTACGAGTCCCGCAACGCTCCCAACGAAAAGCCATTCGCCCGCGGCGTCAACAGCATCCAGCTTTTCAACGACGGCACCCGCTGGTGGGTCCTAAGCATCCTCTGGGACGAAGAGTCCCCCGCGAATCAGCTACCGCCAGAACTCTCCGCTCCCGCAAAGTAGCAGTACTGACGATTCGTGCGTTGCTTGTTGTTTTCTATGTAGCGGCTGGGCTTCAGGCCAGCTAGCAAGCGAAGCGAGCGCTCTTCGCCCTTCGCTTTTTGTCCCAACGCAGCCCAGTGATTCGCAAATTTCGCTCGAAGCCTTGTTCTACTGCCACCGCAAAGCCACAGCCGGGTCAACCCGCAGCGCCCTCCAAGCAGGGATCGCCGCCGAGGCCAGCGCCACCAGCACCGTAAACCCCGTCGCCGCCGCATACACCAGCGGATCAGCCGGACCCACGCCCACCAGCATCGCCGCCACCACGCGCGCAAGCGCCGCAGCCGCCAGCGAACCCACCACCAGCCCCGCCACCGCAAACGATATCCCTTGCCGGATCACCAGCCGCATAATGTCTCGCGGCTGCGCTCCCAGCGTCACGCGAATGCCGATCTCGCCCGTCCGCTGCGCCACCGAATAAGCCATCACGCTGTACAAACCGATAGCCGCCAGCAGCAACCCCAGCCCGCTCAGCACACTCAATAGGCTCGCCGCCACCTTTGCGCCAAAAAGCGACGCAGCAACGTACTCCGTCATAGGCTCGGCATCAAAAATCGTCAGCGCTGGATCGATTGCCGCCGCCTCGCGTCGCAGCGCCAAAATCCCTTCACTCACCGACCCAGAGGTTCGCACCTCGAACGTCAACCCATATTCCGGCCGGAAAATCTGCCGGATGGGAATGTAAAAATAAGGCTGCGCGCTCTCCGTAACCCGGTGATACTTGCTGTCTTTTGCAATCCCTACAATCGTGAACCATTGGCCCCATCCATGCACCTTGCGCCCAATCACGCTGCGATTGGCCAGAAAGCGCCGCACAAACTCTTGGTTGACGATCATCACCTTCAGCGACGTCGAGTCATCGCGCAAATCGAAATCTCGCCCTTCCACCAGCGGAATCTTCATCGTCTCGAAGTATCCGGGCGACACCAAATCCCGGTAGATCTTCATGTTCTCGTTGGCGCCCGGAACGTAGCCTTCCACTTCCAGCGTTTCCCAGTTTCCTCCGCTGAATCCCAGAGGCACCGAATCGTCGTAGCTCACTGCCGTCACACCAGGTTGCTGCTCCAGCCGCTCGCGCAAACGCCGGCAAAAACCGTCGGTCTGCCCCGCATCATAGCTGGCCGTCGAGAAATCGAAGCGCGCCAACGCCACACCGTCCGGTTTGAAGCCCGGATCCATAGACCGCGCAGTTTGAAAACTTCTCAGAAATAGTCCCGCGCCCACCAGCGCCACTACTGCGAGCGCCACCTCCGAGATCACCAGCACCCCGCGTAAACGGTGTGAATGACCGCCAAGACTCCCGCTCCGGCCGCCCTCCTTCAGCATCTCGTTGATGTTGGCTTGTGATGCGTGCAGAGCCGGAGCCAGTCCCGCAACAATCGCCACGCCAAATGCCAGCGCCGTGGTGAACGCCAGCACCTGCCCGTCGAGCGGCGGTT
>Ga0185299_10007598_pt1 | contig 11037 bp, 14 predicted proteins | sample PaiPotPPA55metaG_FD_128002 | JGI IMG/M metagenome (GOLD analysis project Ga0185299, IMG submission 128002) | Iron sulfur acid spring bacterial and archeal communities from Banff, Canada, to study Microbial Dark Matter (Phase II) - Paint Pots PPA... ...
CGCGGTATTGCCACAGCGCGGCTGCTGAGCGTAGCGACGATGCGCAACATTCGCCAGAACCTGTTCTTCGCGTTTGCCTATAACTTGATTGGAATACCTGTAGCGGCGGGCGTTCTCTATCCGTGGCTGGGCCTGCTACTGAGTCCCATCATGGCCAGCGCCGCGATGGCGTTCAGTTCCGTTTCGGTGATTGGAAACGCGCTTCGCCTTAAGGCGGCGAAGTTTCAAGCGGCAACGACATAAGTCGTATCCGAAGGCTCTTGAACGTTCGGTCACGATCCAGCCGACCCTGGGCGCGGTGTTCACCACCCATGCGGCCGCCTTAATTCTCGCTATGCTGTCTACGGCACGAATGTGCACGCTCTGGCAGATGCGCTCGGCGCAACGCGATACTCCTCTGCTTGACCCCGTGCGACGTTCAGTGATTAATGAGTGATGTCGGGCACGGTAGCGCGCCGCACCGTGGCTCGCTACCCAGGCCGGTAAGAAGGAGTAGTCGCATGAACATCTGAAATCTCCAGGCTGCGGGCATGTCCTGCGGCGGTTGTGCTGCAAGCGTGAAGCGCGCAGTGGCTTCGCTGGACGCGGCAGCTCAAGTTGACGTCGATCTGACCCGGGGCCACGCACAGGTACACACCGAGCGACAGCAGGCCGAGATCGAAACAAAGATCCGTGAAGGATATGATCCGTGCAACCGGAAACTAGTTGAGTTGGACACGGGTTCGTTGCACCAACGCCACAACCTGGACAAAATTTTTGATCGAGGTATTTTGCGGGGTATCCGTCGGCGGGACTTGTGATTCGCCCTTGATAAATGGCCTTTTGCAGCCCATTTTAGAACCTAATAGCAGCAAGACGATGCTCGCTCCAACATAGTCCCTCAGCGCCAGTTGCAAGATGATGGCGACTTCAAGCAGCCAGGGCACAGGTGCCCATAGTTTCTTCGCTGCCAACCACAGCGGACGCTGGCGAACATCTTGAATCGCATTCGCACCCTCTGCATTCAGACGGCGTTCGGCTTCATCAGTCGTGAGGCCGGATAGCTCTGCGGTGACGGAGCGGTCCCGCGATCGGACGGCGGGACCGGGCGATGGACATCGATCACGGCACCCAAGTCATGTCCGTTCGATGGACCGGAACTGTCGCCGGCTTGCGAGTTGGTCGACGGCGGAATCATTAGATGCTCCATGGGTCCGCAGAACGACTGCAGACCTTGTCAGATCAGGACGTTGGTAAGCGATCCGATGTGCGTTCCCGCAAGAATGCGACGGGATTGAAGCAGCTTTTTTCGCGCGTGGACGAGCACTTTCAGATCAATCGCAAGCGCTTCACGCCACGCCGTCGCGATTGCGTTAGACGCAGCACAAACATCGCGAAACTGATGGAACGCTGCAGTCGGGAAAGTCGTTTATCAAGTTTTCTATCTAGTCCGAACTTTGGCGGCACCAGCAGCGTAACGTATTGATTTGACGCGCCTATGCGTGGACTGCCGGAGCGGCTACTGGGTACAGCAGGGGTTGACGTTGAGCAGGCGGAAGGCTTTTTCTTGAATGGGCGTGGGCCGCGTCGTCATAACGAGCTTGGCATCCGGATTGAGTGGCGTATGACAGACGTTGTACGCGAGCGTGGCCAGATCATCGAGCAAGGTGCGCAAGCTATGGACCGGTAAGCCGTCCTCGCTAAGCTTGGTCGCGTCTTTGGCTTTCGCCTGGTCTGAACGTCGAGCCTTGGCCACTGGCGACGCTCGGACTGGCGACGCTCGGGTAGCACGTGCTTGCTCGACATATTCATCGTCAAACAGCATCGGCTTTAACTTCTCGCGCATGTGCCACTCGACGTAGTAAGCGAGCATGCACAGAAAGACGTGCGCGCGCACGCGCTCGGCGTTCCAATGGAACACGGGTCGCACCTGCAGATCAACGGTCTTGAGCGAACGGAAGGCCCGCTCCACGACCGCCAGACCCTTGTAGGCCGTCACGGCCGCCTCGGCTGACAGATCCGTCGCCGGCACACTGGTGCGCACCACATACAAGCCATCGAGCGCGGCCTCCTCTTTGATCTGCTCGGCCTTGCGCAGCCAGGTAAAGCTCGAGTCGGTGATGCTCAACTCGAAGTGCTTGGCCATCTTGAAGCGATCGATGATGCGGCCCACGCGCAAGGCAATCGCCTGGGTGCCCTTGAGCCGATTGCGTACGCGTGTGGTCGCCTCGGCGATCCTGGTCAGCTCTTCTTCGGTGGCCTGCAGCAACGCCTCGCGTTTGCGGCTGCGCTCCTCGGCCAACAGCGGATTGCGACACACGATGAGCCGCTCGCCGGGGAACGCGTCACTCGTCATCTCAAGCAGGTTGTGCTCATCGAACAGCGACGGCTGGAAGGGTCCCTTCTCTTTGGCGAGCGCGGCCATCTGCGGCGCGCGCAGGCTGCTCACCCAGTCCAGGCCGGCCGGGCGCAACAGCGTGTCGATACGGGCCTGCGTGAGCATGCCTCGGTCGCCCACCCAGGCGAGCGTGTCGATCCCGTAGCGGTCTTTGAGCTTCTCGAGCTGCGACGCTACGGTCGCCGGATCGGCGGTGTTGCCGGCGAAGACTTCGACCGCCACCGGGATGCCCTCAGACGTGCAGACCAACCCGAACACAATCTGCGGGTCGTCACGCTTGTCATCGCGGCTGTAGCCGTGCGCCGCGAGCTCGCAGCAGCGTCCGGTCACCCATGTGGAAGTGAGCTCGTAGAGCACCAGCGTACGACCGGCCAGATGCTGGCGGGCGAGGCGCTTCTCGATGCCCGCTTGAGCCTCTCCCAGCCAGTCGAGGGCGGCATAGACCTGCTCGAGGTCGACTTCCCCCAGGTTCAGCAGCCGCGACAGCGAGTGGGTCGCGGTCTCGTCGCGCAGCATGCGATGGGTGGCGAGCTTGGAGGCGGGCGACACCACCCGCGCCACGAGCAGCGCTATGACCATCGAGCGCACCGCGGCGGGTGCGGCAGCGAACCATCGCTCGGCACCGCAGGCGCGCGCCGCGCCAAGCACGGCGGCCACATGCCCGTGCGGCAGACTGCGCTCGATCACGAAGGCTTCATCGACCGAGGATACGGCGACACCGCCGCGTAGCAAGACCTTCAAGCCCTCGATCACCTCGGCGGGCAGCGACGAGAGGTTGGCCAGGGTGCGCTTCTTGACCTTGTTGCCGTCACGATAGGACTCGCGCAGCAGGATCGCGGGCGGCGAGTTGCGGTTGGGGATGTGTTCGATGTACATGAACACGAATAAAAGCAGAACATGCAAGAAAATTCAAAATAATAACGTGAATTACATGGCTACATAGGAATACTAAAAAATAACCGAAACCCAACGCTGACGCGGGTTACGGCTATTTCAGGGGCTAAAGCTTGGTCTAGTTGCTCGTGCCAATGCCAACGATATCTCGATGGCATCTGCGAATATCGTCTGATAGAAGGTTCGGAAACTACTTAGCGCGACGCGTATGAATAGGGCCGGAGAAAAAAAGCTCGGGGTGTGACAGCACCGTGTGCCGGTACGTGCAAGAGGGGGGCGTGAGCCTGATTCCGGGCGAAAAAGCGCTTCTCTTTGAGTTGTTATTGCGGGCGCTGTCGCAGATTGCAGAACAGTATGGCGCTCAATCTACGCAGTTTTACGACGGCCGCGCGTGCTGGCCGCGCTTTGTGTTTTATAGGTGACGCCGTGCTCCTCAAGATAGTCACGGATCAGTTGCCGGACCACCTGCGACGGCGTCAGATCCTGAGCCGAGCACAGTTTTTCAAACGCTTCCTTTTTCACCGGGTCGATCAGAATTGTGAGTCGAGCGCTTTTCGTTTCCATGGCAGCAAGAAAAAGTAGATATGGTAATCAAATTATAATGCATCGTGGCGTGCAATGCACTTTCAATCATCCCATGCATTCGGGTTGACGTTCGCCCCGTCGCGCCCCCCTTTTTTATTCGCTTACGTCAATCAGGAAATGGCCCGACGCAACGCGTGCGTACCGAGGAATTGTTGACCCGCAGTGGTGATCGACATGATACGGCGGCCTTGTACTGGATTGTTCACGAATCCGGCTCTCGTCAGTTCTTGCGTTACCGACCAGCTCAACGCAGGATGCGTGCGCCCATATCGTGGCCTGGACAAAACTTCAAGCGCCCACGTTGAGGAGTGACTGAGAGTGATTGGCTTCGTGGGGATGCGGTCGTGCACGGTAGTTCCTCATGGCTACTTTTCAGTTCATTCGCAACTGGCATGCCCGGAGTGGACTATCGAGCTTCCTGGTAACGAGACCAGTCGAAACGTTTTCCTCTCTCAATGCGGGTTGCCGTAGCGTGCATATTCACTGTGTGACAGGAATCGAGAACTGTCGCTTTGCTAAGCATCTCGTCATAGGACGGGACAGGGACATCATTTTTCCATGCGAATACAGTGATGTTGTTCGGGCTGCCCTCTGATGGAGCCAAGACAACAGTCTCACCAAACACTTGTTTCAGCGTTCGCAAATTTCGATGAAAGTTGGGCTCATCCGTTACCAGATTCGCCACGAATATGCCGTCGTCGCTCATTCGAGCTCTGCAATCCGAGTAAAAGGCCGTGCTGGCCAATTCAGGCGGTAAACCATCGGCAGTAAATCCGTCTACGAGAATGACATCCGGTCGATGATCTGAGCCTTTGACGTAGTTCGCGCCATTTGCCCACACCACCTCGAGGCGTTCACTGTCGGGCGGCACGCGGAATCGATCACGCAGGTTGATAACATCGCGATTGATTTCTACGACAGCCAGTCGCGCGTCCGGTGAATGGCGATAGCAATATTTCGCAAGCGACCCGCCGCCCAATCCGATCATCGAAATTCGACGCGGAACAGGTTGAAACAGGAAAAAACCGACCATGGTACGGGTGTAGCCCAACGCAAGGGCATACGGATCGGCGATGAGCATGGAACTCTGCACACCTCGCGCATCGAAATACAGGGATACGACAACATCATTTTCAATGACGATCGGGGCTCCAGCTTTTCGCTTTTTTCCCGGTGCCGACAGTGTTTCGGAGTCGACGTCGCCGTGCTGGCCAAGTGCATAGATGTTTTGTTGCATTGTTTGAGCTAAGCGGTTTCCATCGTAATTGGTGCAGCAGCCAGCGCCTTAAGCGCCTCTATTTCGTCCGGGCCTGTGGCAAGGATCTACGGGGTCAATGCAGACAGCTGGAGATTACTTGGGCGAGGAAAACGCGCAAAAGCGGATCCCACGATTCTTTACCCAAGGGAATAACCGCCGTATCGATTGGTTCTATCTTGTGATTGAAGTGCACCGCGCAAAGCGATCTATCCTGCGGGGACTCGCGGAAGAACAGCCCCGCATCGTCCAGGAGCAAACAAGGTTTCAAACGAAACCGGGCACTAAACAACGATGTAGTGTCGAAGGCATGTCGAGCAGACTCTTTTCGATAGACGAACACGGCGTTCACCCCTTGATTCTCAAGGCGGTCGCAGATATCGGAAAACCGATACAGCATCTGAAATCCTCGTTCACCGCCGCGCCCCACACCGACAACGATCAGACCGCGTGGACCCATTACGTCGTCAAGGTACAGACGTTTGTAGTCGTGCGATCTCAGGTCTACGTTCGTGTCGATCACGTCCATTCCTCTGCCAACGTCTGGCGATGCTTTGTTATGCAACAACGGCGTATTCCAACCGATGGTCTAACTCGGTTGAAGATGACCATATTATTACAATAAAAGCATAAGTCAATGGTAATGTAATTACCATACTATCGTAACTTGATGCTATGCTTGCATTGGACTTTGTTCGCCCCTTTAGCCGTACTCATCGCGGCAAGTTTGCGGGTTCAATATGCCGGACTCGCGCAGCAGATCGGTTGCCGCTTCGGGTCAATGCTTCATGTCAACCTCGGTCGGGGCACGCGGAGAGGCTAGTACCGGCGCAACGTAACGGGGGAATACATGCCTTTCAAGGAGACTCTGGAAGAGCATCAGATGGCCGGCGCTTCGTTGCGCGCTGGTTTGCACCAGCAGCTTCATCTCATCACGCCGGCGTTTGCCAAGGATCGTTGTTGCGCGCTCGGCCGATGGATCGTAGCTCATGAGGAAGCCTGGAGCAGTCTTCCAGCGTTTTTACATCTGCAGATTGCGCACGCCAGTTTTCACACGGTCGCCCTCGTTGTTGCCATTGCCGTTGAAGAGGGGCGGCTTTCTGATGCAGCGGCGCTGCTTGAGCCGGGATCCTTGTTTGAAAGCGCGACCGAACTATTGGAAGTTTCCTTGCGACGCTTTCAAGATGAATCGTCGAGGGCTATCCGTGCTCAAGGCGACGAGCTTTCTGCGTGCACGCACGAGTAATAACGGGTGCACGCCAACGTGGTTGCGGCTCACCACGATTCAAAAAAATTCTATCTGGGATAGCTAATTGTCGACCGACTATACGAATATGAGAAAGGTCATCGAGGAGTGGGGGACTTTTCGTCATGAACCAGCAGTGTACGAAGAGCAACATATTCGCTCTCTGCAATTCGATCCGTTCGCGGTACAGAGTTCAATGAGGAAGGGTGCGCCGTTTGAGCTGGACCTTTCATACACACGTGCCATGATGGCGTTTCAGTTATTTCTCAGCGACCCAAAAGACATCTTGATTGTCGGGCTAGGCGGCGGATCACTATCGAAGTACTGCTTTGCCAAATTTCCAAGGGCCCGCATAACGACGGTCGAGATTGATGAGAGAGTCATCGCGCTACGCGAAGATTTTTACATTCCGAAGGATTCCGACCGATTTCGAGTCGTCCATGCTGATGCCGAGCAGTACATGTTGGACGCAGAGTCCATTGTGGACGTCATTTTATTGGACGGATTTGATACGCTCGGCTTACCCGTGAGTCTCTCGAATCTTCGTTTCTACGAAAATTGCTACGTCGCGTTGCGTGAGCAGGGCGTAATTGTAGCCAACTTGCTTAACAATGATTTGCTATTACGGACCTACCTGCAAAGGATTCGAGCAAGTTGCCGCGGCCAGATGTTTCAAAGCATTGCATGGAGTGGGGGCAACACTATTGCTTTTGGCGTCAAGCAGGATGACATTCCGAAGTGGGAGGATTTCTACGTTCGAGCAAAAGCTATAAAGGCAACCACAGGTTTGAATCTGACTCGACACGTAAGGCGGATGCAACAGAATTACAACAAGCAACCATCCATTGAGAATCGAAACCGTACTTCGAGCATATTGCAATGAAACGCTTTTGGCTAAAACGAGTAGGTCTAAGCCAACGTTAGCCGTCCGATCGAGTCAGGGGGCAAGTTGCCCCTTCATTCGGGCTCTGCCTCGACGTGGGTCACCGAGCACATCAGATTCGCTTTGACAGCCAAAACGCCATTTACCTCTGCGCGTGCGTCAAACTTCCAAACCCCACGCATGTTTCGACCCGCTGTTACATCAAGAATCAATTGGTCGCCTGGTTTAACAACGCGTTTGAAGCGCGCGTTGTCGATACCCAAAAAGTAGTAGCGTGTGCTCTCTGGCTTGTGAGGCTCTCGTGCAATAGTGAGCAAAGCCGCCGCTTGAGCAAGCGCCTCAAGGATCAGAACCCCAGGCATCACGGGGTGTCGTGGAAAATGGCCTGTGAAGGACTGTTCGTTTATAGAGACATTCTTCAGGGCCTTGATCCGCTTGGCGGGCTCAAGCTCAAGCACGCGATCCACGAGCAAAAATGGATATCGATGAGGCATGAACGCGAGAATGTCTCGAATTTCCAGGGCGATCTCGGCGGTAGTCATTTCAAGTGCTTTAGGTGTTATTGACATCATGAGGAAAGCTTGGCAAATCGACATGGAAATATCATAGGCAGAAGCCGGCAATCCCTACGCAATGGCAGCCTGTTGAAGATTAGCAGAACCTCCGTTGCTGCAAACAAGTTACTTACATGCGAGCTTTCTGCATGCGCCTGGACGACAGCACCGAAAGTATCGAAGGCCAAGGCCTTGATCTTTCGGCCTTACGACTAGCTACTAGCTCCCCATCCAACGTGCCGATGGCAGTCGAGTTGCATCAAAGGGGCGCTATGGCCGGCATTTCGTTTGCAGGCATGGCGCCTTCGTGAAGGTCCAAGCGTGCCGGCTTGTGCGTTTCCAGGATTGCACGGGCACGTGTCATCTCTTCGGCCGGACCGTTCGCCATGACAATAAAACCATTGGCCTGGAGCGCGGTCTCGTAGTGGATCACGTGATCCTTGGGAACGCCTGCGTTGAAGAGTGCAGCGCTCAACGCACTGACACCGCCTACTACAACCGCGCCCTCGATAGCGGACACCACCACGGATGCAAGATAACCGACCACGACGACCGGCCCGATTATCGGCAGCGTCAGGAAGACTCCACCGAACAGGGCGCCCCAAAGGGCACCCCAGAATGCACCGTATTTACCTCATATCTTCATGCGGTCGCCGGTGTTGTAGAAACCGATCACTTTTTCTTCGGTGTGATAGCCCTTGCCAACAACACTGAAGTGTTTCATATCGAACCCGCTTTTAATGAGCTTTCGGACGGCCGCATCGGCTTCGTTGTGGTCGTTGAACGTGGCGATCAGAACATCGTTGCCAGTCATTTGGTTCTCCTTTTAAGGCGTTGGGTGGGCGCAGAAGGGTTCGCGGTTGTAAACACTTCTGCGCCAATGTGTTTCGATGGTACTCATCTGGCCCCCGCATGCGCAGGCCCGGAAACTACTCAGTGCGCACCGTGTGGCATACGGCGATAAACGCGTTGAGCGAGGTCTACAGGTCGTGCAGGGCCTCGAACGCCTTGAACAGGACACGCGGATCGAACTTGCCCTGATAGACGGCCGGCGGTGTGCGCGCAATGCCGAGCAGACGATAGACCGCTGCCTGCGCTGAGCGAATCGAATACTCGACTGTGAAGACGACGTCATCCGGCAATTCGCAAAACTGGCCGGTAAAAGCAAGATTCACTGATCCTTGCGGCATAACGTCCGGCCGATCGCCTTGTTCGCGCGGCATGAACTGGCTGGTAATGAAGGGCATCAGGCAGGGGATGCACACCGCGTGGTCGAGAATATGAGTCGCATTTTCAGCCCCCAGATGTCCCAGGATCTCGGTCGTGATCTCGCGGCCAGTGCACTCGGCCATCGGTTTCTTCACGAAGTCGCCGTGGCGATCGACATAGAGGCCGTATCCCCAGAACACTTGCACGTCGCTCGGCTGGCCGATGAAATGCGGTTGATGCGGCAGGACTATCGACAGAAGCCAGTTCGAATCCGCGAAGGTGATGAGGCCACCTTCTCCGGGCACATTGCCGGTGAAATCCCTGACCAGATCAAAGAAGGCAGGATCATGTAAGGTGGTCGTAAAGGACAGCCACTTTGATTCATCGACGTGGTCGGAGAATACCGCCGGGCGGCCGAAGGCGGGACGGTTAAGGGCGATCTTGTTCCAGAGCGCCCAGGAACCGATGCCGGCGGTGCCGTCCGGGATTGCTGCGCGATCCATGCCGCCGAGCGTCGATCCGTCGGTCATCGAACCGAGCGTGACGATCACGCAATCAAGCGGCCCGACCGAGATTGATTCGCTGCGTCCCTCGTGCTCGCAGACGATTCCCTCGACGCGCGTTTCGCCTTCGGCTTCGTTGAGCGCCAGATCGCTCACACGTGTATCGAACCGGATGTGAACGCCGCGTTCGTCGAGCCATCTACTCAGCGGTCGGATCATCGAATCGTATTGGTTGTAGACCGTGCGCATGATCCCGTGCAATTGATTGAACCCCGACACCATGTGCGCGAACCGCAGCAGGTAGCGCCTGAATTCAACCGCGCCGTGCCACGGCTGGAATGCAAAGGTCGTGCACCACATCAGCCAGAAGTTCGTCTTGAAGAAGGCTGGGTCGAAGTGGTCCGCTATGAGGCTGCGGCCAAGCATGTGCTCCGGTTCGATCGCGAGGCGTTCGAGCGTGAGGATGTGTTTTTCAGCTAGACCGAACTCCGGCCTGTCGATCCGATGACCGTCGCGCACCAGACGAGACTTCGACGAGGTCTTCATCGTTTCATTCCAGTCGAAGATTTCCTGCGTGACTGTCTTGCTGTCGTCGAGCGTGGGGATCGATGAGAAAAGATCAAGCGTACACACGTACTTGCTCTCGAGCATGCGGCCGCCGCGCAGCACATAGCCGTCTTTCGCCGAGCCCGCTGCGTCGAGACTGCCGCCTGCTACGCCGAGCGCTTCGAGTATCGTGATGTTGCGGCCCGGAACATCGCCATCGCGGATCAAGAAGGCCGCCGCCGCCAGCGACGCAATCCCGCCGCCGACCAGATAAAACTTGCTGTGTTCGGGGGAGAACGGTCTGGCAGGGTCCGTGTATGCACGCTGCATGGAATCACCCTAGATGGGATTGGGTCGAGCGGTGAACAGGAAAGCACCGCTTTGAAGGTAGCGGTCACCACTTAATCCCGAGTTGATACAGATCAACGAGCGGGCCCATGCAGTCCCTATGCTGAATCAGATCAAACGTCGAAGGGCGCTTGGCGACGGTACACCAGCAGCTGGGAGAAAACACCTCATGGACCAGACACATAGCAGCTTGCCGCTCAAGCCCGTTGCCGCAGACGTGGTCGTCGCTCAGCCCGGCGGCCGCAAGCTCAGCTTGCCGCTCCTCACGGGTGTTGTGATCGCCTCGATGATCGGCGGCGGTGCATTCAATTTGCCGCAGAATATGGCGCAGGGTGCCGGACTGGCGGCCATCGTGATTGCGTGGGCAATCACGCTCGTCGGTATGTTCTTCTTATCGAATACCTTTCGCACACTGGCCGACAAACGCCCCGATCTGAAGGCCGGCATCTACTCGTATGCGAAAGACGGCTTTGGCTCGTTCGCGGGCTTCGAGATGGCCTGGGGCTACTGGCTGTCTGCCGCCTTTGGCAATGTCGCGTTCGCCGTGCTGATCATGAAGACGGTCGGCTATTTCTTTCCTGTGTTCGCGGCAGGCAACACCTGGCCGTCGATCGTCGGGGCGTCGCTGTTGATCTGG
>Ga0185299_10007600_pt1 | contig 11036 bp, 9 predicted proteins | sample PaiPotPPA55metaG_FD_128002 | JGI IMG/M metagenome (GOLD analysis project Ga0185299, IMG submission 128002) | Iron sulfur acid spring bacterial and archeal communities from Banff, Canada, to study Microbial Dark Matter (Phase II) - Paint Pots PPA... ...
CCATACCTTCGATGGTTTCCTGCGCAAACGTGCGCAGCACGATTACATCCACCCAGCGCTCGAGATTGTGCGCAATGTCGCTCAACGACTCGCGAGCATCCAGCCGGCTCTGCGACTGGTCCACGAATATCGCGCTGCCGCCCAGGCTCGTCATCCCAGCCTCGAAGGTCAGCCGGGTTCTCAGCGACGGCTTCTCGAAAAACATCACCATCTGTTTCCCCGCCAACGACCGTTGAAACACGGACGGTCGCGACTTCATCAGCTCCGCCAGATGCAGCACGGCCTGAACTCCCTGCGGTCCCAGATCGCGCGTCGATACCAGATCCGGGCACCAAAAAGTGCCGGGAAATGTCGCCGGCACCGCCGGCGCTCTGCTTTGCAATGGACTGTTCAAGTCTTGCTCCTCTCTTGAAACCTTATGTCGATAAAATCGATAAAATCCCCGCGCTCACGCGCAAGTAACCTCTGTCCCACAATTCAATTTGGTGTGGTAGAACTCCGGCAAAGCCTCAGCTTCCGCCGCCGGCAAAATGCGCACTCGGCCCACTCCCTGCTTCAACGCTTGCCGACACGCTTCCAACTTCGGCAACATTCCTCCACTGATGATCGATCCCTCCACCAAATCCTGCGCCTGCTTGGTGCTGAGCCAAGGAATCACGGCTCCCTCCGCGTCTTTCACCCCAGGGACATCCGTAAGAAAGATCAGCGCATTCGCATGGCACGCCGCCGCGCAAGCGGCCGCCATCTCATCTGCATTCACGTTGTAATATTCGCCGTCGGCGCCCAAAGCCAACGATGCAAGCACCGGAATTCCTCCCTGCTGCCACAACGCCTCGATCCAGCAGGGTTCCGCAAAACAAATTTCGCCCACAAATCCCAAATCATTCCCGCGAATATGTTTCCGCCGGGCGCGGAACGACATGCCATCGCCGCCGCAAAATCCAACCGCGGGCATGCCGGCCGCCTGAATCGCGGCCACCACTTTCTTGTTGACCATCCCGCCCAGCACCATGAGCGCCACGTCGCGAGTCTCCGCATCGGTCACTCGCAGCCCGCTGATGAATTCGCTCTGCTTCCCAAGCTGTTTCAGCACGCGAGTCAGCGCACCGCCGCCGCCATGAACAACGGCTACGCGATGACCATCCTGCGCCAGCTCCGCAATCGCCCGAGCGCACTTGCGCAAAGTAGCGGCATCCTCGAGCGCTGCTCCTCCGATTTTGATCACGATTGTCACTGCAGTCCCTCGTCTTCCGGCCATCCATACATCAGATTCATGTTCTGCACCGCCTGTCCCGCCGCGCCCTTCAGCAGGTTGTCGATGCAGGAAATCAGCACCAGTCGCCGGCCGTCCTCCGCCAGGCAAAATCCCAGATCGCAATAGTTTGTCTGCAGCGAGAACTGCACCTGCGGAAGCTTCGGAGTTTGAAAAACCCTCACCCAGCGCTTGCCGGAATAAAAATTCCGGAAGCACGACTCCGCTTCCAGCGGCGTCATCTCGCGGTTGAGGTGCAAATAGATCGTCGACAAAATCCCCCGCGGAATCGGAAGCAAATGCGGCGTAAAGATCAACTCCTGCGCACCGAGACCCAGCTGTTCGACCATCTCTCCCACATGCCGATGGCTGAAAACCGAATACGCGGACAGGTTGTCGGCCACCGACACAAAATGCGTCTTCGATGTCGGTTCCTTGCCAGCTCCCGACACCCCGGACTTCGAATCGGAGACGATCCCACGATTGCGATCGACCACTCCAGCCTTGAGCAGGGGCGCCAAAGCCAGAATCACCGACGTCGCATAACACCCGGGATTCGCCACCAGCGCGGCGTTCGCCACGCGATCAGCGTGCAATTCGGGCAGCCCATACACCGCCTTCTGCGTCAATTGCGCCGCCATGACCGCATCCGAATCCTGAAAGTTATAAATCGCGCGGTGCTGTTCCTCCTTCAATCGCCAGGCGCCGCTAAGATCGATGACGCGCAATCCCTGAGCCAGCGCTTCCGGCACCAGAGCGCGCGATGCCTCGTGCGGCGTCGCCAGAAACAGCAACTCCACTCCCTGCTGTTTCAGCGCAGGCCACGAGAGCGAGTGCAGCGGATAACCGCCGTTGCCGGACAGAACAGGAAACACATCCGCCAAATCCAACGCGCTGCCATGGTCCGCCGAGCGCCGCAGTAGAAATGGCTTTTCCAGCCGGGGATGGCGCAGAAGAATCCGCGTCAGCTCCAGACCGGAATACCCAGTCGCGCCCAGCACAGCAGGTTTAAGCTTCGCCGTCATTTTCGTGCGTTCGCCGCTAGCTCAACATTTCTTCAAGGCGGCCTGCGAGTTTCCGGGCGCCATCCTTGTCCGGACAAACAATCAGAATGGTATCGTCCCCGGCAATCGTTCCTACCACCTCGGTCCAATCGGTTTCGTCCAGAGCCGCGGCCACCGGCTGCGCGCTGCCGACAATCGTTTTGATGACCAGAAGGTTCTGGGCGGACCGGATATCGAGCACAAATTCCCGCACCAGTCGCGAGACCGGAGGCAGCGCAATACCGGCCCCGCCGTCGCCGTGGGGCAGGGAATAGCCATGAGAAGTCTTGCTCAAATTAAGATCGCGGATATCGCGCGAGAGAGTCGCCTGTCCCACCTTGAATCCGCGCTTGCGCAGGAGCCGCTGAAGATCATCCTGGCTGGCGATGGACCCGTGTTTCAGCACATCTAGAACCGCCCGTTGACGCAAGGTTTTATTCATCATGCATAAATATGCAAGCGAATGCATAAATATGTCTCTATCTTACGGTGCTGGGTCCAGATGTCAAGAGGAAATCCCCGTACTCGTTACTTTCGCGCCCCTGGAAAAAACCTGCGAGAATGCAGGCCCTGATAGACTACTTCGCGGTCCACAGTAGCGCCGCCGTCCCGGCGGCTGTCCAGCGGGCGTCCGCCGCCCGCTGCTCCAAGGGCCGGCAGGAATACCAGCGCTTCTCCGCCACGGAACACGAATGAACCCGAAGCCCACGCTAACAGCCGAACTGATTGCCGAATTCCTGGGCACCTTCGTGCTCATCCTGCTGGGCAACGGAGTGGTTGCCATGGTCGTTCTGTTTCCGTCCAAGAACCCTGGCGAGACCATTCACGGCGGCTTCACCAACATCACCCTGGGCTGGGGACTCGCGGTGACCATGGGCGTTTATATCGCCGGGAAAATTTCGGGAGCGCATCTGAATCCGGCCGTGACATTGGCTCTTGCCGTCTTTCGGGGCTTCTCCTGGCGCAAGGTGCTTCCTTATTCCATCGTTCAAACCTTCGGAGCATTCCTCGCTTCGGCCCTCGTCTATTGGAACTACCTGCCGGCCTTCCGGCAGCTGGATCCGCGACTCGATCGCACTGCCGGAGTCTTCACCACATTTCCTGCGTATCCGGCATTGCCGCAGGCGGGCTTTCTCGACCAACTCATCGGCACCGGCTTGCTGGTTCTTCTCATCTTCGCCATCGTCGACGAATTCAATGCGCCGCCGGGAGCGAATCTTGCTCCTGTGCTCATCGGCTTGGTCGTGGTGGCCATCGGCATGAGTTTCGGCGGCATGCACGGTTATGCCATCAATCCCGCGCGCGACTTCGGTCCGCGCCTCTTCACCGTGGTCGCGGGCTTTCGCAACAATGGCCTGACCGACGGAACTCGCGTCTGGTGGATTCCCGTCGTCGCACCATTACTAGGAGGCTTGATGGGCGCAGCCATTTACGATTTCGGGATCAGGCGTTTTCTGCGCCCGTCCTAGAACTGGTCGTAGAGACGTTGCTTGCAACGTCTTGCGGGCACCGCCTATGCTGCCGGCAAGAGACGTAGCAAGCTACGTCTCTACGGACGTTATTCAGGTACAAAGGTGAACCGTGAAATATATTCTAGCGCTCGATCAGGGAACAACCAGTTCGCGAGCCCTGCTATTCGATCGGGATGGATCCATTCGCTCGGTCGCCCAGCGTGAATTCGATCAGATCTTTCCCCAGCCCGGGTGGGTCGAGCATAGTCCGAAACAAATCGCTTCGTCACAGATTGCGGTCGCTCTCGAGGCGTTAGCCAAGGCCGGCGCGCGATCGCACGACATGGCTGCCATCGGTATCGCCAACCAGCGCGAGACCACGATCGTCTGGAATCGCGAAACTGGAGAACCTGTCTATAACGCAATCGTCTGGCAAGACCGTCGTACCGCCGATTTCTGCGAGCGCCTCAGAAGCGAAGGTCACGGAGCTCTAATCCAGCAGCGCACCGGCCTGCTGATCGATTCCTATTTCTCCGCCAGCAAAATTTCCTGGATTCTCGACAACGTTCCCGGAGCGCGCCGCCATGCCGAAGCGGGCAAGCTCGCATTCGGCACGGTCGATAGCTGGCTACTCTGGAAGTTAACTGGCGGCCGAGTTCATGCGACCGACGCCAGCAACGCCTCGCGCACCATGCTGTTCAATATTCATACGGGCGACTGGGATCACGAGCTTCTCGATCTGTTTCAAATTCCCCTACCAATGGTGCCCGCTGTGCATTCCTCCAGTGAGATCTATGGTCAAGTGACCGCGGCGGAAGGTCTCAAGAACATTGCCCTGGCTGGAATCGCCGGCGATCAACAAGCCGCGCTGTTCGGCCAACGATGCATTCGCCCCGGCCTGACCAAGAACACCTATGGCACCGGATGTTTCATGCTGCAAAACACCGGCACTCGCGCTGTCCCCTCGGCAAATCGGCTAGTCACCACCATTGCCTGGAAAATAAAAGACGCCACTGAGTACGCTCTCGAAGGCAGCGTCTTCATTGGAGGCGCGGTTGTGCAGTGGCTGCGCGACGGCCTGGGCTTGATTCGACAGTCGAATGAAGTCGAGGCTCTGGCCAAGTCTGTATCTGACAATGGCGGCGTGTTTTTCGTTCCCGCTTTCGTAGGCTTGGGCGCGCCCCATTGGGACTCCTACGCGCGCGGCTCAATCTTCGGACTCACCCGCGGCACCACCGCAGGTCACTTGGCTCGCGCCGCGCTGGAGAGCATTGCCTATCAAGTGGCGGACTTGCTCGACGCCATGCGCCTCGATTCCGGCGCATCTGTGCCCGAACTTCGCGTGGACGGCGGAGCCGCTGCCAACGACAGCCTCATGCAATTTCAGTCCGACATTCTCGGAGCCCCAGTCGTCCGCCCAGCCGTAACCGAAACGACCGCTCTGGGAGCGGCATATCTCGCCGGACTCGCGGTCGGTTTCTGGGAAAATGATTTCGATACATCCGCCTCCGCCAACGATCGCCGCTTCGAGCCGAAAATGCCGGCGTCGCACGCCCGGCAATTACGAAACCGCTGGAACGAAGCCGTCTCGCGCTCGAAAAACTGGGAGGCGGGAGCTTGAGTAGCGCCGCCGTCCCGGCGGCCGTAAAGATTCGTTTGCAAAAGTCTCTACAGCACGGCGTCATCCTGACCGTAGCCGTTCTTCAGGCGGAGCGAAGAGCCTGCCCGGAGCGGAGCCGAAGGGATCTCGCGCGCAGATTAGGATGTTTTAGGATGCGGAATATTTTCTTTCTTCCAAACATTTTCTTGCTGACGTTTCTCGCGCCCGCTCTGGCTGCACGGCCCGGTACTGTCCAGGCCGGGCAAGACGGCTACAACATCACTCTGTCGAACCACGCGATCTCGGCCACGTGGTCCATCCGCGCTGGCTCGCTTCAGTGGCAAAGTCTGACCAACCATTTCACCGAAACAAGTTTGCCTCTTGCCGGCAGTGTCTTCCAGTTGGTGCCAAGGGAAGGCCCGGTGCTGCGCTCGTCCGATTTAAAAATGGTTACCGCACCGATCATCGAAGACGCACCAGTTCCGCCAGATTCCTCAAAAGCCGCCAATCGGCTGCCGGGCCGGCAAGTGCGCATCGAACTCGAAGATCCCTCCAGCAAGCTGCGGGTTACCTGGATCGCGGTCCTCCGCGAAGGCGCCAACTATGTTCGCCAGGAGGTCACGATCCGCGCGTCCCAACCATCGTTCGCGCTAGCCCAGCTCGTTCTCATCGACGCACTCCTTCCCGGCTCGGTCGTCTCGGGAAACGTGAAAGGATCGCCGGTCACTGCGGGGACCTGGTTCCTGGGCTTCGAGCATCCGCTGTCCGAGTGCCGCGTTCGCGCAGACCGCGCTTCCTGCTGGCTCTCCCGCGAGCTTCCGCTGCAAGCCGGCCAGAGCGTCACCTATTCGTCGGTAATAGGCGTGGCCCATGCCGGACAACTGCGCCGCGACTTCCTGAGATATTTAGAGCTCGAACGCGCGCATCCCTATCGAACCTTTCTGCATTACAACTCCTGGTACGACCTGGGATACTTTGACCGCTACAATGAGCCGGACGCAGTCGCCGTGATTCAAAGCTTCGGCGAGCAGCTCGCGCGGCAGCGCGGTGTAAGACTCGATAGCTTCCTTTTCGACGATGGTTGGGACGATCCCACAACTCTCTGGAAATTCAATCCCGGCTTTCCGAATGGCCTGACGAAAGTTGCACAAACTGCTGGCACTGTCGGAGCGGCACCCGGCATCTGGCTCTCTCCCTGGGGCGGTTACAGCAAGCCGAAGCAGCAACGTCTGGCTTCCGCCCGCGCGCAGGGATTCGAAACCAATGAAGACGGCCTCGCGCTCTCCGGGCCGAAATACTATCGCTACTTCCGAGACACATGCCTCGACATGATCGAAAAATACGGCGTGAACCAGTTCAAGTTCGACGGCACCGGCAACGCGAACGAAGTGATCAAGGGGAGCGAGTTCGACAGCGACTTCGACGCCGCGATCCATCTGATCGGCGAACTGCGCGCGAAAAAACCGGTCCTCTACTTCAACCTCACCACCGGAACCTCTGCTTCGCCATTCTGGTTGCTCCACGCCGATTCGATCTGGCGCGGTGGCGACGACCACAGCTTCGCCGGCGTCGGCAGCGACCGCCAGCGCTGGATCACTTATCGCGACTCGCAAATTTATCGATGGGTGATAGAAGAGGGCCCGCTGTTCCCGATGAATTCTTTGATGCTGCACGGACTCATCTTCGCGCGTTACGCTGAACGGCTGAACAACGATCCTGGCCACGATTTTGCTGATGAAGTTCATTCGTACTTCGGCACGGGAACGCAGCTGCAGGAGATGTATATCACTCCATCGCTGCTCTCTTCGGAGGACTGGGACGTCCTGGCCGAGGCTGCGAAATGGTCGCGCGCGAACGGGCAGACACTCAAAGACTCCCACTGGATCGGAGGCGATCCGGCGCGTCTGGAAGTCTATGGCTGGGCGTCGTGGTCCCCAGAGAAAGCCATCGTGACCCTGCGCAATCCCAGCGGCCAGCCCCAGGATTTCACCGCGAATCTCGCGACGCTTCTGGAACTGCCGACAGCTTCCGCTCAAGCCTACGCTGGACACAGCCCGTGGAAACAAGAAAGCGCCGCACACGCCCTGCAGATTCCAGCGCAGCAATCACATACCTTTCACCTGCGTCCGTTTCAAGTGATGACATTAGAACTGGTACCATCCTCGTGAATGCGATGGCACCACCGTGGATATGTGGGGACATCCGCCCTCGGCTGTCCGCCGGGTGCAGCCCGGCTCTTGCCGCTCCTACGTGAAACATGAAAGCCGCCGTTCTTACCTCGCCCCAGCCCGTTTCGCAGCGCCCCCTGCGAATCACTGATATTGCAGATCCTCAACTCCAGTCTGGCCAGGTTCTCCTGCGGGTGCGCGCCTGTGGCGTTTGTCGCACCGATCTCCATATCGTGGAAGGCGATCTACCGCCGAAGCAGTCCAGCATAATTCCCGGCCATCAGATCGTCGGTGAAGTGATCGACGGCGCCACGAAAGAAATCCCGCTGGGCTCGCGCGTCGGAGTTTGCTGGCTCGGAGGTACCGATGGCACCTGCTCCTACTGCAAACGAGGCCAGGAAAATCTGTGTGACTCGCCAGCCTTCACGGGCTACAACCTCCCCGGCGGATACGCGGAATTTGCTGTAGCCCGTGCAGACTTTGTCTTTCCGCTGCCCGCCGCGCTCGACGATCTCCACGCAGCCCCGCTCCTCTGCGCCGGCATCATCGGCTTCCGTAGCCTCCGCGTGGCCGGTGTGGAGCCGGGGGAGTGCGTGGGATTGTTTGGCTTCGGCGCCTCCGCGCATCTTGCCATCGCCGTTCTGCGCGCATGGAAGTGCGACGTGTATGTTTCCACGCGAGGAAAATCTCACCGCGACTTAGCCGCGTCGCTCGGCGCGCTCTGGGTGGGAAGCGAAACCGAGAAGCCGCCAGTGGAACTGGACCGTGCCGTCACCTTCGCTCCCAGCGGAGAGGTGGTGATCGCCGCTCTGGCAAGCCTGCGCAAGGGCGGCGTGGTGGCCATCAATGCGATTCATCTGGATCGCATCCCCCAGTTCGACTACGACCGCCTGCTGTGGGGCGAACGCCAACTGCGCAGCGTCGCCAACATGACTCGCGCCGACGCCCGTGACTTTCTGGCGCTGGCCGCGCAGATTCACTTGAAGCCGAAAGTAACCGTGTTCCCTCTTGATGAGGCGAATGAAGCGTTGATCGCCGTGAAGAACGACGCGGTGGATGGTGCGGCGGTAATTGTGCCGCATACAGAACGACTCACGTAGCGACAGCCGCCTCAGCCGTCCGCTCGCTCGCGCGCGAGCAAAAGATTTCCGCAGCGTTCCTGCAGGAACGATTGTCTTATAGGTATGTACGTACAAATACATATGAAGTATAAACTTATCAATTAGTTGCGATAATCTAGTGGAGTGATTATGAATCTGGCGAGTTCATCTCGCCGCCAAGGCGAGCACTGAACCACTAAAGTCAAAATTAAAGTCAGATTAAAGTCAAAGTCCCCACCCTAAACCGCAAAGAACGCGGTTAGGATGGGCCACCCGATTCTCAGATAACGTAGGTCGATCGCGATGACTCAAATTCACTGCGCCGCTCTGCTTTTTGACATGGACGGAGTCCTCATCGACTCCACTCCCGCCGTCGCGCGAGTGTGGCGGCGCTGGGCTATCGAGCGCGGCTTCAATCCAGAAGAAGTGGTTGCTCGCGCCCACGGACGTCCCAGCCTCACTACTGTCCGCGAATATCTCCCGAATGCCAATCACGAAGTCGAGAACCGCGAAGTCGAGCGCCGCGAAATCGAAGATCTTGACGGAGTCGTTCCATTACCCGGCGCGCTGGATTTGCTGGACCGCCTCCCCGAGGACCGCTGGACAATCGTTACTTCGTGTACGCGTGCACTTGCCGAAGTTCGCCTCAAAGCCGCGGGTCTGCCGTTGCCAAGAAAATTAATCACATCCAACGACATCACCTACGGCAAGCCACATCCAGAACCCTATCTGAAGGGCGCTTCAGTTCTCGGATTTCCCCCAGCGGACTGTATTGTTCTCGAAGATGCACCTGCCGGAGTCCGCGCTGGCAGAGCGGCGGGGGCGAAAGTCATCGCTTTCAAAACTACGACCCAGGAATCTGCGTTGCGGGAAGCCGGCGCCGATTGGATTTTGAACAATTGCGCCGACATCGCCTTGCTGAATCATGGCAAAGACTTGAAGGTGACCCTAAGAACTTAGGGCAACGACCCCGAGGTAGCCTCCACCCTCTGGTTCTTCCCCGCGCATTCTTGCCGATGAATATAGGCCGCTCTACCACATCTTCGGTATCGTAAATCGACCTTTCCCAGAGTAGACTACCGGCTCGCGACTGGAATTTTGTTCGAAAGAGAGAAATGACACTATGAAACACAGGCTCTTAATTTTTCTTGCCGGTTTATTTGCACTTGCCACCCTGGGCGTCGCCCAGGACGCTCAACCTTCCTCCAAGGCGGAGGAGCGGATTATCAAAGAGGTGCGTCACGAACTGCTGATGCTGCCCTACTTCGGTGTCTTCGACTACATCGCCTTCAAGGTAGAGGGTCCTGCCGTCACCTTGATCGGTCAAGTCGTGCGGCCCGTCCTGAAATCCGACGCCGAAAATGCCATCAAACATATTGAAGGCGTGGAGAAAGTCGTGAATCAGATTGAAGTTCTTCCTCCGTCTTCCATGGACGACCGCCTGCGTCTCGAACTCTACCGCGCCATCTACGGTTATCCCGCGCTCGAGAAGTATGCCCTCGGAGTGCAAAAGCCGATCCGAATTATCGTTAAGAACGGCCACGTGGCGCTGGAAGGAGTTGTGGACAGCGAAGCGGATAAGAATTTCGCTGGTCTCCGCGCCAACGGCGTTCCCGGCATCTTCTCGGTGACCAACAATCTGCAAGTGTCGAAATCGTAAGGCGAATCGCAAACTGCGAGAGGACGCGTGCCGGCGTCCTCTCTGTTTTTTCCTTTTCGTCTCACCGCCGGAAATCTGCTTCCAAGTCTTAAACTTGTGGACACCACTGGGGATAGCAGCCCCTTCGACAGCTCAGGGGCTCCCGGGTGGTCCAGTCCAACGAAGATCGAGCGGCATCCCGCGTATAATGCTCCGGGATTCGACTTCCGCCTCGAAGCGGAGCGATCGGAGGAATGCAATCATGAGTTTGCATGCTGTGAACCGCCGCAGGTTTCTTGAAACCGCCGCCACCGTTACCGCCGCCACCTTATTGACCAGCCGCCTGGGTTGGGCCGCCGACCACAAGATTGAAAAGATCGGCCTGCAGCTCTACACCGTGCGCGATCTGATGAAAGCCGACTTCGACGGAACCATCGCCAAGGTCGCCCAGATCGGCTACAAAGAAGTGGAGTTTGCCGGATACTTCGGGCGCACCGGCCAGCAAGTTCGCGCGGCCTGCGAAAAAAACGCCCTCGCTGCAGTTTCGACCCACGTGCAATACGACGAACTCGACGACAAGTTTCCCTCCGTCCTCGAAACTTCCAAGGTCATTGGCTTGAAATATATTGTCTGCCCCTGGATTCCTGAAAACCAGCGCGATTGGAAGAAGGCTGCCGAGAAGTTCAACCACTGTGGAGAGCAAACCAAGAAGGCCGGCATGCAGTTCGCCTATCACAACCACTGGTTCGAATTCCTTCCCGTCGATGGCAAGCTGCCCTCCGA